>Ga0222645_101122_pt1 | contig 12594 bp, 10 predicted proteins | sample AntAcemetagen292_FD_179881 | JGI IMG/M metagenome (GOLD analysis project Ga0222645, IMG submission 179881) | Saline water microbial communities from Ace Lake, Antarctica - #292 | ecosystem: Environmental > Aquatic > Non-marine Saline and Alkaline > Saline | place: Antarctica: Ace Lake | collected...
AAGGTGAAGGGGTCAGGCGAAATCTTTGGCGAACGCGTCAATCGCGGCCTTGATTTTGTCTTCTGCCTCACCTTTGATTTTTGGATCTTCTTTGGTGATCATATCCAGTACGGATTTGCCTGTTGTACGCATGTGCTTCAGCAAGCCTGCCTCGAACCGGCCAACGTCTTTCACGGCGATCTTGTCCAGATACCCTTTGGTACCTGCATAGATGACGCAGACGATTTCAGCATTGGACAGTGGTGAATACTGCGGCTGCTTCATCAATTCGGTCAAACGCGCACCACGGTTCAGCAACTGCTGTGTGGATGCATCAAGGTCGGACCCGAACTGTGCAAAGGCTGCCATTTCACGGTACTGGGCAAGCTCGAGCTTGACCGGACCCGCAACAGATTTCATCGCATTTGTTTGTGCAGCGGACCCAACACGGGACACCGACAAACCAGTGTTCACAGCCGGACGGATACCCTGGAAGAACAATTCAGTTTCCAAGAAAATCTGACCGTCGGTGATCGAGATCACGTTTGTCGGAATAAACGCGGACACGTCACCACCTTGGGTTTCAATAATCGGCAGTGCTGTCAAAGACCCTGAACCGTTATCTTCGTTCAGCTTTGCGGACCGCTCCAACAATCTTGAGTGCAGATAGAACACGTCACCCGGATATGCTTCACGCCCTGGCGGACGGCGCAACAAAAGCGACATTTGACGGTAAGCCACGGCTTGCTTGGACAAATCATCATAAACGATCAACGCATGGCGTCCATTATCCCGGAAATGCTCTGCCATTGCAGTGGCCGCATAGGGTGCAAGAAACTGCATCGGTGCCGGATCGGACGCTGTTGCCGCCACAACGATCGAATATTCGATCGCGCCGGATTCCTCGAGCTTTTTCACAAGTTGTGCAACAGTTGACCGCTTCTGGCCAATGGCAACATAAACACAATAAAGCTTTTCGCCTTCGGTTTTAGCAGCATCGTTGTACGATTTCTGGTTCAGGATCGTATCAAGAGCGATCGCTGTTTTACCGGTCTGACGGTCACCAATGATCAATTCGCGCTGGCCACGGCCAACAGGGATCATGCTGTCCACGGATTTCAGACCCGTTGCCATTGGCTCGTGGACTGATTTGCGCGGGATAATGCCCGGTGCTTTACCATCGGCGACAGCGCGATTTTTTGTTTTGATCGGGCCTTTGCCATCAAGTGGATTGCCAAGACCGTCAACAACGCGGCCCAGCAGTTCGTCCCCGACGGGCACGTCCACAATGGAATTTGTCCGTTTGACCACATCGCCTTCTTTGATGTCACGGTCGGACCCGAAGATAACCACACCGACGTTGTCGGCTTCAAGGTTCAGGGCCATGCCACGGATACCACCGGGGAATTCAACCATTTCACCCGCTTGGACATTGTCCAAACCGAAGACGCGCGCAATGCCGTCACCAACGGAGAGCACACGGCCAACTTCGGCCACTTCGGCCTCTTGGCCAAAGTTCTTGATCTGGTCCTTCAGGATCGCAGAGATTTCAGACGCTTGGATCGCCATATTATCCGACCTCTTTCATAGTGTTCTGGAGTGCGTTTAGCTTGGATTTGATCGACGTATCGATCATCTTCGAGCCCACTTTTACGATAAGACCGCCGATAATGGATTCATCCACGGTCGATTTGATAATTACATCGGCGCCCATTTGCGCCTTTAGTGTCGATGCCAATTTTTCAGACTGCGCCTTGGTCAGCGCCTTGGCAGATGTCACCTCGGCGGTGACTTCGCCTTTGTGGTCTGCAATCCGTGCCCGCAGTGTTGCGACCAGCTGTGGCAATGCAAACAAACGCCGCTTTGACGCCATAAGCGCCAGAACATTGCTTGTCGTCTTGGACAACTTCATTTTTTTGGCAATTGCGCCAATGGCTGCGGCTTGTTGATCACGACTATACAGCGGTGAATTCAGCAAAACCCGCAAATCTGCGCTGTCATTCATTGCGGTATCAAGTGCGTCGACATCTTTTTCAAGACCCGCGATACCTTTGCCGTCGCTGGCAATGTCAAACACGGCTGTCGCGTAGCGCGCAGCGATGCCTGTGGAGATTCCTATAGTTTCGGACACATCCACCCTTCCGATGTCTTTGGCCCGACCCAACCACCGGACAATCCGGCGACAGGACGGGTCGCTTGCGCACACCTACACACATCGTGCGTTAGGGGCAAAATCAGCGTCGATGTAGCAGAGCCGCGCAATCGTCGCAACCGCCTTGGCCCGTCAAAGTGACGCCTTTTGTCGCAGCTGGTTTTGCAACCCCATTGAAAAAGGTCGTGCTGGCGAAGTGCGTGGTCATGTAAATTGACCAACAAATGCGGGTTAATGTATTCTGAACACTATGATTTATGGCACTGCGTACCACCCAAAATCCGAAGCGGCCTATTCTTATGCGCACGTCGACCCAACCAATCAGCGCCAAATAATATCACACTTAAAAAACGCGCTTTGCGTGATTCTGCCCTGCTTTGCCCCGCAGATCAGTCGCGGATCCGGCCTCGCACAGGCTCTGGCGTTGCTGTGATCCCTTCAAGCGCCCGCAACGGGCGCCGGACAACAGCCGTCAAACCGGGGCGCGTGGGGGCCGCCATATGTTTGCTGACCTCAACCATCACAACGCCACCCGCTGCTACAAACGGCAAATTTTCTCCGATCCGCTCCATCAGACCTGCGGTCTTGCGCCAGAACCGCCGGTGGGACGGCGTCTGGTACAAAATCGAACGGCTTCGTTCGATGGTGAAATCATGTTTGCGCAACTGTGCATCAAGCTGTCCCATCGAATAGGGCCGCCCGAACCCGAATGGCGTCTTATCCGACCGTGACCAAAGCCCGGCACGGTTGGGCACAACAAACACAGCCCGCCCCCCCGGGCCAAGCACGCGCCAGATTTCATCTAGCAGCGCGGTCGGGTTTTCGGATGTTTCCAACCCGTGCATGACCAAAAGTTTATCCACCTGCCCTGTTTGCAGCGGCCATCTGGTTTCCTCGCACAGCACGCTGACATTGGGTTTACCCGCAGGCCACGCCATCACCCCTTGTGGGCCGGGCATCAGGCCAACGACCCGCCGCGCACTGCCCAGATAGGGGCGCATCAAAGGCACCGCAAACCCGAATCCCGCAACCGTCTGGCCTTTGGCTTCTGGCCAGAACTGGATCAGCTCGTCACGGATAACTTTTTGTGCCGCCCGCCCCAAGGCGCTTCGATAGTAGAAATTGCGCAAGTCAAGAACATCAAGATGCATTGCAGTTATCCGTCCTATAGGCGAAACTTAAGGCCACCTTAGCAAGATAGGACACATTTACCATGACCCTTACGTTAACAACCGTGCCCTGCTTGAAAGATAACTATGCATTCATCATCGGCAACCCGCAAACCCGCGAGGCGGCCGTGATTGATGTGCCAGAGGCAGGACCCGTCAATGCCGCCATTGCTGCGGGGAACTGGACACTGACAACAGTGCTGCTGACACACCATGACTGGGACCATATCGACGGGCTGGACGGGTTGGAAAACCGCGACACCCTGACAGTGATCGGGGCCGCCGCAGATGCGCACCGCCTGCCGCCGCTTGATCTTGCGATAGCGGAACATGACACAATCAACGTGTGCGGCGAAAGCGCCGTGGTGATCGATGTCTCCGGACATACAATCGGACATGTTGCGTATTATTTTGCGACAAGCGGCTTGGCCTTCACCGCCGACAGCCTGATGGCATTGGGGTGCGGGCGACTGTGGGAAGGCACGCATGCGCAGGCTTGGGAAAGCTTGCAAAAACTGCGCGCATTGCCGCCCGAAACGCTTATTTGTTCGGGGCACGAATACACCGCTGCAAACGCGCGTTTCGCGATCACCCTTGACCCGGACAATCCTGACCTTAAATCCCGTATAGAAGAAATAAACACAAAGCGCGCAGCACAACAGCCTACAGTCCCGTCATCACTTGCTCTTGAAATACGCACCAACCCTTATCTGCGCGTTGACCACCCCGAGTTTAAATCTGCAATTGCGATGCCTGACGCCGATGCGCTGGCGGTTTTCACACAAATCCGCACCCGCAAAGACAATTTCTAAGCGCCTCTCGATCCGGAAGTTGCCGGATTGACGGGCAAAAATACGGTTTCATATTAATTGTGATCGAAAAATATAAAAAAGTCCTTGAAGCTTGGCGAATAAAACCAAACCTTAAGGTTAAGAGGCCACGGTTGGCCATGGGCGTACCGCGCAGCAGCCAACCCCGATCTGCAAAGGAGCACTCACGTGCCATCTTTTTCCACGACGCTAGAACAATCCATCCACGGGGCTTTGGCCCTTGCCAACGCAAGCAAGCATGAACTGGCGACGCTAGAGCATTTGCTCTTATCGTTGATTGATGAACCTGATGCGGCCCGCGTCATGCAGGCCTGCTCGGTCAATCTTGATAAATTGCGCAAAGACCTTGAAGGGTTCATTCACGAAGAACTCGCGACATTGGTCACCGATGTTGAAGGGTCCGAAGCTGTGCCAACGGCCGCATTCCAGCGGGTTATACAGCGCGCAGCGATTCATGTTCAATCATCGGGCCGCACCGAAGTTACCGGCGCGAATGTACTTGTCGCGATCTTCGCAGAACGCGAAAGCAACGCCGCATATTTCTTGCAAGAACAAGAAATGACCCGGTATGACGCGGTCAACTTTATCGCCCACGGCGTAGCAAAAGACCCCGCATTTGGCGAAAGCCGTCCGATTTCCGGCGCACCCGACGAAGGCGAAGAATTCAATGACACCGATGGCGATGTCAAAGAAAGCGCCTTGGCCAAATACTGCGTTGATCTGAACGTAAAAGCCCAAAAAGGCGATGTTGATCCGTTGATCGGCCGCGCCAACGAGGTTGAGCGCTGCATTCAGGTTCTCTGCCGACGCCGCAAAAACAACCCGCTGCTTGTGGGTGACCCGGGTGTCGGTAAAACCGCGATTGCCGAAGGACTTGCCTATAAAATTGTGAACGGTGACACGCCCGCAGTTTTGGCAGGTGCAACAATCTATAGTCTTGATATGGGCGCATTGTTGGCTGGCACACGCTACCGTGGTGATTTTGAAGAACGGCTGAAAGCTGTGATGACCGAAATGGAAAACCACGATGACGCGGTTTTGTTCATTGACGAAATCCACACCATCATCGGCGCTGGCGCTACATCTGGCGGGGCTATGGATGCGTCCAATCTGCTGAAACCCGCGCTGGCCGGTGGCAAACTGCGCTGCATGGGATCCACAACTTACAAGGAATTTCGTCAACATTTTGAAAAAGACCGTGCCTTGGCGCGCCGTTTCCAGAAAATCGACGTAAACGAACCGTCGATTGAAGATGCGGTCAAGATTTTGCGTGGGCTGAAGCCATATTTCGAAGAGCACCACGGTATCAAATACACCGCCGATGCTGTTCGCACCGCTGTCGAACTTTCGGCACGCTATATTAACGATCGCAAACTGCCCGATAAAGCAATCGATGTGATCGACGAGGCGGGTGCCGCACAGCATCTGGTACCCGAATCAAAGCGTCGCAAAACGATTGGCGTCAAAGAGATCGAAGCTGTGGTTGCCAAAATTGCGCGCATCCCCGCCAAAAACGTCACCAAAGACGATGTGGAGATTTTGAAAGATCTTGAAAAGTCTCTGAAACGCGTTGTGTTCGGCCAAGACCCCGCAATCGAGGCATTGGCATCCGCGATCAAGCTGGCGCGTGCAGGTTTGCGCGAACCTGAAAAGCCGATCGGGAACTACCTGTTTGCGGGCCCGACGGGTGTAGGTAAGACCGAAGTGGCCAAACAATTGGCGGATACGCTTGGCGTTGAACTGTTGCGGTTCGATATGTCCGAATACATGGAAAAACACGCAATTTCCCGTCTTATCGGCGCCCCTCCGGGCTACGTCGGATTTGATCAGGGTGGCATGTTGACCGACGGGATCGACCAGAACCCGCACTGCGTATTGCTGCTTGATGAAATGGAAAAAGCACATCCCGACGTCTACAATATTTTGCTGCAAGTCATGGATCACGGAAAACTGACCGACCATAATGGCCGTACAACAGATTTCCGCAATGTAATTTTGATCATGACATCGAATGCCGGTGCATCCGAAATGTCCAAAAATGCGATGGGCTTTGGCCGTGAAACACGCGAAGGCGAAGACACCGCCGCGATTGAACGGACCTTCACACCGGAATTCCGGAACCGTCTGGATGCAGTGATCAGCTTTGGTGCGCTTCAAAAGCCCGTTATTATGCGGGTGGTCGAAAAATTCGTGCTACAGCTCGAGGCGCAATTGCTGGACCGTAACGTCCACATCGAATTGTCGCCAAAAGCAGCCGAATGGCTGGGTGACAAAGGGTATGATATCAAAATGGGTGCGCGTCCCTTGGGCCGTGTTATTCAGGAATATATCAAAAAACCGCTGGCAGAAGAGCTTTTGTTTGGCAAACTCGTCAAGGGTGGGCTGGTCAGGGTTGGCGTGAAAGACGGCAAACTTGATCTGCAGTTCGAAGAGCCCGTGCAGGCGCGGATCAGCGGGAACAAGCCCCCGCTTTTAACCGCCGGCTGATGCAACGATTCGCATTGATATTATCCCTCGCTGCGACACCCGCGGCGGGGGAACTTTCTTTGACATTTCCGGTAGATTGTAAACTGGACACCACCTGCTACATCCAACAATTTGTAGACCACGACCCGTCAAACACGGCCCATGATTTTGCATGCGGCACACTTACCTATGACGGACACAAAGGCACCGATTTCGCAGTGCCCACCATCGCCGCACAAGCCGCAGGCGTAAATATTCTGGCTGCTGCGGACGGCACTGTTCTTGGCACACGCGATGAAATGCCGGATATTTTGCAAATTGGTCATTCAGCACCGGATGTGACCAACCGGGAATGCGGCAACGGTCTTGTCATTCAACACGCAGACGGGTTTGAAACCCAATATTGTCACATGGCACTCGGGTCTGTTGTCGTGCGCACCGGCCAGCTTGTGACAGCGGGCACTGTTCTTGGCCAAATCGGGCTATCAGGCAAAACGCAGTTTCCGCATTTGCACTTTTCGGTGCGCAAAAATGGCAAAGTTATCGACCCGTTCAACACTGATGGCACGCAAGCCTGCCCCGATACAACAAGCCCAAGCCTTTGGAAAACGGCCATGGCCACACCCGCTGGCGGCATTGTATCGCTTGGCATTACCGATAAAATTCCCGACTTTGACGCAATCAAACAAGGTTCAGCCAACACCGGGATCAAGTCTAATTCGGCGGCTTTGGTCGGGTGGAGCCAGATTTTCGGCGGCCGCAGCGGCGATACCGTGACCACAACAATAACGCAGCCAAGCGGCATCATATTTTCACAGACAGATACGTTAACGCACACACAAGCAATCTTGTTTCGGGCCTTTGGCAAACGCACCCCGCAAGGGGGCTGGCCTGTGGGGGGCTATCACTTAAACATTCTACACCAGCGCGGTGATCACATAATTGATACCGAAAGCATTAGTTTTTTTGTGAATTAGCGTTCGGTCAGTTTCAATTCAATCCGACGGTTTTGGGCGCGTGCATCGGGCGTGTTTGCGGGATTGATCGGTTGATATTGACCAAACCCGTTTGCAGCCAGACGTTCGGGCGGAATATCCAAAAACTCTACCATATAAAGCACGACCGACAACGCGCGTGCTTGCGACAGTTCCCAATTGTTCGCGTATTGTCCGGTACCAGACAGCGGCACAGTGTCGGTATGCCCGTCCACACGGATTACCCAGTCAATGCCTGCGGGAATATCACCGGCAATTCCGCGCAGAATATCAGCCACATTGGCAATTTCTGCACGGCCCGAAACCGACAGCGTGGCACGGCCCTGCTCGAACAAAACCTCGGATGAAAATACAAATCGGTCCCCTTCGATACGCACACCGTCCTGGCCTTCCAGCACATCGCGCAACTGCCCAAAGAAATCGGATTTGAACCGTTCAAGGTTTTGCGCCTCGGCGGCAAGCCGCAGCGTCTCTTGTTCAAGCCGCTGCCGCTCCGCCTGTTCCAGTACAAGCCTCCGACGCTCTTCGGCCGCAACACGCGCCAGTGCGGTGTTCAATTGCGCACCCAATGCCTGAATTTGCACATTCGCAGTCACGTCCGCATCTTCAGCCAAATTCAACAATGTTTGCAACGTGCCAACCTGATTGCGCAATTCGGCAACCTGCGCGTTCAACACGGCAACCTGCCGCTGGCTTTCGGCTGATAAGGCTTTTTCCCCCGACAGCGCAGTGTTTGCCACCGCAAGCAAAGCGGCTTGGCGGGCTTGTTCGCTTAAACCGGTGGCGGTTTCAGCCTGTGCAGTGGCCATTGCAGCCAGCGCCGCCGCCAGCCGCGCCTCTAATGTGGCACGCTGCGTGGATGTTTCAGATGCACCAACAGCAAGTGACCTGACCTGTGCCTGAAGCGTTTCATTCGCCAAAACCGCCGCGGCCAATCTGTCTTCAAGCGTTTGGCGCACGGTTTGATCCGCCGCACCGCGTGCCGTGATTGCAGCCATTTCTGTTTCTAATGCCTGTTTGGCCAACACCGCAACCGCCAGCTTTTCCTGAATTTCCGCCTCGGTCTGCTGACCGGAAACAAGCGCGGCGGCCAGCGCATCTTGCGCTGCTTTGCGTGCATCGTCACTTTGGTCGCCCAGCGTCAAAGCGGCAGCAAGCCGCACAGTCAGATCTGCGGCATTGGTATCAGCGACCTGTAATTGCGCGCGGGCCTCGACCAGGTCAGCAGCCGTTGTTTGTTGTAAACCCAACGCCGCCAACAACCGCGCATCCATATCTTCACCCTCGGACAGGGCGCGGGTCAGGTCGTTCTGGGCGTTTTGTTGTGCCAAAAGCGCAGCAGCCAGCTTCATATCCAAATTTTCGCTTGCCGCATCGGCAGCCGCCAAAAGCGTCAAGGTATCTTCGGCCGCACGGCGCTTTTGCGCAAGCGCAAGCGACATCGCCGTCAGTTCCGACGTTGCATTTTCAAGCCGGTTGCGCAGGGCTTCGGCAGCGGCGGCATCCACGATGCGGGCCGCTTCAAGATCTGAAATACGCACAGCATCGCTGTCGCGGTCACCTTGCAGGTCTGCAACCATTTCATCCAATGCCGCACGCCGCGCTGCTGCCAATCGCGCGGCTTCGACACCAGCGTCAATTTCATTGCGCGCTTGGGCGATTGCAATGTTCAACGCCTCTTGGTCAGACAAAAGCGTTGTTTGCGTGGCTTCCAAATCGGTTATCGCGATACGCGCTTGGGCGCGGTCGGCCAGCAGGCCAGCGACCTGCGCTTCGAATCCGGTGATCCGGTTTTGTGCCGCAATTAACGCCACATCAGATGTGTCGCGCTGGCGTGTAAGTTGCGACACCAGATCAGACTGGGTGCTTGCGTCACGCGCAGCTTGGGTCAAATCAGCGGACAACGCGATATTGCGATCCTGTTCCAAACCCAGCGCGGCAGCCAAACTGGACACTTCGGCGGTCAATTCATCAAGCTGCGACGCCTGTCCGGTAATGGTTTCGCGTAACACAAATTGAATAACCATGAAAATGGTCAGCACGAACATCAAGACCAGCAAAAGCCCCGTCATCGCATCCACAAAACCCGGCCAGATCGCGTTTTGCATCTGCCCTGAACGCCGCCTAAGCGCCATGACTAGCCCCCGTCATTTGCTGGCCGGCCCCGACCCGACCTGACAGCGCGTGTCAAACCCGCAATGTCCGCCCGTAGATCTGCAATCGTTTCTTGCCGGCCTGCTGACATTTCTTCCAGTATGCGCAGCATTTGCACATCAATCGACCGCAGACGCATCCGGCTTTCCGCATCGATCCCGTCAACACCACTGTCGCGCAGTTTCGCAATTAACCGTTCTTGGCCATCCGCAATGCGCACAAGCAAATCATCGGTTTGACTGTTGCTTGCACCCGCGGCGGACGCGGCAATTGCTTGGGTCAATGCGCCAAGATGCCGATCAAGACTGGCAGACTGCGCGTCCATCTGGCGCGCCATATGATCCATGAATTCGGTCAGGACACCGGGTTCGCCGCCGCCATCGTCACCCGATGAAAACCCCAAACGCGTGATCGTTGAAATCCATTCTTCCAATTCGCGGTAGAACCGGTTTTGCCCGTGTGACGCGAACAATTCCAGCAAACCCACAACAAGTGATCCTGCCAGACCCAGCAACGACGATGAAAATGCTGTGCCCATGCCGCCAAGCTGGCTTTCAAGCCCAGATTGCAGCCGTGCGAAAATATCCGCGCCATCTTCGCCATCCGCAGGGTTTAGCGACCGGATCGTTTCTACAAGCGCAGGCACGGTTGTTGCCAATCCATAAAATGTGCCCAAAAGACCCAGGAAAATCAGTGTATTGCCAATATAGCGTGTGATTTCGCGGTCTTCGTCAATCCGCTGTGCAACCGAATCCAGGATCGACCGCCCCGAAGATGACGAAAGCTGCATCTGCGCGCCGCGCGACCGCAACAATGTGGCCAATGGCGCAAGGAGCCCCGGCGCAACGTCAGCGTCAGACCCTGCCTTGTGCTTGCTGAACCCTTCGATCCAGCCAACCGACCGCATCAACTGGTACACTTGTCCAAAGCACGACAGCACACCCAACAAGAAAACAGCCAAAATCATCCCGTTCAAATAGGGATTTGACCAAAAGATCGCATTCAGCTGTGTAAATCCAAGGTAAATGCCCGCCCCCACAAGTCCCAGCACAATCAGCATCGACATGATCTGACGGACGGGTTGTGTGAACTGCGGCTCTGCCTCGGGTTCCCTTTTATTTGCCATTACAAAAACGGGGTCCTTGTCATTATTGTTAACGCCACCCTACCGAACACGACACGAAATCCCAAATTAATTCCGCCCATATCTGCGTTACAATGCCGCAAGCACACGCACGCGGTTCACAAGCCACGTCATATCATCGTCACGAATGTCCATTTTGGTCAGATGCGCCGCGGTATTGTACAAATATTCCGTATTTGGCCCACGCTGCCCAATGGCCCGCGCGATCATCCGGGCTTGGGTTTCCAGATCAAACTGGCAGTACTGCACGTGATCGGCGTCAATCACATACGCCAATGCGGTCATCGGCTCGTCATCGGTTTGCAGCGTGACATGGTGTTCGATGTACGCCGATGAAATCAATTCGCGCTCACGCAGCGCCGCAAGCACATGTGTTTCTTCGTCGGGCTTTACCTGAAACGCGACACCGGTGCATTGCGCACCTGCCGACGCATCCAATGCCAACACCAGCCCCGGGTCGGTGTCCGTTCCACGGTGATGAACAGACAGCATACAAAAACTGCGGGTATAGCCATGCAATACCGCTGTGCGGGCTTGTGCCGGCTCAAACCCCGGATTCCACAAAAGCGATCCGTATCCGAATACCCATAGCGCCATGATGCTGGTCCTTTTCTAATGCCCCCTATAAACACACACCAACCAATGACGCCAAGGGGGAACCATGCGTAGACTAACATTGATCGTGATTGTGCTTGTCGGGCTCTACAGCGCCTACTGGTTTGTCGGGTCCTCCGCGACCCAGCGCGCGGCGGCTGCACAATTGAACGACCTGTCAAACGCGGGCTGGACCGTGGATTACGCAGATCTTGACACCGCGGGCTATCCATCACGTTTTGACACCACATTGACAGACCTGCGCATGATCGGGCCAGATGGCCGCGCCGCGTGGGCAATCCCGTTTGTGCAGGCTTTGTCGCTGTCTTACAAACCCAATGATGTGATCCTTGCTTTTGCAAACACCCAGAACATCACAGTCAACGCCGTGCCACTGGCGATCACATCAACCGGGTTACGGGCCCGCGTGACCTTAACGCCGACACCCGCGCTTGGCCTGAACGCCTTGACCGCCGAAACCGGCCCGATGGCGATTGTGATCGCCGGCGATGACGAGGTCACTTTGTCAAATGCGGTGTCGGCCCTGCGCCTTGCCGGCCCTGCCCCGTACCAATATGATGCCTATCTGGACATCGATGCCTTCCGCCTGCCAAACAAGATGCGCCGCACATTGGACCCAAGCGGTATCCTGCCCGACAGTTTTGACCAGATCACCATGGATGCAGCGGTTATTTTCGACCGTGCCATCGACCACACAACACCCACCCAACTGCCCCGTCCTGTGTCGGCATCCTTACGGGGTATGACGTTGGTTTGGGGGCCCCTGCAATTGCGCGCGACAGGTGACATCACGGTTGACCGTTTTGGTACGCCCACAGGTAAAATCACGCTCACGGCGCAGAACTGGCGCGAAATGGTTACCATGGCCGCCGCCGCCGGTGTGCTGGACACGCGGGTCGCTCAAACCGTCCAGAGCATGGCAGGGTTGCTGTTTGGCACCGGATCCGAAATATCCGCACCAGTCACGTTTCAAAACGGGGCCATGGCACTTGGGCCTATCCCACTTGGGGCCGCGCCAAAGTTTTTCTAGGGTCGCACTGCGGTCATGGTTGACCAAAAAGGCCAGTCAACGCACGCCGCACCAGTGCGG
>Ga0222645_101123_pt1 | contig 12575 bp, 13 predicted proteins | sample AntAcemetagen292_FD_179881 | JGI IMG/M metagenome (GOLD analysis project Ga0222645, IMG submission 179881) | Saline water microbial communities from Ace Lake, Antarctica - #292 | ecosystem: Environmental > Aquatic > Non-marine Saline and Alkaline > Saline | place: Antarctica: Ace Lake | collected...
AGGGGGGAATGCGGTCGTCACCCAACTCGATCCCGGCGAAACGGCGCATAGCCTCGCTGTCGTAGAGCGTCTCCTCCGCCATTGGATCGCTCAGGGCATACCAGTTCTGGAGGAAGTAGACGCGCAGTATGGTCTCAATTGGCATCGGTGGGCGACCGCCCTTCGGTCCAGCTTTCGGGTAATGTGGTGTGATCAACCCCAGCAACCGACCCCAAGGCACCACGGCCTCCATCTCGGACAGGAGCACCTCGCGCCGCGTTTGCTTCTTCTTCATCGCATCGCGCAGGACCGGAAAGGCAGGTTGATTTGGCATCTTAAAGGCTCCTCGCTGGGGATGCCCAAGATTACCACATCACGCTGATAGCGGAAGGTTTTTCAGATGTTCCTTAATTGTGTGAGAAATTGACCCAGTTTTCCGAAACGTCGTGACCCACCAGCTGTCATTGATTTCGAGGACTTTCCATGAGGTTATCATAAACCAGGTGGGGGGTAACGCGAAAAGAAAAAATGGGTCAATTCGACTTAGAAATCAATAATGCCAGATTCGACACACATAAAGCCAGCCTGCATCATGAAAATGAGCGCAGCACAAAAGAGAACCCAAACCTGGTCAATTTCTCTCATAAGCGACGGTATTCCTTGGATGTCCCTCGAGGGCTAGTACCTTCTCGCGTCTTTCAGTGGAAAATTCCCCTACGTCAGCCTCTTTGAATATGGCTCAAGCTGTCAACCTAATTGGCCAATGGGGGGCAGATTGCTCTCGTACATCGGCTTCTGATGAGGAGCAAATGCGATCAGGGCAAGGGCGGACTAACCCTTTTGTCTAAAATTCTGGCATGTGCCAAAAATATAAGGTGCAGCGTAATTCGCGAAATCATAGCGCTTTTTGATATACTTGCGGTCTCGGGCATGAATGCCTGAGGATTGAACAAATAGCGCTTTCGAACCATGCGTGAATGCGGCGGGAGCGCTTTGTTTTCAACGGCAGAGTAAAAGTGAGCCAAAGGGCAGCGCAAAATGTTGCCGCTTTTGGGTTTGGAGTATTGCCGCCTAGGCATGCGTGAGCATCCGGCCGGCCGCGCTTATCATAGAGCTGGCGGTTGCCCGGATGCTTTGGCACCCCAGTTCATTTTGGGATCGAACCAGATCGTCGGTGACCCGCGGCGCTTCAGCGCCTCATTGTAGGAAGTCCAGTTCGTGGTCTTGTAGGTGGGCGATGTCGGTTTGCTCATACGTGCGAGCTACCACATTGGATTTAAGAGATAAATCCATCACTTGATTTGTGCAGCAGAGTCGTTTCGGTTTAGTGAGAACATCATGATATGTAGCTCCTCAGGAACCATCGCCAACCCTTAATTTCATCTCTTAAAAAACGCTTGATTCTTTAACTATAAGTCTACAAATTATACTTAAAGTTGGTGGGAAATCTTTAAGATAGTTGGGGTTGCGCAGCATGTTGGTGAATGGAGGGTTTCTGAAAGAGGAAGTCGAACTACGCTCTCGTTCGTTGTCTAGTTTGATAGATCTGCTCGTGGAGATCATTCCAGAAGGTCCAGATTAGGAGTTCAACGTATTTTCCTACTTGACGATCTTAGGAAGGGCGCAGGAAGAAGCAAATGCCCTCCGAAAAATTATTGGTGTGTACGAGAGTTAGTGTTAGCGCTCTTTTATGGTTTAGTCGCCAATTTTTGCGGATCCAAAACGCAGTAAAGTTCAATTCCTGCCTTTTCTAACAAAATGTTCAATAATCAACGCCCTAAACAGACTTTGTTGCACTTGTCCGCGCGCTGAACGTTGTTGTGTGCGCGGGTAGTTAAATTGCACCTGAGTTGTGCTTGCAGCTATCCTTGGCGGCCATCCTCTAACAATTGAGCTAAAAGTTAGCCGGAAAGGTGCAACTTCTGCTCTATCCTACGCCACGGAGGCTGAGCTTGAGATGGCTCCGCTGAAGAACGGCTCAATAAAATGTTGTTGCGCACGAGCACATGCTACCATACCAGTAGATCTACGTGGAACATTGGCATTTACTTGATGACTGAGATAAAAAAAATTGCGCAACTTAAACAGCTGCTGTTTGGCCTGGAGAAAGACTTAGGCATCCAGGACTTGGGTTTGGTAAAGCAAAACATCTTGTACGCCGCCACGCTGGTCTCAATTGAGAACACACCTATAGAGACCGATAGCATTCGAAACCATGAACTGCTTACGCAAGTGGCGAGAAGTACGTTCTTCAAAGCGATCAAAGAACTGGTTGACGCTGAGTACTTACGCCATGTCGGTGGTGCCAAAAGATCGCATTATTTATTAACCGAAAAAGCTAAAGGCAACTGAGTGCGAAAGTCAGCGATGTGGCGCATGTGGTTGCTGCCATTCATAGTGATCTCGACCTTGTATATTTTGACATTTGTTTTCGCAGTATTTTGGTTTTTCCCCGCACAATCTACCTACATCCCGCAGATTTCGAAATATACAAGCTTGTTGTTCCTACCTCACGGAGTGCGCATTCTATCAGCATGGTTGCTAGGCTGGCGGTCAATCATTCTGATCGCGCCGTCGGCACTTTATACACATTGGTTAATTTTGGGCTGGGCTGGCTTTTCACCTCTTGGGATTATGGGCGCTATGTGTGGCGTAGTTTGTGCAGCGTTGACTTTTGGCTTCTTGGCGAAAGTCGGAATGGATTTTCACCTTAAGCCTGATGCCAACGTACACTGGACTGATGTCATGCTTGTTGGCGTCATCGCTTCTATTGTTAATAATGTAGGTCTGGGTCTAGCCTTTGGGCATAACGCTGCAACGATGTCTGGATTTTTTATTGGCGACATTACTGGGTTGTTCGCTTGCTTGCTAATCTTGATGCTGGCGTTCAGGCTACTGAGGTCGCGTAACCGAACCTGAGTTTCGGTGTTTCAAACTATATTATAAATCCTGTGTTCAATACAGTATTCCCGCCAAATGTCTGCAAAATCTGTTTAATTGTGTGAGAAATTGACCCAATTTCCGAAACGTCGTGACCCACCAGCTGTCATTAATTCCGCAGACTTTTCATGAGGCTATCATCAACCAAAGGGGTCAACACGAAATGAAGAATTGGGTCAATTCGACCCGGAAATCAACAACACTGGTGAAAACTTGCGACTGTCGTGCTCTGCAGGAACCAGATCCAATTCGATCCAAAACATTGACCCTTCTCCTTCGTTCGAACTGACACCGATTTCTCCACCAAGCAGATCCATCAGTTGCTTCGTTATGCTCAGACCGAGGCCGCTGCTCTTGATGCCAGAGCTGATGCCGGGGTTGATCTGATGAAATGGTGAAAAGACATTGTCCTGTTGTTCGGCTGAGATGCCTATACCTTTATCGATGATCTCGATCCGCGCCATTTGTTTGTTTCGCCTCACGTTGACTTTCACCACATCGCCCGAGGAGGTGAACTTTGCCGCGTTAGAAAGGAGATTGAAAAGAACCTGCGTGACGCGCGCACTGTCGGTCAGCGCTACAACTTTCTCATTTTCCGTGGTCACACAGTAGGCAACCCCGAGCTGTTCGGCATAGACATTACAATTCTCAACCGCCGTTGCGACAATTTCATTAAGGTTCACTGGGTTGCGCTCTGTAGAGACTCTGCCGTCACTAAGGGCTTGGGCGTCTAAGATGTCATTAACCAGCATCAGAAGGCGATCTCCGTTGCGGCTGGCTATATCGAGCAACTTTATGGTGGATTCGTCTGTGGATGTTTTGCGAATTCTGACATTCAACAGAGCAAGTCCGCCGAGAATTGATGTGAGGGGGGTGCGTAATTCGTGACTGACTACACTCATAAAATTCATGTTCATCCGTGATGCCGATGTCGCATCCTGCGCGAGCTTGCGCATTTCGTTTTCTGTGTCTTTGGCGGCCCTAAGCTCGATCATGAGCAGAAACACGAAGATGCCGAAAAGGGTCAGGATCGTAGCGCCGAGGTATGCAATGGCATGAGACAGAGACAGTATGCCGGTTCTAAACTCCACCCGAGCATTGTTATCTGCTCGCGCGATCGCCAGCAAAAATTTCTTGAGCGGCACATCAAAGCCTTCAAGCGCGGCCAGAATGGTCATGGTCTTCTGACGGCGCACCTCGTCGGTCATACTTGACGCGGTGAGCCCCTGAATCTGAGGCTCAAGGGTCGTAAATATGGCCTCGAGGTCGGTCAGGACGCCTTGGTCTATTTCAAGGTTTGCGAGAATCTGCGGCAGCTTGCCCTCCTGAAGGACATTGATCCGGCTCCAGGCGATGTCAAAGTGCAGCACCACATCTGCCGCAGGTTTGTAACCGAAAGCCACTTCGTTAAGGTTGTTCTGGAGTCGCAGCAATTCAAGGGGTAACTGCGACCCGAGCCAAAGAGGCGGAGTCTGATCAGCAGTCTGGATATTCTGAATCTCATTTCCCAGCTTGTAGATCAACCAAATGCCAAAAAAAACGGCTCCCACAAACAACGTGAGGAACACAGCCCGGGTCAATCTGCTCCGGTGCATCACTCGACAGAAATGCTCTTGAGTTGCCATACTAACCGACTATTGAAGATTTCACGCTGAAGCTCGGAATTATCGTCCATCGGGTAGATGACCCAGATTGGTCCTTTGTCCCGCACCGACATCACCTCACCGTCGCGAAGCACCGCCAGAATGACGTCGTAGGTGAAAGCGTCGCTGGCGGGAACTTTAGAGGCGTAATCGTTGAGCGCGACCATTTTTAAATTCGCAGTGCGGTCGACGTCTATATCGTTGAGGACCGACCGCAGGCTCGGCCCTTGGAAGGTGGTCAAATCTTCCACAAAGTCGTTTTTCGTCACGACAGTTGTCTGCGGCATCGCCAACAATTCTTCGAGGGTATAGGTTGCTGAAGTCTCGAAATTCGTTACAGTTAAAATCGCCTGCGCAAAACCGAAGGTTGGCAGCACGAATAAAGAGGACGCGAGGGCGGCCCGCATTATTCTCTGAATATCCATCTTCGATCCCTATTGAGTTCGCCGGTATACTAAAGAGCTAACTATCAGATACAGGACCTTAGTGTGACTTTTTTTAAGCAGTTGTGGTTTTAGTTTTTGTCAGTCCTTTATCCCTTGCAAGGGCGTCTTGATGCCCAAGGCTGATTGCGGGAGCTTGTGGTGGTAGAGCCAGACGTATCGATGCAGCGTGGCTCCCCCCCCTTCGTACCAATCCACTCCTACGATACGTCGCTAACGACATCGTTAAGGTCGTGTCTTAGCAAATCATCAGGAAGGCAGGCAGGCGGTCCCAGCGGAGTGGTCACACTGCAACACAGTCTTCGAGCATAGCGTTTAAAGTTTGTGCCAAAACCAAAGTTATTGAGCCAAGATTGCTGTAACCCAGGCCCAAGCGCTGCCGCTACTCCCTGCACTCGCCACTCTGTGAAAAACACCCACTCTCGTAAAGTTGCGCAAACTGTTTGTGCGCTATCTAATGTCTCGTATGAAAAACGTACTCCAAACATCTTCGCTTGTCCTTTTGGTGCTGCTAACGCTTCCCTTTGCGATATATGCTATCAACTTTGCACTTGTCGGCCTGCGGGGTGCCATGCCCGAGCCGCACTATATGCAGTCCAATAACCCTGTCGCCAATTTTTCTATTTTTAGCCATATGGCCGCTGGAGCGGCTATTACAGTGCTGGTGCCGCTTCAATTTATCCCTTCATTGCGGCTGCGTTTGCCTATGCTGCACCGCTGGTCCGGGCGGCTGATTATCCTTTCCGCCGTTGTGACTGCAATAGGTGGTCTGGCCTACATTTCACTGAGGGGCACAATTGGTGGAATACCTATGAATATCGGTTTCTCACTTTACGGGGTACTGGTTCTGCTAACCGCCCTACAAACGATCCGCTACGCAAGGGCAAGACGCACCGCGGACCATAACGCTTGGGCCCTGCGTTTTTTTTGGCTGGCTTTGGGTTCTTGGTTCTACCGCGTCCACTATGGCCTTTGGTATCTGGCCACAGACGGTTTGTGGTCAACCCCGCAATTCACCGGTGGCTTTGATTTGGTGCAAAGCTTAGCATTCTTTCTTCCTTATTTGATTGGCGCAGAAGTTTATCTACGTGTCAAGAAGTAAGGTGGTCGTAATTCCTTGACGACACATTGGAATGCCCCCTCTGAAGCTGTTCACCTTTTGGGATGGAATAATCCCGTTTTCAGAAGGACGAGGAGATGGCTGTCAAGCGAGAGAAGCCCGAGAACATTGTGCTCAAGCTGCGCCAAGTTGAAGTGCTGCAAAGGTAAGGGAAATCGATTCAGGAGGCGTTTTGTCAGATCGGCGTGACGGCTGAGACCTACCATCGATGGCGCAAGGAATATGGTCGGATGAGCCGGGACCAGCTCAAGCGGCTGAAAGAGTTAGTGATGGGGAACCAACGCCTCAGGCGGGCCGTGTCGGCTCTGACCCATGAAAAGATGATCTTGGTCGAGGTCGCACGGGGAAACTTCTTAGCTCTTCCCGCCGCCGGTGACGCATTGATGATGTGTGGCGAACCTTTAGCGTATCGTAGCGCAGGGTCTGCCGCACATTGGGGCAGTCTCGCTCGACGCAGCACAAGGGGCCCTGCGGTCCGCCGGATGAAGCACGAGTGTTCTCAATTGCTCGTGCAACACGTTGACATCTCATAGACGCTACGCTGTTCAAATGTCCCAAGACTTGCCAATAACTTACGCTCTGCCGCTTGTGCCACACCTATGCGACGTTCGCACTGGTCAAAGACGGCGTGGAGATACACGCGCTTGTTAAACAGATGGGTACGTCGATTTGGATGATCGAGAGCCACTACAGTCACTTGGCACCTCGCATGAAAACATGTTCAATGGGAGGCGATACGAGCTGTCAGCAGAGGAGTGTGCGGAGCAGAAGGCACAGCTGAACACGACGACGTAATTTTTACTGAAAATATTTTGTTGATATTGCCGATGTTTGCTGGCAAGTCGCATGATAGATTTTATTGAAAAATAGCGGAACTCCAATGCAAGTAAGTGTTCGTGATAACAACGTCGATCAGGCGCTTCGTGCGCTCAAGAAAAAACTACAGCGTGAAGGTGTGTTCCGCGAAATGAGGCTCAAAGAGCATTTTGAAAAGCCGTCCGTTCGTAAAGCTCGCGAGAAAAAAGAAGCCATTAGCCGTCAGCGCAAACTGGCACGTAAAAAGGCAGAACGTGAAGGCTAAGGCCAAGCTTCATCGCACCGTTCTCTAACGTAACTATAGCTTCTTGCGAAACGCGACCGAACAGTCGCTGAGAGTGCCGTGCAGGTGGAAAACAGGTTTTTCCAGGTCGGTACCTAAGAAATTGACTTCGGACATGGATGCTCCTTCCTTTTGTGATGCCTTTAACATTCACACAATGGCACATCGCGGTGCCGTGGGAGGGGGCATCCACGCCATGAACAGAGTCCCTTTTTTGTATCAAGATGTCGTTGCCAGTAGGCTGGCATTGCCGCCTGCAGCGGTCGTATCAACGCAAAGATGACGTTCCAGAACATAGCGTTCCGGTGCGATAGTCTCGGTGATCAAGGACAGGATGGCACCTTTACGTTGAGACAGCGCAATTCTCAATTTACGCGTCCATTCGGAGGCGCCTGCTGCTGAAACGACAGCAAAGCCTTTGAGATTAATTAAAATAGCTGGATCAATTGTACCATCCAGAAAAGCCACTGGTGCCCCTGCCGCTGCCAAGTCACCTGCTAAAGAAGTTGGTGTACCTGGCACCACAATTAGCGCACCGCATCCTGCACCAAGCGCCTGCAGGGCCTGCGCGTCGGCAATTGCGGGCGTTGGACCAAGGCACAAAACCGTGCCTCTGGGGAACATCCGTAGGAGGTTTCTTTCGCCCGTTGGTCCCGGCAATGTTTGCGGTGTCATGTCAAAGGCTTCCGTTTCGGACAGTGCCTTACGCACGATGCCGGTGCGCCCCCTCAGTGCCGTCATGAGAATCGACACACGATCAGGCCTCGCATGCCAGTTTTGCGCGTCAATCTTTTCAAGCGCTGTTTCCACATTTAACCGCTCGATGTTCTTACCCCTCGGTTCGGTTGCAACGTCGCTTTTGCCGACACGCCGGAAACGTCGCAGATAGTGTTGCCCACCTGCTTTTGGTCCGGTTCCTGAAAGACCCTCTCCACCGAAGGGCTGGCTGCCGACGATGGCACCAATCTGGTTGCGGTTCACATAAATATTGCCTGCATGAATGCGCTCTACGATTTGTTCGACCCGGTCATCGATGCGTGTGTGCAGGCCAAATGTCAGCCCGTAGCCCCGGTAATTAATCTCGTCGACAACCTTATCGATATTGCGGGCCTTAAAGGTCGCTAAGTGTAGGACGGGCCCAAAGATTTCACGCTCCACATCAGTGATGCCATTCACCTTGACGACCGCAGGCGTCACGTATGTGCCCCGATCTGGTGCATCCAGTTTCTTGAGCAGGGCCCCACATTTTTCATGCTTTTCTAAATAGTCCGTGATGTCTTGCTGGGCTTCAGCGTCGATTACGGGCGATACATCCACATCCATAGACCATGGATCGCCGATCACGAGCGCATCCATCGCACCATAGAGCATTTTTGTCAGACGTTCTTCTGCCTCTTCTTGCACATAAAGAACCCTCAGAGCGGAACAGCGTTGTCCGGCAGACTGGAATGAAGAGATTACAATGTCGCGCACCGCTTGTTCCGTCAGCGCAGTTGAATCCACGATCATTGCGTTTAAACCGCCGGTTTCAGCAATCAAGACTGCTTCCGCGCCAGCATTTTTCGCCAGTGCCTTGTGGATGATTTGCGCCACTTCTATCGAACCGGTAAAACACACGCCTGCTATCCGCGGATCACTAGTCAGCGGGCCACCTACTGTGGCGCCATCGCCTGGCAGGAGTTGTAGCGCTGTATCAGGCAATCCTGCCTCGCGCATCAATTCCACGGCGCGCGCCGCAATCATCGGCGTTTGCTCGGCGGGCTTTGCAAGAACAGCGTTGCCCACAGCCAACGCCGCTGCGATCTGTCCCGTAAAAATTGCCAGAGGGAAATTCCATGGGCTGATACAAACAAAAATACCACGCGCAGAGCCTGGTTCTTCTTTATCAAGACGCACAGCCTCGTTTGCGTAATAACGCAAAAAATCAACCGCCTCACGAACTTCTGAAATGCCGTCCAAGACAGTTTTCCCTCCCTCGCGAGTTGCGATCGAGGTCAGCTCAGCAATATTTTCTTCATACCGGTCAGCAGCCTTTCGTAAGATGTTCGCACGATCCGCAACAGGTGTTGCAGACCAATTTTCGAAACCCACCTGAGCCACATCAAGTGCTGTTGCGACATCTTCAGGTGTTGTTTCTTGGACTGTGCCGATTACACGGTTGCTGTCGGCAGGCGATATAGCATCCCGGGACGGCCCCTTTGGTGGCAGGTTACTAGCGATCATCGGACGACCGGTCCATTGATTGTTTGAGAACTCTTCACGCTCCGCCAGCAAGGGCAAGATCGACGCTGGCTCATTTGTGCAAAACCCCTTGGAGTTCTTGCGCTCAGGCTTGAACAGGTCACGCGGCTGGACAATCATAGGATTCGCCACTTGCGCTCCCAAGGCGTCTACCTGTTGGACAGGGTCCTTCGAGATAGCCATTGAGGAAATTGACGTGTCCACGATCTGGTTCACAAAAGAGGAGTTGGCCCCGTTTTCCAGCAAGCGCCGGACGAGGTAGGCTAGTAGATCACGGTGCGCGCCGACTGGCGCGTAAATGCGGCAGCGAGTTCCTTCGGATGTCTTGATGATGCCATGAAGCGACTCGCCCATGCCGTGCAGACGCTGGAACTCAAAACTGTCCTTGTCATTGCCCGCCATGGCGAGGACTGCCGTACACGTATGCGCGTTGTGTGTTGCAAACTGGGGGTATAAACGATCACGCCGGTCCAACAGCAGCTGGGCACATGCCATATAGCTCATGTCGGTGTTAATTTTGCGCGTGAATACTGAAAAGCGTTCCACACCCAGCTCCTGCGCAACCTTGATCTCAGTGTCCCAATAGGCACCTTTTACAAGGCGGACCATGATTTTACGATTCAGCCGTTCAGCAAGATTGTATAGAAATTCGATCACCGGAGCTGCGCGACACCCGTAAGCTTGTACCGCAACCCCAAATCCGTCCCAGCCTTCAAGTGCAGGATCAGATAGCACCGCTTCAATCACATCCAGTGATAGATCAAGGCGATCTTGCTCTTCGGCGTCGATGTTGAAGCCAATATTTGCTTTTGCAGCCTGTTTGGCCAGCTCCAGCGCACGTGGAACAAGCTCACGCATAATAGTGGATTTGTGGGTATACTCATACCTTGGATGTAATGCTGAAAGCTTTACCGAAATACCCGGGCTTGAACCCACATCTCCCTTTGCTTGCTTGGCAATCACAGCAATGGCATCTGCATAAGCTTGCTGGTAGCGCTTTGCATCAGCGTCAGTGCGTGCTGCTTCACCAAGCATATCATATGAATAAGTGTAATCCTCAGCCTCTTCTTTTTTAGCGTTTTTAATCCCTTCCTGTATAGTTTGGCCCAGAATAAACTGACGGCTCAAAATGAGAATGGATTGCGCAACAGCTTTGCGCACTACGGGCTCGCCCATCCGTTTTACCAAACTGCCCAGTACACCCGCAGGGCTTTTAGTTTCATCGTCGAGGACATGTCCTGTCATCATCAGCCCCCAGGTTGAAGCATTGACCAAGGACGACGACGAAAGACCTAGATGAGCACCCCAATTTGACAGCGCAATATTGTCTGCAATTAAATCATCAATCGTTTCCGCATCTGGCACACGTAAAAGTGCTTCGGCCAGACACATCAGATCCAGGCCTTCTTCAGTCGACAGACCGTACTCCGCCAGAAAAGCCTCCATTATCGATGGTGACGTTTCCTTCCGTACGCGATCAATATAATGGGCACTGCCCGCCGTAATTTTTTTCCTATCAGATTGAGATAACTTTATATATCCTGAAATCGTGTCCATGATATCGGCTTCGCTGGCAGCATACATGTCCCGCACGCGTACGCGATACAAATTATCAACGAAGGTATCGGACTCCACTTGCTTGCTCATATAAGCTTTCCTATTTTTTAGTTTGTATTATAGTCAACGTAAGGCTTAGGTTTCAGTTTCAAGTGCAGCGGGCTCTGTTGCACAAATTGGGTGAGGGTTTCATGTCGTGAATCCAGTGTGGTAGCTCGCCTGCATGAGCAAACCTACATCGCCGGCCTACAAGACTACGAACTGGAGTGCCTACAATGAGGCGCTGAAGTGCCGCGGGTCGCTGACGATCTGTTTCGATCCCGCGATGAATTAGGATGCGAAGTCTTCCGGAAAGCGGGGCAGGTCGTGCACGTTCAGCGAGGTCGCCATCCTGACTTACCTGACCATGAAGGTGCTGTTGGGGATGGCGCTTCGCCACACCACGGACTTTGTTGAAAGCCTCTTGCAACTGACGGGACTTGATTGGGCGGTGACTGACTTTAGCACCTCTTACCGCCGAAAGAAGAGGTGGTTCGGTTTGTCTGAACAGGTTCCAAGGGTTTCTTAAGTGGATTTCCGCCGCGGTTACGCTGCTACCAATTCTGGCGTCAGCGGGTTGAAGTAAGCCTGATCCGGGGTTTTGCCGTCAAGCGATGAATGTGGGCGTCGCCCTTTGCAGAAGCCGATGTAGCGCCCGATCGATGCGCGTGCCTCCGGGACGTTGGCATAGGCGTACAGGTAGACCACCATCATATTTGATAGTTCACCATAGCCGCTCGACGAAGACGTTGTCGCGCCACGCCCCTTTTCCGTCCATTCTTATCTTGATCTCCCGGCTCGCCAGCACCTTGATGAACTCGGCCGAGGTGAACTGGCTGCCCTGGACGGTGTTGAAGATGTCGAGCTTGCTGTGACGGGCCAGTGCTTCTTATGAAGCTTTTATGCAAAAGTCGGCTTCCAAACTTATCAACACCCGCCAGGACAGCACGCGGCGGGTGAACCAATCCAGTACAGCGGCCAGATAGATGAAGCCACGTGCCCTCGGGATGTAGGTGATGTCCATTGCCCAGACCTGATTGGGTCGCGTCACGGGCAGTTTTCGCAGCAGATAGGGGTAGATCTTGTGTCCAGGCACCGGTTTCGAGGTGTTTGGTTTCCGATATAGCGCCTCGATCCCCATCAGTTTCATCAGTGTAGCGACATGTAGCCGCCCCACCACGGACACCTCCTGTACCAGCAAGCCCTGCAGCATCCGGCTGCCCGCGAAGGGGAACTCGATGTGCGACTTGTCGATCCGGTGCATCAGCATCAGATCAGGATCTGACACCGGGCGTGGCTGGTAGTAGACGTTGCCCCGGCTGATCTCCAGCAGAATGGCCTGTTGGCTGACGCTCAGCTTTGCGCTGTTGTCGATAATCTTTTTACGCTCGGCAACAGGCCCGCTTTGCCGAGTGCGCCGGACAAAAAATCATTCTCCAGCGCCAACTCTCCGATCTTGGCATGCATTGTATTCACGTCGATCACCGGCGCCAGTTCAGCCTTCGAGGCATCGC
>Ga0222645_101127_pt1 | contig 12510 bp, 11 predicted proteins | sample AntAcemetagen292_FD_179881 | JGI IMG/M metagenome (GOLD analysis project Ga0222645, IMG submission 179881) | Saline water microbial communities from Ace Lake, Antarctica - #292 | ecosystem: Environmental > Aquatic > Non-marine Saline and Alkaline > Saline | place: Antarctica: Ace Lake | collected...
GGCCGCACGCTCGACCGCGGCTTCAAACCGTGCTGCATCCAGTGCCGCGGACTGCGCGGCAAAAGCCTTCATCACCTCAGGTGGAAGGTCTGGAAACTGGCTGAGATCGAAGGGCTGCGACATACGGATTTATAGCCCATCCGGCGAGGAAAGGCCAATAAAACAACGCTGAAACAGGTGTCTAAATCATCCCGCCGCAGTCGGGGAAGCGACCCGCTGCGCCATCATGCGTCGCCAATCCAGCCCTTCGAACAACACCTCGAACTGAGCCCGAGACAGCCGCATCGTTCCGTCCTGCACCTTCGGCCAAGCAAAGTTGCCATGTTCCAACACCTTGTAGATCAGCACCATGCCCGTGCCGTCCCATACCAAAATCTTCAACCGGTCTCCACGCTTTGATCGAAAGATCACCGTCAGGCCCGAATGCGGATCAAGCTTCAGTTCAGTCTGCACAATCAGCGCCAAGGCCTGATGGCCACAGCGAAAGTCTACTGGTCGGGTCGCGATCAGGACCGGCAGTCGCTGCCCCGCGACAATCACGCCCGCCCCCGCAAGGCATGCGTCAGCGCCGCAGCCCGTTCTGCTGGAACATCCCCCGGGACCCGCAGCACGACGTCTGCGCCGATCTCGATGGTGACGACCCCGCACATCGGCCCGGCGTCCGCTGACAGACCGACACTCTCCGCCTCTACCGATACTGGCACGAAGGCCGGCAAATCGTCTGACAACGCCCCGGCCATGATATCCGCCGGCAGAACCAACTTCCCCAGGCGGGCTCGCCGCCGCCAATCCGACAGCTGATGTGCGACCAAGCCGTGACGCCGGGCAATATCCACGACCCGCACGCCAGGCTGAAAACTCTCAGCCACGATCCGGGCCTTCGCTTCATCCGGCCAACGCCGATATCCACGCGTCCGCTGCACAACCTCAATGCAGCCATCAAATCCATCACCGCCGTCAGACACTGCAATCTCCTTCTGAAACATCAGAACGAAACTCGCTCCTCCACCAGCGCAGAGGAACCCTGGAAATCAATGGGGCGGAGACGGCGCTTACGATTGAGTTGTCTCGACAACTTGACAGGCTAGGTGCTCGCCCTGCCCGCCTCAACAAGATTTCCTCTGACAGTACCGCCTACAGCATCACATCACGCCTTGGTTGTGTACCATTTCTCTGTAACCTGCGCCCAAGCAAAACTAATAAACGTCGAGCATGAACAATTTGAGCAACCGCGAAATCAGTCGAAGCAAACCGGCCGGAGCTATTCTTCGATTGTTCGGTGAAAGCTACAGGGCAATCAGTTTAACGGATGTTGGGCTTAGACTGTTCGCTGGCAGCTCTAAGGATGTGGCATTCTCAGAACTGTCTGGACCGTCAAAAATATCCAAGAAGCTCGGCTTCACGGGCATATCACTGCCGTGCAAATTTGGAGAGATCAGGATCATCGGCCTCCAGCGAGCCATGGCGCTGGACTTCGTGTTGGCGATAAATTCTGCATGGCAAACGCGTTTCATCCGGCAAGTGGAAGCGATTGAAGGAGAGCTACAAGCGCTTTCCGAAGTCACTGAACGCCTGCAACAACCAAAGCGCTATCCCTCTGCTTGCCTGGTCGAGCCCTTTTTGGCCCGCGCTACAGTAATTTTGGAGCGGCTGCCCGACACCATACCAAAAGATGTATTACCTCGAGGGCAGCAAGCTGTTCTTGACCAGATCATGAATTTTCGTTCGGCCCCAGAAGCGCTACGTCGCTCTGCCATCGACGCATTTCTCGCTGCTGATGCAGCTGAGATGAAAGACTTCTTCGACACCATCGAGTCCAATCCGCTGACGCCAGAACAGCGGCTAGCGGTTGCAACTGATGAGGACGCCACTCTTGTTCTAGCTGGTGCGGGATCAGGCAAAACAAGCGTGATCGTTGCGAAGGCGGCATACCTGATCGAGCGGCATATCAGGCAGCCCGGTGAAATCTTGCTCTTGGCATTCGGGAAAGGCGCGGCTGAAGAAATGGCCACGCGCATCGAGGAGCGTGCCGGCGCGAAGGTGGATGCTCTAACGTTCCATGCACTCGGCAACAGTATCATTCGTCAGGTTGAGAATGGAGCACCAGCACTAGCGGCACACGCAAGTGACGATAAGCTCTTTACGGTATTGCTCCGCGAAATCCTGTTTGATGATATTGCAAAGCAGCCTGCGCTCGCCAATCTACTGCTGAAGTGGTTCACTGAATTTTACTGGCCCTATAAAAGCGAGTGGGATTTCAAGACGACGGACGAATACTACCAGTATGTAGAGGCGCATGAGCTTCGAACGCTCAAGGGCGACCTCGTCAAAAGTTTTGAGGAGTGGGAAATAGCCCAACTGGCTCCACATGAATGGCATCGCATACGAATACGAGCCGGATTATGAGCACGATCTTCCAGAAAACAATAGGACTGCCTACACGCCAGATTTCAAGCTCACCGAAAGCGGTATCTACATCGAGCACTTTGGGGTGCGCAAATCCAGAGACCAAAATGGAGCAACGATATTTACCACAGCGCCCCACATCGACCGTATAACGTATCTCGATGGAATGGAGTGGAAACGACGGGTCCACGCTGAGCATGAGACGACACTGATTGAGACCTTCAGCTACGAGCGTGTTGAAGGTCGCCTATTGGAAGGCCTTGAAGAGAAGCTTGAACCGTACGCTCAGTGCAACCCGATTTCACCCGAGGAGATTTTCAAGCAGCTTACAGAAATGGGACAAGTGGACGCCTTCACTCAGGTGCTCGGCACATTCTTGCGTCATTTCAAAAGCAGTGGGTCTACGTTGGCAGGCTGCCAAGAACGTGCAGAACAATCGGCAGACAAATCGCGGGCCAAGGCGTTCATGAATATCTTCGAGCCTGTCCTGAAAGCTTATCAAGCACGTCTGGGCGAACGGATCGATTTTGAAGACATGATCGTTCGCGCAACGGAGTATGTAGCAGCTGGGCGTTTCAGTAGCCCCTACCTCCATCTCCTCGTGGACGAGTTCCAGGATATTTCAGGAGGGCGAGCGCGACTGCTAAAGGCACTTAAAGCCCAACACAAGGAAGCGCGCATTTTTGCAGTTGGAGATGACTGGCAATCAATTTACCGCTTCACAGGGTCGGACATCCAACTCATGCAGGACTTCGGTGAAGAATTTGGCGGTACCTTTGCAGGAAAGAATGGCGTGCACAGTACCGTCGATCTCGGTCGCACTTTCCGTAGCGTAGATAGGATTGCATTGCCTGCCCGAAGTTTCGTCCTCAAAAATCCATCCCAAATTGTTAAAGATGTTATTCCAGCGGGAACCACTGAAGAGTCTGCGATTAAAGTAGCGCACTACGGCTGGGCAAGGAAACTGAGACTTTGAAGTCTGCTCTCGACAGCATCCAGGTAGGAGCAAGTGGCCATCAAGCATCAGTTCTCCTGCTGGGCCGCTATAACTTTTTGAAGCCGGACGACTTGCCACAATTACGCAGGCAGCATCCAAAACTGTCGATTAACTTTATGACGGTTCATCGGTCGAAAGGCCTGGAAGCCGACCATGTCGTAATTCTACATGCCACCTCAGATCGCATGGGGTTCCCGTCGGAGATTGTCGATGACCCTTTGTTGGATCTCGTGCTTCCCAAGCCTGAGGAATACGACCACGCTGAGGAAAGAAGGCTGTTCTATGTTGCACTGACGCGCGCACGGAAGAGCGTGACAGTTCTGGCAGATCGCCAGAGGCCATCAGCCTTCGCTCGGGAACTGGTAGAAGACCCCACCTACGGCGTAGTTGTCCTCGGTGACGCAGGGATTGCCAAACATCGCTGCGGAGCATGCGGAGGCAGAATGCTGTCGCAAACCTCCAAGAACGGTAAACCATATTTTCAGTGCGAGCACCGAAAACTATGCGGCGAAATGCTTCGACCATGTAGTGCTTGCGGCCAGGATCTCCCGATTGAAAGCAAAGCTCATCCAGGCAATCTTGTTTGCAGCTGCGGAGCGACTTTTCCAAGCTGCCCTGAGTGCTCTGATGGCTGGCTGGTCGAGCGGAAAGGCAAGTGGGGAAATTTTCTCAGTTGTGTCAAATATCCTGACTGTAAGGGCAAAAAGTCTCTACCGACGGTCAACGCCCGTCAGTCCGTTTGAAGCCGCGACTCCTGCCTAATTCAGTTTTCTCAAAAAGGGATTTCAGAATCCTGGACCATCACTCTGATAGTATGCTTCCTTCTGGAAGGTTTTACCAAAAAGAAACTTGGCGCAGATCGACAAAGCCGTGTCCATCCAGTCGATCGACCGTCCGCCGTCACTCCCACAGCTATCGTCAGCTATTTTACAACCGATCAAGCCGAGCGCCTTCACCTGCCCACATCTGCTTTTCATACGTTTCGCTTTTCGCCCGCAAATTCAGGTATGTGTGCCAGCGCATCCACTTGGGCTTTTTGGGAAACTGCGCAATCGTTCCACCCTTCGTCTGCCCAAGCCTTCTGCGTAGGCGGATCGCTTTGCTAATTTGCCGGTGTGCGGGGATGAGAAGCTCAACCTCATAGCGACCATCGCCGCAAATACGACAGACCTGCGGATAGAGGATGGCACAACGACGATCACAGCGGGGACACTGAAACCAATACCGGACACCCCCGAAGTGACATGGTGTGGTGGTGATCCGCACCCACTGAGACATGATCCACATTCCGCGTGGCAGATCTCGGCCTAGACGACGCACATCAATCTGCGTTTGGCGCTCACAAATCATTAGGCAAACCTTTTTGCTCGGCCTGGGTCAGTTCCTCGATGCGGGCGGCAATTGGCGGCCATGTGACAAGGTCATTTGCGGCGCGGTCTAGATCGTATTTTCCCGATTTTAGGCGATATTTGGCGACAAACGCTGCAGGCAGCTCCTTAACATGGCTGATGACCCGCAGATCAAAGCCAACGTGGTCAAGGTAGGACAAAAGATCGCCGTCATCATCGCTTTCGGCAAAATCTGCGAAGATGCCGAGAATGATGTTTTTCTGCTCTTTGGGTGAGAGTTTCTTCGGTGTGTTACACATCTGAAAGGTCCTTTTTTGTTCAACGTGGCCGATAACCTCAAGGAAAATGGCTGCCGGGGGTCAGGAACTACCGTAGCTACTCAATGGACCGCGAGACGGTGACTTCCCTGGCTCATTTGCCGATCTAGTGCATGCAGTGCCGTCCATTTCTTGATCAGCAGCAGCTCTGTGCTGTTCCCTGGTTGCATACTGGGGGGATCCCGGCCGTTATTTGCTGTTAGAAACCGAGCAGCGGGCGGATCATCCATCCCGGTGTCGATGACGAGCGCGCGGCGAGGTTCCCTGCTTTCAAATATGACGACAGAAATAAATCGGCGGGGGAAAGCGGAGATGTTCCCCCAGACCAATGGGGGCGTCCGCTTGCGTTCACGCAATACGGGCGGGCGGGCTGTATCGCCGCTTTCAGCGGTAGCGGGTCGTCCGGCGGTCATATCTATCTGCACGGGGCTTTGGGCCAGCCTCTCGGCGGCTATCCCATACCTGCCTAATAAGGCCACGGCTTCTGACCAACTGTCGGCCCGAACCTTCACCGCAGGCGCGTATCTGGCACCATTCGCCCTTGCCTTTGCAGTTATCGACCTCTCACGCGGTCGTATCCTTATTATATCTACTATAGGGATATGACCGCGTGAGCGTTGTTCGCCGGTTTTTTTGCGGTTCCAGGCGATCCGGGCGGCGTTCGAGGTGGTGAAGATGTCTGCCAAGACGGCGGCGATTACGTCAAAGGCACCCTTGGCGCTGGTGTCGATCACTTCCACACCCCGCGCCTGCATCATGTCGGCAAGAGTTGGCTCAAAGCTGCTGAAAGCCCCGGCGTCATCTATTGGCAGGGGCAAGGGAACGCTGGTCAGAATGTCGATTTGTAGCGGCTTATCTGAGGTGCGGTTGACGCCTCGGCCCCGCCCTACGGTTTGCAGCAATTCGCCTTCACAGATTGTCCAGCGGATAGCCTCGGCCATAGGGTGCGGGTGCTGGTCTGCGCCGTGATCGTGGGCCTGACCTTTACCCCGCAATACCAACACTTCTGGCCCGGCGGTACTGTCTGCCAAAGGCAGGGCAGCGGGGTTTTTTTCATACCATCCCGGCAAGCGGTCGATTCCGTCGCCAAGGATCAATTCGGCTCGTGCCTCTACATCACTAGGTGCGGGCTGTGTCCGTCCAATCTGAATAATCAGACGGGCGTCTTTGTATCTGTCCACCCCTGACAGGGCGTTGAAGTGCAGGGTTTCCACCCCCTTCATCGGGCCAAGGGCTTCAATCACGGCCATTTGCGCCACGACCAGGACAAGCCCGCCAAACTGTCGCGCCCGATGCTCGATGTAGTGCCGCAAGCGGCGGCGTAAGTTCTGGTTATAGACCACATCCCCGATGATAGAGGATTGCCCGAAAGCCATATTCGTCACCTGCCGAATTGTGGTGTGGGGCATCACGGCTTGCGCTTCGGCTACCGGCCCCATGTGGGGCCAGACGGTGCGCAGCAATTCCGACCTAATCGTCGCGCTGGTGCAGATCGTCGGCACCTTCCAGCCCGCGCCAAGTTCGTTTTTCCAGCGCATCCGAATTGCGGTGAACGTGTCGCCTTCTGGGGTCTGCGCCGTGTAAACCTGTAACCCCGGCACGATCTTGGCTCCGGTATCCTTTGCCGTCCTGACCATATCCAGCAACCGGACCAGGCGCAGGACGCGGGTGTTGATTTGTGACACGCGGGCCAGTTCTTCGGCCAGCTGCTTAGGTGGGGTCAACGGGTTGCAATTGGGGGTCAGCATGGCGGCAAATGCTGCTTTCCGCGCCCTTGTCAGTTCATCTGCGGTTGCTGCAACATCTTCGGTTGCGATCCGGCCCGCGTCGTCAGTCGTGGCCCTTGCAGCTTTTGCAATGGCGTCGGCAACGGTCACAAAGTCGGCGTTCTGATACAGGGACAGGCCCCGCATAGGGCTGGTCAGATCGTCGAGGGATAGCTTGTAGGGCAAGGCATCAAAGCCCCCGAAAAGCCCCTGTGATGGATCTTCATCAACGATCAAAGCGGCGGGGGGTCCGATGCAGGCAGGTGGGTCACGCCACAAGACGGCATGGGGGACAATCCAGATTGCGGCCCGCGTCTTCCGCTGGCGTTGGGTGCCGCATGTCGACTTAAACGGGCAGTCGATCCCGCCTTGTGTGCAGAGGGTATCTTCTACTTTGCAGCCGGACCTTTCGACCTCGCGGGCTTCATCATGTCGCCAGCACATCCGATAGCCGGGGGTCAGCGGGTCGTCTTGATCCCGTCCTTTGTAAACCTCGGCATGAACGCCAACTAATTGCATGTCTGCCTTAAAGCCGTCTGCCAGATCGTGACGCGGCACGGCCATAACGATCGGTCCAGTCGCGCCTGTCAGGGGCAAGGTTTCAGATAGGTCCTGAATTGCCACAAGACCGGCGGTGCTTTTGCCTACGCCAGTCGTGACCAGTGCGGCACCGGCATAAGGAACGGGTGGCCGATCGTCGGTGCCGTTCTGGGGGTCCAGCGTAGCCCATGCCAAAACTGCGGCCTTCCAAACCTCAAATGCACCGGCAACGGCGGTGTGGGCGGCTTCAAGGGTGCCGCGTGGCAGGGCATAGCGGGGCTGCACCTTGGGTGCGGCGGGCGCAGCTGATGGGGGTGCTGGGCGCGGCCTGACCTCTTGCGCATAGGCCCGGACTGCGGCGCTCTTGTCGCCCCCATGCTCGAAGTAGGCAAACAGGTCGAAGGCATCGCCCCGATAGTTTCCGTTCTTGGTCGGCTGTCCAACGCCGTGATTTGCGGCCCATGCCGAAACCGCAACCCAATGGTCGCCAAAGTCACGGGTGCTGAATGACCCGGATTCCGAAAGCGGGCTTTTCCAGTCCTTACCGCGCCGGTCACTCTCGAAACCGTAGCGCGCCAGCATGTCGGCAATCGTGTGGTGCTGGTTAAAGTGGTCGATAGGATCGAAGTTGTCGCCTGTCGCCTGTGTATAGGCCAGCCGCGCGGTGCGATGCGCCTCGGCCCGCTGTGCTCCCTCTTGCCGTTCGCGTTCGATTTCGGCCCGCATTACTTCCCGTCGCACCGCGATCGGGTGGCTTAGTGTTAGCGTCAGACCTTGGCCTGGGGTGTGATGGCTGTGGTAGAATTGTGGCAGACCATCGCCGCCACGCTTGGCCGGCGGTACGTTTGGCAAGAAGACAGGCTGACCAGCGCGGGCAAGGGCGGGATCGCAGACAATGCCGCAATCCTCAAGAGCTGCAAAAAGGCTCTTTTGGGTGTCGGGATAGTCAGCGCCGAGGATAACCTCGGCCAGTGGTATCAACACTCGCCATTTGCGCAGATCAGGCGTTGCAGATGATGACGAATAGATCAGGGACGCAACCGGCCCCAGAACGGCTCCCAAAGCCCGCGATACCTCGGCAAAGGTCGGGTTGCCCTTGTCAACATCGACGGCCAACATCCCGAATTGCCCACGTTCCCTCTGGGCCTCATGGCTGCGCCCGTCACACGCGGCATAGGTCGAAGGGATGACAAACTGCGCCTGCGCCTTTTCGGCGGCGGCGGGGGCTTTCGCCAACTGGACGATTTCGCGCCAAGTGATCCTACAATAGGGCGTCCCGGCGCGGCGGCTGCGGTTCGGTTCGCCTGTCGCCAGCTTAATCGCGTGGCTGTCGCGCTGTCCAAAGGCGGTCAGGAACCCAAGCGCGTCGGGTCGCGGGTCCACGTTCTTTTCTTGATCGGAAAAATTTCCCCAATAGTCGCAATTGGCTTTGGATGAGATTGCAGACTCGGTGACATCGCATTCCGGCAAATGCCCCGAGAACTTATGCGCCTCGTTGCTGACGACTTGGCCGACAACTGTGTTCATAATCCCGCTTTACCGGGTTCGATCTTGTGGGCTTCCACCCAAGCGTTTAAATCAGAACCGCGATAGATGATCTTGCGGCCGAGCTTGTAATACGCCGGTCCAAAACACTTGTGCCGCCATTGCGCCAGCTTGTCCCTGTCCGCAATGAGGTTCAAATCGTCGTCACCTAGGACGTAATTTCGGTTCTGGTCGAATAGGGTGGTCATCTTGCATCCCTTTAGGATTGCTACTGATGACACCGCATTATGGTTAGGAAACTCTAAAGTGGAACATGGACTTACTAGACAGGAGCCTTTTCACGGATCTCACAAAACCAAGAGGATTCTGTAAAATCCGCTAAAGGCTACAGCCTATTTCTGCGCCTGAATGCGCTCCAATGCCTTGATTATATCAAGCCTCCTATCCTCGATGACGCTCCTTAAAAACCACTCGACGCTGTATGGTTTGCCAGATCGTACAAAGCTATCAGGCCGCGCTTCTAGGGCTACTTTGCGCAACTCATGCGCCTGAATTTCAGGTGGGGCAAACATGATCATTGGGCCAACGCTCACAGCTAAATCCACAAACAAACCAACACAAAAGTCCCGCAGCTCCTCGGCTTTTTTCTGAGTTGCGGAAGCTCCCAGTTGCCGCCGTTGCTGGCTCTCAGTTAAGGATCTGTAGTATGTTGAAAGCTCACCTTCGTAAGCTTTTTTGACGCAAAGCTCTTTGTAAAGTTCGCCGATCAGAAAGGCATTTTCCGGTGGAACCGGATATTCGCGGAAAAACTCAAACAATATTCGCGCTAGATACCAATCAGGCGACAGCATTCTTCCTTCATCACAAATATCTTTAACGATTAACCATAGGGCGGTGGCCAATCTGTCTTGCTCAGCATCTTCAGCGTCTGAAAGGGTAGCTTCTGTATAAATAGGTAAGCCATCGAAGCCGACTATTTGAAAATCCTCCCACGCTTCGAGATATGCGCCCTCCCGTTGCCCTTCTGCTACCGCACCAAATGACTCGCCTGCCTTAACATCTTTAGGGAAATACTTGGTTCCGGCAAGCGCCCTAGCGCAAACATTTATGGTGGTATTAAGATCTTTCTCAAGAGTATCGGATAGGATATAGTCAGGAATATCACAGAGGGTTTCAGCATCTTGCTCGTCGTGAAATGCCATCCAAGACGTCAGACTGCTTACACCGGCTTGAGTATGGAACTGCGCGATATGCTTCAAACCGAGAAAATTGATTCCAGTGTCACTATTAATTAAATTTGAGTTCTTCTTTTCAAAATCACTAGCCAAAAGGGACAACCTCGCCATTATGTGCTGATACGAACATAGACCAAAGCTCCATCAACGCCCGTCGCTTGTCCAATAAATCAGACCGAGCATAGGCCCGCTCAACATTGGACCCAATCCGGTGCGATAAGCTCATTTCCGCGATCTCGCGCGGAACGCTGGCGACTTCGGCCGCCCAATCGCGAAACGTCGACCGAAACCCATGTACCGTGACACCCTCGGCGTCCATCCGCCGCAACAGCATGAGCATCGACATGTTGGAAAGCGGCTTATGCCGTTTCTGCCCCTCAAAAACATATTCTGATTGCAGCGCCTTCAGTGGCTCCAAGATGGCGAGCATCTCATCCGTCAAGGGGACGCGGTGCTCCTCACCTGTTTTCATCCGTTCTTCCGGGCATGACCAAAGCCTCTGGTCAAAGTCGATTTCTGCCCAGCGCATTCCCAGAACTTCATTGGTCCGCGAGCCCGTCAGGCAGGTGAACCGCAGAGCATTAGCCGACATGGCGTCGCGCGACTTCAAGTTTGCATAGAACGCTGGAAGATCCTGCCAGCGCATCGCCTTGTGGTGCTTCGGCTTGGCTTTCACCTTTGGCAAAACCTGCGCATCCTTGATTGCCGTCACGGGGTTTTCGCCCTCACGGAAACCTTTGGACCGCGCAACGTCCAAGACGGTTTTGATTCGCTGCGCAACACGTTTCGCCGTTTCATGCTTTTCGGTCCAGATCGGAGAGAGGCACATTAATACTTCGGGCTGGTTGATACTATCGATCGGCATCCGGCCAATCTTGGGGAATGCATAGTCGCGCAAGGTGTTGATCCATTGCTGACCATGCTTGGCGTTTTTCCACGTAGGCATGCGTGACAGATAAACTTGCTGCGCCACTTCCTCGAACGTCGGTATCTCGCGTTTTGCATCAAAGCGGGGGTTCAGACCTTGCTGCGCCATCCGGCGATATTCCAGTGCCCGGTCGCGTGCCTGATTGAGCGTGACGACATCCGCACCTCCCAAACCGAAGTCGGTTCGTAGCGGCGCACCCATTTTGTTCTTCTGCCCTTTCACCGTGACGCGCACGATCCAACGGCGCGCACCAGAAGGATCGACGACCAAGTGAAGGCCGTTGCCGTCCCCGTGCCGCCCAGCACCAAGGTTTTCAACTAATTTTCTCGTCAGTTTGCCGGACAGCGACATCATTCGTACCACCATTCATACCACGCAAGGAACAGATACCGACGCAATCGAAGAAAATCCAGCGCAATCAGAGAATGCCTTTCAAGTCAGCAAAACAAAGCAAAAGGGCCGCCAAAGGCGACCCGGTACAAACGATCATAATGGTGGTCTGGCGGAGACGAAGGGATTCGAACCCTCGATACCGTTTCCGGTATGCGCCCTTAGCAGGGGCGTGCCTTCGACCACTCGGCCACATCTCCGGGGTCGCTTCTAAGAGGCAAACACTAAGGAAACAAGAGGAAAATCGAGTGGAATTTGGCATTACTTCAGGTTTTTCAATTACGCTGACTTTAGAGAGCACAATAAAAAAGTCGGCACAATTTGTTCAAAAATTCCGCCCAGCGGTTGTCAACTTTTGTTTCTGTTTTTAGGATTTTTGAACTCCATTCGTGTCGCTCGACAACGTTCAAAGGTTACACCTGAAAACACCCGACCGGAGCTTGAATACAACCATATTCTCATCCTTATGAAGGCTGCCGAAGTCCTGATTAGCATCGAATAAATCAACTGGGGGCTCGAAAAACCGACACCTGCGGTCAGCGACAACCAACAGGGTTGCGCAAGCCTTTCGACACGAGCACCTTCATTGCCTCCTAGATCTGCCGTTCGCACTGTGCACAGCGAAGGTCCGGAAGAAGCCCACCTTGCCAGTCTTCTGCTATGCAGCGAAAGGCCTGCAACTGTCGAGGACCAAGCCGTTCCAGGACAATGGGTAGGTGACCTGATTGGCGGCTCCAGGAACAGCTATGTCGCAACGCTCTGGAACGCCATTCGAGGTATGTGATGCTGGCCAAAGTCCCCAACAAGGACACCAAAAAAACGCCTCTGGGCTGATCAAATAGGCTCAGAAATTGCCGCGCGAACTCGACAAATCTCTAACATGTGATCGCGGTGGCGGTGCCGGCCGGTGCCACACACCCTCTTTTAGCCAACGCCGGGCCGTCGTTCGCGAACACCCGAGCTCCCGCCGCGATCCGGCGTGCTCCCCATCCAAGCGACTTCGGCCTCAGCATGGCCGAAACATCATCCGGCTCCTTCATCTCATCCCTCCGCATAACTTCGGTCTGCGACAGCGTCTCAATTGTTGGATTGGGCAT
>Ga0222645_101131_pt1 | contig 12488 bp, 11 predicted proteins | sample AntAcemetagen292_FD_179881 | JGI IMG/M metagenome (GOLD analysis project Ga0222645, IMG submission 179881) | Saline water microbial communities from Ace Lake, Antarctica - #292 | ecosystem: Environmental > Aquatic > Non-marine Saline and Alkaline > Saline | place: Antarctica: Ace Lake | collected...
GTTTCCGTCTTGAAACATTTGCAAGTAATGTGTGTCGCGCGGCGCCGCGAGACTGACCATTTGAGGCCGTTTGTCAGTGACAGACAAGGCGCCACGCATCAGCTCGAAACTGGACACGCCAATCGCAGGAATACCCAGCGCAAGCGCCAGACCGCGGGCCGCAGAAACGCCGATACGGATGCCGGTAAAATTCCCCGGACCAACGCCGACGGCAACCGCGTCAAGATCACGCCACGAAACCCCTTGTTGGTCCATCAATTCTTGCAACATGGGCATCAGCCGTTCGGCTTGCCCTTTTGCCATGTTTTCTTGGCTGTGCGCGATTTCACCGTCGCCCCACCCAAGCGCAACTGCGCAGTGATGCCCTGACGTGTCAAAGCCCAGAATAACAGGCTGTGTCACGCTTTGGACCATGACAGAGGCTTGGTTTTATGGCGGATAATGCTGCCTTTGGCCTCTTGATCCAGCTGCACCGCTTTAATCCACCAACCAGCGGTTTTTCCTTCGGGGAAATGGTCGCTGGATAACCGCGGCAAGACACCCGCCTTGATCTGGGCATAAGTCATGGGTGTGCTTGACAAAACGGCCATCATTGCGGCGTACATCACACCGTATTTTGCAGCGTTTAACGTGACCTTGTGGTCAGGTGAATTGACGTTTTCAACCGCAATCCTTGACATGGATCAGGCCGCAACAGGGCGGACTTCGACGACTTCGGGGATGTAATGGCGCAGCAGGTTTTCGATACCCATTTTCAACGTCAACGTCGACGACGGGCATCCCGCACATGCGCCTTGCATATGCAGATATACGATGCCGCGGTCAAAGCCGTGGAACGTGATATCACCGCCGTCTTGGGCCACAGCGGGGCGCACACGGGTATCAAGAAGTTCTTTGATCTGGTCCACAATTGCGCCGTCTTCACCCGTATGTTCGGCATGGCCGGACGCCGGTTTGTGATCCTCGGCAACAGCGGACTGACCGGACTGGTAATGTTCCATAATCGCGCCAAGGATCGCAGGTTTGATATGGTCCCATTCCGTATCATCGGCTTTGGTCACGGTCACAAAATCGGTGCCAAAAAATACGCCAGTGACATTTCCAACGGCGAAAATACGGGCAGCCAGCGGCGAATGCGCCCCTGCTTGTGGCGTTGGAAAATCTGCCGTGCCGATTTCAAGCACGTTTTGACCGGGCAAAAACTTGAGCGTTGCAGGGTTTGGCGTGGACTCTGTTTGAATGAACATAGCGGGCAACCTTTATTAGTGTTCTCTTGATATGCGCCCGCAGCAACGTTTCGTCAAGGTTTGGCGCCTCTCAAAAACCTAACGGCGCATCGCACGCCGGAATTCGCCCAGCTTGAACGCACCAATCAGATGGCCAATGCCAAAGTAGCTGATGATCCCGATCACCACGAGGACCACCAGCGCAAAATACCGCAAAGTTGCAATGCCGAAAAATGGCGACAGGATTGTCTGGGTCAGCACCAGTATCACGCCCATCGCCCCTGATGCCCCGATGATCCGCCAGATCCGTTTTGCAAACCGCGCGTCGAACCGCGCCGCGTCGCCCATATTTTTTGTACCCCACCACAGTAACGCAACCATGGCCCAGGCCGTGAATGTGGTGCCAAGTGCTGCGGCGATAAACCCGATGACGGGTGACAATCCGATCGCAAGCGCTGCATTCAGCACCATTGCCGCAAGCGCATAGTAGAACGGGCGCTTGGTATCTTCGCGGGCAAAATACAGGGGTTGAAATGTTTTTTGCAGCACAAATGCAGGCAGGCCCATGCCGTAAACCGCGACGGCTAGCGCGGTGGCTGCGGTGTCGTCGGTGGTGAATGCGCCGCGTTCGAATAAAACGCTGACAAGTACAACCGGGATCACAATCAGAGCAACAGCGGCAGGTACCGTCAATGCAAGTGCCAGTTCGCTGGCGCGGTTGAAGGCATCGCGTCCGCCCGCATCATCGCCCGTCCGCAAACGGCGCGACAAATCGGGCAGAAGCACGACCCCGATCGCAATTGCCACCACGCCCAGCGGCAATTGATATAGCCGGTCGGCATAATTCAACCACGCCACAGCCCCGTCAAAAAAGCTGGCCACTTGTCGCCCCACAAGCAGGTTGATTTGCATCACCCCCCCCGCCAATGCGGCAGGGGCGGCAATCAGGGCAAGTCTTTTCAGGTCGGGCGTTAGTCTGGGCCAACCCAACCGCAGCGGAAAACCGGCGCGCCGTGCGGCCCACCAGACCAGACCCAATTGCGCAAACCCGCCAACAGGAACCGCCCAGGCAAGTGACAGCCCGATGTCCAAGGTTGCGGGGTCGACCAGCAACGCTGTCGCGATCAAAGCCAGAATAAAGATAAAGTTCAACAAAACCGGCGCCGCGGCTGCGGCCACAAAGCGCCCCGATGCGTTTAATACACCCGATAACAGGGCCGAAAGCGAGATGAGCAAAATATACGGAAACGCAATCCGCCCGTATGTTATCGCAAGATCAAATCGCGCATCCCCGATAAAACCGGAGGCCATTGCCGCAACAAGTGCAGGCATCGCAACGATCCCGATGGTTGTGAAGATGGTTAATATAAATGCCATGCCGACAAACGCATCTTGGGCAAAGCGCAGGGCATCATCGTCGCCTTCCAGTTTTTTGGAAAACATCGGAATAAATGCCATATTGAATGCGCCCTCGGCAAAAAACCGGCGAAACAAATTTGGCAGAGAAAACGCCACCAAAAACGCTTCGGCGACTGGACCGGTGCCAAGGTAAGCCGCGATCATGATGTCACGCACAAACCCCAGCAGGCGGCTTGCAAGGGTCCACATTCCGACCGTAAAAAAACTGGCCATCAGACGAATGGGTTTCATGATACGGCCCTTTTTGCGCCTTGCAAAATTGCATCGCGCAGTTTGCGTTCTAGCGTGTCGCGCTTGGCTTCGGAATGGAATTTCAGGCCGACCATGTCTTTGACGTAAAATGTATCGACGACCTGTTCGCCAAATGTCGCAATCACGGCGCTTGCGATATAGACGTGATTGTTGGCCAGCGTGCGTGTTAAATCATATAAAAGACCGGGGCGATCGCGGGTGTCGACTTCGATGATGGTATAAATCTCGGATCCGGTGTTATCGAATGTGATATGTGTCGGCACGCGAAACGCGCGTTCACGTTTTTTGATTTTATCGCGATCTTTTAACGCATCGCGTGCCACAACTTCACCGCGCAAGGTCCGGCTGATCATCTTGCGTAAACGGGGCAGGCGGGCTGCGTCAAACGGGTGGCCGTCGGCATCCTGAATCCAGAAAACAGCGGTCGCATACCCGTCCTTGGACGTATAGGTGCGGGCGTCGACCACATTGGCTGCGACCAGTGCCAAGGCCCCTGTCATGCGGCTAAACAGGCCAGGGTGATCGACCATTGCAAGGCAGGCGCGGGTTGCATCGCGGTCTTCGTCCAGCATCAGGTCAATGCTGATTTCGGCATCGTTCATGTCGCGCAAAAGATGTGCAAAAATCTGGTGGGCCGCCAGTGGAAGCCCCTGCCAGTATGGTCCGTAATGGCGTGCGGTTTCTGCGCGCACATCTTTTGCGGGCCATTGTGCAAGTGTGGTGCGCAGCGCGCGCTTTGCCTCTATTTCGCGGGTTTCGCGGTTTAGATCCTCAAGCCCGTTTTCCAGCGCATGGCGGGTGGCCTTGTACAGATTGCGGATCAACACCGCTTTCCAGTTGTTCCATGTGCCCGGGCCAACACCGCGGATATCGCAGACCGTCAGGACCGTTAGCAGGTCTAGCCGCTCAACAGATTTGACCGCTTTGGCAAAGTCGCGGACGGTGCGCGGGTCTGCAATGTCGCGTTTTTGCGCCACGTCCGACATCAGCAAATGATAGCGTATCAACCATTCAACCGTTGCGCTGTCTTTCTTGGACAGTCCAAGTCGCGGGGCCACGGCGCGGGCAATCCGTGCGCCAAGGATCGAATGATCCTCGGGGCGCCCCTTGCCGGTGTCATGCAGCAACAACGCCACATAGATCACCTTGCGATTGATTCCGCGCTTCAGGATTGACGACGCGACAGGCAGTTCTTCTATCAGCTCTTCGCGTTCGATTTGTGCAAGGTGGCTGATGCACTGGATCGTGTGTTCGTCCACGGTATAATGGTGATACATGTTGAATTGCATCATCGCCACAATGGGTGCAAATTCCGGAATATACGCACCAAGCATGCCCAGTTCGTTCATCCGGCGCAGCCCCCGTTCGGGATTGCCGTGTTTAAGCATGGTATCCAAAAACAGCTTTGCGGCGACTTTGTTGTCCTGCATGTTTTTGTCAAACAGATGCAGATTGGCCGACATCAGGCGCATGGCATCAGGGTGCAATAACGACCCTGTGCGCAGTGCTTCCTCGAAAATACGCAACATATTTAGCGGATCGGCAAGGAACGCATCAACATCATCCACCGTAATCCGGTTTTGTAAAATTGCATAAGGTGGCTTGGCTGTTTTGCGGCGTTTAAAAATACGTTCCAGCATGGGTTCGGGTTTCAGGTGCGCGTTCTCTTGTGCTGTCAGAAAAATGCGGGTCAATTCGCCTACCTGCGTTGCACGCCGGAAATAGGCTTGCATAAAATGTTCAACCGCGCGTCGGCCGCCGCCATCTTCAAACCCCAAACGCGCAGCAACGTCGACCTGCAGATCAAACGTCAACTGGTCCATCGGCCGTCCGGTCAACAGATGCAGGTGGCAGCGCACGGCCCACAAGAAATCCTCGGCGTTATAAAATGTCTGGTATTCGTCTTGGTTAAACACACCGCTGTTCACCAGTTGTGCCGCGTTTTTCACGTCATTAACGTATTTGCCGATCCAGTACAGGGTTTGCAGATCGCGCAGCCCGCCTTTGCCTTCTTTGACATTCGGCTCCACGACATAGCGCTGCCCGCCTTGCTTGCGGTGCCGTGCGGCGCGCTCGCTAAGCTTGGCTTCGATAAATTCGGGGGCGGTGGATTTGAACAGCTGCGACCACAGTGTTTTGCCCAGTTTTTTGGTCAAACCTGCATCACCTGCGATGTGGCGGAATTCTACCAGTGATGTGCGAATTGTGAAGTCTTCACGGGCCAGCGCAACGCAATCCTTGATTGTGCGGCTTGCATGCCCGACCTTCAGCTTTAAATCCCACAACATATAAAGCATCGATTCAATCATGCTTTCGGCCCACGGGGTTATTTTGCGCGGTGTCAGAAACAACAGATCAACGTCGGAATGTGGCGCCATTTCACCGCGTCCGTATCCACCCACCGCGATCAGCGACAGGACTTCGTTTTTGACAGGCTCAGGGCGCGGATGTAAATAACGGGTCGCAATATACAGCGTTTCACACACCAGTTGGTCGGTCAGCCAACTGAATGCGCGTATGGTGGGGCGTGCATTAAACGGATCTGCCATAAACGCGTTGGTAATCGCATCGCGGCCTGCTTTTTGGGCAGCGCGCAGAATGTCGATGGTCTGCGCGCGGCTGTCGCGCGGGTCGGCGGTTTGCTGGGCTGCATCAATTTGCGCGCGCACGGATTGCGCGTCAAAAATCAACGACGCCGGACAGATCAATCCATCCGGCGCCGCATTTGTGGGTGTTCTGGTATTCACGCTCTAGAAACCAGCGCCGCCAAAGCTGCTGGGGGCAGGCGACAAGACGACAGTGGCGTTGTTACGCACCGTTGCCACGGCCAGACCACGTTCGCTTAGACCATTTGGCAACAGGCGGAAAATACCTGCAGTGCCCTGAAATCCCTGCGGAGATGTCAGGGCCTGCTTGGTCAATGCGCCACTGTTGCCTTTGGCGACCAACGCCCCGATTGCGGCAATACCGTCATAGGCAAGTCCTGCCAGGGGATGCGGGGTATCGCCATATGCCGCGGCATACCGGCTTTCGAACAGGTTTTGCATGTTCTGATCCGGCAAAGTGAAAATGCCACCCTGCAGTCCGGGCAATGCCAAAGCCTGAGGCGCCGCATTCCACCGTGTCAGGCCGATGTATTTTACATCAGCAGGGTTTAGGCCCGCCTCTGGCAATGCTGTGGCCAGAATGGGAAGGTCGGCGTTCACACCTGCAGTGGTGAAAATTGCCGTGGCACCCCCTGCTTTTGTTGCTGCCACAATCCGCGCGGCAGAACTGACGATACCTTGTTGCGATAATGGATAACTTTCGGTTGCGGCAATTTGCGCACCATTGCTGCGTATTGCGGTGGCAATTGCGTCGCGGCCTGCTTCACCTGCAACGTCCGCACCGTGCACAATTGCGTACCGGTTAATGCCTTGGCGGTTGGAATAGCGGACCAGACGGTTCGCGGTGTTCTGGAATGTTGACCCAAGCACAAAGACGTTGCCGCCGGCGATGGCGGCGTTGTTGGAAAATGCCAGCACGTTCACATTCTGTGATGCAACGGCGACACCTGCGGCATTGGCAGCTTCGGCAAACAACGGGCCAAGAATAATTTTTGCACCATCATTTACAGCCTGCGTGGCGACCGCAGCTGCACGCAACGGATCCGCGCCGGTATTGTAAATGCGCAAATCGATTTTTACGCCGTTCAGGTCTGAAATTGCCAAACGGGCCGCATTTTCAAGGTTGGATGCCAAAAGGTTGTCCGTGCCCGCACCAGACCCACCCGGCAGCAGCAAGGCAACCTGCACAGGGGCACCGGGATCAATGCGTTGGCCGCTGTTTGCACCGGTGGACACCATGACGGGGTCACATGCGGCAAGCCATACACACGACATCAGCATGAAAATGCGTGCAATCGCGCTGCGGATACTAGGGAAACGAACAAACATGGACAAAACTCCTTCTTAATGGCACGACAATATTCAGCGCACAGGCATTTGTGCATATTAGGTCGTCACTCGGGAACCATAATACCGTCTTAGCCACAAGGGTCTAGTTATGAATTTTTTGACCAAGCCGCTGTCCGCTGGTTTGTATTTTGTGGCCACGCCGATCGGGTCTGCACGTGACATGACGTTGCGCGGGCTGGATATTTTGGCATCCGCAGATGTTCTTGCTGCCGAAGATACGCGCACGGCCCGCAAGCTGATGGAAATTCACGGGGTGCCGTTGAACAGACGGCAGGTTGTGGCGTTTCACGACCACACGTCTGACGGGGCAACGAAACAGTTTGTCGATGCAATTATCGCAGGAAAATCAGTGGCCTATGTGTCCGAAGCCGGCACGCCGCTTGTTGCTGACCCGGGCTACGAGCTGGGCCGCGCTGTGATCGAGGCAGGGCTTCCCGTCACCACGGCGCCCGGTGCATCGGCTGTTCTGGCGGCATTGACTGTGTCGGGTTTGCCGACAGACAGGTTTGCGTTTGTCGGGTTTTTGCCTGCGGCAAAGCAACAGCGCGAAACTGACATTGCGTTGCTTCGCGACACGCCGTTCACGCTTGTGTTTTACGAAAGCCCGAAGCGCGTTAGCGCAATGTTAGCAAGTTTGCGCGATGTGTTGGGCGGGCAACGGCAGGCGGTTGTTTGCCGTGAACTGACGAAAAAATTTGAGGAAACGCAGCGTGGGACGCTGGATGATTTGGTGGCCGAATTTGAAAACAGGACCGTAAAAGGCGAATTGGTGGTTCTTGTCGGCCGCGTCGGGGCGACTGTAGTGGCCGAAGACGATGTTGAAACGGCACTGCGCACGGCAATGAAAACAATGCGCGTGAAAGATGCCGCAACGCTTGTGGCGGGCGCCATGGGGCTGCCCCGCAGGCAGGTATATCAAACGGCCTTGGGCCTTGGGGATGATGATTGACAGGGCAGACCGGATACCACGCAGGGCGCGTTGCAGAGGACATTGTTGCGCGCGACTATGCCGCGCGGTCGTGTGTGATTGTGGCCAAACGCTGGCGTGGTGCGGGCGGTGAAATTGACCTTGTTGTGCGCTGCGGTGATCAGGTCGTATTTGTCGAAGTTAAAAAAAGTGCCAGTTTTGCAAAAGCCGCAACGCGGTTGGGACAGCGACAGATGGACCGGCTGGTTGCGGCGGGTTCCGAATTTCTGGCGGGGGAACCGCTTGGTCAATTGACCGATGTGCGGTTTGATTTGGCCCTTGTAAACGGGCAAGGTCAGGTGCGCGTGATCGAAAATGCATTTGGCGAATGTTAGCAGTGGTTGATACGGCCCATATGTTGCGCCATGTGTTGTATCGAACATCTTTGCAAAGAGGCCCGCAATGTCCCCGAACATCAAACCCCTGAAAGTCGCTATCCAGATGGACCCGATCGGTCTGGTCAATATCGACGGCGACAGCACATTCCGCATCGCCCAAGAGGCACAGGCACGCGGCCACAGCCTGTTTTACTACACGCCTGACAAACTTGCGTTTCAAGAAGGACGCGTCACCGCGCGCGGTTGGCCATTGACGGTGCAGCGCGTGCAAGGCGACCACTTCACACTGGGCGCCGAGGCAGAGGTTGATCTGGCTGATTTCGATGTTGTCTGGCTCCGGCAAGATCCCCCGTTTGACATGGGGTACATCACCACAACGCATATTCTGGATATGATCCACCCCGACACACTGGTTGTGAATGACCCGTTCTGGGTCCGCAATTATCCCGAAAAGCTATTGGTGCTGCGCTTTCCAGATCTGACGCCACCCACCATGATTGCCCGCGATCTGGACACGCTGAAAACATTTCGCGCCCGCCACGGTGATGTGATCCTGAAACCGTTATACGGCAACGGTGGCGCGGGTGTTTTCAAACTGCGCGAGGATGACAGCAACCTTGCATCGCTTCATGAAATGTTTTCGGGTATCAACAATGAACCGTTGATTATGCAAAAATTTCTGCCTGATGTGTCCAAAGGTGACAAGCGTATAATCCTGGTCGACGGGGATCCTGTCGGTGCGATCAACCGTGTGCCTGCAGCGGGTGAAACCCGGTCGAATATGCATGTTGGCGGACGCCCTGAAAAGGTTGACCTGACGGATCGCGACCGTGAAATCTGTGCGGCTATCGGGCCACTGTTGCGCGAAAAAGGCCAGATTTTTGTCGGGATCGACGTGATTGGTGACTGGTTGACGGAAATTAACGTGACCTCGCCCACGGGTCTTCAGGAACTGGAACGCTTTGACGGGACAAATGTTACCGCAAAAATCTGGGAGGCCATCGAGGCGCGGCGCTAGTCGTCCTTGGTGAGCGCCAGCCGGTAACTGAGGGCTTCAGCGATATGGGGTTGGCGGACTTGGTCGGATCCGTCCAGATCCGCGATGGTACGCGACACGCGCAGCACGCGGTGGTAGCCGCGTGCTGACAGCCCGAACCGCGTTGCCGCGCGAAGCAGCAGATCCTTGCCTTGCGTGTCGGGTGTGGCAATGTCGTCGAGGATCTGTCCTTGCGCATCTGCATTGACCCGCAAGTGGGGCATGCCGTGAAATCGCTTGGTTTGAATGTCGCGTGCCGCGGCAATTCTGGCGCCCACACTTTGCGAACTTTCGCCGTCTTGGGGTAAATCAAGGTCGGTAAATGCCACGGGGGGAACTTCGACCCGTAAATCAAATCTGTCCATTAACGGGCCGGAAATACGCGCCATATAATCCTCGCCGCAGATTGGTGCGCGTGAACATGCGCGCGCGGGATCGGTCAGATACCCGCATTTGCAGGGGTTTGCTGCAGCAACAAGCATGAATTGACAGGGGTATTTGATGTGAGCGTTGGCGCGGGCCACCACAACCTCACCAGTTTCAATGGGCTGCCGCAGGGTTTCAAGCACGGTGCGTGAAAACTCTGGAAACTCGTCCATAAATAACACGCCATTATGCGCAAGGCTAATTTCACCGGGTTTTGCGCCGCGTCCGCCACCGACAATTGCGGCCATTGATGCCGTGTGATGCGGTTCGCGGAACGGGCGTTCGCGGTTGATCCCGCCTTCATCCAGCAGCCCTGATACCGAATGGATCATTGATGTTTCAAGCGCCTCTGTGGGTGTCAGTGGTGGCAAAATGCCGGGCAATCTGGCCGCGAGCATGGATTTTCCCGAACCGGGAGGGCCGACCAGTAACAGGTGATGACGCCCCGCTGCCCCGATTTCAAGCGCACGTTTTGCGCGCTCCTGTCCTTTGACCTCGGCAAGATCGCGGTGGGTTGCACTGCGCGTCACTTCGCCCGGTTGGGACGGCGGCAACACCGCTTGGCCGTTAAAATGGCGGATCATTTCTGACAGGCTGCGGGGCGCAATGACACGCGCATCACCTACCCACGCGGCCTCTGGACCGCAGGCCTTGGGGCATAAAAGCTGTTTGTTTTCGGTTGCGGCAGCCATGGCCGCTGGCAATGCCCCGTGAACCGGCACCAGGTCCCCGTTAAGCGATAACTCCCCCAAGGCGATGGTTTGCGCAACGTCATCTGCGGGGATAATTTCAATCGCAGCCAATAGCGCCAGCGCAATGGGCAGATCAAAATGTGACCCGATTTTCGGCAGGTCCGCAGGTGACAGATTGACCGTGATCCGTTTGGACGGCAGCGCAATCGCCATAGATGTTAACGCGGCACGCACCCGTTCGCGGGCTTCTGACACTGACTTATCTGGCAGGCCAACGATGGTGAACGCCGGAATTCCGGGGGTCACAGCGCATTGCACCTCCACAAGGCGCGCATCGATCCCTTCAAATGCAACTGTATATGCAACCGTCGCCATGCTGTCCCCGTTGTTGAGTCGTGTCAGATATTTACCTTGGTTAATGGCTACGCTGTGCCGGTTTACGAATAGTTAACGATCATTTCATTCGCACAATTACGTATGAATTTGCCAAGGCTTTTCACACCGCGCATGGGAGGTATCAGGCACTATGATTAATGACAGGAGCTTGCCACTTTGGACCTGTTGTTTCGATTTTGGTGATCGAAAAATTGGCAATTTTCTGACCAAACGCAGCATAGGCGTCTATCCCGAGCGCGCGTTGCACTTGGGTCAGAATGACGCCGAAATGGGCCACAACAATCAGATCACGGTGCCCGTGTGTCAGATACGTGTCAATGGCGCCGTCAACGCGGGCGCGCACCGCGTTCCAGCTTTCGCCGTTTGGCGGTGCCACATCGCCGGGTGTTTCCCAGTAAGCGCGCAGCAAATCAGGATCGCGCAACTCTGCCTGCGGAAACGTCAGCCCGTCCCATGCGCCAAAGTTGATTTCGCGCAATGCAGGGTCGTGTGGCAAACGTACCACGGGGGTTAGGACATCGGCGGTCGCGACCGCGCGGATCAGGTCAGATGACACAACGGCAGCATCTGGCAGATATGTCCGCAAGCGTGCAATGGCTTTTGTATCGGACAAATCAGCGGGCAGATCGGTCCATCCGACCATGGATTTGGCGTGAGTGGGACCGTGCCGGACCAGCCAGAGGGTGGTCATAGCGTGCCTTTTAGTGCCAATGGCAAGCCGGCCATCACAACCACGACCGTGTCACACTGTGCCGCGATATCGTGATTCAGGCGCCCTTGGGCATTGCGGAACCGGCGCGACAGGGCGTTGTCTGGCACGATGCCTTGGCCGACCTCGTTGGACACAACAACCACGGGTGCTGCACACTCACGCAATGCCTGCAATAGCAACGCGACATGGGCCTCAAGATCGTGGTCGCCCAATATTACGTTGGTAAGCCACAGTGTCGCGCAATCAAGCAGTACAACATCTTGCGGCCCCGCGGTTGCCAGCGCACTTGGCACATCCAGTGGAGTTTCGATTGTTGTCCAGCTGTCGCCGCGCTGGTCCAGATGCTGTGCAATTTTTACAGTCATTTCGGAATCGAACGCCTGCGCTGTTGCAACGTAAATTTTTGACAACCCGCTTTGCACACATAAATTTTCTGCGAATTTTGATTTTCCGCTGGCCGCGCCACCCAGAACCAATGTGAGATTTGTTAATTTTCTGTACATTGATTTTGATCCGGTCCGTTGAAGGGTGCGTAATAAGTATAATTAGCACGAAGCAAAGTGTTCACAAGCCTGAGGGGATTTGATTATGGCTGCTTCTGGATATTCGGACAATAAGATGTCGCGCACCGCGATGAAAGCAGAATTGCTTGATGCCGAAACCGAACTTGCGCTTGCCTATGCATGGCGCGACCAACGCGACGAAGAGGCATTGCACCGCCTTATTACGGCTTACATGCGGCTGGCCATTTCAATGGCCTCGAAATTTCGCCGGTATGGCGCGCCCATGAACGACCTGATCCAAGAGGCGTCTGTGGGCTTGATGAAGGCGGCGGACAAGTTTGACCCTGACCGTGGGGTGCGGTTTTCGACCTATGCCGTTTGGTGGATCAAAGCGTCTATTCAAGATCACGTCATGCGCAACTGGTCGATGGTGCGTACTGGATCGACATCGTCGCAAAAGTCGCTGTTTTTTAACATGCGCCGTGTGCAAGCCCGCTTGGAACGTGAAGCTGCAGCCGAGGGCAGAAAAATCGAGCGCCACGTTTTGTTGCGCGAAATTGCGACC
>Ga0222645_101132_pt1 | contig 12481 bp, 10 predicted proteins | sample AntAcemetagen292_FD_179881 | JGI IMG/M metagenome (GOLD analysis project Ga0222645, IMG submission 179881) | Saline water microbial communities from Ace Lake, Antarctica - #292 | ecosystem: Environmental > Aquatic > Non-marine Saline and Alkaline > Saline | place: Antarctica: Ace Lake | collected...
TGTATTAACTCGTTTCAATGAAAAGGCTTCTTCGGAGGTGAAAAAAGCATATCGTAAACTCAAGAAGCAAGGAATGACAAAACTTGTTTTTGATTTGCGCAACAACCCGGGAGGTTCTTTATTAGAAGCTATTAGGATTTCTAATTTTTTCTTACCAAAAGGCAAAAAAATAGTGAGTACAAAAGCAAAAATTAAAAAATGGAGTGCGATTTATAGCACTAAAAACGAACCTTTAGATTTAGAAATACCAATTGTTGTTTTGGTAAATGAACGCTCTGCTTCTGCCGCTGAAATTGTAAGTGGTTCTTTGCAAGATTACGATAGAGCTGTAATTATGGGAAAACGTTCTTTTGGAAAAGGTTTGGTGCAACGTCAAAAAAAACTCACATACGGCACACAATTAAAAGTAACGATTTCTAAATATTACACACCAAGCGGAAGGTGTATTCAAGAGTTAGATTATGAAAATAGAGACCCAAAAACAGGAAAGGTTCCTAAGTTTTCAGATACAGGAGTGAATGAATTTAAAACAGCAAATGGAAGAACGGTGTATGACGGTGGTGGTGTAATGCCAGATGTTGAAACGCTTACTTCAAATAAAAATAAAACGACAGAAGAATTGCTAAAATCTAAGGTAATATTTAATTTTGCAACCCGTTATTTTTACGAAAACGCAACGTTAGAAAATCCTAGTGATTTTAATTTTAAAAACTCAGACTTTAATGAGTTTACAGATTTTTTAAAAATAGATACAACTTTCTTAACAGAGAAAGAAAGGCTTTTTGAAAAGGCATTTTTAGCGGCCAAAGAAAATAAAATTTCGAACGCATTTAATGAAATTAAAGAAAACCTTAGTGAAGAAAAATTAGTAGAAATATCAAAAAATAAAGACCTCATTTTAGAAGAGTTAAAAGCAGAAATTTTAGAAAGATTTTTCTACAAGGAAGGCGTTTATCAGTATAATTTAAAGAATGATAAAGCCATTTCTGAGGCATTTACTTTGTTGAATAATGAGAATAAATACAGTAAAATTTTATCAGGTAAATAGTTTTACATTTGCAATATAAATAAAAATATGTCAGAAATTAATAAAATACCCCGAACAAGGGCTCAAGAATCTACAAATGCCATAGAAAAACTATACATTTCTATGCGACACTTATTTAGTAGAGGCTTTTACAAACCAATGGGAATTTCGGGAGAAACTTTACGCAAATCGTTGTTGCTTTTAAGGCCAGAAATTTATGGCTCAATCGCAGAAGACAGAATAGAGTTAAGTGGTTTAACATACGTAATAGAAAGACTTCCAAAGGGAATAGAAGAATGCCAATACATTAATTTAACGGCAGATGAAGGCTATAAAAATTCACATTTTAACTCAATTATTCCGCCAAAAAGAAGAAGAAATTGTTATAGAATAGATAAAGATCAAATGAATATCGAGATTACCAGAGGAAGATCTGAAATCTACGATATTCTAACACATTTAACTTTTTTGTTTATAGAATCTCATAAGATTCAAGAAAGAGTCACTTTAAATGATGGTGAAGATTTTACAAGAGAATGGAAACATTTAGAGGATATTGTTGTGCATCAAAAAGTGATCACAGCGGAAGAAAGAGAGGTAACTATTGTGCACTTAGGAAACATTTTAGGAAGAACTTTTGATGAGGTTTTAAGCATTTACAGAGCCTTTTCTTCAGAAGAAAACCCAGATCGTTTTTTTCAATTAATCTATTGGCTGGGTAAACTGGCAATTAATGAAGTCATAGACAACCGCAAAAGAACGGTAACATTTAGTTCTGTGTTAGTAGAAGAAATAGGACATCATATTTACGGAGAAATTTGGGCTAATAATATCAAAAAAGTTTTAGAAGAGAAGGTGTTATTAGAGAGACCTATACATATTATCAGTGCAAACATGCACAGTGTACTAAACTCACTATATGCAAAGAATGCTTTGCCAAAAGAGGTTAAAAACTTAAAAGGATTTGAATTGTATCAACTTTTAAGCAATTCAGATAGCAAGCCTTTGCAGAAGAAAGTAAAGGATTTTGCCTCCTTAAATGGTCTTGTTTATATAAAGGATACTTCGGGAACAAATATAAATGTACAAATTATAGACACTGCTAAAATAAACTTTGATGTTTTATCGTTCTCTAAAAAAGAGAAATTAGCGGAGAATGCTGTAATTATTGTAATGGACTACGCCTTTGGTGAGCAAGCCTATGAAACGATGGATGAGTTGTTAAAACCATATGTTTCTATACAACAGGTTAAAACTCATTTAGATGTAAAATCTGTTTCTATTATGGGTAAAGCAGGTATTTTAGAAGGTGGTAAAGGAGATATCATGATTCCTTCTGCTCATATTTTTGAGGGTACGGCAGACAATTATCCGTTTAAAAATGAGTTGTCAAAAGCCGATTTAGAAGGTTTTGGGATTGAAGTTTTTGATGGGTCTATGATTTCAGTTTTAGGAACATCATTACAAAATAAAGATTTATTAAAGTTTTTTCATGACTCTACATGGAATGTTATTGGTTTAGAAATGGAAGGGGCTCATTATCAAAAAGCAATACAATCCGCATCTAGGATTAGAGGAAATATTTCTGAAGGTGTTAAAGTAAGATATGCATATTATGCTTCTGATAACCCATTAGAAACTGGCGCAACATTGGCTTCTGGAGGCCTAGGGATGACTGGTGTTACCCCAACCTATGCAATTACACAAAGAATATTAGAGCAAATTTTTGAACAATAAATATTGATTTTACAACCAACTTAAAATAATGTCAACAAATCGAAAGAATAACGAAGAAGAGGTAGATTTAGGCTCTTTATTTGTAATTATAGGAAAAGGTTTTTCAAATTTTTTTAATTTTATAGGAAGTATTTTCAAAGGATTATTTCACTACTTTATTTCCATATTAATTTTTCTAAAAGAGAATTTTGTACTGATAGGAAGTGGGGCATTAGTTGGTTTGGTAGCAGGGTTTATTTTAGAGTTAAACTCAACGGATACATTTGAGTCTAGCATGCTAGTAGCGCCTAATTTTAAAAGTGCACAACAGCTTTACAATAACGTAAATTATTATAACGATTTAGTAAAACAAAAAGATACTGCAAGAATTCAAAATACATTCAATCTAGATAAGGAAAGTGCTACATCTCTAAAAAAATTCTCCATAAAGCCTATTATTTATGAAAACGATATTATAAACGCTTACAATGATTTTGTTTTAGAAGTAGATTCAACAACTGTTAGCAGCTATACATTTAATACGTTTAAGGCTGCTTTTACAGGGCTAGATTATAAGGTTCACGAAATACGTGTAATCTCAGAAAAAAATGATGTTTTTAGTAAGCTAAGTGATGCTATTTTATCATCCGTTGTTAAAAACAAGTACTTTAATCGTGTTAAAAAATTATCGAATGAGAATTTAGATAGAATAGATGTGATGTACAGAGAAAATTTACTGCAAGTAGATTCCCTGAGAAGAGTGTATATGCAAGTAATGCTAGCGGAGTCAAAAAAGGAATCTACTGGAACAAATATAGATTTAGGAAGTGAAAAGAATACAACAAAAGAGCTTGAGCTTTTTGATACAAATAGAAAAATTAATAAAGATATACAAAAGATTACAGTCGACAAATCACAAAATTATGAAGTGATTAACTTACTTTCTAATTTTCAACCAATAGGTTCTGAAATTAAAGGGGTTATACAGAATAAAGCTGCACAGTTGGCAGCTTTGGGTGCTGTTTTAATGATTTTATTGTTAAGTTTAATAAAAATAAATAAATACTTAGTTCATTTTAAGAAACAAAAATAGACAATTAATTCCTTCATTATCTTATTTTAAAAAAGATAGAATAAATAAAATTTTAGGGTTAGGAGCGAAGTTCTTTGTCATACAATTGGCTTTAATAATTATTTTAACAACAGATAACATAATTATTACATACTTAATTGGCCTGGAAGAAACAGCGGTTTGCGGTGTAATTAACAAAGTATGTCAGCCGTTTATATTTTTCCCACTTTGGACATTATCTTCAAAAGCTTTTTATGATAAAGATTTTGTTTGGATAAAAGAAACCTTTAAAAAACTAAACCTCTTTTTATATAATGTTTTAGAATTAAATATCAACTGGGGCCTAAAAAGAGATGAAATTATTTTGTTTAAAAAAGACGAAAAATTAAAAACATTTAAGGAATTCATCAAATGAAAAAAGATATTTTATTAAGTAGACTTAAAGGAAATATTTCTTATTTGAGATTTTAAAGGGATAAATATGTTTAAAAATATTGCTAAAATTTTCACTTCGCATATAGTTGTCAAAACTATAGGGTTAGCAAATATTGCATTTGTGCTTTTTTTTCTTTCAGTAAAAGACTTTGGAGAATATAGTTATTTGTTTTTATTATTAAATTTAGTAGCAGTAATTATTGATCCGCTTTTGTCAGCTTACCTTGTGGATTCAATAACACTTAACTATAAAAAATATAATTTTGGTATTCTAATAATAAGTTTAATACTTACTCCTTTTTTTTATTTTTTTATAAATTTTTTTTACAACAAATTATCGGTTACTTTATTTATTCTTTTTAGTGCTACTTATTTTATATCTGCAATTTTGAAATCTTATTTAAACAGTAAGGAAAGATATTATAATTATGGTATCGTTGACGTGGTGAGACAGTTAAGTGTTTTTTGTACTACAGTTTTTTTCTTTTATTTTTTAAATTCAAATAGTTATATCGAGTTGCTTGAGTTTAATTATTTAGTTTCTTTCATAGGAATGATTCTAATAGCTATAATATTTCTTAAAAAAGAGGAAATTGAATTTATTATTAATTTCTCTAGATTAAAAAAACAAACATTTCAATCAAAATTTTTAATTTTTTACACAGCTTTAATCCCTTTTATTTCATTTATCGACTCCTATTTTGTGGATGCTTATTTAACTAAAGATGATCTAGGTATTTACTCTTTTTCCCTAAAGGTTTATAATATTTCATTGATGTTAGTCGTCCCCATTTTCACAGTTTTAAATATTAAACAAATTGAGATAGCTAAGGAAGGTAATTATATGTTATTTGTGAAAAAAAGTTTTAAAAAAGTAATCTTCTTTTCTTCAATGATATTTTTAGTTACACTTTTATTTAATTGGCTAATAACAAATTACATTTATCTTGAATATAAAAGTTCATTTTGGAATACTAATATTCTTCTGTTTGGCTCATTTATTACTTATATCACCCTACCCTTTTCTTTCTTAATCGCTTACCGAAAATATAGATACTTATTTGCTTTAGGCATTATAGCTGTTTTATTTAATATATTATTTAACTATTTTTTTATTGAAAAGTATGGAATGTTAGTAGCATCCTTCTCAACCTTTTTATGTCAAATAATTATAAACTTAGGAGCAGCGATTATATCCTTCTTTTTATTAAGAAATAGTAAAAATGAAAACTAGCTTAAAACACACATACACGTTTCTTTTCTTTTTAGGAATTTTTTTTATTCCTTTTAACTCGTATGTTGGTATCTCTTTTTTAGGAGAATATAGAAAAGACGGAGCTATTGTCTTTTTTTTACTTTCTTTTTTATTGCTTTTTATAAACGTCTTGTTTCAAAGAAAAATTATAATACCCCAAAAAAGTATTTTTTTTCAATTTTTACTTCTTTTTGTTGGTTGGTTAATAGTTTCTACGCTCTTGAATATTACACAAGTCTATGAAAATTACTTAAAGCAAACCTCAGGGTTTAATCGTTTTTTTAGACAGTTAACAGCACTTTCAATTGCTCTAATCTTATTTATTACATCGTATAACGTTTTCAGTAGTTATAGCACAAAAAAAATATTTTTTCTATTAAGAAAAGTTTTTTTAGCTTCATTCATTTTTGTGTCAATTTATGCTTTTTTAGAGATTTTAATCTTAGTTTTTAACTTCTCATTTCTAAAAAGTGTTTTCTCATTATTTGATAATTTTCCGTTTACAGAAACGCAACTGGATTTTCGTTTTAAAAGGATATCAGGAGTTTCCTACGAGCCTCCATTTTTAGCCATCTATTTAATCACAATAGCTGGTTGGATGTTTAGTTATATTTTAACCGGTGCTGGAATAAAAAAATATCTTCCTACTATAATTATTTTTTTGTTAACTTTTTTTTCAGGATCTAGAACAGCATTAATTGTAGTTTTATTTCAGTTTATAGTTTTTATATCGGTAGCATTTTCTTTAAATAAAAAATTTCAAAAAGTTATTCAGAGGTTTCTACTTTTAATTGGTATGCTTATTATTTTGCTATTTATCTTTAATGGTAAAAAAGTTTCAGAGGCCATAGAAACGAAGGTAAGTGCTCTTGATTTCAAGAATAATTTAACAAATAATATATCTAATAGGTCAAGATTTGGTATTCAATACACATCCTTATTAATTTTTGTAGAAAACCCTATTGTTGGTGTTGGTTTTGGTCAACAAGCCTATGATGCAAGAGATAAATATCCAAAATGGGCTACGCACAATAATTACGAGTTTAAGGAGTTTTACTTAAATGACGATGACAAATCCTTTCCACCAGGGTTTAATATGTTTACTAGGTTACTTGCAGAAACAGGGATAGTAGGTTTCTTAATTTTTCTTTCTTTTAATTTTTTAATTTTTTATCAATGCAAAAAACTAATTAATTCTAGAATAGATATTGAAAAAATTATTCCCATTGTATTATTGGTCTCATTTGTAGGTTTTTTAATTAATTGGTTACAGTTTGATAGCTTTAGGGTATTTGGTTTTTGGATTTGTTTGGCTTTATTAATACTACAAATTCAACAAAGAAAAATAAAAAATGAATAGAAATAATGTTGTTCTTTTAATTCCGCATTACAAGAATTTAGATGGGCTTTGCACTTCGTTATCATCAATAGATAAGAATGAATGTTTAGACGTACTTATTATAGATGATGGTAGTAATATCGATTTCGATGAAAATAAAATAAGGACTTTTTTTTTCGGGAAAGGATTCGTTTTTTTTCAATACTTAAAAGAAAATAGCGGAATAGAAATAGCTTTGAATAATGGTTTAGAGTTTATTTTAAACAAAAAATATACATATACAGCAAGATTAGATTGTGGAGATTTATGTGTAAAAGATAGATTTAAAACACAAGAAACCTATTTAGATTTAAATAAAGATATTTCTTTAGTAGGCACCAATGTAGACTTTTTAGATACGAATGGTAATTTAGTATATACTTTAATTGTACCAGAAAAAGATGAACTGATTAGAAAAAAAATGTTTATTAATGCCATGCACATACATCCAACTATTATGTTTAGAAATAGCATACTAGAGGTAATTGGATGTTATCCAATAGAGTACATTGCAGCAGAAGATTATGCTTTCTTTTTTAATGTTATTAATAGTTTTAAAGTTGCAAATATTAATGAAGTATTAGTAAAGTGTGAGATAAACCCAAATGGTATTTCTACTCTTCTGAGAAAAAAACAAGCTAAAAATAGAATTAAATTAATATTAAAAAATTTTTACTTTGGTTTTTATCCTATCTATGGGCTATTAAGAAGTTTGTTACTTTATATCGTTCCTTTAAATATTTTAATTAGATTAAAAAGTATTTTAAACAAATGATAGCAAAAAGAATTGATAACATATTTGATATTGTTTTTTCAACTTTACTGTTTTCGTTGTCAATATCAATGGCAATACCTAATTTATTGTTAGCAGTCCTTTTTTTTGTATTTCTATTTAAGAGGCATAAAATTAAAGTTGTTAAATGGTATACTAAGTTGTTATTTATAGTTATTATTTATATTTTTTTAAAAGCGCTTTTCTTCAATGCATTGTTAGAAAATTTTACTATTTACAAACACTTTCTTGTTGTTTTAGTCTTAAGTTTTTTAACCTATAATCTTAAAAATATAGCAGCAGTAATTAAGGGTTCTATTTTTGGTGTTTTTTTAGGAGTTATGGTCGCTTTATTTAAAATTTCAAATTTTTATTTTACTCATAAAGTACTACCATTTGGCAATACTGCAGAAGTTCAAGATTTACTTTTAATTCATAGACCGTATTTTGGCTTTATGGGTCTGATAGCAATTGTTTTAATTGATGTATTACTGCCTAAAATTAAATTTAAAAAGGAAAAAATATTTTACGTAATTATAGGTTTTATAATTACTGTTTTTATGTACATTATAGTGGCAAGATTGTCATTATTCTTATTAATTATTTATTTAATAATTAAGACTATTAACTATTTCAAACTTTCTTTGGTTAAATCAGTTTTAGGAGCACTTACCATTCTTATATTAATGTTTGGCACATTTTCTCTTAATAAGAATATAAAGAATCGTTTGCATATAGAGGGTTCTTATATTGAAACCATTAAAGTGTTGAAGAATCAAGAGCCCAGGTTTGTTATTTGGGACTGTTTTTTTAGTCAAGTTAATAACAAAAATTTTAATGTTTTTTTTGGTTATAATAATCGTAAATCTATTCAAGAAGAATTAAATGGATGTTATGAAGAACGCATTGATAATATCTCTAAAAGAGATTATTATGTTCATACAGAATTTAACACGCATAATCAGTTTTTTGATATTTTTTTAGAAGGAGGCATTCTTGGTTTAAGTTTATTTCTGGCCCTTTTTATGTTTTTAATATATAGTTTTAGAGAAAACTTTAATGCATCATTTATTCTTTTATCCTTTATCTTATTTTTTATCTTTGAAAACTTATTTCATAGACAGTTAGGGGTATATTTATTTGGGATTTTTATACCTTTATTTCATAAAATAATTGCATCTGAAAAAAAATGAAAATACAAAAAACAATTTTAGTTATGGATTGGTTGGATGCTTACGCTGGTTCAGAACAGGTTGTAAAGTATTTACATCAAAAATATAAATTTGATAAAGTTTATGCGCTTACTAATGTCATGTTGCCTGAAAATATTAAAAAAATATTTGGGAATGAAAATATTAATATCAAAACAACTTCTTTAAAATTTTTTGGAACTAAATTTAGACTAGCCTTACCTTTTTTTCCTTTTTTTTTAAAACAATTAAAAGTTAAAGAAGAAAAGGCTCTTATCATTAGCGTTACACATTCTGTTGTAAAGGGTATATTATATCATAAAAGCAGTAAACATATTTCTTATTTAGTATCTAGAAATTTAAAGTATGTTTGGGAGGAAAAAGAGTTATACTTTAGGGGGATAAAGAAACTTGGTTCTTTTATAATTCCTATCTTAAGAAAGTTCGATGTAAGAATGTCAAAAAAACCTACGCTTATTTTATCTGTATCAGATTTTGTGTCAGACTGGGCAATAAACAAATACAATAGAGAAGTAGTAACGATTAATCCTCCTGTAAATATTGATGATTTTGAATTTCAAGAAATCAAAGAAGATTTCTATATTTCTTTAGGGAGGTTAGAACCTTATAAGAGATATGATCTTTTAATAGATGCGTTTAATCAAAATGGTAAAAAATTAGTTATTATTGGAGATGGTTCTTTAATGAAAGAATTTCAAAATAAGGCTAAAAGTAATATTGAGTTTAAAGGATATTTATTTCCTGAAGAATCTAAAGAATTTTTAAAAAAAGCAAAAGCTTTTGTCTTTTGTGGAAAGGAAGATTTTGGGATAGCGCTTTTAGAACCGCAAGTTTGTGGCACACCTGTTATAGCATATGGTGCGGGAGGAGCTTTGGAGACAGTCGTTGAAAATAAAACAGGTGTTTTTTTTAAGGAACAAAATGTTGCCTCGCTTATGCAATCAATTAATGTTTTTGAAAGTAAAGTTTTTTGCCATACATCGATAAGAGAACACTCATTAAATTTTTCTGTTGATAGTTTTAAAAACAAATTTCATAATAAAGTAATTGAAACTTTGACTGCTAAATAATATGAAAAAAAGATACTCCCGTTTAATAAGGCCATTGCAGATTACTTTAGATGTTTTAATCTTAAATCTAATTATTTATTTTATTTATGATAAAGAGTATTCAAACTTTTCATTTATATCGTATATTTCGTCCTTTTGGTTAATTATTTCCTACTTTATTGGTTTTTATAAGGTATATAGGTATTCGAGTTTTCTAACAATTTTCCATTTATTAGCAAAGCAATTCTTACTATTTGTGCTAGGATATTTTGCCTACTTTGGAATTTTTAGGGAAGGTTATGTTGTAAATAATCAGCTGTTAATCTTAACTTCCATTACTTTAAGTATATCATTTGTGAAATTATTTTGGTTTATTATTTTAAAAAAATATAGATCTTTTGGAAATAACTATAGAACAGCTATTGTTTTGGGATATGATGATTCTTCAAAAAACATTATTAATCTCTTTAAAAGTAAACCTAATTTAGGATATAAATATTTGGGTTTTTTTTCGAATAAAGAACATAAAAACAAGGAGTATTTGGGCAAATTGGGTACCTTTTTTGAATTTACAGCACAAAACACAGTGGACGAGATTTATTGCTCACTATCAACTTTAACTGAACAAGAAATAAAAAAAATAAGCAAATTTGCCTTAGATAGAAATATTTTTTTAAAATTGATTCCAAACTCAATAGAGTTATATAGCAAAAATCAAAGTATCGAATATTATGACGATTCTTTAATGGTTTTAAACGTAAATAAATTACCATTTGATTTTATAGAAAATTTTTATTTAAAAAGAATTTTTGATATATTATTTTCGTTTTTTGTTTGTCTTTTTATTCTTTCATGGCTAATACCAATTCTTTGGGTAATAGTAAAGCTTGAGTCTAAAGGTCCTTTAGTTTTTAAACAAGGCAGAGAGGGTCTTAATGGTAAAGAATTTACTTGTTACAAGTTTAGATCTATGAGAATGAATAAACAATCAAGTGAAATTCATGCTTCAAAAAATGATATAAGAGTAACAAAAGTGGGCACTTTTTTAAGAAAAACAAGTATGGATGAATTACCTCAATTCTTTAATGTGTTATTGGGAGATATGAGCGTTGTTGGACCACGACCACATTTAGAGAGTTTGTCTTTAGAATATCAAAAAGATGTAGGTGACTATTTAAAAAGATATATTGTTAGGCCAGGTATTACCGGTTTAGCGCAGATAAGTGGTTGTCGGGGAGAAATTAGAAAAAGGTCAGATATTAAAAACAGAGTACGTTTTGATATTTTTTACATAGAAAATTGGTCTTTTTTGTTAGATATCAAAATTATTATAAAAACAGTTTTAAACGTTTTTAAAGGGGAAGAAAAAGCATATTAAACATGATAACAGCTTCAATTGTTTTGTATAATGAAAACTTGGAAACACTTAAAAAAACTGTGGATTCATTTTTGAAAACTCCTTTACCGAAGAAGCTTTATTTAATCGATAATTCATCAGAAAATTTATTAGAGGAATCCTTTAAGCATTCGGAAATAGTGTACCTTTTTGTTGCCGGAAATATAGGTTTTGGAAAGGCCCATAATTTAGTGTTGGGTAAAATTAATTCGGTTTTTCATTTAATATTAAATCCTGATGTTGAATTTAATTCTGATGTAATTCCTAATTTAATTAAAGCTTTAGAAGATAAACCTAGCGTTTCATTTATAACACCCAAGGTTATTTATCCAAACAAAGAAAACCAATTTATTTGTAGAAAGCACCCAACTTTTTTTGATTTAATCAACAGAAAATTAAAGATTTCTATTCCTCAGATTGTAAAAAAAGAATATAGAAATCAAGATTTACAAAAACCATTTTATCCAGAATTTATTCATGGATGTTTTATGCTTTTTAGAACTACTGATTTTAAATATTTAAATGGTTTTGATAAACGCTATTTTCTGTACATGGAAGATGTAGATATTTGCAGAAGAATTGATGAAATTGGAAAAAAGAAACTGTATTATCCTAAAGTAGAAATTATACATCACCATCAACAAGGTTCGTCTAAAAGTTTCAAGTTATTTATACGCCATACTTCATCTGCCATCAAATATTTTTTAAAATGGGGCTTTAATTAAAAAAAAGGAGACTAAACTCGATGAGGGGTTTCTTTAAAATGTATCTTATTATAAAGCTGGAGTCCAAGGAATTTAAAATATATTTGCAACAACAACATAACAACAAAAACGCAACAACAACATAATGAATATTCTTATTTTAGGTTCTGGAGGAAGAGAGCACGCATTTGCTCTAAAGTTAAAAGAAAGTAGAAAAGTAACGCAACTTTTTGTAGCGCCAGGAAATGCCGGAACTCACAAAATAGCTAAAAATATCAATGTAAATATTTCAGATTTTGAAGCGGTTAAGCAAATTGTTTTAGAGAATGATATTAAAATGGTAGTTGTAGGTCCAGAAGTTCCTTTAGTTGAAGGAGTTCATGATTTCTTTTTAGCAGATATAGATTTGAAAAGTATTCCTGTAATTGGTCCTAAAAAAGACGGAGCATTGCTAGAGGGAAGTAAA
>Ga0222645_101135_pt1 | contig 12432 bp, 9 predicted proteins | sample AntAcemetagen292_FD_179881 | JGI IMG/M metagenome (GOLD analysis project Ga0222645, IMG submission 179881) | Saline water microbial communities from Ace Lake, Antarctica - #292 | ecosystem: Environmental > Aquatic > Non-marine Saline and Alkaline > Saline | place: Antarctica: Ace Lake | collected...
AGACACTCAACCAACGGCTGGCTTAGCCCAGCAGCGTTTGAGCGTTTACACTACCAGTCTTTAGAGGACCCGACTGTCTATTAATTTGTCTAGGTCCAAAGCCGCCTGCCGATCAATCGAACCAGTGACTTTCAACCGGAGCGGCACGGTGCTCTTGTGTAAGAATTGCCTCTAATAACTGTTGCGTGCTCTGCGTCCATGTCAACCATGGCATTCCATTTGTGGAAGACGCGTGGCCTTGCTTGTGCGACATGATCCAACCCTTGATCGCTGCTGCCAGCGCCTCAGCTTCGAGACCATCAAAATAGTGAAAGTGTTGTCCTCCAATCTCCCTAAATACTGGTATATCTCGCGCGATAACGAAAAGTTTGTGCTGGGCCGCCTCAATCAGTGGCAAACCAAAGCCTTCCCCTTCTGAAGTTGCAACCAGACAAGTTGAAGCTTCGTAAATCATCTCAAGGTATTCGTCGCTGATGCCTTCAAGCCAAAAAAGACGCTTGTGCAGTTCGGGGTGCGCACGCACTTGCTTTGCAAATGAGTCAACCATCCAACCTTGCCTACCAACAATCACAAGGTTGACATCGATATTGGCCGCCCAAAGTTGCTCGAATGCAAGCAACGATTGAGCATGACCCTTACGCGGCTCAACCGTACCGACCATCAAAAATGTTTGACGCTTGGCGAGCTCATTGAATAAATGGGGGGCGTTGTCAGGCAGACCTCGTGTGGGGACTGAACTCTCAACATCAGCACCAAGGTGAAACCAGTGAATCATGAACGATCGAGGCCTTTTAGGGCCATAAAGTTGCCGCCACTCTTCGAGTTCATCAGCCACTGCTTTCGAGATACAAACAGCACCATCAAAACTGGTCAAAGTTTCAAGCCATGCTTTGTGAACTAGGCCCATGCCCGGCGGAAAAGCATTTGGCATCAGCACTGGGAGGAGATCGTAAACAACAAATATCACGCGCACTCCGCTCTGACGGAGTCTGGTCAAGTAGTCCTGTTGGGTCGCCACGATACGATGCTGAAGGTCCAGGCCCAAAAAAATGTCGCCGGGATGATCGTCGATAGGCTCGTCTTTCAGATCGCCGTCCACGCCACGAAAGCGCGCAGCGAATGAGCGTGCGTAACGATACCCTGAAGCTTCTGTCGTTGCGTACACAGGCTCCACCACATAGCCATCGGGCGGGCGCTCCAAAAGCTCATTCAGAATACTGCGCGTGACGCGCTGAATTCCGGTTCTGGCATCACGCTGCACCAACTCCGAGATATCAACAAAAAGTTGCCTTGGCGTATCTTCAGTGTGGATGCGGCTGATCGAGTACGCCAAACCGACCAATTCCGCTTCATCGATTGTTGGTGGCACACAGACTGCAATAGACCGAGTGAGTTGAGTAAGCAGATGCTCAGCCCGGTTGTCAACTTCGGTTGCTTCGCGGGAATGAAGTTTTTCAAAAGCTGTAATTGCATGTCTCGCGCTTTTGTCCCAGGAGAATCTTTTCGCCTGCTGCAAGCCGTGTTCGCGCAGCGTGGCACGGAAAGCTTCATCTCCCAGTGCTTGGGCCATCTTGGCGGCGATTGCGGCCACACTGAGTGGGTCGAACAGGGCTTCGTCCAAACCGATAACCTCCGGCAGGCTGGTAGTGTTGGCACCAATGACCGGGGCACCGCAGGCCATGGCCTCCAAAGCCGGCAAGCCGAAGCCTTCGTGCCAGGAAGGGAATACAAACAGTTGGCAGAGGTTGTAAAGCTGAACGAGTTCGTCGTCCGTCACGTAGCCGGTAAAGCGCAGTTCATCCGGGTTTAGACCGACTCTTTTCGCCTGATGTTTAAGTTCCGCAATATTGCCTTCTGGCATCTTGCCGGCTAGCAGCAACTGGTGGCTCGTACGAAGCTGCGGATCCAAGGCGGCGAAAGCTTGTATCAGCCGCGGCAGGTTCTTTCGTTCGTCGGCTCCACCGGTGTAGAGTATGAAGGGGCGGGTTAGCTGGAATTTCTGGCATAGTGCAGCGGCTACATGCTCTTCAATTTGGGTGGGTTGAAAGTGCAGCTCGGTTGCTTCAGCGGTATTGAAGACACGGCCTGTGGGTAAATCCAGATGCAAAACACCTTCTTGTTTCGATGATTCAGAAATCGCAAGAAGAATTGCCGCTTGCTTGATATATTCGATCTTGTGTCTGTAATACTGCGCGTAGTGCGGGTTTGGTTTGAGGTAGTGATCCGGACTCAGCAGTGGTATGAGATCGTGGAGGGTGACGCTCACTGGCGTGGTTTTGTCTAGACGGCCAATACTGGTGACCGCATCGTCGACATAGCCTTCGAACAGGCTGCTGATATGAATCACATCGGGCTTCAGACTGACGAGGAAAGCTTCACGAATTAGCTCGGCAACCTCACGCCGCCCGTCGTTATCGCTGTGAACGCCCATTACCGGACCGGGAGCATGCCAGACGCGGATGTTCTCCTGCGGCAGCAGGCCGTAAAATGCTGCACGTATCGGTTCGATGGTGTCTGGGAGGAACCCGCTAAGTGCGAGGATGACTTCATGTTCACCCCGATTGCGCACGATGGCTTGAGCTAGCGACAGGGAGTAGCGGCCAATGCCGCGAAAGCGACTTTCGGTTTGCGCGCCCTGCATGTCGATGACAATGCGCATCAGTGGAAATCCTTTTTATTCTCTATGGCAGCCGTGAGCTCTGCGTAGACTTCCCGCGCTCTTGGCGTCAGTTGTGAGAGTTCGTTAGGCAGATTTGGCCTGTCAGCGTGGCCAGCGGAGTCCCGTATGAGGTGAGCGTGGCCTGAAAGTCGACAGTAAACCGAGCGCAATGACTGATACACACCCAAGCGCTGAGCCAGTACAACGGCCTGATCTTTCAGATCGGGGTGTGCATTAAAAAATGTTAAACCGCGGTGAACAAAGGACCAGGCGATCTTTTTGATGAGCACCTTGATGCGGGCTAACAAGCCTTGCTCGCGGAAGCTACGCGCCTGCAACCCACACCAGCGCAATGGTGCAGTGATGCGCCAGGAGCGACTATTAAAAACGTTATACAGTTCTTGGCGCAACTGCTGCGCTTGCGCTTGAGCGTGCTCGGCCTTGACTCCGGCTTGCTGCGCTTGCGCCTGAGCGTGCTCGGCCTTGACTCCGGCTTGCTGCGCTTGCGCCTGAGCGTGCTCGGCCTTGACTCCGGCTTGCTGCGCTTGCGCCTGAGCGTGCTCGGCCTTGGCTCCGAGTTGCGCGTCATAGCGAGTCGCCAGCGTAGCAAGGCTCAACCCGTACTCATCTTCGAAGGCAGTATCTATTTTTTTCAGAACCTCTGCCGTTGCTGTTTTTTGAGCGATGACTGCATAATCGGGGCTTACGCCGCCTAGAACGTCGTGCAAGGTCAGCGACGCACTTTGCGTTAGATTTTTTGGCTCCTGAAGCCGGATCGTCTTGACTCGCGCAAAGCCGTGGTAGTGCGCGAGGAAGGAGAGGAGCTGCGGCGGAATAGGCCGTTGATGGGTTGGGTCAAGATAGAAATTGCACGTTGCAACCACTATATTTTCCGGATTCGGTGTCTCCATCATCAACAAGCCGCCTGGCTTCAGGATGCGGAGCGCCTCTGAAACGACGGTTTGCAACTGCTCGAAACTTATATGCTCGACGACATGAAAAGCAGAAACGATAGCCTGGCTTTCACTGGGGAGTGCAGCTAAAGACGCAATCGCGTCGCCTTGATCTACAGACAGTCCCAATTTCACACAGACGCTTAGCATGCCTTCGTCCAGATCGACGCCATGGGACTTGAAGCCGACTTCCGCCATCAACTCCAGCCACTCTCCACGCCCGCAACCCAGGTCTAGGGTTTTTGCGCCCTTATCGAGTTCAACCAAAGGTTCAACAAATGGAAGGTAGGCGCGCAGTCGTGACTTGATCAGCTCGCGGGAGCCTCGGTGCTTCGCTTCAAAAGCTTGATAAAAACCATCACTCATTGGGTAAGCTCCAAAATTGGTGGAAGCCATGCCACGCCGACGAAAGTTCCTTTATCGACATTGAGAATATTGAAAACCAGTGCCAAATCTCGCCACTCGTAGTTTTTGCCGATGTGTGTATCTGCGGTGTGCAAGGCGATGGCAACCGAGTAAGTGCCTTCGCCAAGATTGGCAGCGAATTGGAAAGTGAAAATAGCGGTGGAGCCACTTTTCACCGACTTCATCGCGCGCTTGAGGTGGTGTGTGTTGGTGCCGAAAACCGCTTGCCCAAAACGGTCTTTGATCATGTAGCCAAGAATGAGCTCAGGAATATCGGAAGTTGTTTTGACGGTAACTTTCAACTTGACCAACTGACCGACATTCACAACCTCAAGTGTTTCGTTCTGCTCATTCAGTAGCAAGACCTCCTCAATCTTTGCTTCGCCGCTTCCCGAAATGGTTTGCACCTTGCCATCGCCGGCGACCTGTTGCCGCACGGTCTGATTTTCGCGTTCCGCCAACATAGCGTTGTAGTAGTCCATGACGGCTTCAGGTTCGCCTTGCATAGCCAAGCGGCCTGCGTTGAGGAGGATGGCTTGGTCACAAATGGATTGGATGGCACCTTTGTCGTGACTAACCATGAGTAGCGTGGTGCCTTTCGTCCTAAACGCCCGGATACGGTCAAAGCTTTTGTGCTGGAAGTAGGCATCGCCCACCGATAGCGCTTCATCGACAATCAGCACGTCGGGCCTATGCGCAGTAGCTACGCTGAAGGCCAGACGCATTTGCATACCGCTGGAGTACACGCGCACCGGCTGATCAATATAGTCACCAATTTCGGCAAAGGCTTCAATGCCGGGCATGAGGCGGGTAATTTCTTCCATACTGTAACCGAGCAACTGACCGGCCATGAAGGCGTTTTGCCGCCCTGTGAAGTCTGGGTGGAAGCCCATGCCTAGCTCTAGCATGGCTGCAACGCGACCGGTGATGTGCACGCTACCGGTAGTGGGCTGGGTCGTGCCGGTCATCATTTTTAGCAAGGTGCTTTTGCCTGCACCGTTGATGCCGATGATGCCGACCGCCTCGCCGGGGCTGACGGTAAAGTTGACATTTTGCAGCACCCACTTGAGGTGGTGGCGTGGTTGGCTAAACGGTAGTACCCATTCAGCCAGGCGACCCAAGCGGTTGGGGTACTGCTTGTAGGCCTTGCCGAGGTTGGTAACGGTAATGGTGCCCATTAAAGTTCGTCCACCATTTCACCCGTGTGTTTGCGAAACAGGTGAAAACCCAGAGCGCAGAGAAGCAGCGCCAGCACGCTCACGGGCCAGAGTGTCTGCCAGTTAGGCCATTGACCGCTGACCAAGATGGTTTGATAGGCCGCGGTGAGTGCAGCCATGGGGTTGAGTGACATGAAGGGTTGGACGCGTTCGGGCAAGATTGTCACTGAATAAACGATCGGGGTGAGCCAGAACCAGAATTGAAGAAGGATGCCAAAAAACTGCCCTACATCCCTGAAGAACACATTGAGCACGCCCAGGCTGATGCCAAGACCGATGGCAAAGGTGACTTGGAGTGCCAGCAAGGGCAACAGCGCCAGATAAGCCCAGCCTGGGAAGTTGCCTGAAATGATTAGGAACGCAGTGAACAGGCCAAACACGATGGCGAAATTTAATCCAGCGTTTGCGACTACGGTCAACGGCAGGCACAGGCGAGGGAAGCTCAGCTTTTTGATTAAATTGGCTTGCTCAAGAAACATGTTCTGGGCTCGCCCGGTAATTTCAGCAAACAGGCCCCAGGTTAGCACGCCGGCGCACAGGTAGATACTGTAGGCAAAGGTGCTATCTACCCCGGGCAACTTGGCTCGCATGACTTGGGCGAAGATGACGGTGTAAACGATGATCATCGCCAATGGATTCAGCACGGTCCAGGCTGCACCCAGCACAGAGTTACGGTACTTGGATTGAAATTCGCGCTGAACGCTACCAAGAATGAATCCGCGGTAGGCCCATAAGGCTTTTGCCGTCTCCATCAGGCTCGCCCATAGGTGTCGGCCAGTCGCACGATGTCGTCCTCGCCGAGATAGTCGCCACACTGAACCTCGATCAGCACCAGCTCATCTTTGCCGATGTTTGTTAAGCGGTGCCTCTCTTTGAGAGGAATGTAGCGGTACTGGCCGGGCAGGCTTTTGTACTCTGTGTCGCCCACCTGAACTAGGGCTGTGCCCTGCACTACCACCCAGTGCTCAGCGCGCTGGTGGTGGTATTGCAGACTAAGCGCCTGGCCGGGCTTGACGGCGATTCGCTTGACTTTGTATCCGTATTCTTCCTTCAGCGTGGCGTAGTTGCCCCAGGGGCGGCGCACGACGGCGGGCAGGTGGGTGCTGTCGTGCTTGCGCTCTTTCAATATATCGACTACGGCCTTGACCTTTTGGGCTGCGCTTTTGTGGGCGATCAGCAGGGCATCAGGCGTGTCCACAATCACCAGGTCGTGCACGCCGACGGTGGCCACCACCTTGCGGGTGTGGCTGTCTGTCTGCACGTGGGTGCCGGTGGTGTCCACGGCGACAAACTCGGTGACCTCGTCGTCAACAAAGGTGTTGCCATTGGTGTCGGCGGTATGCGCCTGGGCCACAGCAGCCCATGAGCCTACGTCGCTCCATCCAAACTTTGCAGGCACCAGTGTGACGTTGCTGGCGCGTTCCATGACGGCGTAGTCGATGGAAATATCGGGTTGCAGGCCAAACGCATGGGGCTCAAATTGGGTGACACCGTCTCGGGTGGCGCTACCGGCCCTGGCGTGTTCTGCAGCCTCCAAAACTTCAGGGGCATGATCTTTAAGCGCTTGCAAGATGGTGCCTGCGGTAAAGCAGAAAATGCCGCTGTTCCAGTAATAGCGGCCGGCGGCCAGATACTCTTGGGCGGTGGCCAGGTCGGGCTTTTCTACAAAGCGCCGGGCTTTCTGGGTGCTGCGGCTGACTTTCTCAACTTCTATGTAACCAAAGCCGGTCTCGGGTGCCGTGGGCGAAATGCCGAACACCACCAGTTGGCCCTCCTGCGCTTGGTGCGCGGCTTCCAGGGCACACACCACAAACGCCTCGGTGTCTGGAATCAGGTGGTCAGCCGGCAGCACCAGCATGACGGCCTGAGACCCGTGCGCTTGCGCACAGGCCAATGCCGCCAACGCAATTGCCGGCGCTGTGTTGCGGCCTCGGGGCTCTAATAGATAGTGAACATGGGGCGGGTCTGTCAGCCCGGAAATCAGGTTGCGTGACAAAAATAGGTGGTCCTGGTTGGTCACGATGATCGCGGTGTCGGTGCCACAGGCTTGCCCGCGCTCAACGGCTTGTTGGAGCAATGCGCTGCCGCCTACCTTCATAAACGGTTTGGGGTAACCTTGGCGGGAAGCAGGCCATAGCCTGGAGCCAGCGCCGCCTGACAATACGACTGAAATCAATGGCATGGATGGTTGCACTGGTGATGCTCTGAATTGTGTTTTGCTTCGCAGCCTTCCCGATTCGCACACCACAGCTGCGTCTCATCCGGCTTCATAAAAGTATATTATAAATCTCTGCACTGCGCGATGGCGTCAATTGGCCCGAGAGTAGAATGATTGCTTACCTTTTTTTACGCAACTGCGCAAGATCGATGAGAGTCTCCGCCAACTCATTTTCTCAACTCCTGTCCACCAAGATGAGGGAGGTAGACAAAATCAAACATATGGTCTGGAGTTTCTGGCTGACGCTGGCTGCGCTGTTGCTGTTGCCGGTGCCGTTGGCGTTTTTTGCCGTCTTTGTGCTGGGGTTAGCGAAAGAGTGCTGGGACTCGCTTTATGGCAGTGGTTTTTGCTGGTTTGACATGATGGGGAATTTGATCGGTATCTTGGCCGGGCTATTGTGTAGTCTTGTTTTTTCTACTTTGTTTTTGCATCTAATGAAAATATGAGGCAACTTCGCGTGGGTATGGGAACAACCCTTTTGCATCGGGGAGTTTCCTCTTCAGGCATTGATGGCATAGGACATTACACCAAAGAGCTTGTGGATTTTTTCGCTGCCGATGCAGAGGTGCAATTGATGCCATTCACCTTTGGCCCCATTAGTGAGCATGAAAGCAGTTTGATGCCCTACCGACTACCCTCTTTTGCAGCAAGCGCGTTGCCATCGCTGTTACTCGGGCGGTCTTTTGGAGGGGTCGAAAAACTGAGCAAGAGGGTAGACCTGATTCATGCAACAGATCACTTGATTCCAAAGTGTGAATCAGCTCCTGTGGTTGCGACGATCATGGATGCATTCCCTTTGGTGCATCCGGAGTGGGTGAACTATCGCTTTAGGGCGCTAAAAAATCAGCTGTGGATAAAAACCGCAGGCTTTGCGGATCACATCATCACAATTTCCGAGCATTCGAAGCGTGATTTAGTCAGGTTTTTTGGACTTCATGAAGATCGAATCACCGTGACCCCGCTTGGGGTGAATGAACGCTGGTTTGTAAAACCTGACCCACGCCTGTTGGACAGCATTCGCGAGCGCTATCAGCTTCCGGAAAAGTTTTTCCTGTTTGTTGGAACACTGCAACCGCGAAAAAATGTGGCAAAAATCATCGATGCACACCGCCGGTTGCCTAGTTCCACAAGGGAAGCGTTTCCTCTAATCATCGTGGGCCGAGAGGGATGGCAATGCCAGGATGTTATTGACCGTTTGCGTGTGAATGATGACTGGGTTAGATGGTTGCAGTATGTTCCTGGCGATGATTTACCAGGTATTTTGCGGTGTGCTTTTGCGTTGGTTTTCCCCTCTCTTTATGAGGGGTTCGGTCTACCCGTTCTTGAGGCTTTTGCATCTGAGTTACCAGTTATAACTTCAAACATTACCTCTTTGCCAGAGGTGGCTGGAGATGCCGCCATACTGATTGATCCCCGCGATACGAATAGTATTTCAGACGCTATGTTATTACTGACGGAAGATTCTGCTGTGGCTCAGCAGTTGCGTAACAAGGGTTTAGACAGGGCGAGGAGTTTTACATGGAAAAAAACTGCACTGGCTACACTGTTAATTTACCGGCAGCTTGGGTTGCGTGACATCTGAAATGAGAGAAACCTTTTTGCCATCACCGCGCCTCAGAGTTTTGCACCTGTACCGCACCTATTTCCCCGAAACGCAGGGGGGGGTGCAGGAGGCTATTCGACAACTCTGCCTGGCGAGCCAGCCGCTGGGGGTAGACAACACGGTCTTTGCGCTGGCACGCCAACCTGAGCCGGCTAATATAGACTTGCCCGAGGCGCGGCTGGTGCGTGCCAGGTCTTGGCTGGAGGTGGCGTCTTGCGATATTGGTGCTTGGACGGCGCTGGGTCGCTGCCAGGAGGCTGCGGACCAAAGTGACATCATCCAAATTCATTACCCGTGGCCGTTTGCGGACGTGCTGCTTCCTTTTATTCGTCGGCGTGGTCAGCCTCTGGTGGTCACTTACCATTCGGACATTGTGCGGCAAAAACGCCTAGGATTTCTATATTCTCCGCTACGCCGTTATCTGCTCAATTCAGCATCACGAATTGTTGCAACATCCCCAAATTACGCCCAGAGTAGTCAAGTTTTGCAGGCATACAAGGATAAGCAGGCGTGTATTCCGCTCTGTCTTGCTGATATAAAACCACCTGCTTCCGGGCTTTGTGCGCGCTGGGAGGCCCAATTGGGCCGAGATTTCTTCATGTTTGTAGGTGTTCTTCGGTATTACAAAGGTTTGGATGCTTTACTGGCCGCCGCAAAAAAGGTGAAGGCTCCCATTGTGATCGTGGGGGACGGCCCCGAGCGCGAGAGGCTACTCCACGAAGCCAAAGCCAACGGTCTTTCTAATGTTTATCTTCTGGGGGCTATGCCAGATGAAGATAAAAACGCCCTATTGACACTTTGTCGCGCCGTCGTATTTCCATCGCACTTGCGCTCTGAAGCGTTCGGCATGACCCTGCTGGAGGGCGCGCGGGCGGCCAAGCCGCTTATTTCCTGTGAAATCGGCACCGGCACCACGTGGGTTAACTTACACAATGAAACTGGTCTGGTGTTGCCGCCGAGCGATCCGGACGCGCTGGCTAAGGCGATGAATACGCTGGCCAGCGACGACGCTCTTTGCATCCGGTTGGGGCAAGGTGCAAAGGCGCGATGGCAGCAGCACTTTGCGCCGCATGCAGTGGGTGCGGCCTATCGTGGTTTGTACGAGGACCTGCTTGCGATCGAACCCACGGCCGAAAACCGCCAAGACTGATGCCAGCAACGACAAGCATGGCGACGATTACAAGCCGCACGTCCATCGTTCGACTGATTCGAGCCAGTATTGCCGTGCTGGCCTGCACGATCGCGCTACTTTTGGAGTGGCAGTCGCCTGATTTCATCACTCGGCTGGACGAGGGACTGCGGGATAGCTTTGTGCGGCTGACGGCGAAACACCAGCCGGAAGAGCGCGTGGTCGTGGTCGATATCAGTGAGGAGACGTTGCGCGAAATTGGCCCCTGGCCCTGGCCACGCCATCGCGTAGCTGAATTGGTGGAAATCCTGCTGGGCACCTACGGTGCGCGGGGGGTTGGGCTGGATATGGTCTTTCCCGAACCTGGAGACTCGCAGGGCGACGCTCGGTTGGCTTCGCTGGCAGCTCATGCGCCGCTGACTCTGGCGCAAATATTTGACTATACGCCACGCTACCCGGCCCTCTTGCAAGGTACACTGGTTGGCGGTTTGAATCAGCAACCCGATATGGCTGCAGCCAAGGCCCACGGCTACATTGCAAATCATGCTGCGCTGGCAGGCGCGCGCTGCGTTGGCAATATTGGCTATGCACCTGATAACGACGGGGTGTTGCGCCACACCCCCGTGCGTACCGACTACGAGGGGTTGGTTTATCTGCACTTCGCCAGCGCAATGCTGGCCTGTGTCGACCCTTTGGTACGGCTGCCACCAGGAGATGCAAAGGGGCTGTGGCGTGTTCCTTACACCCGCGACCTATCTGCTTACACCGTGATTGCGGCGGCCGATGTCCTGCGAGAGACGGTGCCAAATAACCTGATCAAGAACCGCTATGTGCTGGTTGGCTCATCGTCCCTCGGACTAGGCGACCGGGTCAGCACCCCTCTGGCTCCCTTGAGCAGCGGCGTCATGGTGAACGCAGCCAATCTTTCTGGTTTGCTGGATCTGGCCGAAGGGCGTGCCCGTGTACCCTGGTCTGGCCGAGCCTTGCTGCTGGTATGGAGCGTGTCTAGCATCGCACTGGCCATGGCGCTCATTGCCAGACTGTCAGCCTGGGGTGGGCTGCTGCTGCTGCTTGGCATGGTGATCGGCTGGTTGGGCCTTGCCTTTGCAGGTGTGGCGCTGCAGGCGGAATGGTCGGTGAGCGCCCCGTTGTGGGCCTATTTCTTCCTGCTTGTGGTGGCTGTTCCTCACGAATGGTGGCAATCGCAGCGCAAAGGGCGACGCCTGCTAGCGACGTTTTCGCATTACGTGGCGCAGCAGGTGCTGGACGAGATTTTGCGGCTAGACTTGCAATACAGCCTGAAACCCACGCTGCGCGATGTCACTGTGTTGATTGCCGACATGGAGGGCTACACGCGAGCCACCTCGTCACTGGGCCTGGAAGATGCAGCCACACTGACCAAGGACTTCCTGAGCTGCCTGACGCGTCCAGTGCTTGGTTGGCGCGGTACGCTGGACAAATACACTGGAGATGGTCTGGTGGCTTTTTGGGGCGCCCCGCTGCTCTGTCCCGACCAAGCTGATTGGGCAGTGAGTGCAGCGCTGGACATATTGACTGAGGTTCAAGCGCTCAATGCGCGACGCCAGCGTGGCGGATTTGCGCCTGTGCGGGTGCGCATCGGAATTGAGAGCGGTCCGGCTTTGGTGGGAGACCTTGGAACATCCTTCCGCAGCACTTATACGGCGGTAGGGGATTGCATCAATTTTGCATCGCGGCTGGAAGCGGCGGCCCGGGACCTGCCAACGCAACTGGTGATAGGTTACGCGGCGAATCGTCAGTTGACGCGGCATCAGACCACCTCGCTGGGTGAGATAACACTCAGGGGAACTGAGGCCGCGATCGAGGTCTTCTCCGTACGGCGCGGGAATGGGGCGTCTTTCTAGGATTTTTGAACTCAGCGCTCAATAACTATCAAAAATTCATATAGGATGTGCCATACTTTCCTCTTATATGAATTCTATGTTGCGCATCCCACTGCATTGCTCGCCAGAGCAATTGACCAGTTTGCACGAGCTGCAAAAGGCTTTTGCCCAGGTGTGTAACGCGCTGGCGCCTATGGTGCAAGAGACACGTTGCTGGAACCGGGTGTACTTACACCACCTGGCTTATAAGCAGCTCAGAGAGACCTGGACCTAGACAAATTAATAGACAGTCGAGTCCTCTAAAGACTGGTAGTGTAAACGCTCAAACGCTGCTGGGCTAAGCCAGCCGTTGGTTGAGTGTCTGCGAATGCGATTGTAGTAAACCT
>Ga0222645_101136_pt1 | contig 12417 bp, 8 predicted proteins | sample AntAcemetagen292_FD_179881 | JGI IMG/M metagenome (GOLD analysis project Ga0222645, IMG submission 179881) | Saline water microbial communities from Ace Lake, Antarctica - #292 | ecosystem: Environmental > Aquatic > Non-marine Saline and Alkaline > Saline | place: Antarctica: Ace Lake | collected...
CCGCCAAACCCAAATACACGTTATCCATCAGCGACAACGACGTGACGCTCCACAGCCAAAACACGTTTGTGCTCGTTTCCTTCGCGCCCCGCAGCTCGGTCGGTGCCCCGAGGTTCCTCTGGTCCGTGAATTTAGCCCACTGCTTCTGCGCGGTTTCGAATTCCACCGCGGCTTGAGGCATCCTGATGGATGAGGTGCTTTCGATCACGACGAACTTGGGCTTCGGAGCCGGGGTGGAGGAACAGTCGTCGGTGTAGTACCCGACGTGCGACGGGTACCGCACCTTGGTGGCGTCGAGTTTTGAGTAGACGCACAGGTTGTTGTTGAAAACATCGCCAACGATCGGGTTGGTAATGGGGTGTTTTGTTGCGTGTGTTGTGGGGTACGTCGTTCGTAGCCACAGGTAAAAGCCTCCAATCAAGTTACCACCCGAATCCGTTTCCGTCAAGACGTTGCGAATCGACCGCAACGGGTCGATGAGCAAACCGCCGGAACACGCGCTCGACGCGCACGCCGCGGTTTTCAGCGCTGGGCGATGAAGCAAAGAAAGTGTCAGTCTTTCGGACCGCGTGTATGAGTAAACAGTCAGGGTAATCGGCAGAGGCAATAACCGTCCCTTCGCAGGACGAGTATATCGCGATGTATGCACAACAGTCACCAGGTGAGAGATAAAACAGTGTGTTGGACGGATTTGGGAAAGGATCAAGGCCGTACCTTCGTACGTCTGCATCAGCCAGGCCTGCGCCGCGGCGGTTGATGGGTCGAAGGACGTGTCGTACAGAGGAACCCCCAGGTCGCTTGGTAACCACGGATCCGTTCCCGCGTCGTTCAACCCGGCCAAGCCCCACACGATCGTCACGTCCAACTCACTCGCCGCGCCCCCGCCCAGCATGATCTTCGACGAACCCAAGTCCTGGTACTGCTGGAACATGTGCGACCCCGGGAACCACTGTTCCGGGTCTTTCGGGACCTCCAGGTTTATCCACAGCCCAACGCCGGCGGCGAAGATTCCGGCGAACACCGCGAGAATCACCCACTTCGCGGGACCGCGCAGGAAGTTGTAGTACGTCACGTAGAAGAACTTCTCGGTTCTTCGCATTTTCGACATGTCGTACTTCCCAGCTGCGGCGGCGGCGGCGTTTACCGGGGTGGCGAGTCCAACGCGGGTGTCTCCGGCACCGGCACCGGTTTCGTCACCCGCTTTGTGTTCCGGAAGCGCCAACCCCGGGTCTTCGTACGCCTCGATGGGTAACAACCCGCACGTCATCGCCTTCCCTGAAGTTATCCAGCCCCGCCCGAGCATGTTCCGCGCGTACATCACGGTCAGGGGAGGCAGGACCAGGGCGTTTATTAAAAACACGCAGAAAATAACAAGCGCGCTGAAAATCCCAAAACTCCGAAGCGGAATCAACGGCGACAACGCCGTGGCAAGAAACGCGGCGCTCGTGGTGAACGACGTGACGAAAATCGCGTGCAGCGCTCGTTTCATCGTGTGTTTGATTCTGTTCGGTAGCGTCGGGGGGACGCCTTTCGCGGTGAGCTCATCCACGGACTGGTGAAACGCATCCATAAACACAAACACGTCATCCGCCCCGATTCCAAGCACCACGAAGATGATGAGGAAGTTGATGAACTGGAAAAACGTGACTTGGAAAAGCACGCGGAAGAAAAAAAACGCCACGAAGATGGAAAACACCGTCATGAGCATGGACACCGCGCTGATGATGATGCTCCCGGTGTGGTACGCGACGTACGCCCCGACGCCGATGAAGGAGAGCAAGGTCCACCCCAGGTCTTTGTCCGAAAGCACCAGCCACTCGTTTTCTTGCACGGGGATGGACCACCAGTACATTTTGAAACTCCCGTCCGTCGTGGACGTGGTCGCTTCGCTTTGAAACGCGCTTTCCGAGAACGTCTCCTTTACGATACGGATAAATAAAAGAAAGTGTCAGTCTTGTCCACGCAAACAGTCGGAGGGATGGGATTTGGTGAAAGCCCCAAGGCCGTACCTTCATGCCGAATTTCTTTTAAGCGTTTCGCTCATCTCGATGATGTACTCGTTCCCCGGTTTCCGCTGCGTTTCAGGCTGCACGGACGGGTTCGCGTACCCTTGCAGCGGCAGCCCGAGGAAGTAGAAACTCTGCACGAATTTCGCCTTCAAGTTAACAGCGCTGAACCCGGTGTCGAAGAACAGCGCAGCGATTGGCCCTAAATCCGCGTCCGCCATGACTGACGCGAGCTTCGTGGCAATGCCTGCTTCGGTGTCAATAAACGCGTCCCCGTTCGCATCAAGAAGCACGGACACGTTCGCGATGGTTTCGTTGTTCGCGTCGCGCACGACGCTGATGTCGTAGAAATAGTTTAAAAGCGTCTGCGTCGCGCTTGCCGCGCACGTGGTTGAATCCGCGACCTTCGCCGCACAGTACGTGGCGAACTTACTGTCCATGAAGTAGGTTTTCTCTACGCTTAAGATTTCTTTCAGAATCGCGGGTTTCAGCAGGTTCTGATCGGAGTCCTGGGCCTGGTACATGAAGTGCAACAGCTGGTCCGATTGAGGCACGGAACGTTCCGCTAATCTCGTGTACGTGCTCGTTTCTTCCTGCATCTTGGAAAGCGCGTACGACCGGCTCACGACTTTGTTTTGACCGAGTAGCCAGTCGTAGTTGGTGGTTTCCGTTTGCTTGAACTGCGGTGCACCAGCGGCGCAAAGAAGGATAATCACCGCCCACGCCGTCGCGAACACCAACCGCGGGCGCTGCACGGATTTCACCGCATACCACCCGATTGGCGACTTAAAGAAACTCGGCGCGAGCTCAGCGGCAGGCGACGCCGACGCCGCGACAGCCCCGCCGTCCACCTCAAGGGGCGCGGTCGAACTCATCGTCGAGCGATGAGTCGAGACACGGGACGTACCGAGCGAGGCGCGCGCGTCGTAGTAGCTTGCCGGCAGGTCGAACGATAAAGCGTTCAACAGATCCGAATGAATTAATAACGCGATTTTAGGTGGCTGTCCGACGTCCGCGAGGAAAGACCGAAAACGAAGCGACGTCCAAGTAGCCGGCAGCTGACCAAGAGCAGCTTCAATTTGGCGTGAACTCCCGTTGTTGCTTTCAAGATTGAAAAAAGTTTCCATCTCGCCAGAAGGGTGTGCGCGTCGCCGCCGCGGTGAGGCATTCGCCGCGTGAGGCACGGCCGCGATGAGTGACCAGCGGTGGGCGAAGCAGGCGGCGTCCGCTTTGTTCGGAGTGGCGCGCGCGCGCCGATCGGAAACGCGCGCTGAGATTGAGGCGTACGCCAGCGATCGAGACGACGAGAGTGACGAAGAGGAGTCCGGGGCCGGGCGCCTTGGTGGTTCGCGCGATGGGTCGCCTGGCCGGCCAGGCCAGGACTCACGGAAGGCGGCGTCGTGTGGGTTACGTGCAGGGGAGGTGGTTGCTTTTTTGGAAAACGGGCTGCCGTACGCCATGGACGGTGAGCCCGAGGGCGAGGCCATCGCGTTCGGGCTCACATCGCTCGACGACGCGGTTTCCGTCGCGGATCCGAGGACGCATCTTTTGGTGGTCAAGCAAGGCGCGTTTTTCGGGTTCAAATCAACACACAGCTCCGGCGACGGCAAGCTTCTGCAAGCCAGGCACCGAGGCCGCGCGCGGTTGTGTTTCTTTAACAAAAACCACGGCGTGAACGAGCAGTGGGAAAGCGTCGGGGAGGACCCGCCGTCGACACGTGTCGACGCGAACTGGACCACGCAAACCATGCGATTGCGAAACCGGCGCTTGCCGAGCTGCGTGCTTCACGTGCAAGTCACGCGAGTACCACGCGTGATGACGGACGGAAGGCTGGGTAGTAACAACGCCCGAAACGACCGTCTCGCGCGAGACGCGGATCGAGGCAGCGACACGGACGCCGGCGACGACGACGAGGTGTTCGCTACGGACGGAAACAAACACGAGTACAAAACCAACCCGCAAAAGCCCGGCGTCGCGCGCACAGTCGCGTTTCACGACGACAAGACTGTCGGAACCCCTTCCACCACTGGGACGTATCGTAACGGCGCCTCTCCAAGCAACAGCAACGCACCCCCTGGGCACAAAAAAGACAAATCCGGCGAGGAACAAACCCACGCGTTACGATCGATGAGCGGCGTGTTGATTAAAGAGTGGAGCGCGTTTGTTTTGAAGGAAGTCAAGGTACGGTATTTCCCACATTCCACGTTCCGCCTGCGCGATTGCGCGTACTCGTCCTTTCCGAAGGGACGGTTATTCCCTCGGACTGTTTACGTAACGCACGTCACGACCGACTGACACTTTCGGGGTTAATCTCAGGCGCGGAAGCAAGTGGAGGCGCAGATGGTTGATTTGCGCCACGAAATGCGTGACATGTTTCTTAGCTTCAGAAACGACGTCAATGTGACGCGACAGGAGTGGATCGGTGACGCGTCGTTCTACGGCACCAGCGTACGGAACACGCAAGAGGTTGTGAAGCTACAGCGACAAAAGGTTGTGAAAATGGCCAGGGCGACGTTCGCGAAGCGACGCGTGTCAAGCGCGTTTTCTTTGTGGAGACAACACGCGCGCGGCGCGCGACGAAAAAGGGTCGCGATGCGCCGAGTGGTGGTGCGCATGGGCAACGCGCGACTCGGGAAGGTGATGCGGTCGTGGCGCGAGCGAACGCGGGCGCGGCGCACGGCGCGCAGGGCGATTTCCAAATCCGTCTACGTCGGCGACCGCGGCGTTTTGACGCGCGCGTTTTCGAGTTGGAAACGTTCGGTGCTGGTGACCGCGAACGTGACACGAAACGACCGCGTGCTGACGCTACTACAAAAACGCGCGATCGCGAAGATGCGTTTTTCTTTGGGAAACTCCGCGTTTCACGGATGGCGAAACGGGTTCCGCGACCGAAAGCGGTTACGGTTTGTTTTGACCAAAGTCACCAACCGGTGGCTCCGTTTACGAACCAGCGATGCGTTTTACCACTGGCTCTCGGTGAGCTCCGGGAAACGCCGAAGGCGGGACCGGTTGTCCAAGCTCGTGTTACGCGTGTTTGGCCGAGAGCAACATGCCGTGTTCGCGGCGTGGTGTTTGGTGACGAAAAAACACCGAAAAAACCGACACGTTGTTTTCGTGTTTGCCAAAAAACTCAAACGGACCTCTTTGCGTGACGCGTTTCACTTCTGGAGCAACGAAAGCAACGCGGTTTTGTTGAAAAAGCAGAGCATCGAAGACTTCGCGAGGCGGACGATGGGACGGTGGAACGGCTCGGCGCTCGCGAAGGCGTTTGAGCGGTGGCGCGTGATGCGCCTTGTAAAAATCAACGCCCGGAAACGAGCCGCGTCCGTGACGCGCAATTGGCGGAACCGAACACTCCACGCCGCGTTCACGGAGTGGGCGACTTTCGTGATGTACCGCCTCGCGCAGAAGGACAACGCCATGCTGTTCGCGGTGCGACTGGTTCGGGGTTCGGCGCACAAAGCGTTTCGGACGTGGAGGGACACGACGCTCGACTTTGTGGCGCGGCGACACAAGATGCGAAAAATCGTCCAGCGGTGGCGCGCGGCTGACATGCAGAGCGCCTTCGACGGATGGCGCAACACCGCATCGTTACTGCGCTCGCAAGGCAAGCGCGCGCGTGCGCTGGTGTGGAGAATAACGCACAGAGCCTGCGCGAAGGCTTTCCGGGCGTGGTCGCTGGTGGCGGTGCGCGCGACGCGAGCGAGGGACGTGCAGATTTCCGTGCTTCAGCCTCTTTTGAACCGGCGTTTGTCGAGCGCGTTCAAGGGGTGGCGTTTCCGGGTTGGGGATTTGAAACAACGGATGCTTGTCGCACGACGTGTGGTGAGCCGCATGACCCGGATCAGGGCGCACTTTGCGTTCTCAAGCTGGTTGGAAAAAACGCGCGACGCGGTGCACGCGAGGGACGTGATCCACAAGGTTTTGCGCAAGATGAAACGGGTCAAGCTTCACGTTGCGTTTCAAACCTGGACGGATAGGGTGGTGGATTCATTCGCAGCAAAAGCAAGCCTGACGCGCGCTTTACGGTTCGCGGCTCGCCGATCCTCGGACCGGGCGGAACACGTGTGGAGGGTGTGGTTCACCGAAACGCGTCGGCTGGTTTCGTTCCGGCGACGCGCGGGAAGGGCGGTTTCGCGGATTCGTTTATCCGTCGCGAACCGCGCCTTTGTGAAGTGGAGTCACACACTACGCGACCGAATTCGGTGTGATGCTTTACTGGTGAAAGGAGCTAACCGATTTGCCCGGTTCACAGCGCGAAAAGTAATGACGGGCTGGTACAGGCACACCGGCGAGGCACTCAACTTGAAGCGCGTCGCGCGCAAAGCGGCGCGCAAGCTGGACACCCTGAAGCTCTGGTTTTTTTACCGGCGGTGGCGTGATTTGTGCGCCGAGGACCTGGACGCCGTGGCGAAACTGCGGCGCGCCGCGAAGCTGTGGAACAAACACGTCCTGGGCTCGGCGTGGCGGTCGTGGACATCGAGTGTCAACCTGGACCGCGTCAAGAAAAAAAACGCAAAGGTGCACTTCGCGATCAAGCAAGCCGTGCGGGTGGAGCGCACCCGGCGCAAAGCGTGGCAGTCCTGGGTCGGGCACGTGCAGCACTACAAGCGCATGAGCGGCTTGGTGAACCGGGGGTACCAGAAATCGCGAGCTATCTACAAGCAGTCCGTTTTCGACAGCTGGTGCGCGTTCGTGGAGGAGGTGGAGCGTAGAAAGGAAACGCTCCGGCGGTGCGTCACGTCCAAGCGCGTCGTCACCGCGTGGTTCCTGGATTGGTACTGGCGCGCGTTTGAGGGGGACATTTCCGGGGCGCTCGGGCTGATCAGCGAGAGCACGGAGAACGTGATGGGCCGCGTTTACGGAGACTGCAGGGAGGTCGACACGAACGTGTTCAAGCAGTGGCGGCAAATCGGGAGCTCGCTGGACGCGTTGACATCCGGTGCGGACCCCAAATCGCCAATCAGGGAAGCCGCGCGGGCATGGCGCGAACGCACAGGGAAACTCGAAGCGGAGACGCAGAATTCGGACAGCTCGTTTCTCTCGCCGTGCGGCGCGGGTGGTTTTGGTGCTTCAAAGTCACCGGTAGTGAGCGTTGACAAGCGCCCACCAACGAGTGCGTTCGCGACGCCAACCAGCGGCGCGACGACGACGCGATCCACGCGTGACACGAAACCGTCCGCGGTGTCGCGCGCCAGCGGCGCCAGCAGCGACTACGCCTGGGACGACGTCGAAGACGCGGCGTTCCAAAGCGCGGGGCGATCGTTGCCGTCGAACCTCGGCACGCCGACGTCAACGGCGGTTTCGCCGTCTGGGCCGGACCGATTTGCGGCCGGCCGGGAGTCTCCTTGGGTAACCCGACGGCGCTTGGGGCTGGACAGCGACGACGAGGAGACGGAAACGCCGAAGAGGCGCGTCGCCGAGAAACCCGAAAGCAACGCCGGCGACGAGACCTCCGCCGACGCGGTTTTTTCGTCGCGCGGCGCGTCCAACTCGAAAGCCGGGCTGATGCACCGTTCGCCCGCGAGTACCCGCGAAACCGGCGAAACCAGTGAAACGTCCAGTACGAACAGCACGAACCCCTCGCCGCGCCAGTGGGCGAGTGCGGCGAAAAGGATGGACGACGACATGGCGGACGTGGCGTGACGAACGGCGACGAGAGTGTTGAAAGGTTTAATCATCAAAAGAACGATCCTGACTCAACAAAGATCAACTGTCCATGATAGCTGACAGGCTGACGACAGCTGTCGCGAGGTGGAGGAAAAAGAACCTTAAAAAGAACGCGTGTGTTGTCTAAAAGTTCGGACTGTTTGCTCGCCAGTTTCTTCTGAAAATTGCACTTCATCCTCTAACTTATCCCCCAACTTTCCACTGCTGACTGATTTGTTGTTTCGCGGCCTACAGCAGCACCACTCCACGGACGCGCAAGCCACCCCCGGCTTTCACGTCCGTGGCGCCTGAAAGGGCACCGGCAAGCCGAAGCGCGTGGCGCTTCCGGTGCGCCGCCGCGTTCTACCGAGGGCCGGTCCTTCGGTAGACACCTCCCTCAGGGGTTTTTGGCCAATCGTGATATCGCCGTGCAGGGTCGTTGTTGATTGAAGAAACGCGCCGTTCGCGATGGTTTTCGCGGCGCAGGAGTTGCTTCGCGATAACTTTCTCACGGCCCCTTCCAACATGAAGCTCATGGGTACGTCTCCCCTCCCCTAAACTCTTGATGCGCGGCGGATGGGCGCGACGCGACACCCGCGCGCGCAAAATCGGCAAAACCGGCGTGAAATCGTCGACGCGTTTTGGCGGCTGTTTACGCGTTTTCAGGCGCCGATCAACGTGACCGGTCAGTTGAAAGGGTCGTCAAAACTTGACCGATTCGGTACGGTGGGTCACTGTCGAGACCAGCTGCGACGACGAGACCCCGCAAAATTAAGATACGCGGTGAAAACACGTCGATGAAAATTGATTTCCTTGGTCACAAAAAGATAAGATCGTTTTCGCTGACAACCCGCTGACAACCCGCGCCTCCCTCCTTTCCCTCCCCCCCACAGCCGATTGTTCCGTGTACGCCACCGCCAACGGTTTAGCCACCCTCGCGTCCAACAAAGACAAGTTCGCGGGTTTCGCGAAAAACACGCGGTTCCTGTACAAAGGCTGGGCGCACGGGTACGAGAGGGCCGTGGCGATCACGGGACGGTCGATGATGAGTTCGGCGAGCGCGGGCGCGAAAGGTGTGTTGGGGCCTTCCATCATTTACGGGTTCACCATGAGACTTGCGGCGACGTGTGGGTTGCCTAGCCTAGTAGCCGTGGGTGGCGCCAATGTCGCTACACCTTTGTTGGTGTCGAAACTGGGCGGCCCACTACACGCGCTGCCCGCCGGGGCGCTCGCCGCGCGCGCGCTACCAATCGCAGCGCACTGCGTCATCGAGTGGGGTTTGTTCCAGAAGTTCAAGGAACACATGAACCAGAGGGCGAGCACGAAGCAGCTCGGCGGTGGTACCGGCACGGCTGGCTTCGCGTCATCCATAGGCGCGTCCGCGGTTCCGAAGACGCGAATGAAGGCGGTGATGGACGGCGCCTTGACCGGTGGGATGTGCGCGTTCGCGGCTACCGCCACGACGGTGCTTGCGCTATCGCCGCTGTACGGGGGCCGGCTTTTGCACCGAGCCGTGACTGCGGATTCCGTGTCCGCCGCGGCAAGGCTTTCCTTGGCCGCCATGCGGGTCACGCGCATTCGACTTGCGGACTCCCTTCAACAAGGCGTGGTGTGGTTCTCCACGTACGAAGGCATGCGCGCCGCGCTTTCCATTTACGACGAAAAGAAAATGGAAAGCGAGTGGTGCGCCGCGCTTAGTAACCCGGACGGGTTCACGGTGCTTCCCGAGCCGCACTCGGAGGGGTCTGAGTTGAGTGAAAAGCACGCAGCCGTGGACGCGGCGGTGCTTGGTGTTTCTGATGACATGATCACCGGAAGCTCCCAGGCGGCGGCGGTCGCGGAGGAAACGCAAACCCCACGAAGGTTTGAGCGAAGGCAAAACAAGGGGAGCCAAACTTTGTCCGCGGCGCGGCAAAAAGGGTGGTCGGGCATCGACGCCCAGCTCTCGCCGCGACGAAAGCTGCTGTTCAGCGCGCGAGGGTAATTGCCCATACCAAAGGATTGACGAAACACGCATCCGGGAAACGCCCACGCCAAAGGAGAGTTGAAAAGCAACGAACCTTTGCCCGCCGAAAAGAAGAGGCCACGCAAAACAAACGAGTAGAAAGGATTAGCCGTTAGCCGACGAAAGCCGTCGATGTGTTGTTTGTAACGCGATGCGAAAACGTACGCGTTTATTGAATATTTCGTCCCCAGCTCTCTATTCCTCAATCCATCGCGGTACTACCTCCTCCTCCTCGTGTCGTGTCTAAAGAGTCGCGTCGTCGTCACGAATTCGGAAACAAACGCCCGTCGGTACCTTTTTTTCTTTCACGCAAACAACACTCGCCCCTTCATGTTGCGTTCCCAAACCGCGCCGCTACTTAAATAAACAAAGGCGGTGACCAGAAACACCAGGGTGAACTTGCCGGTTTTCTCGAGAATCACGCCGGTCGTTACGTTCGCCGCGATGCCGGCGAACACGCCCAACGTGTTGGTGACCCCCAGAAACGCGCCAGCCTTCGCAGGCGCGACGTCTTGCAGGTACGCGTGGAAGCCCGCGATGGCGACAGCTTGCGTGGCGAGCGTCGCGGTGACTAACACGACCGACAGACTGGTTGCCCATACGCTTCCTGCCGCTCCACTGGCGCTTAGCATCGACAATCCCGCCAACGCGGTCGCCGGGCCCACCGTGGCGACACGCATCGCGCCTCGTCGTACCTTCCACCGTTCCCAACCGTTGCGAATCGCGGCGTCCGCCAACTTGCCGCTCGTGAAACTGAAAATCGCGCAGACTAACCACGGAAACGCGGCGACCAACCCGGAGTTCCCTAGCGTCAAACCCAAGTCCCTCGCTAAATACGCGGGGAGCCAGCTTTGAAGCTGGAAAAAACCAAAGTTGACGCACATGTGACACCACGCTAGGGAGGCTAGTTGACTCCACATCCAAGGTGGGGTGGACTTAGCTCGGGAGAAGTTGTTTTCTTTCTTTTGCTGAATCGACTCCAACTCGTCCAAGCCCAAACCGCTCTCCGCGCTCTTTTCCGGCCCTTTTCTGGCCGCCGCCGGTAGCAAAAAGAACCCAGAAACTGCCCACACCACGCCAACCACCCCGAACACCCCGAACACGGTTTGCCAGCCGTACGTAGCGATCACGCCGCCGGCGAGCGCCAAGCCGAACGCGCTGCCGCAGTTGAACGCGGCGAACACGGTGGAGAGGCCGACGCTTTTGGAGTTGGCGGGGACGTACTTGTTTGGAAAAGAAACGTGTCAGTCTTGTGCGGGCAAACCGTGTGTTGACGGATTTGGGAAACGCCCAAGGCCGTACCTTGGCGATTGCGCTCGACACCGCGGGCACCGCGACGCCGCTCGCGGCGCCGAAAAGAAACCTGGCCGTGAGTAGCCACGGAACCGGATTTTGCGTACCGCTCGCGACGGGCACTAAGGCCACGGCGACGGACCAACACAAAAGTCCTGCGATTGAACAGACAATGTGTCAGTCTTGTATGGGCAAACAGTTTTGGGTTCGGGTAGAGGTAAGACGTCCCTTCTGGTACGAGTATATCGCGATGTATGGAGAACAGTCACCAGCTTTGGTAAAACAGTCAGACAGGGAGGCCGGGATTTGGTGAAACGCAAAACACACCGCCCAGAAGCACCCGCGCGCCGCCCGCTTTGTCCGCGGCGACGCCGCCGATAACTTGCGTCATTCCGTACCCCCACAGAAACGAGCTTTGCAGAGACCCAACCGTGGTCATCGGTAGGTTCAAATCACTCGCGATAGCCAGCGCGGCTAGAGAAAATATCGTCCTGTCCGCGGACGCGAGAAGCATGGCGAACGCGCACACACGCACCACGCGCTGGGAGTCTTTGGGGAGTAAACCGTCGGGAACGACGTCTGGTTTTGGGCAAACGGGGTGGGATCTCGCCTCGGTCGTTTCAGTCAGAAGTTGGACCCCAACGGCGTCGTCGCCGTCTCCTGCAGCGTCAGTTCCACACAACACCCGGTACCGACGCGCCGCGTGCGTTGCAGTGGAGCGGGAGCGCAGGAGCGCTCTTTCGAAACCACCCTTGTGAGTTCCAATCGCACACGAAACGCGATGACGAGATTTCTCAGCGCGGTGGTGCCGACTGCGGGACACGCGCGCAACAGTGACACGATGCCCCGTGTGCACAGTGCGACCTCCTCGGTCGCCACGACAACGCACGACACGCGAGGACGCGCAAGGCGTCATCGCCACGCGCGAAGCCGCCAGCGCGACGGCCATCGCGAGGCACCAGTGACGGAAGACGTTCCGAGTCTCGGGTTTTGGGAAGACTACCAGAAATTTTGCGAGGGGTGAGTGTGTGATGACAAACCTTGTGACTGATACTGATTCTCTCTCTTGAAGGTACTTATAAGGTTTCTTGCGGTTTTCGTCGTCTCAATATCAAACGCCAGCTATACACTTTTACTCTGGCCTCTGGACACACTCACATGAACGGGTTATTTTGCGTCTGCTGCTGCTGTTGCGTCTGTTGCGGCTGGTTCATGTTTGGCATACCATACGCGGGCTGACCCATCTGCGGCATCTGCCGCGCGCCGCCCGTACCGCCAAATTGCTGCTGCTGCTGCGGCGCGCCCATCTGCATTCCCGGACGCGCTTGCGGCATCCCACCCATGCCCATCTGCTGCATCTGCTGCATCTGCTGCATCTGCTGCTGCTGCATCTGTGCCATCTGCGGATGCTGCATCTGTCCCATCTGCTGCTGCGTCATCCCGCCCATCGTCATTCCGAGTTGA
>Ga0222645_101139_pt1 | contig 12386 bp, 10 predicted proteins | sample AntAcemetagen292_FD_179881 | JGI IMG/M metagenome (GOLD analysis project Ga0222645, IMG submission 179881) | Saline water microbial communities from Ace Lake, Antarctica - #292 | ecosystem: Environmental > Aquatic > Non-marine Saline and Alkaline > Saline | place: Antarctica: Ace Lake | collected...
CTCAATAAATGTATCAGCTAACGACTCAGATTTATGTCTAATCTGTAACATATCTACGTCTTGCCATACATCAAGTGCTGCATCCAAGGCGCTCATGGATATCACACTAGGTGTACCACACTGGAATTGATTAATAGTGGGCGCAGCAGCGTATTGAGTATCAAAAGCAAAGGGTTTTGCATGTCCCATCCAGCCACACAATGGTTGTTTAACGGTCGCTTGATGGCGCTCGGCTACGTATAAAAAAGCTGGCGACCCCGGTCCACCGTTCAGGTATTTATAACCACACCCAACGGCAAAGTCTACTTCACATTTATCTAACTCTACAGGCAAAGCACCGGCACTATGAGCTAGATCCCAAATCACCAAAATACCTTTGTCATGGGCCAGCTGTGTTAGTTTCGCCATATCCAATAACATGCCGGTTCGAAAATTCACTTGAGTTAACAATAATACCGCTACAGATTCAGTTAAATTTTTCTGTATATCTTGCTCTTCAACCATTTGCAGCTGACATGAGTCAGACCCCAACAAGTCACTCAACCCCTGCACCATATACAAGTCGGTAGGAAAATTGTCTTTTGTCGACAACACCACCGTTCGCTGCGAATTTAATGTAAGTGCACTACATAGCAGCTTAAATAGATTAACAGATATGGAGTCACAGCAAATCACTTGGCCTTGAGCCGCACCAATGATGGGCGCTATTTTTTCACCCACCTGAATAGGTAAATCAATCCAGTTATGGCTATTCCAACTTTTAATTAAATCGTTTCCCCATTGTTGGCTCACGACCTCTGCCACTCTTGATTTAACTGACTTAGGTAAAGCACCTAATGAATTACCATCCAAATAAATAGTATCAACCGGAAGATCGAACTCAAGGCGTTTGTTAGCCAACGGGTCTGCTTTATCTAAAGCAATAATCTCATCAAAATTCATTTTGCTAATCCGTTTAAATGTTGGGTTAGTGTATTGAAGGCCACAGAGCCAGGGTGGATCCAATCGAAATGCCCTGCCCCGTCTAAGATAATGACCTTTCGCTCAAGCTTGTCTAAATTAAAAGCGGGTACGACATCGTCTTTATCGCCTTGTAAAATAACGGTGTCGATATGTAGTAATTGTTTGCTAGGGTTAGCCATGTGGTACTCAGTCGGTTTGTCTAGAGGCATCCCTTGCATAAAATTTTGAGTGACTTTCTGACAATCATTAGTGCCAGCAGCATACTCTTCAACATCAGTGATCGCAGCTAAACCAAACACAGCTTTGAGTTGATTTATTTCGCCACCAGCAAGCAAGGCTAAATGCACTCCAGCAGAATGTCCCACTAATACAGAGTTGGCTAAATCAAATTCACCGCTGTTGTAACTGGCTGACGCAAGAATACCCGTTTTTATATCATCATAAGTACTTGGCCATCCACCCCCTATATCCCCAGTTCGACGATATTCTAATGACCACACATTAAAACCTTCTTGAGCCAGCTCGGTACTTAAAGCATAAGTGTGTTGAATGTCATATTCACTTAACCAACAACCACCATGAATTAAAATAACCAGCGGATATTGTAGATTGTTTTCAATGCTTTTAACCTTATTAACCTTCTTAGCTCTCCAAAGTAGCGCATATTGCATAGAATCTGCACCGTAGGAAATAGTTTCATCTGCAGCAGTAAAGGGTAGTGTCTCCACCATAGAATAGGCAACATTATTATCTATCCTTGGAAATTTGATGGTGGGTTGTGAAGCGACGGCGGAGAAAGAGAAAGAACAACAGAAAATACCAAGGAACAATATGAGTAATCTATTCAAAATAGCTGATCCCTTTAAATAAAAAAGCAGCATCTAGTTGATGCTGTTCAATTACAACATAAATCAAGATTTGGTTTAGATCATTTCAACAGCTATTGCGGTAGCTTCTCCACCGCCAATACATAAAGAAGCGATACCCTTTTTAAGATTATTTTGTTTAAGTGCGTGTAACAGTGTCACAATTATCCTTGCACCCGATGCACCTATAGGGTGCCCAAGTGCACAAGCTCCCCCTTTAATGTTCACTTTTGCAGGATCTAATCCAAGTTTTTTAATGGCCAACATAGTCACCATGGCAAAGGCTTCATTAATTTCGAACAAATCTACGTCTTCATGAGACCAGCCCGTTTTAGCAAATAATTTTTGCATCGCGCCAACAGGTGCGACAGTGAAATTTTCTGGCTCAATAGCGTGACAGCTATGTGCAACAATTCTAGCGATAGGTGTTAAACCTAATGCTGTAGCTTTGCTTTGAGACATCACCAATAATGCCGCAGCTCCGTCAGAGATGGAGCTCGAATTAGCAGCCGTTACCGTACCGTCTTTTTTAAATGCTGGGCGTAGGGTGGGTATTTTTTCTGGTTTAGCTTGTTTGGGTCCGTCATCACTATCAATTAACAGGTCACCTTTACGACTTTTAATTGTTACGGGGGTAATTTCATCAACAAACAAACCTGCATCTTGAGCGCTGTTAGCCTTATGTAAGCTAGCTAGGGCAAATTCATCCATTTGTTCACGGGTGATCTGCTCCGCGTCGGCGGTTGCCTGAGCGAAACAACCCATGGCTTGTCCATCATAGGCATTTTCTAAACCATCCATCATCATATGATCAATCACCTGGCCATGCCCCATGCGATAACCCGAGCGGGCTTTTGGCAATAAATAAGGGGCGTTGCTCATACTCTCCATGCCACCCGCTACTATCGCTTGCGCTGTACCTGCTTTGATCAAATCATGAGCTAACATAAGGGCTTTCATGCCTGAGCCACAAACTTTGTTAATAGTTGTTACGCCGGTTGCTAAGGGCAGTCCTGCTTTTAACGAAGCTTGTCTGGCTGGTGATTGCCCTAAGCCGGCTGGCAACACGCAACCCATTATTACTTCGTCGATATGGGATAATACTGTAGACAAGTCTTGAGTGTCTGCTAACACGGCTTGGATGGCGCAGGCCCCCAGTTCTGTAGCAGTCATAGGTGCTAGACTTCCCACAAATCCACCCATAGGGGTACGTTTTGCTGCGACGATTACAATACTATTTTCAGACATAAAAACTCCTTAATGTTGCGCTATTAATTTTCTTAATTAGCTTAACTAATTTAGCTGATTTGACTAGTTTAAGCAGGCACTGGCGTACAGGAATTTGCACGCTTTGTGTTTTATCACTATGACCGATTTAGCCAATATATGCTTTACTGGATTGATTTTAAAACCGTAACACTTTACATTTACTTTGAGTTTACGTAAACGTAAACGTAAACTTTGATAATGACTAACAACAAATATTGATTACCCATACATGAGTAAATAATGAGCAAACAGACTTTCAGCATAGGTGAGCTAGCCAAATCAATGGACATTACCCCACGCTCTATTCGATTTTATGAAGAGCAAGGTTTATTAAGCCCCACTCGAATGGGTCAAAGTCGCATTTATGTGAAAAAAGATCAGGTCCGTTTGAAGCTTATCTTACGTGGTAAACGTTTAGGATTTTCTTTAGCGGAGACTAAAACATTATTTGATTTGTATGACAGCCACCAAAATTCAAGAGCACAGCTTGAAGCTATGCTCAAAATGACAGATGAAAAGCGTGCTCATATGCAACAACAACTGCAAGACATTGAAATGTTAAAGGCTGAACTAGAAGAAGTAGAAGCCCGCTGTCAAGACGAACTCAATGCCTTAACTCAAGGACAAACCGCATGAATGCCCCCTACCCAACTTTAAATTTTGGTCTTGGTGAAGATATCGACATGTTGCGTGACCACGTATACAACTTTGCTCAAGGTGAAATAGCTCCCTTGGCAGACAAGGCAGACAAAGACAATAGTTTCCCCAATGAATTGTGGTCAAAACTTGGCGACATGGGACTTTTAGGTGTAACGGTCGCCGAACAATATGGCGGCTCTGATATGGGTTATTTGGCTCATGTTATTGCTATGGAAGAAGTCAGTCGTGCATCTGCAGGTGTAGGCTTAAGTTATGGTGCGCACTCCAATTTATGTGTTAATCAAATTCATAAAAATGGCAGTGATGCTCAAAAACAAACTTATCTACCCAAGCTAGTCAGCGGTGCACATATCGGTGCGTTAGCGATGAGTGAGCCAAACGCCGGTTCGGATGTGGTGAGTATGAAACTGCGTGCCGACAAGCACGGTGATGTGTATGTATTGAATGGTAGCAAAATGTGGATCACCAACGGTCCTGATGCCCATATCTTTGTAGTGTATGCCAAGACAGATGTATCTGCTGGTGCCAAAGGCATGACTGCTTTTATTGTTGAACGTGGCACTAAGGGGTTTAGCCAAGCGCAAAAGCTGGACAAATTGGGTATGCGTTCATCCAACACTTGCGAATTGGTATTTCAAGATTGCGAAGTGCCAGCAGAAAATATATTAGGTCAAGAAGGCGGTGGTGCAAGAGTACTAATGAGTGGCTTAGATTACGAACGTGTTGTTTTATCTGGCGGACCATTAGGCATTATGCAAGCGTGTATGGACTTAGTGGTGCCTTACATCCACGACCGTAAGCAATTTGGTCAATCCATAGGTGAATTTCAACTAGTACAAGGCAAAGTAGCTGATATGTATACTCAGATGAACGCTGCTAGAGCTTATGTTTATGCTGTCGCTCGTTCCTGTGACAGGGGTGAAACCACGCGTAAGGACTCAGCTGGGGCCATTCTTTATTCTGCGGAGTTGGCCACAAAAATGGCATTAGACGCTATTCAGCTTTTAGGTGGCAATGGCTATATAAATGATTTTCCAGCAGGTCGTTTATTACGTGACGCTAAATTGTATGAAATTGGCGCAGGGACATCCGAGATCCGCAGAATGTTGATTGGCCGAGAGTTATTTAGAGAATCAACTTAAATAGCTTGTTTAGAAAGCTTGTTTAGAAAACTTGTTTAGAAAGCCTATTTAAGATGCTCGTTTAACAGGCTTATTTAATACTCTTTATCGCAAATAACTGGAGCAATGCTGTGCCGAAAATTATCAGTAAGCTAAATACTAAAAGCCAAGAGTTCTTGGCCAATGCATCACATATGCAAGTGCAAGTAGACGACCTAAAAGATAAAATTGCGATAATCAGAAACGGCGGTGGTGAAAAAGCTAACCAAAGACACCTTGATAGAGGCAAACTGCTCCCTAGAGAGCGGATCAATAATTTAATCGACTCAGGCTCACCTTTCTTAGAGTTGTCACAGCTTGCCGCATATGAAGTGTATGAAGATAATGTGCCAGCTGCCGGTGTTATTGTAGGTATAGGCCGTGTATCGGGCACAGAATGTATGATAGTGGCTAACGATGCCACAGTTAAGGGAGGCAGTTACTACCCGTTAACCGTTAAAAAACATCTACGCGCACAAACCATAGCCGAACAAAATAATTTGCCGTGTATTTATTTAGTCGACTCAGGTGGGGCTAACTTGCCGCGTCAGGATGAAGTATTTCCAGATAGAGAACATTTTGGTCGAATATTTTTCAATCAAGCCAATTTGTCAGCCCAAAATATTCCACAAATTGCGGTAGTAATGGGCTCATGTACCGCTGGCGGCGCTTATGTGCCTGCCATGGCTGATGAGTCGATTATTGTTAAAGACCAAGGCACCATTTTTCTAGGTGGTCCACCTTTAGTCAAAGCCGCTACTGGTGAAGTGGTCAGTGCACAAGACTTAGGTGGAGGCGATGTGCATTGCCGTACATCCGGTGTGGTCGATCATTTGGCTAACAATGATCATCATGCGTTGAAAATAGCCAGAGACGCTGTCGCCAGACTAAACCGTAAAAAATCAATCGAACTTGATGTACGTGAGCCTGTGGAGCCAGCCTATACCAGTGACGAAATATATGGTGTTATCCCAAAAGATAAACGCCAGCCTTATGATGTAAGAGAAGTCATTGCACGGGTAGTCGATGCCTCAGAATTTGATGAGTTTAAAGCGTTATACGGTCAAACACTAATCTGCGGTTTTGCCAGAATTTTTGGTTATCCAGTAGGCATTATCGCCAACAACGGTATTTTGTTCTCAGAGTCTGCACAAAAAGGTGCGCATTTTATTGAGCTTTGTGCACAGCGTAAAATCCCTTTAGTATTTCTGCAAAACATTACTGGTTTTATGGTTGGTAAACAATACGAAGCAGGCGGCATAGCTAAACACGGCGCAAAAATGGTAACCGCTGTGGCGTGTGCCAAAGTACCTAAATTTACCATCTTAATTGGTGGAAGTTTTGGTGCCGGCAATTACGGTATGTGTGGCCGTGCTTACGATCCACGGTTTATGTTTATGTGGCCAAACGCGCGTATCTCTGTGATGGGTGGTGAACAAGCCGCCGGTGTAATGGCGCAAGTCAAACGCGAACAAAAAGAGCGGGTGAATGAACCATGGAGTGTAGAGCAAGAGACACAATTCAAACAACCCATTATTGATACCTATGAGACCCAAGGCCATCCTTATTACGCTTCAGCAAGATTGTGGGACGACGGTGTAATAGACCCAGCTGATACGCGTCAAGTGTTAGGGTTATGTATTTCAGCTAGTTTAAATAAACCTATAGAGGACACCCGGTTTGGCGTCTTTAGAATGTGAGGGTAAGAATACAATGAATCAAATCGATAAAGTCTTATTTAATATAGATGCAAGAGGCGTTGCCACCGTCACCTTAAATCAACCTGAGATCCATAACGCTTTTGACGACAAGTTGGTTGTGCAACTAACCGACATTTTTACTCGTGTTAGTCACGATAAAGATATTCGAGTCATGGTATTAGCAGCAGCGGGTAAAAGTTTTAGTGCTGGAGCAGATTTAAACTGGATGCAGCGTATGGCTGATTACAGTTATGAGCAAAACTTAGCAGATGCCAACGTGTTAGCTAAAATGTTTTTCATCCTCAACACTATCGATAAACCGACTATTGCTAGAGTACAAGGGGCTGCGTTTGGTGGTGCCGTGGGACTGGTTGCTTGTTGTGATATGGCCATTGGCAGCAAATTAAGTAATTTTTGCTTAAGTGAAGTGAAGTTGGGATTAGCCCCTGCCACTATCAGCCCATACGTGATTGATGCCATAGGTGCCAGAGTTGCCAGACGCTATTTTACCACCGCCGAAGTGTTTTCTGCACGCCGCGCCAGACGTCTGGGGTTACTTAGCGAAGCGGTGGTCGAGGAAGAGCTAGATAGCACTATCGAAAATTTAATTGAACATATCCTTAAAAACTCACCCGCAGCGATTCGAGCTGCTAAGCAGCTGGTTTTTGACGTACAAAATAAGTCTATATCTAACGAACTTTTAGCTAAGACTAGCGAAAAAATTGCCGAGCTTAGAGTCTCCGACCAAGGTCAAGAAGGCCTAAATGCGTTTTTACAAAAACGTCGAGCTAATTGGATAAAAGAATAACGGAGTCAGTCATGTTCACTAAATTATTGATTGCTAATCGTGGCGAAATTAGTTGTCGTATTATCAAAACAGCTAAACGCATGGGCATATTAACGGTTGCCTTATATTCAGATGCCGACGAACAAGCTTTGCATGTAAAAATGGCTGATGAAGCAGTTTATGTAGGTGCTTCACATTCTAAAGACAGTTATCTACAAGCTGCAAGAATCGTTCAAATCGCACTTAAAGTAGGTGCGGATGCCATTCATCCCGGCTATGGCTTTTTATCAGAAAATGCCATGTTTGCTAATTTATGTGAACAAAATAACATTATATTTGTCGGCCCGCCCGTTAGTGCTATTGAGGCGATGGGTTCAAAATCAGCGGCTAAAAATATAATGCAGCTAGCCAAGGTGCCATTGGTACCGGGTTACCATGGTGACGACCAAAGTGTTGACGGCTTAAAGTCTCATGCAGACAGCATGGGCTACCCAGTTTTACTAAAAGCAGCCGCTGGCGGCGGCGGTAAAGGCATGCGCCAAGTATGGAACACCACAGAATTTGTCGATGCGTTAGCAGCAGCAAAACGTGAGGCAATGTCCAGCTTTAACGATGATTTGATGTTGGTTGAAAAATACCTTACCAGTCCTCGTCATGTGGAAATTCAAGTATTTTGTGATAATTTTGGTAAAGGCGTGTATTTGTTTGAACGTGACTGCTCAATACAACGACGTCATCAAAAAATCATAGAAGAAGCCCCTGCTTTTGGTATGACTGCACAGCTGCGCACGCAGATGGGCGAAGCGGCATTGAAAGCAGCAAAAGCCATCAATTACGCTGGTGCTGGTACGGTAGAATTTTTGTTAGACGGTGACGGGCAATTCTATTTTATGGAAATGAATACCCGTTTGCAGGTTGAACATCCCGTAACTGAAATGATCACCGGCCAAGACCTAGTTGAATGGCAATTACGTGTCGCCAACAACGAGCCATTGCCATTAACACAACAGCAACTACATATTCATGGCCATGCTTTTGAAGCCAGAATTTATGCTGAAGATCCCAGTAATGACTTTTTACCCGCAACTGGCAGATTATCCTTGTTGCAACCACCCATTGAATCACGCCATGTTCGCGTAGACACAGGCGTGGTTCAAGGTGATGAAGTCTCTGTTTTTTATGATCCGATGATCGCAAAATTAATTGTGTGGGATGAAAGCCGCGATAAAGCCTTAGCACGATTAACTAAAGCCTTAACCGAATATCATATTGATGGTGTGGTCACCAATATTGAATTTTTATATAACCTAGCTAGCAGTGCGCCCTTTAAAGCGGAGCAAATTGACACTGGGTTTATAGAAAAAAATCAAGACCTGTTGATGCTTAACGACGAACAACATATTAATGCTTTATTACCGATGGCAGCGCTGTATTTGATGCTCAACAGTCAACGTGATGGTCAGCATCAAAAAAGCGCCACAACACTTCAAGATCAATATTCACCTTGGTCGTTTGGTAATGCGTGGCGAGCGAATGAACAACACCTTCAAAGTTTAGAATTAGTGGTAGGTGACGACTTTTTTACTGTCCAAGTTAGCCAAGTAGGTGTAGGTAGTCAGAGTGTTTTTAATATCAAAGTTGGCCAGCAAAACTATCACTGCACGGGTGTGATTGATAAAAATCAACTTATATCCAACATCAATGGCCATAGAATGCTTGCTAATGTTAATGCTCATCAAGACGGCTACTCAGTATTTTGTAATGGCAAGGTAATGCGCTTTAAATTGTTGCAGGCTGATTTAGGCGATACTCACGACAATGCTGTAGATATCGGTTTTATCGCTCCCATGAACGGCACCGTGGTTGCTATTTCGGTTGAGCCGAAGCAGCAAGTTAAACAAGGTGAAACCTTAATGGTGATGGAAGCCATGAAAATGGAACATAGTTTAAAAGCACCTGCTGCAGGTTATGTCAGTGAGTTTTACTTCAAAGCAGGTGAATTGGTAGATGGCGGTGCTGAGTTGTTAGCTTTTGAGGCTGTTGAGCTTAATGAAACCAACAAAGAGACACCCTCAAATGTTACCTAAGTCAGTCAAAATAGTTGAAGTTGGACCCAGAGATGGCTTGCAAAATGAACAAAATTTGGTTCCCTTGGCTGCTAAGATTGCATTAGTTGAACAGTTAGCTGATGCAGGTTGTACTGTAATAGAAACCGGTAGTTTTGTGTCGCCTAGGTGGGTCCCGCAAATGGCTGATAGCGCTGCAGTATTTCAGCAAGTAAAACGCCAAAGCAATGTACGTTACACCGCATTAACTCCTAATATTCAAGGTTTAGAGGCAGCAATCGAGGCACAGGTTGACGAAGTAGCTATTTTTGGTGCTGCATCAGAATCGTTCTCACAAAAAAATATCAACTGCTCTATTACTGAAAGTCTAGAACGATTTTTGCCAGTGATAGAGCTGGCGCAAAAACATCGGCTACCAGTTCGAGGTTATGTATCGTGTGTATTAGGCTGTCCTTATGAAGGCCATGTTTCACCTCAAAAAGTGGCACAGGTCAGTCAACAGTTAGTAGATATGGGCTGCTACGAAATATCTTTAGGTGATACGATTGGTGTTGGCACCCCAGTAAAAACACAGTATATGTTAGATACTGTCTTAAAATTTATCCCAAAAGACAAATTAGCCGTGCATTTTCACGATACATACGGCCAGGCATTGGCAAATATATTAATTGCCCTACAGCAAGGTATTTCAGTAGTTGACAGCGCTGTTTCAGGGTTGGGTGGTTGCCCTTATGCAAAAGGTGCCTCTGGCAATATTGCTACGGAAGATTTAATCTATATGCTAGACGGTATGAACATCATAACTGGTATCAACCTTAAACAGCTCACTCAAGCTGGTTTGAATATGATGCAAGCTCTAGGTAGACGATCAAACTCTAAAGTGGCTTTGGCCATAACTGCATAAGGAACGTTTTTTGACTGAACCAAATATCTCTCGTGCCCCACTACCTGCAAATGTCAGGGTGATGATTGCTTTAGTTGCATCGCCTACTTTATTGGTGGTGGGTATGTTGTTTTACACCCTGTTTTTTGATGGTTGGCAAAGTGTTTCTATTAGTATGATCATTTTTTCAATTTTATGCTCTTTAGCTTATTATGTAGTGATCAGCGGCCATCCCCCTCGCTTACGCATCAAAAAACGTGATAAACCAATAAACTAATGCCTGTTTGAAAAATCATTCGGGTACAATGCTTAAATACTCTTAAGTTACAAAAATCGCAGTAAGGTAGATTGAATGGAATTTTTCACCTGGGACGTCAACCCAGTATTAATAGAGTTTTTGGGATTAAAAATACATTGGTACGGTGCCTTATTTGCTACGGCTATTTTAGCTGGCTTACAGGTCATGAAGTGGATGTTTCAGCAAGAAAAAATCAAACTAGAATTACTTGATTCACTTCTTATGTATTGTGTTTTTGGCATCATCGTAGGTGCTAGGCTGGGTCATTGCTTATTCTACGATCCAGACTTTTACCTCAGCAATCCTCTGAAAATATTGGCTATCTGGGAGGGGGGCCTTGCCAGCCATGGTGGTGGCTTAGGTGTCATTATTGCCGTATATTTTTTCCAAAGAAAATATAAAATTGCGTACCTGTGGTTATTGGACAGACTTGCGATTGCTACTGCGTTATTTGGATTTTTTGTGCGTTTTGCGAATTTTATGAATTCCGAGATCATTGGTATTCAGACTAATGTACCTTGGGCTGTGGTATTTACGCGTATTGACCTATTGCCTAGGCATCCGGCGCAGCTCTACGAATCGCTATCATACCTGAGCATATTTATAGCGTTGCTATTACTATATCGCTTCTCAGACATCAAAAAGCAGTCAGGCGCATTGTTTGGTGCATTTTTGTGCTTGATATTTACTGCTAGGTTTGGCATTGAGTTCGTCAAAGTCAAACAAACTGCTTATACCGCTGATGCCTGGATAAGTACCGGACAAGTTTTGAGTATCCCATTTTTTGTAGTTGGCACAGTGTTACTGCTGCGTGCTTGGAAAAAAAGCCGTATCTAAACTGTCTGTATCCCTATATTCCCCTATATCCCCCTATATCCCCCCATACCCACCTATTGTCTGTTGATAGATGGGTTTCTTCTTCAAGACAATTGATTAAAGTGTTAATGCTTATTACTGCTACAGCACGCAACTTGTATACCTTGGTAAAAATAAGGATAAGGATAAATCTTTTCAAAGAAACTGAGGACGGCTGTAGATACTGGCTGCTACCCTCAAATTTCAAGAGCTTCAGCCTTGCCTGTTTAAGACCTTTTACTTTCAGGCTCCTCAACCTTCAGTGATTAATGTTTTTGTGTGGCGTATAAATTACCACCTCATAACTTTTAAACCATCCTAAGCTTAAGTTTTATAGAGTCGACGTAATGTCTCGAGCAATGGGATCGTGGATCTATTAGTAACGTTTTTTATATTATGCTTGCCTAATCTTTATCTAATGGGATAATTTATAAATTGATATTGCTTGTTACTGACGTAGCTAAAGCTTATTGGACTATATTGCCGGACTATATTGTCGGACTAGGTTGTCAGACTGTGTCACCAGACTAGGTTGTTGGGTTATGTTTTCCAACCCTATTAGGCATTTGACTCTGTCATTGCGGCATTATCTACAGCAGACTGAGAATATAGCCACCAATACTTAAATATAATTCAAGCAGCAGTAGTACGAACCTACTCACTGATAATCATATCTATCTTTTTTACCATCAAAATTGAACATGATTATTGAAACCTCTCTAAATTAATAGCATCACTATTTATATTAAGGTTGAAGTGAATAGACAGTATTAGTGACGCAAACTCATATGGGCACTGTGACTTCAAAAAAGACTAAAGTAACAGAACTAAGTACAAATTTTCTAAAAATTACGGCCTGTTATTAGATACCGTTGCCCA
>Ga0222645_101141_pt1 | contig 12359 bp, 9 predicted proteins | sample AntAcemetagen292_FD_179881 | JGI IMG/M metagenome (GOLD analysis project Ga0222645, IMG submission 179881) | Saline water microbial communities from Ace Lake, Antarctica - #292 | ecosystem: Environmental > Aquatic > Non-marine Saline and Alkaline > Saline | place: Antarctica: Ace Lake | collected...
AGTAGTCGCTATCCTATTACTGTGCAGTGGCCGACCAATGACAGCGATGCTGGTCGTATGGTGGGTTACAAAACGCAGCTGCGCTACGCAGTTCGGTAACTAGGTCGCGCCAACTACAAAACACATTCAAACGAACAACAAAGAAAACGAAAAAAAGCCCCAGGCAACAGTTTGTTGCTTAGGGCTTTTGATGCCAACTACAAGCGTGCGCCTTAAGGCTTAGCTGAAGTTGGGAACGGCCAAGCCGCCTGTGGTGTCAAGGTTGTCTTGGCAACAGAAACAGGCTTTTTAGCTGTTACTTTTTTTTTTGCAACGGCAGGCTTTTTGGCTGCAGTCTTGGTTGCGGCAAGCGCCTTCGAAGCGGGCTTCTTCACAGCTACCTTTTTAGCAACTGACACCTTGGCTGCAGGTTTCTTAGCTGCAACTTTTTTGGCTGCAGGTTTCTTAGCTGCAACTTTTTTGGCCGCTGGCTTTTTGGCCGCTACTTTTTTGGCTGCAGGTTTCTTAGCTGCAACTTTTTTGGCCGCTGGCTTTTTAGCTGCTACTTTTTTGGCTGCAGGTTTTTTAGCTGCTGCTTTCTTGGCTGCAGGCTTTTTAGCTGCTGCTTTCTTGGCTGCAGGCTTTTTAGCCGCTACTTTCTTGGCTGCGGGCTTTTTAGCCGCTACTTTTTTGGCCGCTACTTTCTTAGCAGGGGCTTTTTTTACAGCTGGTGCTTTAGCAGCAGGTACTTTTTTTACGGCGACTTTTTTAGCCGTGACTTTCTTAGCTGCGGCTTTTTTAGCCGGCGCTTTCTTTGCAGTTGCCATGATTTTCTCCTTATTGGATTTTCAAATAACACCTAGTGTGTTGAAGTCCACACTTGGCGACTCACAGGTATAACCTACATACCGCACCTGGTACGGCATGTAGGTGATACCAACGAATTCTGCGACAAAGCCCACCACTTTGTCGTTTGACGCAGTGGTGGGCTTTCAAAAGTTAGACGGCACGTAAACAGTTTAGTCCCAAGACAAGGCGCCGCCGGTTTGATACTCAATCACTCTTGTTTCGAAGAAGTTGCGCTCCTTCTTCAAGTCAATCATTTCGCTCATCCAAGGGAAAGGGTTTTCTTCACTTGGAAACATTGGTTCTAAACCAATTTGCTGTGCACGGCGGTTGGCGATGTAACGCAAGTAGCCTTTAAACATGGATGCATTCAAGCCCAACACGCCACGTGGCATGGTGTCTTCCGCATAGCGATACTCTAACTCAACAGCTTCTAAAAACAGAGCTTTTATTTCGGCTTTGAATTCAGCAGTCCACAGATGCGGATTTTCCAGCTTAATTTGGTTGATAACGTCGATGCCAAAGTTGCAGTGCATAGACTCGTCACGCAAGATGTACTGATACTGCTCAGCAGCACCAGTCATCTTGTTCTGCCTACCCAATGCCAAAATCTGTGTAAAGCCAACGTAGAAGAACATACCTTCCATCAGACAAGCAAATACGATCAAAGACTTGAGCAATGCTTGGTCGGTCTCTACGGTGCCAGTCTTAAATTCCGGATCGCACAACTGGTCAATAAATGGAATGAGGAATTGGTCTTTAGCCCGAATCGATTCGACTTCGTTGTAGGCGTTAAAAATCTCGGCCTCATCCAAGCCAAGAGACTCGGTGATGTACTGGTAAGCGTGCGTATGTATAGCTTCTTCAAAGGCTTGGCGCAGTAAAAACTGGCGGCACTCAGGGGCTGTGATGTGACGGTAGCTTCCCAGAACAATGTTGTTGGCTGCGAGTGAATCCGCAGTTACAAAAAAACCTAAGTTGCGCTTGATTAAACGACGCTCATCATCGGTTAAGCCATTGGGGTCTTTCCACAGCGCGATATCGCGGGTCATGTTGACTTCTTGCGGCATCCAGTGATTGGCGCACGATGCCAAGTACTTTTCCCAAGCCCACTTGTATTTGAAAGGTACCAGTTGGTTGACGTCTGTCTTACCGTTGATGATGCGTTTGTCTGAGGCTTTAACGCGACCCGCACTCATGGTGTGTGCGCTTGATGTGTTTGTAGCGCTTGCGCCCATAGCTGTAGAGCTTGGCGTGGTTGCAACAGTGGGGCTGGCAACAGCTGGCACTGGTGTTGGCGTGGCAGAAAACTGGTCTGCATGTGCCTGCGTTTGGTCAGGGCTTGTGGCGTCGTTATTCCAAGTCAACATAGGTATGAATAGTCCTGTTATTTAAATTATCAAAGCGAGTTGTGAAAACGCAAAGCGAAATAGATGATTAATTGCACAGTGTGTTGTGCGTATGCATCAAATACTTTCGCTTGTACGTTGTTAATTCGCAGGTCGCTGCTCAATCAGTTTCGTTTGTTGCGCTGTCTTACTGACATGCCTCGCAACCCGGATCGTCAATGGCGCAAAATTTCACATCGGTTGCAGCCACCATTGATGGGTCTTCAACCGCCTGTGTTGGTGCCAATGCACTTGCTCCAGAAGGACCGGACTCGTTGGACACAGCGTTGTGTTGTCCACTTAAACGGCCTGTTGATTTCTCAATACTGGTTGCTGCCATGGTGCGCAAATAGTAGGTTGTCTTCAAGCCACGCAGCCATGCGAGCTTATAAGTCTCATCCAATTTCTTGCCCGATGCGCCCGCCATGTAAATGTTGAGCGATTGCGCTTGGTCAATCCATTTTTGTCGACGTGCGCCAGCTTCGACCAGCCACTTGGTATCAACTTCAAATGCCGTTGCGTACAAGGTTTTGATTTCGTCAGGAATACGATCGATGGCGCGTAGCGAGCCGTCAAAGTGTTTTAAGTCCATGACCATGACGTCATCCCATAAGCCCAAGCGCTTCAAGTCACGAACCAAGTAGCCGTTGACTACTGTGAACTCGCCCGACAAGTTGGACTTGACCGACAGGTTGCCAAAGCAGGGCTCAATCGACGCATCAACACCAATGATATTGGAGATGGTTGCCGTCGGTGCAATGGCCACACAGTTTGAGTTGCGCATGCCATCGACTTTGATTTTGTCGCGCAAGCTGGTCCAGTCCAATGTAGAGGAGCGGTCAACTTCGACATAACCGCCGCGTGCGTCGGCCAACATGTCTATGGTGTCGATTGGCAAAATGCCTTGGTCCCACAAAGAGCCTGGGTATGAGGAGTAGCGCCCGCGTTCTTTAGCCAGCTCGCTAGATGCGAAGTAGGCGTTGTAACAAACAACCTCCATGGCACGGTCTGCAAAATCAACGGCTGCTTGCGAGCCGTAAGGCGTGCGCATTTCGTACAGCGTGTCTTGGAAGCCCATGATGCCCAATCCAACGGGGCGATGGCGCAAGTTAGAGTCACGTGCTTTTTTAACGGCGTAGTAGTTGATGTCAATCACGTTGTCCAGCATGCGCATGGCGATGGTGATCGTGCGTTTGAGTTTGTCGTGGTCTAGGTCTTTACTGGCGTTGCCGTTTGCATCAACACTGTCTTTCAGGTGGCGTACCAAGTTGATTGAGCCTAGGTTGCACACAGCTGTCTCGGTGTCGCTGGTGTTGAGTGTGATTTCCGTACACAGGTTGCTGGAGTGAACGACGCCGCAGTGTTGTTGCGGCGAGCGCACGTTACAAGCATCTTTGAAAGTGATCCATGGGTGGCCGGTTTCGAACAGCATCGTCAGCATTTTGCGCCACAGGTCGTTGGCTTCAATGCGGCGGAAGTGGGTGATTTCGCCTGCATCAGCTTTGGCCTCGTAAGCCACATAGGCTTTTTCGAATGCTGCACCAAACAAGTCGTGCAAATCTTCGGCATCAGCAGGTGAGAACAACGTCCACTGGCCTTTTTCCATCACGCGGCGCATGAACAGGTCTGGAATCCAGTTGGCTGTGTTCATGTCGTGGGTGCGGCGGCGATCGTCACCGGTGTTCTTACGCAACTCTACGTATTCTTCGATGTCCAAGTGCCACGTCTCTAAATAAGCACACACAGCACCTTTGCGCTTGCCGCCTTGGTTGACTGCCACGGCAGTATCGTTGACGACTTTTAGGAACGGTACAACGCCTTGTGATTCGCCGTTGGTGCCCTTGATGTGGGAACCCAATGCACGCACGCGTGTCCAGTCATTGCCCAAGCCACCTGCAAATTTAGACAGCAGGGCATTTTCTTTGATGGACTCGTAAATACCTTCTAGGTTGTCGGGCACGGTAGTGAGGTAGCACGACGACAACTGGCTGCGCAATGTGCCGCTGTTGAACAAGGTGGGTGTGCTAGACATAAAATCAAAGCTAGACAGAACTTCATAGAACTCTATGGCGCGTGCTTCGCGATCAACCTCGTCTAGGCTCAAACCCATTGCTACGCGCATGAAGAATGCTTGCGGCAATTCAATGCGTTGCTTGCCGATGTGCAAAAAGTAACGGTCGTACAGCGTTTGCATACCCAAGTAATCAAATTGCAGGTCGCGTTCTGGCTTTAAGGCTTGGCCCAAACGGACCAGGTCGTATTGACCTAAACGCTCGTCAAGCAGTTCAGCTTTGATGCCTTTTTGAATAAAGCCTGGGAAGTAGCCTGGGTAGGCGTCTACCAACTCAGATTGCGTGACCGGCTTACCCAGTACTTCTTTTGCAATGGTCTGCAGCAGCAACCGTGCTGTGGCGTAGGTGTAGTCCGGGTCTTTTTCAATCAGCGTGCGGGCCGCCAAAATGGAGGCTTTTTGCACTTCTATGAGCGGTACGCCGTCGTATAGATTGCGCACTGTTTCATTGAAGATGGGCTCTGGCTTGACGTCTGCGCTCAGGCCAGCACAAGCAGCTTCAATGTTGTGGCGCATGGCATCCATATCCATGGGGATGCGCTGCCCGTTGTCTATGACGTGTAAGCGATCGGCAGGCGCGGCCTGCGCAACGTGTTCTTTGGAGCTGGCACGCTCTTGCGTGCGACGTTCACGGTACAGCACGTAGGCGCGAGCCACCTCATGGTGACTGCCGCGCATCAGGCCCAACTCCACCTGGTCTTGGATGTCTTCAATATGGAAGGTTCCGCCTGCTGGGCGTGAACGCAACAAGGCCTTAACAACGCCTTGGGTCAGCTCATCTACCGTTTCACGCACGCTGGCTGAGGCGGCTCCTTGTGTGCCGTGTACAGCTAAAAAAGCCTTCATCATGGCGACAGCCACTTTGTTGGGCATAAAAGGCACAACTGCGCCATTGCGCCGAATAATTTGGTACTGGCTAAATGCGCTTGTGTCGTTCGAACGTGGCGCTGCTGCCTTGTCGTTGTATGCGGTGTGGCTGTTTGGGTCCGTAGCGACAGCGGTGTCTGTTTGCATGTTGTTTGTATCTCTGTGTGTGGGTTGCGAAGCGGTTGTTTGCATGGGGCTAGCCTATGGCGTAGCGACGATCCAGCGGGATTTACACCGAATGCACGCAAGACTTCTTTGCGGCAGAACTACACTATAGCTAGTGTTTGCGAATGCTTCAAGACACTAGGGGTAGTGTTTGTAAGTTTTTTTTTATCGGGCCAAAATAATTATTTTTTTGAAAACAAACGAATTATTTTTGAATGGGTATCGGCCAACTTAACTTGTTGGCGTCAGCCCCAAGCAACACAGCCAAGCGCTGCCATTCAAAGCCTGAGCCAGGGTCTCGCTTGCGACCCGGTGCAATGTGCTCATGCCCGGCAAAGCCTTCAATGTCAGGCAAGACCTTCAGCAATGCTGCGCTTAATGCAGACAATGTGTTGTATTGATAGGGCTCGAAACTGCCACCCTCGAGCCCTTCAAGCTCTATGCCAATGGAGAAGTCGTTGCAGTTGTTGGTGCCACACCAACTTGATTGACCCGCGTGCCAAGCCCTCTCGTGTATGGATACAAATTGTGTGAGTTCGCCCGATCTGGCAATGACGAAGTGGCTGGACACCTCTGTGCCGCGGATCTGCTGGAAGTAAGGGTGGGCATCCCAGTCAAGCGTGTTGGTAAACAATTGCTCAATGCAGCCGTTGGAGAACTCGCCTGGCGGCAAGCTAATAGAGTGCAACACAACCAAACGCAGCTTGGTGCCAGGTGGTCTCGGTCCAACATTGGGCGAAGGCAAGTGCTTGGCGTTTTCGAACCATCCATTCTGCCAAGCCTGCTGGACATTCACGGCTTGATGCGATCGCCGCTGAGTTGGCAGTGTGCTGCGCTGCAGTAAACGCCCAATTGCCCACGCACCATCTCGCGCGCATCCGTGTGTGTGCCGCAGTGGCTGCACGGCAATATGGGCAAAGCGCGAGCGGGTGCTGGTGTTTTACCAGATGTTGTCGGTTTGGTCGGGGGCGGCGGGCGGCGGTCTTTTTTGAACAACCAGATACCAAATAGGATCACAGCCACGACAAGCAGTATTTTCAGCATGATTGGTGTAGAAAGTTTAAGGGCGTGCCAACAACACTTCAAGAACAAAGCGTGAGCCAACATAGCCCATGAGCAATAGGCCAGCGCCTACATACAACATGCGTGCGGCCGTCTTGCCGCGCCAACCCAGTCGCCAACGCCCTACCAGCAGTGTGGCCAAAGTAGCCCAGGCCAGCATGGAAAATACCGTTTTATGGTCCCAGCGCCAGCCAATACCGCCGCTCATGGCCGCAAAGCCGGCACCCACTACCAGGGTGGCGCTGAGTAACACAAAGCCTACGCCTACAAATTGGAACATCAAGCGTTCAAGGGCCAGCAAGGGCGGATGGTCTTCTTGGGCTTGTGCGTGACGAATATCGAACTCTGTGCGTTTGACCAGCCAAGCGTGAAAAACGGCCACGGCAATTAGGCCATAAGAGGCCAAACCCAGCGCCAAATGAACAGGTAGCCAGACTGAGCTGGCTATGGGGTGCGCAGCGCCAGGGAAAATAACAGCCAAGGCCACGGCCAATGCGCCTAAAGCTGCCAACACCCAGCGTGCGCGAAGTTTGGGTTGCAACTGGGTTTCAATGCCGTAGATAGTCGAAACGATCCAAGCCGTAATGCTAAGTGCCACGGCAAAGCCAAAGTGGTTGGGGTGGCCCAACCAATAAGCGACCAAAGCCGAGCCGTGCAAAACCCATGTGCCAGCGAAGACAATTTGAGCCCAGCGTTGGCCCAATCGCTGGTGCGCAGTGGCCACCACCAAATAGCCCATCACTGCCGCTGCGGACAATGCAAGAAATAAGGAGCTGGCCGGTAGAATCATGACAACAGTTTAACGCCGCCACGCTTGCGCGTTGTGCCCACGATGCGTTTTTTGATTTATTTCAAACGCCCCTTACCCAATCGAGAGTTAAGCCATGGCCTCCGCTTTATCAGACCGTCTATCGCGCATTGTTAAAACCATGCGGGGTCAAGCCCGCATCACTGAAAGTAACGTCTCAGACATGTTGCGTGAAGTGCGCATGGCGCTGTTAGAGGCCGATGTTGCATTGCCTGTGGTGCGCGACTTTATTGCGCAGGTTAGAGAAAAAGCCCTTGGCGAAGCCGTGGTGGGCTCACTCACACCGGGTCAAGCCCTAGTCGGTGTGGTCAATAAAGAGTTGGTGGCACTGATGTCAGGCGGCGCAGGCGTGTCTGGCGGCCTCAACTTGGCGGCTCAACCTCCTGCCGTGGTGCTAATGGCTGGCTTGCAAGGCGCTGGTAAAACCACCACCACGGCCAAGTTGGCTAGGCACTTGGTGCAAAAGCAAAAGAAAAAAGTGCTGACAGTTAGCGCCGACGTGTACCGCCCAGCTGCAATTGAACAGCTGAAAACGGTCACCGCACAGGCTGGCGCCGAGTGGTTTCCCAGCTCACCAGAGCAAAAACCAATAGACATTGCCAACGCGGCTCTCGACTATGCGCGCAAACATTACTTTGATGTGCTGTTGGTCGATACCGCAGGTCGCTTGGCCATTGATGAACTGCTGATGCAAGAAATAAAAAGCTTGCATACAGCGCTAAAGCCTATTGAAACCTTGTTTGTCGTCGACGCCATGCAAGGTCAAGATGCCATCAATACTGCCAAGGCTTTTACGCAAGCCTTGCCGCTGACAGGCATTGTGCTGACCAAAACCGATGGTGATTCGAGGGGCGGCGCGGCCCTGTCGGTGCGCCATGTCACCGGTGTGCCCATAAAGTTTGCGGGGGTAAGCGAAAAAATTGACGGCTTAGAGGTATTTGATCCCGAGCGCCACGCCCAGCGGGTATTGGGCATGGGCGATATTGTGGCCTTGGTTGAGCAAGTCACCGCCGGTGTGGATATGGACGCGGCGCAAAAGTTGGCCAGTAAAGTTAAGAGCGGTGCCGGCTTTGACCTGAATGACTTTTTAGACCAGCTTCGTCAAATGAAAAACATGGGTGGCTTGTCTGGCCTTATGGACAAGTTGCCTGGTCAAATGGCGGCCAAAGCAGGTCAGATGGATATGGACAAGGTCGAGCGCGACTTGCGCCGTAAAGAGGGCATTGTCTGTAGCATGACCCTCACAGAACGCACCAAGCCTGAGCTTATTAAAGCGACGCGTAAGCGCCGCATTGCAGCGGGGGCTGGCGTTCAGGTGCAAGACGTCAACCGCTTGCTCAAAGAGTTTGAACAAATGCAGGGCATGATGAAAAAAATGAAAGGCGGTGGGATGATGAAAATGATGAAGCGCATGGGCGGTATGCGTGGCATGCCTGGCATGGGCTAGGCCGCATCAAACCATTGGTGGTCTAAGCGCTTAGCCTGCTGAACCCAACACTGCGCTGCCGTCCTGGCGCATCGCTACTGAGCACAACAAGCTGCAACCCCACACTTGATGCACGGTGTACGCTGGCACGACGGTTACGCAGTCAGCTGCAATCCCATGTTCAAGCAAGATGTTCGCCAGATGGCAGGCTGGCGAGACAGTTCAACGCTGGCTTATTTCAGCACCAACTCACCCCGCAGCGAATGGGGCAGAGCTTGGGTGATGTTCACGTCAAGCATGTGTCCTTTCAGACGCTCAGGGTTGGGGCCAGCGGGGAAGTTGACGATGCGATTGCATTCGGTTCGTCCCATCCATTCAGATTGGTCTTTTTTAGACGGGCCTTCAACCAAAATACGCTGAACGGTATGCTCGCGCGTGGCGCTGATGGCGCGAACATTGTCTTCGATGGTGGCTTGCAAGTGTTGCAAGCGTTTTAATTTGACCGCGTGCGGGGTCTCATCAAGCAGGTTGGCTGCGGGTGTGCCGGGGCGAGGGCTGTAGATGAAACTAAAGCTGGTGTCAAAGCCCACATCGGTGATGAGTTTCATGAGCTTGGCAAAGTCCTCTTCCGTCTCTCCTGGAAAGCCTACGATAAAGTCTGAACTCATAGCAATATCTGGGCGAATAGCGCGGAGTTTGCGAACCGTGCTTTTAAATTCCAATGCGGTATAGCCTCGCTTCATAGCCATCAAGATGCGGTCACTGCCGTGTTGAACGGGTAGGTGTAAGTGGTTCACCAATTGGGGCACACGCTCGTATACGTCGACCAGGCGCTGGGTGAATTCTTTTGGGTGGCTGGTGGTAAAGCGTATGCGTTCTACGCCGGGCAAGGCCGCCACATATTCAATCAACAAGGCAAAGTCGGCAATGTCTGCGGTGTCGCCCATGACGCCGCGGTAGGCGTTGACGTTTTGTCCCAACAGCGTGATTTCTTTGACCCCTTGTTCGGTCAGGCCCGCAACCTCAGCCAGCACGTCATCGAATGGCCTAGAGACTTCTTCGCCGCGTGTGTAAGGCACAACGCAGTAACTGCAGTACTTAGAGCAGCCTTCCATGATGGAGACAAAGGCACTGGCGCCATCAACTTTGGCGGGTGGCAAGTGGTCAAACTTTTCAATTTCAGGAAAGCTGATATCTACTTGAGGTTTGTTGGTGCGCTGCTGCTCACTGAGCATGGCTGGCAGACGGTGCAAGGTTTGCGGGCCAAATACGACGTCTACAAATGGTGCACGTTCAATAATGGCAGCGCCTTCTTGGCTGGCCACACAGCCGCCAACACCAATGAGCACACCTTTTTTCTTGAGGTGCTTGACGCGGCCTAGATCGCTAAATACTTTTTCTTGCGCTTTCTCGCGTACCGAGCAGGTGTTGAACAAGATCAAGTCTGCCTCATCGACATCGGTGGTGGGCTCATAACCTTGTGCCGCAGCCAAGACGTCTTTCATTTTGTCTGAGTCGTACACGTTCATTTGGCAACCAAATGTTTTGATAAAGACTTTTTTACTCATGGTGTGTGCTCGCGTATTCAATTGTGCATACGCCTCAACCATTGCACCGTTTGACGAGCTTGGGGCTGTCTGGCGGCGGTTCAATAGTCGGCGTTGCGTGGTGTAGATCCAGTGGCCGACCGGTGCTATGCGCACCGAATTACTGTCTATTGTAGTGGCGCTGGCAGCATCTCGACACGCAGCTTCTGTATGCGCCTTTTACAGTTAGGCATAGCGCTTGGCGCGAAGATTTTGTTTCATGTCCTTGAGCCTTGGCAGCAATTGGGCGCTGTCTAAGCGCAATGCCACTACCGTAGCGAGTACGTCAATGACGGTAAGGTGCATCAAGCGTGACGTCATGGGGCTGTATTTGTCAAAACCCTCAGGGTGATCGGCTGCCAAGTGAATGTGGGCCGCGCTTGCCAGTGGTGAGCCACTGCAAGTGATGGCAATGGTTGTCGCGCCGTGTTTGCGTGCAATATCAATGGCATCCATTAGATCGCGCGTACGTCCTGAGTTGGACACCACGACCAAGCTGTCGCCTGGCCCCATCATGGACGCACTCATCACTTGCATGTGACCATCGCTGTAGGCCACAGTAGATACACCAAGTCTGAAAAATTTATGCTGTGCGTCAAGCGCAACAATGCCTGAGTTGCCTGCACCAAAAAATTCAATGCGTTTGCCCAACACACAGGTGTTGATGAGTGCTGTGGTTGCTTTTTCAATGGCGTTGGTCGAGGCGTCGTTGCGGTATTTGAGAAATGCGGCAACGTTGTTGTCAATGACCTTTACCAACACATCGCCCACTTTGTCGTCTAAATCGACGCTGCGGTGAATAAAAGGTACACCCTCGCTCACTGTGCCTGCAAGCTTGAGTTTGAAGTCGCTAAGTCCGTCGTAGCCCATGCTTCGACAAAAACGAATCACGGTGGGTTTACTGACATGAGCGCGCTCGGCCAACTCAGTCACTGGCAGGCTCGCAAAGGCTCGCGGATCGACCAACACCAATTTGCCTACGCGTTGTTCGGCAGGTGCCAATGAGGGGAGAGAGGCGGTGATGCGGTCTAACATGGTGGTAACTCGTGTTTTTGTAAGCGGTCTAAAATAGAAACCGCATTGATTAAAGATAATGTAACTTTATTCCATACTTGGGGCAATATGAGATGAATCAGCTTGAAGCTTTAAAGCAATACACCACGGTTGTGGCCGACACCGGAGATTTCGCCCAGTTGGCCGCGTTTGAGCCGCAAGATGCCACCACCAACCCATCGCTTATCTTGAAAGCCGTGCATATGCCGGTTTACCAACCCTTGCTCAATGAGGTGGTGGCGCAGGTTAAGGGCACAGGGACAAGCTCTACAGAACAAGCAACTGAAGCAGTCATGGATGCACTGTTGGTGCGGTTTGGTTGCGAAATCTTGAGGCATGTGCCCGGGCGTGTCTCTACAGAAGTGGACGCTCGCTTGAGTTTCGACACCCAAGCCACGGTGGCGAAAGGCAAGCAGTTGGTCGCGTTGTACAACGCCCAAGGTATTGATACCAAGCGCTTGCTGATTAAGGTGGCTTCAACTTGGGAGGGTATTCAAGCCGCCGCATTGTTAGAAGCTGCAGGTATCAAAACCAACCTCACGTTGCTGTTTTCGTTCGCGCAGGCTGTGGCTTGTGCCAATGCCAATGTGCAACTTATTTCTCCGTTTGTGGGTCGCATTTACGATTGGTACAAGCGCCAGGCTGGCAGCAGTTGGGATGAGGCGGCTATGGCCGGTGTGAACGACCCCGGCGTGGTGTCAGTCACACGCATATACCGTTACTTTAAGCGCCACGGTATTGCCACGGAAGTGATGGGTGCAAGCTTCAGGAACGTAGGTCAAATTACAGCGCTGGCTGGATGCGATTTGCTGACCATCAGCCCTGAGTTGTTGGCGCAGTTGCAAGGTAGCGAAGAAGCCTTGCCGCGTTTGCTTGACCCTGCCGATAAAGCCAGCACCGATGATTTGTTGCAGCTCAATGAGGCGACGTTTCGCTTGATGCACAACGAAGACGCTATGGCCTCAGAAAAGTTGAGTGAGGGTATCAGGGCCTTTGTGAAGGACACTTACACCCTAGAGGCCTTGATTCACCCGTTGATCTAGATCCGCACAGATACGGTTTGGTCTGCAGGCGACTTCAACGAGGCTGTCACACCAGACTTGATCTG
>Ga0222645_101151_pt1 | contig 12274 bp, 13 predicted proteins | sample AntAcemetagen292_FD_179881 | JGI IMG/M metagenome (GOLD analysis project Ga0222645, IMG submission 179881) | Saline water microbial communities from Ace Lake, Antarctica - #292 | ecosystem: Environmental > Aquatic > Non-marine Saline and Alkaline > Saline | place: Antarctica: Ace Lake | collected...
GATATGAAGTATCGCAGTAACAATAAGTTTTACGGTGAAGCCACATTCAAAAGTGTCGAGTCATAGGTAAACATTGGCTATTTCGCTACGTGTTTGATGCTTAAGCCTCGCTCACGTTTGGGGTTATTGGCCTACGTTTGAGTTTTTTAACGTTACCTTTATTTGTTTTTTCACTTCTCTTTTTGTTCTTACGCTCATTTTTTTCAGCTACGATCTTAATTGCTTCTGGTTGCGATAGATTAGGATGTTTGGCGAGTAACTCTTCGACCTTTTTGTTAATCGTGGTCATTATAGAACCTCATAATTTGTAAATTAAAGTGTTATAGATATTTATCTGTTATCGAAATAGGGAGACACATAACAAGGCTGTAGAGTTTCTAATTTAGAAAAACAACCTCATAAATTATTAAACATTAAAACGCGATGCCCTATTGCGCTGCCATATGAAGACAGAGGTATTATTCTACCAAAAATGACTTTCACTGGCTTTAAGAACATAAGTTTTATCCATCATTTGCTGTTTTAAAACATTTTACAGCTTCAACACCGCATCCAAGCGCTTGCTCCCTAGAGTATTTTGCTAGCTTGCTAGCTTACGAAAGGCCCATTCTAAGGGGCCAGTTTTGAAAAATCTAAGCCAAAAGATACTAAAAAAAATTCCACAAGTGCAAAAAGTGAATGCGCAAAATAAAGAGAAATTTATAGTCTGATTTTCTAGACGACCAATAAATTCTAGTACACCCATTCCAATAATTACGTGTGCAACATACAAGGTCAAAGACAATTTTCCTGCTTGGTAAAGCCACTTAATGACATTACTCTGATAAAACTTCTCAGAAAAATACAAACTGCCAATAAGCACTATAATGGCTGAACTGGCAGCAGAGATCATATATTGAGGTAGCGGAGGTATAATCGATGTTGAGAACAGAAATGTCACCTCTTCAGAAGTCATTCCTAGTGGTTGGCCATCCCCAACCATGGATTTCACGGCATAAAAGCTAATTTCGGTGACAAGTAACGTAACGATTGCTGCAATAAATAATTTTTTTCTGGTTAAAGTATCTGATAAATTTTGTCTTCCAAGCCACATGCCAAAAACTAAAAAGGCAGCCCAAGGAAAAACAGGATGAAAACCGTTAAATAGTATGCGCCTGAGCATTCCATCCAATGTCCAAAAGTTTTCATAGGTAAAGGTGAGCCAAATCCAGTTTTGTTCATAGTCGAAGAACATCATGAGAGCTGGGAATATAAGCATGATAATGAATGAAGTTAATAACAACGTTTTATCGTTAACTTTAAGAATGATGGCAGCGATTAAAAAGTAAAATCCATAAAAATGCAGAATATCAGCACCCCATATTGGTGTGTATGCAAGGCCAAGCACGATGAGCAGTAGTCCGCGTTTTATTAGAGGTAACCGATCCTTTAATACCAACGATTGCTCATCAACTCCCGCAGACCTATTAGCCATAAGCGTTACGCCGATACCTGCAAGAATTACAAACAGAGCCGACGCCCTACCTTCAAAAAGCTCAGAAAACTCTATTAAAATTGAGTTACCAGTTTTAGCATTCATAGCAACTTTAAAATTAACAACGACCATCCCGAACATTGCTAAAGCCCTTGCAACGTCAAAGCCAATTACTCTTTGCTTCATTAGAACCTTCATTAAAAGCCAATACTTTGCATAAACGACAGCAAAGCAAACTAGACACAATTTACAGCGTTTTTTCGCAACAATTGGGTCTGCTTACGGAGTTAGACTCGACACAGTTTGTTACTGCCCTGATGTTGCATATAATCAAAAATAGTCAAACTCTGAAATATCTATTCGTTTTAGTAACTGATAATTTGACCATCAAATGGATGTTACCAAGCAACTGTGTCATCCCTAATGTTCAAAGTAAAATTATTTCACTTACTAGGTTACACAACGGCAATCAGACTAAAAACATCATTTTTAAAGTACGTTGAGTGTTGGTAAAGTCGTATCGATATCTTGTATCAATAATTTACCTGAACTAGGTTGTATTGGGCAGTAAACAAGTGACTACGTTTGTTGTTATGCCACTTATGAGTCTAAAGATTGGGTGCTGTAAAAACTACAAAGAACTATAAATAACTCAAGGTGAAAGGCGTCAAGCACCCACCGCTTTGTATATGACCACGATGTCAGCCATACAGTGTAATCTTGTTTAACGAATAAAAAATATTAGGCTGTAAGATACAATATTGCTAATGAATATATTCCAAATAATATAGACAGTGTTTTAAACCATTTTGGTATAGTTATAACTAAAACCATCAGTAATATTCCTACAAAAGGTATCCCAATTGACATGGTTATAGGATTTTTAAACATAACAACATTAACGTATGGCCCTATTAGAAAGTACACCAACATCGACGTTGCCGATATACGTCCCAGACTTTGACTATGAAGCAGCATATCAAACTGCCCATCATCTGGATCGGGAAGAGCTAATTCAGCTGCACCGTAAATAAAAATAGATGCAAAAATCAACATCAAAAAGCGAAAAAAGTTCCACTCCTGAAAATCACGAAGTTCCCAACCAATCCACCATAATTGCAGAATAAAGATCAAAACACTTAATCCCCAAACAACTGTAGACCAATGAAATTTTACTTGGACATGGTAACGGATGAGATCGCCTACAACGTGAAGTAGTCGTGTTATAGCCAGCCCAATAATAATGGAAACTGTAACAAATATGTACTCATGGTGCGTCATAACTCATTCAACTTTAATTTAATAAATACGGACATAGTACTAATTTATGCACAACACATAACGTCCGTAGTACAGGCAAAATCGTAGCGCAGCAAAAATTTTATCCCTGTGGCTACGTTTGCTAGTCTACTACAATTAATTCAAGACAAAAGTATCTCTCGCCACATTTCCTATCGTATTTGTTGTAATTGAATCGAAGCTTCCACCTATTAAGCCACCAACTAAAGGAACGACCTTACCCAGATTAATAACACCTTTATCGCCAAATTTAGTAACCAGTTTGAAGCCAACTTTCTGGTTAATTGTGGTTAACGCTTTTCCAGAGATTGACTTAATAGCATTTGTTGTGAGTTTTGTTCCAATGGTAATACCTGCTCCTTTCATTATATCTTTGGCGGAATTTCCTGTAAGGCATACATAAACTAATGATTTCACTTGGTCATCTTGAATATTATGACCACCCATGTGAGCAATAGCCGCAATCATTCTTATCTGCACATAAAGTACACTTGTTATATTTGCTGGCAGAGTCAAAGGCATGGTAATAATTCCTCCCAAACCTGATAAGAATCCAGACGTTCCTGCTCTAGTATTTTGCCAGCGTATCAAAGAATTAGCTTGCACGATTTTACAGTCACCTTTGCGCATATAGCTATCTGCAAGTTCCTGTGCTGAATCTAGCCCTGGCACTCCATTAACAGCTTTGTCGTATCCCCAATCTAAAACAGACATTATTCTATCTTTAGTTATTTTTTTATTCATTTTTTAGAACCCTGTTGAAAGCCTAATGTTTTGCCAAGTGATAAATACGAACGTTGTTTAGCAAAGCCCAGTGAATACTTATCCTAGCCGTACCTTAGGTAATAAACTATTGGTAATAAATTTAAGTAATTTGTTACATGTCACTATAATAATTAGCTGTCCAACCTACAAGAGGTTGAAATTTATCGACTTTAATTTTCTGACCTGCTATACATTGACGTTGGCATATGATGCTCACAACATTGCCATTGCCTATATTGACTGATGCTTGATAGATATTTGACTTATTACGACTTGCAATGCCCGTATTATCCCACGCAGTAACGACCTCACCCTGATAAGTTTCAATTAACCTACCGCGAATAAAAATCTGATCGATTAAAACGTAAAGTATAGCCAGAGTGAAAATAGAAATAATCGAGTATTTAACTACACGCTGAGTTTGCACTAGGGCTCCTCGTGGCACATAACACCTCGTTAAGTGAGAATTAATGGTTGGCTGAACTAAGCGACAAAGGAGAAGGTAAGCAACTGATATCTATTTCACCTATTTTTTTGAGTGGCTTGCTGTGTGCTTAAGCACCAACATATTGAAGTGCTTTTTGTTTGAGTAGCTCAATTAGAGCTGATTCCATCTATTCGTAGTTATCTGGAATACTAAGACAAGTAACGCGTTGTGTACTTAGGTACTCTTAAAAATGTGAGCGTAGTCTCTTTTTCTGAGTTTGCTTCGCAACAAAAATATGACCTGCTCATACTACATCTTCTATACCCCACGGTATTTCCGCATTATTATTAAGTCCCGCAGATCGAACATCAACGTTTGGCACGTTTAAAAGTACTGATTCAGCTGTAGGAATTCTTAATTTATTTTGGCTGCATATAGATAGTAAATTTACCTACGTATTTGAGAAACATACAACGCTCAATTAAAGAGGCAGCTAATAGTTGCTTCAAATAAGCAACAACTAACCGCTATCTGTCCTTTTGAACTATAACGCCGCAATAAACGGTGAGCGACAGTTTGTTAAAGTGCGAAGTGAAGTGCAACCGAGCAAACTGTTACCAATCTGATTTTATTGCTTCATTATATTTTTAACACTACAATGTACGACATTACCGTACATAATGTTGAGCATAATATGAATAGCATAAGCGTAAACCAATTTAGGGACAATTTAAAAACCTATGTAGAGCAGACTATTAGCGAGCATGAGCCTATAAAAGTTACTAGGCGCGCGGGTGAAGCATTTATTGTTATGAGTGCTGATGACTGGGAAAGGGAACAGGAAACATTGCGCGTGTTACAAAACAGTAGCTTAATGAATCAAATTTCAGAGTCATTGGGCACACATAAAAGCAATGAAGGTTATAAGCCCACAAAAGAGCAATTAGATGAGATCACTAGTCTTTGAAGGAAAAACTTGGCTGACTTACGAGCAACTAAGAGAGAAAGACAATAAGCTTCACAAGGCACTATGCAAAATTTTGAAGGAAATGCTGCGCTCAGATCCTGCTAATGGTCTTGGAAAGCCTGAACCTTTAAAGCACAACTTATCTGGATTCTGGTCAAAACGAATTTCCCAAAAAGACAGGCTGATTTACAAGTTTGATGATAATTGTGTATATATTTTTGCAATAGGTGGACACTACGACCAAGACTAAAAAATATAGCGCCGCATTCACTAATACCCTGTTAAGCTTATTGACGAGCAGACCAGAGTAATTCCTCGCCTCTTGTTTTCGCTAAGTCATACATCTGAGCTTCGAGTTTTCGACACCTATCTTTAGAGCATTTTTTCCAAGATACGTCTATTTGGTCGCGATTTGAGCTAATCATGTATTTCAATGCTGCCGTACCTCCTATTCTATTCTTCTTTGATATGATGATGCCTTTGAAAGTAAACTTAACGTTTAACATGTGGGGCAATTATTTGCTGGCTATGTTGCGTGAAGAGCTACCCAGTGAGCGAAATAATGTTTTGTTAAGGGGCTGGTATTCTAGACTTTATAGAGTCAAAACTATCGACACTAGCGTTAATTTCACTGTTCACATAAATAACTGCTGCTCTTGCGTACCAGTTAAGTCCCCTTCTACTTTTCAACTTGGTGCATGATAGTTCGAGGAGCAGGTCTGGTCCAATATGGTTTATTTAAAATTTTAAATAAACCATATTGGACCATTTTTTCAGCTATAAAAAAGTTTCCAACAAAAGCATCTAGGATGCCTAAATGGGTTACGGCTCATACATTTCGCTATTCTTTTGCAACGCGATTATTACAATCAGGGGCGGTCATCTGAATAGTGTCTTGTTTTTTAACGAAGCTTATTTTAGTAAAATCTATATAGAAGGCTACATGCCTGAGGTTTTAGCTGAACCAATTAACTAATGATGACGTAGAAAAGAAACTTATCTATTTACCTAAAGCAAGGTATATGCAACAAACTAAATTTCGGATTAAGGACATTGAGTCGAAGTCCATTACTGTGGATATGTTAACTGTGTGTTCGTTCGAGATGAATGTATATCTGGTTAAGCTGACCGTTGGTGATGTTACAGGCATGGTATATGAAGGCGATAGTCCTAAGCGCTTTCATAGTTCGCAGTTCATTCGCGATGCGTTTGATGGCTGCAAAGTGTTAGCCGCACAAATGTTACATGAATCACCTTATGACGAGATGATAGGTAATCCTGATTCAAGGCAACAGGCGTGCACCCTGCCTTTTTCTATGGGTCAGCCTTATTAAAGTATTGGGCTAGGTTTGATTTGACTAGAGCTTACAGCTTATTTTTGGCGTAATAAGCAAGTAAATAAATAGCAACGCTATTTACGACAGCACTAAGAATAGAATTTTACAGTGGCCGAGTCGTGCACTAGACATCACATAATGAGCCACCTGTGTTAGACAAGGTCTTAACTGGGGTGGCTACTTTAGGTCATTATCAATCGCTTACACTGAGCTAGAACAGGTTTGTTGCATAGTTTTTTTGCATCAGATCGCTGTATAGGTTCATTTATTTTCTGAATGTTACTGTTTGAACGTTAGTGTTAACAGCTCAACAGAATCGGCAAACGTTAGGGTTTGTAACTCGCCTTTGCCTTCAATATTAATAGTGTTGACTTGCTCTGGCCAAATATCGCGCAGCGCATCGTGGCGGATCGTCATATTTTCTAGCGGGCTGGATATTGATGCCAATGCCGTTTCTTGATATACCCAGAAAAACTGACCGTCTAGTTCAACTCCCACCATTTTAAGTGGCATAGATTGCCCATTACCGTCAAACAAGTTAAAACGTTGATTAACGTAGTGACCAAATTCTTCTTGAGTTTTTTTTGAGTCAATAATGTCTGCATTTTTATTAAATATTTGCTTCACAGCATGTTCGGCATCGTGCACCCTAAAGCGGTGCATGATTTCGATATTTTTGGTTTGAGGATTAAAAAAAACGGTGCTAATCGCTGACTTTTGTTGGTGAGCACAAAGTGAGAACGCTGCAAACAGCAGCGTTCCTGTTACCCAATAAATAATTCTATTCATTGTTGTTTTAGTAGTCTTCTTTGATATTAATTTCACTATATTCTTTTAGCTCAGTTTTAATATCCTGCATGATGTCGCGAGATACTTTTTTCTTACTCTTTTTCTTCTTATAAGCTTCAATACGTGACGGGATAATTTGACGTGGATAATGGTTATTACTTACGTCAACATCCGCTGTTTCCCAGCGTGGATCGATGGTAACACTCACCAGTTCTTTACCTTTATCAGTAATGATTAACTTGTTTACTGCTTTGGGCGTACGACGCCAAATCTCAGCTGGAATATATTGGTTTTCTACACTGCCATCGGCAAAAGTAAGTTCCAATATAATTGGCATGACCAAACCACCTTTGTTAGAAAACTCCAATACGTAGTAATTTTGGTCTTCTTTTACGGCACGTTCAAAAGCAATCTTTTCCCAAGGCTTCAATTTTTTCAGGAACTTTTTATATTTGTTGCGTTCCTTGTTGGTGACGGTAAAACGATCATTTTTATCATAAAAATCTGTGATATCTGAAAAACGTTCTACCCAAAGTTCTTGGCCTTCAGCTTTGTTTCGCTCGTCGGTTAAAGACATAGGTTTATCTAATTCTTCTTGGCGCAAACGGTTAAAGTCAATATCAGGATCTTTGGTATCCAAACGTAATTTTGAAATTTTATCTAGAGAAATATCGACGTGATCAGTACTGTAAAACCAGCCTCTCCAAAACCAATCAAGATCCACTCCAGATGCTTCTTCCATGGTACGGAAAAAATCTGAAGGTGTGGGGCGTTTATATTTCCAGCGCTGCGCGTATTCTTTGAAAGCAAAATCAAATAATTCACGACCTAAAATAGTTTCACGTAATATATTTAATGCAGCTGCAGGTTTGGTGTAAGCATTGGGACCTAAGCGTAATACGCTATCTGACTGAGTCATAATAGGTACTTGATTAGATGACTTCATGTAGCTTACGATATCGCGAGGCTCTACGCCCCATGGAATAGTCGGATCCCACTCACGACCTGCTACACCATCTAAAAAGCTGTTAAGGCCTTCATCCATCCAAGTCCACTGGCGTTCATCTGAGTTAACGATCATAGGAAAATAAATATGTCCTACTTCGTGGATTACTACTCCGATTAAGAAACGCTTTTCTGCTTGTGAATAGGTACGGCTACCATCATCTTGTAACTTTGTACGCGGACCGTTGAAAGTAATCATCGGGTATTCCATCCCACCTACTGGGCCATTGACTGATTGCGCCACTGGGTAAGGATAATCAAAAGAAAAACGGCTATACACTTCTAAAGTCTGAATTACAGCTTCAGTGGAATATTTCTTCCATAAATCGCCGCCTTCTTTAGGGTAAAAAGACATCGCCATAACAAGGGGTTGGTCGCTACCACCTTGCTGATGGCCCCGCGCATCCCACATGAATTTACGTGATGAAGCCCATGCTACGTCCCTTACGTTCTCAGCACTAAATTTCCATGTTTTAAGTTTATCTGTACCTTCTTTTTCATTTTCTAACGCTTCCTCTTCAGTCACAATAAATACCGTGCGCTCCGCTTTTTCTGCTTCTTTTAAGCGTTTACGTTGCGTGGATGTCAATACATCTTGAGGATTTTGTAAGGCACCAGTTGAACTAACAATATGATCCGCGGGTACCGTCAGCTCTAGCTCATAATTACCAAACTCTAGGGTGAACTCACCACGGCCAATAAATTCTTTATTTGTCCAAGCTTCATAATCGGTGTAGGCATGCAAACGTGGAAACCACTGAGCAAGTAAGAATATGTCGTTACCTTGATTGTTCCCATCGCTTGCTTTGCGTTCGTCATCAGGAAAGTGTTCGTAACCTGAGCGAGCCGAAACGGCGTCTTCTTCTACTATGTTAAAAGCATAATCGATACTGAATTCGACCTTCTTACCCGGCTTAAGATGAACAGGTAAGTCGATACGCATGTTAGTACCCACAATTGTGTGCCTTAGAGTTTCGCCATTTGTATCTTTAACTGATTGAATGTCATAACCCAACACATTGTCGTTGGTAAATTGTTGGCGTCGTAATGCACCTAGACTGAGTTGTGCTGGTTTACTGTCAGACGCTGTCGATGTCGCTGGCCCACGACTGCCGATGCCGCCAAAAGTGGTCGTTAGGGCAGACATGGAATCATTACGAAATTTGTTCTGGTCTAATTGCATCCATAAGTATTTGAGAGTATCTGGGGAGTTGTTGTGATAAGTAATAATTTGGCTGGCATCTATCCGCCGTTTTTCTTCGTCTAGCTTGGCTTTTATTTTATAATCTACTTGTTGCTGCCAATATTCGTGGCCAGGTTCGCCCGCCGCATTACGGTATACGTTAGGGGTCGGTAGTGATTCGTCTAATTGGCGGAACTTGTCTTCAAAGTCGCCTTTAGTTTGATTTACTGCTGCATTTGCCGAGCCAATAGCCGCAAACGTCAGCACTGCTATGGTGACGAGTTTATTAAACATTGTATTCCCTGATTATAGTAAGTAGTGATGTGTGGGGCGACAACCAGTTTTTTTTTGCAGCCCACCGATATATCTTATTACAATCTCATAAAAAATTACCACTTAAAGTAACCCGTATTATGAGCGTTCTATCCTTGTTTTTCGTGCGTGACTGACGTTTTCAAAGGACCAGTCTGTAAATAGATGATTTTTTATACCATATTTATACCATAGCTTATAACCACAATTACTTGTTTATACTTGGTTTTATCGTACTCTAAGCACGATAAAATTATGAGGTAAAGCATGTTTAAGGTCAGTTGGAAACGAGCAGTGATTAAGGTGGGCAGCAGCCTAATTGCGCCTAATAATCAATGTAGTCAAGAGTACCTTAAGCCTATTGCCCAATTCATAAGCGATAGCCGCAAGCAGGGAAAAGAAGTGATTTTGGTCTCTTCGGGCAGTGTTGCAGCTGGAAAGAGTAAAATAGCTTTTAAGCACTATCCTTCAATTGTAGAAAAGCAGGCCATGGCAGCGATTGGGCAAACCCAAATGATGGCGAATTGGGCAAGCTTATTTGATTTTGATTGCGCGCAAATACTGCTAACGTCTGACGATTTACATAATCGTACTCGTTACGTGAATATTAAAAATACCTTACGAGAATTGTTGAAAAATAATGCGTTACCCATAGTTAATGAAAATGACACTGTGGCAATCAACGAGCTAAAAGTGGGCGATAATGATAACCTAGCTGCTTACACCGCTTTGGTAGCAGAAGCGGATACACTGATTATCTGTTCTGATATTAACGGTCTATACGACGCTGACCCTAGAAGTAATACCGATGCTAAGTTGATACCTGAAGTAAGTGTTATTGATAACAGTATTTACCGTTTAGCAGGCGGTGCGGGCAGTTCCATGGGCACGGGTGGTATGCATACTAAGCTTCAAGCAGCGCAAAAATGTGTGGACTCAGGAATTCAGGCTTTAATCGTAAATGGCCGTGACCCTACAGTGTTTGTAGAGCTGGCAAGAGGACACTCTCCCGGAACTTTATTTAGACCCAATAAGAGCTTAGATAACGCTCGCGACAACTGGTTAAGGCACACTTTAAAAGTTAAAGGGTCGGTCATAATCGACCAAGGTGCTCAGCAAGCTTTGTTAGAAAATGGCGCATCACTGTTACCCTCTGGTATTATAGGGGTCACTGGCCAGTTCTTATCTGGTGAAGCAGTTAATATTGTCTACAAAAATAACGCTATAGCCAAAGGTATTGTTTTGTATAGTGCAACAGACCTAGCATCAATAAAGGGTTTAAACAGCCAAAAGATAGAAGCGACTTTAGGCTACTCTTTAGGTGAAACAGTCATTCATCGTGATGACTTAGTGTTGCTTTAAATACCTAATATTCAGATTAAATTTTTACATAAGGATCAACAATATGAGTTTTTCAATTGCCGAAGCGGCATTAAAAGCCAAAAAAGCAGCACGTCAAGTCGCTAATTTAACAGCGAAACAAAAAAATCAGTTATTAACTGATATCGCCCAAGCACTCATAGCAAACACTGAAAGTATATTGATAGCCAATGTTAAGGATCTAGACGCAGCGAAAGAAAATAACTTAGACGCTGCCATGTTAGACCGATTAGCGCTTGACCCTGAGCGTATTCAAGGTATTGCTGATGCAGTGATTGAGATAGCAGGTCAAGCTGATCCGGTAGGTAATATCGCTAATATTCAACGTATGCCAAGTGGTATTCAAGTAGGTAAAATGCGTATTCCATTAGGCGTGATTGCGATGATTTACGAATCACGACCCAATGTGACTATTGATGCAGCAGCCTTGTGTTTAAAAGCAGGTAATGCAGTAATTTTACGTGGTGGTAAAGAAGCCATACATTCAAATCTAGCTTTGGCTGTGTGTATTGAAATGGCTTTGGCTAAACAGCAGCTCGACCCTGCAGCGGTGGTAGTTGTGCCTGACACAGATCGTGCAGTGATGAATGAATTGATGACATTAGATGAATCTATTGATTTGATTATCCCCAGAGGTGGTGAAGGGCTGATTCGTTTTGTGTGTGAAAATAGCCGTATCCCTGTTATCCAGCATTACAAAGGGGTGTGTCATTTATACGTCGATAGTGCAGCTGATGAAGCTAAGGCGTTGAATATACTTAAAAATGGTAAAACTCAGCGTACTGGCGTATGTAACTCTTTAGAAACCCTATTAGTACACCAGGACGTTGCAGCGACGTTTTTGCCTAAAGCTGCAGCATTATTAGCTGAATACAACACGGTTATTCACGCTTGTGAAAACAGTATTGAATATTTTAGCGGTGCACAAGTTGCCACTGAAGAAGACTGGCATGCAGAATATTTAGCGATGGAAATAGCCGTTAAAGTCGTTGCTGATTTTGATCTAGCCATTGAACATATTGAAGAATACAGCTCAGGCCATACAGAAGTTATCGTTAGCCAAGACTACTCTAACACTCAAGCCTTTATTCGCCAGATTAACTCCGCTGTGGTGATGGCAAATGCTTCATCACGTTTCTCAGATGGTGGCCAGTTAGGCCTAGGTGCTGAGATTGGTATATCGACTAGTAAATTGCATGCTTATGGACCGATGGGCGCAGAATCCCTTACTACAGAAAAATTCATTGTGATGGGTGATGGCGAAGTACGTAATTAACTCACTCGTTAGCTAATTAATCAGCCAAGCAAGCGTTAACCAACAGTCAGCTGACCCGTT
>Ga0222645_101152_pt1 | contig 12270 bp, 11 predicted proteins | sample AntAcemetagen292_FD_179881 | JGI IMG/M metagenome (GOLD analysis project Ga0222645, IMG submission 179881) | Saline water microbial communities from Ace Lake, Antarctica - #292 | ecosystem: Environmental > Aquatic > Non-marine Saline and Alkaline > Saline | place: Antarctica: Ace Lake | collected...
AAGGGGCCTGGTTGGTAGTCACACCCAGTGCCTTATCAGCCCGGATCTCTTTACCCGTTGTACCACTTTCAAATGTAAAAGCCCTTGTGTCGCGATCATATTCCACGTTAGCACCAAAACGCTCAGGACCAACTCCCGCAGTTGCACCGTCAAAAATAAACGGCATGCCTTGGACAGTCGTCGCGCTGGTGATCTCGACTTTCGTTGAAGCGTTCAACCCTGGCAAGCCAATGCCATTGACACTGTCTGAACCCCCAGATGAAACCTTAATCCCAGACAAATCGCTGATAGATCCACCCGGCCCAAGTGCAGTATGATCAACTTTGAACACGATGCTCTGTGTTGCAGCATCGTAACTCACTTTGATCGGCGGGTCCAATTCGTCAACCCATGCCATCTCCGTGGCTGCACCACCAAGACCAAAGTCACCGGCCAATGGGTTGGCACTGCTACCACCCGACAACTTCTCCGTAAAGCTTCCAAAAATACCACCTGCGATATCACTGTTGGAGTAGGCATGTCGCGACGAATCCGTTTCACGCATGACAATCCGTTGATTGTTGAAACTGGTTGCCGAGCCATCAACATTTAATTCAGCACCTTCAAAATAAGATTCGACACTGTTCGACTTGTCCGACAGGACAACGAAAGAACCCAAAGTTGGGGTGAAAAAAATATCAGCATCTGGCAAGCCAAGCTCACCTGTCGCAATTGTGATTGTCTTCCCGCTGATGGCCGTAATATTAAAAGAACGACCATTCAAAACGCCTGCAGCAGTATCAGTGCCCATTAGCACAATGCTGTCGCCCGCAGTCAACCCCGCCGTAGATAGCATCTTGATCGTAAGACTATCGGTTTCAGAAGAATAATCGATAGCAGTAGTTTCATCGGACACCAAATTAACGCGATCATAAACCGTAACCGATGGTCTATTTTGGAAATTTGTATACGCTAAATGGCGCTCTTGTTCGACAGCGTAGGTTATCGAAGTGTTGGTACTTCCACTGTCGCCAGTAGCGGTCAGTACTGGACCGGTAATCGTCAGTACGGCGCCAGAAATGCTGACTGAAACACCTTTGATGTCGCTTGACTCGATAGCAACTTTAATTTTATTCGCTACTTCGGTGGGGGTGTCAGTACTGGCTGTTGTTACGCTTGTAGCTACTCCATACACCGTGAAGGAAGCTGTTTCAGCGGCGGTGGGCGTGCCTGTAAGCTCGATCGTTGACACTCCAGAACTCGACGGAGGACCAGACACATTATAGTCTGACGTCGTGCCAGCAGTTTGTTGGACCGAAAACATAAGTGTTACTGCAGTCTGGATCTGATCCATGACACTCGCAGCGGTGGGGGTGGGGGGGCCAGCATCACTAGCAGGAATAGGGATATTCAGATCTGCCTTACCATCAATCGAAATCACCAATATCTTTTCGCCTTCGGGGGTAGTGTTTGCGAGATCAGTAACCGAGAACTTTCCTTCTGAATATTGGACGTCAAAGTGAGTAGAGTTGTTGTTCACTGACAATACTTCCAAGTCTCGGGACTTATAGTCAAAGCTGAAAGCCTGCGGCAATGCCGGCGGGTCGGTAAGCTTTGTCGTCGATGTCAGCTTTGCAAACTGTTTATCACCGATACCTGGCACAGCAGGAGTAACCTCTGACAATTGACCGTCCAGCGTATCATTCATACGAGCCTGCGCATGCGCCAAGAAGATGTCCAAATCGAAATTAGGGGACGTCAAGTTGGCCACGTCAATGCCAGCTTGCGTCGACACAAAAGATGTCTCCAGCAGATTAACTTCAAGGCGGTTACCAACCGGCGTCTCACCATCACTATATAATTGCACCGATATGGTGTCGTCCACACCCTTTTGAATCTCAACTTTACGAGCGTCATCATGAGCATCATTTATAGCCCGCTCAACTTCTGCGGCCAGCTGGTCAGCATTGTATTTACCAGCACGGATGTCGATACTGACCGGTCTGGTCCCATCATCAATATTGACCAAAAGGAAATCACGCCCCCAATACACACTTTGGTTTGCAGCATCAGCTTCAAATGTAGCACCAAACAACAAGGGATCATTGACGATTTCAATCTCACGTGTGCCCTCTTCACCGAAGTCAAAACCACTCCCTATTCCAGATAATGCCGCTGGTTCCGATGGAACGCGCGTGCGCAACTCGTCAAGCTTGTAGAGCGGAGAACTCCGACCCGTATCAAAATAGCTGGGATCTGGTACTGCAGTTGTCTGGTTACCGAATTGATCAATATAAATCTGCTCATTTGCGTCGTTCACAGCTGGTACGAGGTCGGGTGGCACTACCTCATCGTTAATGACAAGACGTGTCTCGAATTTATTCGTCGGATCCTCTGCCGTCGCTCGCTGCGTCTTAATAAAATAAACTGTCGCAATAGTCGGATTTCCGAGGTCATCAAAAATCGTGAACGATGTCGAATTAGTAAAGCTTGAAGAATCATTTGGATCGAAAGTGTAACCAGTTGCAAATTTTTCATTGTCCGTAACCACATCAGCACTTGCGGGAAGGTTGACTGCCAGATCAACTTTGGAGGTCGCCTGTGGATCACCGGATGTCACCGGCAGGCGGAGAGGCACAGCACTGTCGAGGTCTTTTGCCGTTACCGATCCGTCTTCATTGACTGGGTAAGTAAGCAAGAACTGACCCGAGCTATCCACAACATTTCGGTTATTGTCGACGTTAAAGGACCCATTTCGCGTGTAGACAACCTGAGAAGACGTCAGGCTAGGCTTGAGACTAAAAAAGCCTTGCCCAGAAATCGCCATGTCCAGTGCGTTCAGCGAAGACGCAATGTTACCCTGGGTAAATTGTTGTTTGACCCCCTTCAGGATTGCACCTGAACCAATGGCAGATGCATTGTTCTGCAACGGCGAGGTGGCGAAGATGTCGCCAAACTCGGCGCGTGAAAGTTTAAAGCCTGTGGTTCCAACGTTGGCAATGTTATTAGAAGTCGCCGCAATGTCGGATTGGGCACCGTTTAGACCGGTCAAAGCTGTGTAAAACGACATAAGTGTCTCCCTATAAAATCAGTTACCCGCGCGTTAAAGGCGGAAACGCAAAACTTCTGCGGCGCTCACGTCGCCGTAATCTTCAATTTCAAGCATGGCTGCGCCATTGGCGGCGGATGAGGACGCACCGATCACTTCCGCAAATACATTGGGCGTCAAGCTCTCGGGGCTCTCTCCACTACCGTAGGTGACCGACACATCCATACGGACACTGCGGGTTCCATCACGATAGGTTTCGGGTAAGTCCGTCCATTCGAATCCAGACAAACCACTCGCACGGCCCCCAAGACTAAGCGTGTGTAGACTTTCACCGGACTCGGCATCTAAAAATTCGACACGTGTAGCGGTAGATGCACGCTCCAACTCAAGCATGCCGTGGATCTCACCACTGTCGTCCGCCCGGGCAATATTACCCGGAATAAGAACAGAGTGCCCAAGCATGTTGACCGAGGAAGCGACGCTAAACTGACCGATCTGCTCCGCAATGCCCGCCATCGTCTGGCTCATCTCACTGATACCAGCGACTGAAGAAAACTGCGCCATCTGAGCAATAAAATCACCGTTGTCCATGGGTGCGAAAGGGTCTTGATTTTGCAGCTGCGTAGTCATCAAGCGCAGAAATTCCGACTGTCCAAGCTCACTCTTTGGCTCTGCAGTCTTCGTATTGGTAGTGCTGATTCCCAGCTTGGACAACAGCGCATTCTGTGCACTCAGGCTCTTGTTATCGACTTCCATTTTCAGCTTCCTTTACGATTTGCCCATATCTACGGTACGCATCATAAGTGTGCGAAGCGTAGTGACCACTTCCAGATTGTTTTGATAGTGCCGACTAGCCTCTAACATATCGACCATCTCTTCATTCGTATCGACGGATGCCATGTACACAAAGCCCTCCTCATCCGCGAGCGGATGCCCCGGCTCATGCACACGCTGAGGCTCTCTATCCAGCGAAACAACCTCCAGCACATCAACTGTCGCGCGCTCTGCATTGCGTAGGCCACCCTCATAAGCGACCTGAAAAATGGGACGCAATGGGCGAAATGCTTCCTCTGCACTACCAGCACGGGCACCGGCATTAGCAATGTTTGAGGCCACAGTATTGAGGCGTACCATCTGAGCAGCCATAGACCGACCCGCAATATCAAATACATTTTTTAAGTCAGACATCAGTCACCTTTTATTGCAGTCATAAGGCCAGAAATCCGGCGATTCAGAAATGTGAGTGTAGTCATGTAATGCAGCGTGTTTTCCGAGAATTCCATCTGCTCAACAGACATTTCAACTGTGTTGCCATCCAATGATGGATTCAATGACTGGCGATACTGTACAACATCACCATTAGTCCCGGCCAAGCTATCCATGTGCCGAGCATTAGTTTTAAATACGGGACTGTTACCTACCTGGCGGGACATTTCACGCTCAAAATCTATGTCGCGTGCCTTATAGCCCGGAGTTGACGCATTCGCGATATTTGATGCCAGCATAGTATTACGTCGCTCCCGCAGAGAAAGAGCCGACGCCTGAAAAGAGATGTGCTCCTTGATCGCGTTCATAATTATCGCCTATGCAAACTTCATTATGGTCTAATATTTGCAAGTTAAGTGCCAAATGGCATGTGGAGACAAAAATGGCGGAAAAAAAATCGACCCCCAGACGCGCAAACCCCAAACCAGGCCCTGCAAAAGCGCTTTCTAAGACTGAGGCAACGCCCATCACGAAAGTATCCACACACAGTGATGCGCGTCAAATATCAAAGTCCATTATAGAGCACCTCACGGATATACCGGCACGTCTAGTGTCATCTACGTTATCAGAATTGCTGCGCAACACCACCCACCAAGCCACGCGAATTGCAATCCTCACGGCCCGGATCGAAGTGCTGCGCGCGCGCGTTGTTAGCTGTCGCATAGGTAATAACACCGATGGCAATGTCTCCTTGGGCACATTGCGGAACCAGTTGCCAACGGCAAAATCATCTACGCAAATCGATGCCGGAGAACTGCCAACACCTGGTGCAAAAGAGCCATCCCAAAAAATGGTCGTCGAAGAAGATGAAGAAACGTTCCGCATCAAGTTGTTAAAAAATCATATTAACGAAGGAATCAAACTTCCAAAAGGAGAAATCTTCACCGTCAGCGCCACCGCAGGGCTATCGCTGATCGACGGAGATATTGCACAATTGGTCCATGAGGTAGCCACAGGCGACAAAAATAAAGACTCCACGCAGGCAGCGATAGAAGCTTATGCTGATACGTCCACTACCACTTAGTATGCACTCTATTCAAATACGGAACTACTAGATGCCATCATATACTTCACTTCCTCTAGTTTTGGCTCTTGTTTTGGCCCTAGCGGCGCTGAGCTACCTAACAGAGTGCCAGTTTCTCAAACGCTTCTCTCAAGAAAGCTACGATTGCTCCACTGTTAGCGCTCCTTTCAGCCGAGTGGTTTTCTCAAATGTTTCTGCAGGCGCAATGGGAGTAATCGAAGGCAATACTGTTAACGGGGTCACAATCACCTCCGTCTCAGATAAATATATCGATGCCGATTGGGGCACAGGTCGCATCCAACTCTGGAGGAATACTGGACACGTCGTGACCACTAAAAATAATATTGTTAGAACCTACAATTGCAAAAGTGCTAAATTTCAAATGTAGCACTTAACCCTACTAAACAGTTCATAGTTCCAACCGTTTAGTTAATGAAGGACAGGAGAGACATAATGGTTGAAATCAATACGGATGTTCTGTCCACTGTCAGCAGCTCTGGTAGTGGACTGCAACTCAAAAGCCTTACCAGCAGCCTCGTGGAGGCGGAAACCAGTGGAGCGCGCACGCTCACAGAACGCCAAATAAAAGATACTAACACGACCATTTCTGCAATGGGGCAATTGTCGCAAAAAGTTGACTCGTTCAAATCTTCTATGGCATCGATTGCGGAAACAGCGTCCAGGACCGCCACATCCTCCAGTGATACAGTATCGATCGAGGTTACACAGGAAAGCACGGCAACCAGTTTCTCTGCCATGATCAATGTACTAAATCTTGCGTCATCACAAATTCTCAGCTTTCGCTTCGACCCAAGCGTCACACCAAGCACAGCTATAAATCACGGTACCGTAACGCTGAATACAGTAGCTGAGGGTGGCACCGCTTCCTTTGATCTTGATAGCGACAATGCCACGCTAACTGGGCTGGCCACAGAACTGAACAAAATTGAGAGCATTAGCGCCACATTGCTAGACACCGGGACAGGCTACGCGCTGGTCATCAAATCCGAGGAAGGCACGGGAAACGCGCTCGACGGTGACTCGATTAGCGCCATCCAATCTGCTCTCCAAATGCCCAACAGCAGTTTTGATGGAACGACGGATGAAGTGAACAACCCCTTGGGCGTTACCAGCACTGTAACAGCAGCGCAAAATGCCAGCCTTCAGGTAGATGGTGTAGTGGTCCAGCGCGGCTCTAACGAGTTCGAAGATTTATTTCCTGGACACACGATCACCCTCAATGCTGTTGGTACATCCACGCTGGGCTCCTCGGATACCAACGCGTCGGCCAAAAATCGCTTGACCGACTTTCTCGCCACGGTAAACGAGCTAAAATCCTATCTGTCCGAAGCTACGCAACGTGGAAAAAATGGAACAGAACCTGGCCCGCTTGCAGGGGATATCGCAGCGCAATCAATCCAAAACCGCATCCGCAATATTGCCACGCAGCCTATTACCGGTTTTGGCGCAGAAGTCCTGTATCTTGCGCAGATAGGCGTCCAGACTGAGCGAGATGGCACCCTGACAATTAACGCGGAGCGGTTCGAGCAGGCGATGGAGGCGAACCCAGAACTCGTTAATGCCCTGTTCACAACTAAATACAGCTCTCAAAACTCGGACCTGAGCATTTCGGGGCTGTCCTTTGCTCCCCCCAAGGCTGGTACTTATGATCTGGTTTACAACAGCGCGACAGGCACAGCCACGCTGGACGAGCAATCCCTTACCGTCAGCAGCAATAGCGATGGTAATGTTGTGCTGCGTTCCAACGGTGGTGACACGAACGGCATAACGATCACGCTGGGCGCTGATGAAACACTGACGACGACCATAAGCTATGGCCGAAGCCTCGCGAACCAACTTCAAGATTACGGCGACACTCTGCTTGGCACCAGTGGTCTTCTCGCACGTCGGGAAACAGACTTAAATGAAGACATTTTGGAATTCGAAACAAAGATTGAAGACCTCGACAGTAAAGTCGAACAGCTGACTGAACGCTACAACATTCAGTTCGGACGCATGGAGGCTATAATTTCCAGCCTCAAAAGAACAGGTGAGTACATGCAATCCATGATGGATTCATGGGCTTCCAATAAATGATGGAACCCGCATGTACGCGCTTCCCTTCGGGCTTCTGGTAAAACTGGATGTCGACGCTTAGCCTACCGCCCACTCCTACAGCCACGATTAGCGCGGCAATCGGGCGCGCAGCGACCATCATTCTGCTTGGTTTATTGGTTGGCTTTGTGACCTCAGTAGCCGCTATCAGCTTCACTACGGCAGTCTATACGCTCAATGATATTATGTTAGTGAGTGAATACTCCCGCTTCCGCAGCGACACCCACCTTCTTGCCCTTCAAGCGCTTAGCCTTTTCATTCCAATGATGGGTGGCATTGCAGTGGCCATACTGATCTTTCGCATCGATCCGCGGAGGCGCCCCTCCGGTCCACCGGACGTCATCAAGGCTATTCAGCTGCAAACAGGTATGCCGTCAACCCGCTCCGGCCTAGCCTCAACGCTAGCCGCACTGATTTCACTCAGCATTGGTGCATCAGTTGGGCAGTACGGACCAATGGTCTATCTTGGTGCCATGCTAGGGCAGCTCACTGCGCGCTTGCGTACGTCCATTCCCAACATTACTGCAATCTGTATAAGCTGTGGAGTTGCCGCGGCCATTGCGGCGGCCTTCAACGCACCTATCGCAGGCCTGATCTTTGCGCACGAAGTCATACTTCGACATTATTCCATGCAGACTTTCGCTCCCGTCACTGTTGCCGCAACAACGGGGTATTTCATCACCAATGTAGTTTTTGAAAAAACGCCAATTCTTGTCGTCCAAAATAGTAGTAGTATTCCTCATGGTGAAGAGTTTATTCTTTTTGCCGTATTGGGATTATTATGTGCACTCGTGGCGCTGTTATACATGCAATCGATCCTTTTTGCGGCTCAAAAAGGCCAACTTTTCCAAGCCTATCCAATTGCCCGCGGTGCAGCAGCCGGGCTTGTAGTAGGCCTATGCCTGCTGATGATCCCAGAAATTATAGGGCTGGGGCAAGTCACCTTGCGCTTTTCAACATTGGAAGGTGCCTTCACGGCCAACGAATTGGCATTATTCATGATGGGAAAAATTGCCCTAACCGCGTTCTGCTTAGGCTTCGGATTTGTAGGCGGCGTGTTCAGCCCCGCATTAATAATTGGAGCACTATTCGGTGGACTTTTTTGGACCATATTGACCGCTAGTTTCGGCTTCAACCTGTCAGATTTTTCAATCTATGTTGTCTGCGCCATGATGGCTGTCACCAGTCCTGTAATTGGCGCACCTCTCTCCGCAATACTGATCGTTTTTGAACTGACGCGCAGCTATGATCTTGCTATTGCATCGATGATTTGCGTCGTCTTTTCCAACGCGCTGGCCTTCCGCGTGTTTGGTCGCTCGCTGTTTGACCGTCAGTTGAAAAATCAGGGGATCGACCTGTCTAAAGGACGTGATCAAGCGCAGCTTACTGCGCTAAGGGTGATTGATCTTGCGAAAGCGGACACCCCCGTATTTGCACCCGATGATACAGAAGAAGTCGTTGTTTCGGCGCTTAAGGCCACAGGCTTTAACCAAGGCTTTCTACGCGAACCAGAGACAGGGACCTTCATTGGGCCCGTCTCCCGTTCAGATCTTGATCCCAAAGCCAGCACGCCCGTCCGGAACAAGATTCATGCTATAGACCTCATATTCGACAATACAACCAATGTTCTACAGGCAATGGAACGGTTGGAAAACTTCGTAGGGGATGCTGTGCCTATAATTGATCCTGCAGACAATCGCCTTCTTGGGGTCGTAACAGAAGCCGACATTATTCAAGCTTACCTCAAGATGGTCACTCGACTCAGGCAGGAAGAAAATGCAACACTTTAGACCTTCTGCACTCGCTGTACCGTGTCTTTTGTCTGTACTGCTTAGCTATCCTGCCCTCTCAGGTGAGATCGCATCCAGCACCCTAGCCATTATGGATGCCGTGCCAGAAAGTTTGGTTGAAGCCAATCGCGTCGTAGCACAAGTTCAAGCACAGAGAAATGCTACCGTGAAAAGCCTTGACCCTGCCTCTTCTCCCCAAATGGCAATCAAAGCCGCCTTGGCCCAAGGCGCAGATTTCATCGTCGTCCCCTGGGCCAACTTGACCAGCACCTGCGCTGCCTTAGTAAACCTAAATCTCCCTTGCAAGCCTATGGTAGAACTGGACAAGCCAGCGCTTGTGGCCAGAGCCAATACCGTTACTGACCTTGCCAAACTATTCGAAGATCGCAGATTACTGCAAAACACCGCAATCATCTGGCCACCAACAGACCTTTTGGGCAGCTTTTTAAAATGGTCGGGCGTCCCCGAAAGTCAAATACCCGATGTGCTCAGCACTGAACGGGGGTTCTCTTACGCTTTCAAAAATCTATTCATACCGGGACAGTTTCAGATCTGGTGCCCTTCCGTAGAGGCCGCTGCAGTAGCGTTGAACACAGGCAATGTTGACGCAATAATCGGCACCCCTTACCAGGTCGCTTATATCCTCAACGGCGCTCAAGCGCAGACTAACTTGCACACAGTAGCAAACCAAATGCTAGCCTTCAAATCCTCACGCGGCGCATGGATCGCACTACAGAAGACACTTCCGCACAGAGACATCAGGGCGGCCATAGATACGAAATACCAAACCGCTCCCAAGTGGCAATCAGATCGAGCCGACACTATATGGCGTGTAGCAGTCGAGCGAGCTTTCGAAAACAAGGTCAGTCTTCATCCCTTCAACCTCGAAGATCAAATTGCATGTACATACGATGGGCTAAAAAATTAATAGTCTTGTCCATATGCCACTTGTCATTCGGCCGTGGCCGATCACTGCGGATGCAATTGACAAAATGTCGTTCAAAGCGATTGACCCAAAGCCTGACCGTTTACCAGCTGACGATCACGCCCTGCGCAGCCAACAAGTATTTAACACCGGCGTGTTCACAAGAAACCGGTGATACGCCAGACAGCGTACGCAATTGTCTTACGAGGATAACGGAAGCCCTTCAGGCGCGGCACAGTGGTCGGAATATTCATCGGATTTGCATACCTTCACTGAACCCAGTCAACAATTTGGCAATACCAAAGACATAATTTCTAATTTTTCTTCTAGTTATTTTGGTTATATCTATTTATCATATTTAACAGATTTGACCTTTCTCGAGGTCCAATGTGGAGCGGGTGTATTAGATAAATCGGTTAATTAGGTTTAACAGATTTACCTTTATATATCGGAACAACAAGTTACTTGTATTACTTCGGTTTATCCATATAATTATCAACATGAAAATTACTATCTACAATATGAAGGGCTCAGCAGGGAAAACCCCAATGGCCGTAAACATAGCACTCGACAGGGAATACGCCCTGGCGACCAACGAACCGTATAATATTCTCGACACCATCCTCCCTGAGGAGCGGCTTTTTTCGCTGCAACCCGATGAAGAATTTCCAGACTTTCCTGAAGGAATCGACGTAGTGTTTGACCTGGCGGGTCTCATGTCGCGAGATGCGCGACCAAGTATCGTATCAGCGGTCTCACAATCAGACGTGGTGCTGGTGCCCATCTACAATGAACTGAAGTGCGTTCATGCAGGAATACACACGATCAACGAGCTTCTTCCATACAACAAGAATATCGTCGTTGTGGCAACGAAGCTGGTGAAGCGCAAGGGTGAAACATTCAAGGATTGGGCTGATAGTGAGGATGCTAAGAATATCAAAGCCGTCGTGGATCACGCGATAGGGCGGGGGATACCGGTCCTCCCACTCAAGTTTTCACGCGTATTTGATACCATCTTCGAGCAAGAGCTTTCTATCCGGCAGATGATGGTGAAAGACGCACTCGCTCGCTATACTTATCGGGACGTGGCAGCACAGTTTGATACCCTACTTTCTTACCTCGAGCAGCATTATGCCTAAGAAAAATGACCTTTCTACCTTTAAAAAAGTTAAATTAGGTATTTTGGTTAAACCGAGTGAACCTAAATATATTCTCGCACCCAGAACTGTTGGGCGAAAACCGAAAAATATTGAAGATAAAGAATCTGAAATTGTAGCAATCAAGTTCACCAGAGCAGAGCTTGCGAAGCTCGAAAAAAAGGCGGGCCTCGTTCCAAAGTCCACCTATCTCAAACATATCCTAAGGACCAAAACAGATATTTTTAACTAAACATGTTAAACCTGTTATATTAGTTTAACCAAAACAACCGGTTCTCTAATTTCTAATTCAAGCTCTTCAATCTGCGCTTTTATGGCGTCAGGCTCACTTGAGCCGTTTATTTCTGCCCAATCAGCAGGGGAAAAAAGCTTACACCGCAAATGCTCGAAAAATATCTAATAGCCACAGCGTTCAGCCAGTCTTTCCAACCCGCTTTTTTGAAGGCATCGACATAAATGTGGCTTCCAAGGCCAAGCTGGAACTCTTTCATTATGAAATCTCTGTCAGCCTCAGGAAGTGTCAAGAAGGCCTCCTCGATCTTTTCGATACATGACCGGCGATATGCCGTCTCGGCCTCTCTCCGATCCTTTCTGAGGGCTTCAAGCTTACGCTCGAGCTTCTCACGCTCTACTTTTGACGCTTGGACCACTGAAGTGGTCCGGCAAATTCGGACAGGGTGCTAAGGTGTATCCAACACGAACGAATGGATACGAGAATGACAAAGCGACGGAACTGTTCAGACCAGTTTAAGGCTGCTGTGGCGCTTGAAGCGCTGCGTGGTGACAAGACGGTTCAGGAGATCGCTGCCAAGCGGCAACTGCACCCAACGCAGGTGAGCACATGGAAACGACAGGCGATTGAAGGCATGGCAGGCGTTTTCTCCGACAAGGTCAAAAAGGCTGAGAACAAGGACGGCGAGATCAAAGATCTTCACGCCAAGATTGGTCAACTGGCGGTGGAGAAT
>Ga0222645_101154_pt1 | contig 12247 bp, 8 predicted proteins | sample AntAcemetagen292_FD_179881 | JGI IMG/M metagenome (GOLD analysis project Ga0222645, IMG submission 179881) | Saline water microbial communities from Ace Lake, Antarctica - #292 | ecosystem: Environmental > Aquatic > Non-marine Saline and Alkaline > Saline | place: Antarctica: Ace Lake | collected...
GGCAGACCAAGGCAAAGTTTCGGGAGACGACGTGGCGCAAAACGGACGGTGGAGTGCGATTGGACGGTGGTCAGAATAAAAAACTCAATAAAAAAAACATCGTTCGGGCTCTGCGGTCGCCTGGTTCGGACGGGAGTTTTTTCGCGGTGGGAGAGCAGTCCGGAGGAAGAGTCCGGAGGAGGAAGGGAAAGAGCAGAAGGATGAGGAGGAGAAAGAGGAAGAGGAAGAGGAGATGAGGATACAGACGGCTCTTTTGTGTTAACCTCAATTCGATGAAAATTGCGTTTTCTCATTCGCACTCTCCTTTGATCGTCTCCTTACAAAAGCCGCGGACTGACTGATTACCAGCCGCCGCCGCCGCCGCTCTGCTTGGATGACACCTTGGTGTCCAAACCGGTTCGGCCTTCGCCCGACCCGGGGACGGTGCCGGCGACGTACCCGCCGTTCTGGCCGATGAGCGGCGCTTTCGGCGACGCGACGCCGTCGATCACGTGGATCACGCCGTTGTCGGCTTCGATGTCCATTTGCTTAATGAACCCGCCGTCCACGCGGCCTGAGAGGCCTTGCGTGCCCTGGGGGGGCGCGCCGACTTCGACTTGGCCGGGGGTGGTTTTGCTGTCGATGGCGATCTTGGTGCCCTCCAAGGTCATGATAAGAGGGTAGTTCGTGATGTGCTTGCTCGCGATCTTGCCCTTGATGCAGTGGAACTTCAGCACATCAACGGTGCTGTGCGTGGCATCCGGGTTGGTGAACGCGCCCATGGCTTCGTTGGTGGGGGCGAAGATCGTGAAGGTTCCGCCGTTGATCTCGCCGGTAAGGCCGTTCTTCTCCACCGCATCCGCGAACGCGGTGAGCCCGGACGATCGGCAGGTGTCCATAAGGTTCGCCGCGCGGATCACTTGCGCGCCTCGCACCGGCTTGGGCGCGGACCGGCCGCGCACGGACTTGAAGCTCGCGCACGAGGCGATGGACTGGGTGAAGGCAAAGGTGGACATGGTGGAGGTGGGGGTGTGCGGAGGAGTGAGAGCAGTAGGCGGGCGACGGCCGCAACGTTATCCGAAATCGGGGTGACAATTGCGTTCATCGTGATTGCTGATTGGTCCACTCGTCAAAAATTGTCAAGAGCCGCCCTTTGACACTCGTTTTCCGGCGCCAGATTGGGTGTCCAGTCAGCACTGCAGAGCGGGGGGTTTACGCTTTTCACGGTCTAAACGACGAGTCAATGAACCGCGTGTGCCACAAATGAGCCAAGTCTCATCCATTCTACCACTCATCCTTCTCCCGCCTACTCCTTCGACTCGGGTGCCTTCGTCTCGGCCACGTCTCCCCCCCCCGATTCATCTGAAAGCCTCGGGGTAGTAGTACCCTGCACCACCGGACCACTCCCCGCCGGACTACCCGAACCTCCACCGCCGCCCACGCGGAACGTCAAGGACCGGCGGCGCAGCACGCGCGTCACGTTCGCGCAGGCGGATGATGATGATGTCGTTTCGCTCAACACAGATTCTTCCGACTGCGTCGCGCGCGATTTTTCACTCGTGGTCGAGAAAACGTCCTCGTCTCTGGGTTCATGAGCAACCTCGGGCTCGGCAACAACCTCTTGCGGGGTTTCGCGAATTAATCCATCCCGGGTTTCAGTCGTCGCGACACCCGATGGCTTTGGGAATTCTTTGTCGCCCGTCTCCACGTCCTTGTCCGATTTCCTCACCGCCTCGCCGTCTGTTTTCCGTACGTCTCTCCCGCCACCTCTCACCTCGCGTTGCCTTTTCAACTCACTCACCGCTCCCGCCAGCGCGGCGAACTGCTTCGCCATCACGCCCTGCAGCGCCCCGATTGTGCGTTGCGACGACAACAGATCGTCACCCAGTTTCCCGACGCGCGCTTCCAACACCGCCGCCTCCGAGTCCCGCGCCTCTGTAAGCGCCTGCACTTTCCGCAGCGCCGGCGACAGCTCCCTGCGTACTAACCGCACACGCGTGGCAACTTTCGACAAATCTCGTGCGTTGCGGCTGTTGGACAGCGACACCCTGTCGTGAGCGCTTTCCAGACGGCGCACGCGCGCGAGCACGGTTTCGGAAGGGCTTCCGCTGCTTCTTCGCGACGACTCGTTTTCGTACGACGAGTCCCGGTTTTCATCGGCACCGCTGTCGGTTCGTCGAAGCGCCGCGCCGAGCACCACCGCGGCGAGAAGCGCTAGGTCGCCGATCCACCCAGAACTAGGCACCGCGAAAAGCGCCGGGTTCGAAAGCGCGGACGCGACCGCGACGGATGGGTAGTAGTCGTGTCCGGACCCGGATACCTCCGCAGTTGCCGCGGCGGTGAGTGCCGCGCGCGCTGCTTGCTGCCGCGACGTAAGGTCCGCGCGTTCCGCCGCTCTTAACGTGGTTACCCCCACCGCGGTGACCAACGCGAAAACCTCAGCACCCTCGGCGAGGGCTTTTCCTTGACCTTTGTTAATAAGGCCTCTTTTCTTTTTTCGGCGGTCGGAGCTTCTTTCGCGTCGCCCCGCCGACGTCTCACGGTCACCGTCCTTGTCACCCCGCTTCGCGCGTTCCACCTCTGCTCGCGAAGGTCGGCCGTACCACGACGCCCCGGGCTCCACGGCCGGCCGTGGGTTTCGAGAGGGCCGCCGCGGGTCCGCGGCTGTGCGCGCGGGTGACAAAACCGGGTCGTCCTCGTCCAACGACGACACGTGCTCGTCCCGTACCGCGCCCGCGGATGTGGTGGACGCGGACGCGCGGCGAAAAGATGACATCCATCGGGCGTGGCCAAAACGTTTTTCGCGCATTCGCACACCCGCCACCCCTTCGCTCGCCGCGGGTCGGCGCGACCGGAATCGGCCACGACACACAGACACGGCCCACGAAGACACGGGCGCGGCGACCGCGAGCGACATCGCAGCGGCGACCACCACCGGGCGCCCCGAGGTGATTGCGATGTCAAATCTGCTGCGAACAAAAAGCCGCATTTTTTACTCCATTTTTCTTTTTTTGGGACATGGGTTTGCATGCAAATCAAACGCGCGCTCCCTCTACTCGCTAACTCTACACGTGCGCGTCGCGTACTTTATTTCGTCACACCGCGCCAGCATCCCTAAGAAGCTGAACAATTGCCGCGTGGCCGCCTTGAGCGACGTTAAAAACAGTTGTCATTGATACGGACAGCGGCGTCCAGCCGTTATTCTCCGCCGCGTTGACGTCCGCGCCCGACTCGATCAGCGCCCGCACCATCGCCTCGTGGCCGTTTTGAGCGGCGATGTACAGCGGCGGCGTGCCGTCATCCACCGCCTGGTTGACGACTGCGCCCGACTCGAGCAGCGCCCGCATCACCGCCTCGTGGCCCACTTGAGCGGCGATGTACAGCGGCGTCACGCCGTCATCCATCGCCTTGTTGACATCTGCGCCCGCATCGATCAGCGCTCGCACTATCGTCTCGTGGCCGAATTGAGCGGCGATGTACAGCGGCATCACGCCGTCATCCTGTGCCTGGTTGACGTGCGCACCCAACTCGGTCAACGCTCGCACCACCGTCTCGTGGCTGTTTTGTGCTCCGACGAACAGCGGCGTCACGCCGTCATCCGCTGCCTTGTTGACGTCCGCGCCCGCTTCAATCAGCGCTCGCACCACTGTCTCGTGGCCCTTTTTAGCGGCGATGTACAGCGGCGTAGCACCGTCATCCTTTGCCTTTTTGACGCCCACACCCGCCTCGATCAGCGCCCGTATCTCCGCCTCGTGGCCCACTTGAGCGGCGATGTACATCGGCGTCGCGCCGTCATCCTTTGCCTGGTTGACATCTGCGCCCAACTCGAACAGCGCCCGCACCACCGCCTCGTGGCCCTTTTGAGTGGCAACGAACAGTGACGTCGCGTCGTCATCCGCTGCCCTATTGACGTTCGCGCCCGCCTCGATCAGCGCCCGCACCACCGCCTCGTGGCCCACTTAAGCGGCGATGTACAGCGGCGTCAAGCCGTCATTTCTTGCCTTGTTGACGTCCGCGCCCAACTCGATCAGCGCCCGCACCACTGGCTCGTGGCCGAATTGAGCGGCGATGATGGTCAGCTTTGTCTCGTCCCACGGGCATCCGTTCTCGCGCGCCCACTGCAGTACCTCGGGATGCCCGCCCTCCGCTGCAGACAAGCACGTCTTCTTGTCCCACGGGCAGCCGTTTTCGCGTGCCCATTGCAGTAGATCAAGATTCCCGCCCAACGCCGCGTAACAGCACGTCTTCTCGTCCCACGGACAGCCGTTCTTGCGCCCACTGCAGCACCTCACGGTGCCCGCTCTTCGCCGCCCACGCGCACGTCTTCCAGTCCCACGGGCAGCCGTTCGGATGCGCCCACTGCATCATCTCGAGGTGACCGTAATGCGCCGCACACGCGCATGTCCACTCGTCCCACGGGCAGCCTTCCGCGCGCAACACCTTCAACTCTTCGAGCTGTCCGCTCCTCGCCGCTGCCGCACAAAGGAGTTCTTTACGCGACAGGCGACCTCCCCGTTGCAGGCGCTGCACCGCGCTTAAACATCCGAGCTCCACGGCACGCATTTCATCAAGCTCCTCAAACCGACGCCCCGTTTCTGCCACCGCTTTGCGCATCGCGCGGCTCACCGCTGGCAGCCGGGCGAGATCTGCGGGGTCGTCGAAATGCTCAGATCTGAGAACGTGCGTGATGACGATGTCGTTGAGAAGGCCGGGGATAGCCTCGCCCGCGTTAGCCGTGTTGGCCGCGTTAGCATTGCGGCGCGCGCTCTTTTGCTTTCGCGCGCGAGCTTTCTTACCGGACATCGCGTTGGAAGAGTGGGTGGTTTTGTGTGCGCGTCGTGGTTTGTGCGTCGTGGCTTCCGAGAAAAGCGTTACTTCAACAAAAGGCCGGATTTCTTTGAAAAAGGAGAGCGAAAAGTGTAATCGACTTTATAAGTTATTCAACACGCGCCGCGCCTACGCTAACACAAGTAGGTCATCCTCTCCGGCTCTTAATTCATGGCCACGGTATATTTAGTCACACCTCAATCATCTTCCTCCGCCATGCGCCGCAACCGCGCGACTTCTTCGCGCAGGGATAAAGTCTCAGCGTCAACCGCGTCTTGGTACGTAACGGAAGACGACGGGCCGAGCTGGTTTTGTTGCGGCGGTTGTTGCGGCGGTTGCGGCGGTGGCTGTTGCTGCTCGTTGTGCCACGCGCCATTGCTTTGCGAGTTGTTATACGCGGCGTCGAAGGCGTCGCTCGGCGCGCCGTACCGGTCATCCCAGCTCCCCTGTACCTTGCCCCCGCGCGTGGACCTCGTGGTGTTGATCGTGCGTACCTCCGTTTCCGTTTGCCACTCATCGGTCTTTTGTTGCGCGCGGTCACCCTCCTGTCTCCTTTTTAACAACGCCTCCGCGTCTGCACAACGCGTGCGCGCGGCCCGGGCCATCTCCTCCGCCGCCACCGCCCTCGCGTTCGCCGCGCTCACCTCGATTTCGCGCTGCCGCGCGGACGCCTCCGCGGCTTCCCGCGCGAGTTTCGCTTCAAGCCGCGCGGCGACGGCGGTGGGCGAAACCGCTTGGCCGTTTGCCCCGACGCCTTGCACGTCAAGCGTCGCCGCCGCTTTCACCGCGATTCCCGCCTCAACGCGCGACGCAGCGAGGTCCTTCTTTATATCCGCCAGAAGCGCGGCGCGCGCGCGTACCCTCGACACGACGTCGGCGAACTGCACTGATTCGTTCGCTCGCGCATCCGGCGGCGGCGGCGACGCGTACCGATTCGGCATCGTCACCACGTTGTTGTTCTGGCTTCCCACGATTCTCCTGACTAGCGCGTGCACGCCCACCACTGCGACGAGGGAGGCGTCCGCGAAGCTCCCGATTCGCCCCAGGGACAGCGCGCTTGGCGACGGAACGTGCGGAACGGTCGTGGAAACGGCTTTGGTGAAACGCACGTTCGATTTCGCGCTCGCCGCGCCCGCGCCGCCGCTCGCGTTCGGTCCGCCGGTCCTTTGTAGCAGCCGTTCTTTTCCACGCAGCGTGAGCTGCGCCACCTTCACACCCCCCGCGGTGAGCAAACAGAGCATTTCCGCGGTTTCCGTGAACCGCACCACGGATGCGGCGAGCTCGGGTTTTCGTGCGAAAAACGCGCGCCGGCGCTGCTCGGCGGATTCTTTCGGTTTTTTCGGTTCTTTTTTTTTCTTGTCCTCGTCATCCTCGCCGGTTGTTTTTTTCGGTCCTGGCGCTCCCGGGTCATCCCCAGCGTTGCCTCCCGAAGATCCTTTGCTCGTCCCCGGGTCGTCGTCCGTGACGTCGTCGTCGGAGCCGTCGGCGCCGTCGCTCGCGCCGCCCTCGGCATCGTCCCCAGCGCCCTTTCCACCCTCGGGCCCGTCCTTCGCCGCCTGCGCGCGCGCCACCGCACGGGTGGCGTTCCGGTTCACGCGAAAAGGAATCGCGTTGGACGCGACTTCGCTGGAAAGCCGAAAAGCCTCCAACGGGAAGCTCGCAAAGTGAAACCCGGACGCGGAGGCGTGCGCGGGGTTGGTGGAGGGTGACGCGGGGGCTTCGTCGCGCAGCGCGCGCGCGAGCGTGCGCTGGCCTCGAGCCACGTTCTTGGAGAACTTGGCGGAGTCGTCGTCGCCGGCGGGGGCCCCGGCGGAGGACGCGCCGGATAACGCGGCGGTGGGTGGGGTGCAATTTCGGCCGCGTTCCGGAAGATGGGACGTCCCGGGTGCGGGGGGCGCGGGGCGGTTCCATCGTCGGCCGGACGCGGCGCGGTTTCGGTGGGGGGGGACGCGGCGACGGCCGGTGGCCGGCGCCGCGCCGAGCGCGGAAGTAGAAGCGGAGGCGCTCATCTCTGAGCGCCCGTAGGTCGGGACTCGGGCTATATCCGTAACCCTCCGAGAAAGTAGCCGTTTTTGCACTCGTTTTTGCGAAACTTGGGAACGATGTCGGACGTGCCGAAGCGCCTCAACAGCTCGAGGTTCCCTCTCGAGCCTTCGAGGGCGACACAAGTCGCGCGCTTCCGCTTGGCGCGCGAGAAAAGGATACGCGCGTTGAGCCTTCGACGGATGCGCGTCTGAACGGAGAGCAGGCACCACACGCACACGGAGCAGCGGAGGGTCCAACGAATCAAAGCCTTTTCGGAACCGCCGTCGTAGTTTCGTAGCAATGGCATCCGCATCGTCACCCCCGGGGTCGCGTTCCTTCGAGGGCCTGCGCGTCCGCGACAAGCAGGGCGCGGACACCACGCACACCACCGTATTGGTTTCACGCAAGGGCGTGAAACTTGTGGGCGCGAAAGGCGTGTTAGGGAACTTCCCGTTCCAAGCCATCACGAGCTGGTCGCACGCCTCGGACGACGCGCTTTCGTTGGTGGTGACCGTGGGGGACGCGCGACGAGAGGTGATCTTAGCGGGACCGAATCACGTGGTCACGCAGGTGCTCGACGCAATCGACAGCACGGTGAACGAGATTCTGGCGGAAATGCGTGAGCCGTCGGCTGGGAACGGAGACGTGATGACCCCGCAAAGACCGCAGTCGCCCGAGGAACAAACACAAAACCCAAAACTTGTGCTGATGAACAACCCAAACGAAAACGACCTCGCGGCGTCGCAATCAAAAACGGACGCCACGATCGCCGAAGCGAATCGCGCTGCTGAACGAGCCGCGGAACGCGCTGCGGAGCGTGCGGAGCACACAGCGCGCGCGCTCGCCGCACGCGAGCGCGCCATTTGCGCGAGGGAACGCGTCGTCGCGGAAGCGGAGGTGGCGAACGTGCTGCGTGACTCCCCGGGGAGCTCGCGAAACGGATCACCACCAAACGCAAACGACGAAAAGCTCGCCACCGCGACCACTCGCGCGCGCGACGCCACGAAGGACGCCGAAGCCGCGCGAGGTGAAGCTGCCTCTGCGAAAGCGTCTGCATCCGCCGCGGAGACCCGAGCGAAAGTTGCGGAGAACAAAGCCGAGCTTGCGGAGGCACGCGCGGTCGCGGCGGAGGCACGCGCGGTCGCGGCGGAGGCGCGGGCGCGACGTGACACGTCGTCGGGTGACACCGTCGTTTCGGCTGACCTTGGAGACCAGAGCTCGGGTTATGCGACTGACCTAGAACGCAGTTTGGGAACCATCGAACATCTTCAGTTGGAGGTCGCGGCGGCACGAGGGGAAGCGGAGGAAGCGCGAGCCGCTGCTTCCGAGACGCGCGAAAACTTGAGCGCGCTTTCCGCTGAGCTGGAGTTTGCGAAAAAACAAGCCCTCGACGCGACCGCCGCGGCTTCCCACCGAATCGAAACCGTGGAACTTTCTTTTGTCACGGAAAGGCAGAGGTTCGAACAACGGCTCGCGTCTGCTAACGAAGCCGCCAGGCAGGTCGGGTTGGAAAAAGGAAACGAGATGGTAACGCTGGAAAGAGTTCGTCGCGAGTTGGAGGTTTCGGTGCAATCGGTGGCGGTTTTGGAAACGCGCGCGCGAGAACTCGGCGAGCGGGAGGACCGGCTCCGGGCCGAGTTAACAGCTGCCGTCGCCGCGGCTGCGAGCGCGAAAGATGAAGCGGATGCCGCGTTCGATGACGCCCACGACGCGCGGGCTGAGCTCGAGCAACTAAGGAACGCCGCGGACGACGTCGGCGAGCGCCTGGACCAACACGCTCGGGAAAGCGAACTCGAGGCCGCCGCGTTGACCGCGGAGCGCGATCGGTTAGTCGACGCGCTGCGCGCGTCAACAGCCCATCTGGAGAATGCGGAACGACGCGCCGCCGACGCGGACGCGCGCGCGTCAGCGGCCGATGGCGCGCGAGAAAGCGTCGCCGCGGGTGCCAAGCGGTCCGCGAAACTCGCCGAACGCGAGCTCGAAGCCGCGCGCCAAGCGCTGCGCGCGGCGAATACGAAGCGCGCAGACGCGGTTCGTTCGGCGGAACAGGCGCGCGACGTCGCCAAAGGGCTTCGCATCGAGCTGGAAGAGTCAAGGGCGGCGCGGGATGCTTTCTGCGCTGAGGCACGGGAGGCGCTTGCGCAGAGAGACGAAGCGGAGCGGAGGGCGATTGACGCGGTTTCAGGGAAGAGGCAGGTGGACGAGATGATGGCGGCGGCGGAGGAGGCGCTTGTTCGAGCAAACGCCGCGGAGCGCGACGCCGCGGCTGAAGTCGCGTCGCTGAGGAAAGAGTCTGAAGCGTTGGCGCGACGCGTGGAGCGCCAACGGGAACAGGAACACACGTCCCGGCGACGACAGGAAGTGGACGAAGTCGTTGAACGTTTAGGTCTCGCGGAACGCGAGGTCATAGCGCAAACCTCACGCAGCGCGTTGACGATGGAAGGGTTGGAACGGAGCGTCGCCGAACTGGCGCGCGGCGTGCGGAACGGCGACGCGCGGAATTCGGCGGTACCTGCGAGCAGTCACACACCCAAACAGCGCATGCTTGCTGGTGCCAAAGGCGACGAAAACACCGACCCGGTGGTTGTTGTTGACGGGTTCCCAACCCTAACGCAGCCCGCGACCGGTCGGTACACGCCTTGGTTCCCGGAAGTCGACGCGGCGACGGTTTCGGCGCGACGCGAAGAAACGGTCGCGAAATCGCCCACTTCCGCCGGCGAAAACTCTCCCGGTTCCGTCACGGCCGCCAAGCGAAATTCCGTCATCGCCGACACCGCGCTGGAAGCTGGTGCTGCCCTCGCAGCAGCGCGGTCCGTGCGAGACAGTCGCGAGCGCGGGCACTCGGAAAGGTCGGTTTCGGGGTCCGGGCGCCAAATCTCCGTCGTCGCACGGCGCGACGCCGCGGTGGATACGCGCGACGAGTTTGCGTTGACAGCGAACGCGCGTTTGGAACGGTCAAGGGAAGAAGCACGCGCTTCCCTGCGTGACCTGAGGGCCTCGCAAAACACGCAGCCTGGGGATTGGCAGGTTCGCCTGGACGAAATCGAACAGGAGAACGAACGCACGCGGTTGAGGTTGGACCGCGCGCGCCAAGAAAGGGCGGCGGAACATACGCCGGAGGAGCCGCAACCGCGGGACGTCTCGCCGCCGCAACCGTGGCGATGATTAGTGCGGTTTTTTTATGTGAAGTCCCCCTTGGGATCAAAAACACTACCCCACTGTCCTAATCTCGCTCTTACAACACCCGACACACTGGTTCAGTCACCTCCGTCCTCGTCGCCGATGCCGAAGTAGCCGCGAATAGTGAACGGCTCTTGCTTGATCTCGGGCTCGAGCTTGATCTCAGGTTCAAGCTTGATCTCCGGTGAACTCTCCGGCTCGCGTTTGACCCGCTTCGCACGCGGCGGAGCCGCGCGTGCCGTTTTGCACGCCGTGCATTTGTCCTTCCGCTTGCCGTGAGGGCAGGGGTTGCACGCCGCGCAGCTGCTTTTCCGCTTGCCGTGAGGGCAGGGGTTGCACGTCGCGCAGGAGCGTTTTCGCTTGCCGTGGGGGCAGGGAGTGCACACAGTGCAGTCTTGTTTCACCTTCCCGTGCGGGCAGGGGTTGCAGTCCACGCACTTAATTTTCAGCTTCCCGTGAGCACAGGGGTTTCACGCCGCACAGCTGTCCTTCCGTTTGCCGTGAGGGCAGGGGTTGCACTTCCCGCAGTCGCTTTTCACCTTCCCGTGAGGGCAGGGGCTGCAGTCCGCGCACTTGTTTTTCAGCCTACCGTGAGGGCAGGGGTTGCAGTCCGCGCAGAAGCGTTTCACCCTGCCGTGAGGGCAGGGGTTGCACGCCGCGCAGCTGCCCTTCACCTTCCCGTGGGGGCAGGGGTTGCACGCCGCGCAGCTGCTTTTCCGCTTGCCGTGAGGGCAGGGGGTACACACTGCGCACTTGCTTTTCTCCCTCCCATGCGAGCATAGCTTCCTTCCCATGATTAGCGTGCGCTCACCACGTCGTGGCTCTCCGCGCGTCTCGTTGTGCCTCGTTGTAAAAGCCACGACTCTAGCTACCTCGCGGAGATTCGAGTTTTCTCGGAACGGCTGACACATACATTAACATTAACATTACTGCCTCCTAACAACGCGTGCAGGTGTTTAACTTCTCAGAACGACAGGGACGACTGAAACGTTTGTTTTATACAATGTGCTACAGTTTATCCATGTTCCTCTCCATTTCGCGTTCTCGTTCCTCGCGCGTCGGCGGTCGCCGCGCTTTCCTGACGGGCGAACGCATTCGCTCGGCGTCGTTTGCGCCGGACGCGAACGCGGCGTCCGCGGCGGCAGCGGCGGCGAGGGTTTCTTCGCGCGCTCGTTCCCTCGCCTCCGCGGCCATAAACATGTTTTCCCGCTCCCTCTCCGCCGCAAGCTCCGCGGCGACCCTTTCTTCCTCCCGCCGCAGCGCGTCCGCCGCTGCGGCTGCGCTTCGCCGCGCGCGTTCTCGAAACGCGTCGCGATAATCGGAAGCCGCCGACGCGCTTCCGCTTGCGTTGTGGGGCCCTACGGACGCCGACGAAGCCTCACCCGGTCGCCACGAACGCGTCGTCCCGTTCCCCGCCGCTTGCGCCGCTTGCGACGAGCTAAATCCCGGCGACCCCTGCCTTCGCGAGGCGTTGAATTCGTCTTGCTTCGCGTACCCCGCCTGGTTTGTGGACGCAAAGGATACCCCGGCCCCGGCTTGCGGAAACACGGACCGCGCGCGCATCTCCGCCATGTTCCCTACAGGCTTGCCCATCTCCCCCCACCGCGCGTGCGCGGCTTGCAGCAGCTTGAACGTCTCTTCGCACCGCGCCGCACTTTGCACGTCGTCTCTGCGCGCGGCGGACCGGTCCGGGTGGTTTTGCGCGAGGGCTTTTTTGTACGCGTTTTCTATTTTCGAATCCGCCATCTCTGCGAGTTCGCTTTGCGTGACCGCCAGCGACCCAAGTTTCAGCAACGCGAACCCCAAACACCCCGCCGCGCAAAGGGCGTGGACCCCACTGTTCTCCAGGAACTCGGAAGCCTCGTTTCGCGCAGAGGCCATTTCCCTCGCCCGTAGCTCCGCCTGCAGAATATCTTTCCGGTGCGCCGCCACGCGCTCCGTCACCAGCCGCTCGCCCCGCGCCTGTTTCTTCGCCGCCTTCGCCGTGTTCCGCTGGCGGTCAATCTCCAATTGTCGCTGTTGTTCGTGCGCCGCGACCGCGGCGGCGCGCGTCGGGGATTCGGGCGCTGACTCGACAACAGTGTCGGGGGCTGGTGTTGTTTCCACGACGGTCTCGGGCTCCTTCTCCTTCTCGGGCTCAACCTCAAACGTCGTTTGGCCGCCCGTCGGCGTCGGCGTTGCTTCGCCCGCGAAACTCGCCGGCGCGGTCTCGAGTTCGTGTTGTTTCGTCTCGTCA
>Ga0222645_101157_pt1 | contig 12231 bp, 9 predicted proteins | sample AntAcemetagen292_FD_179881 | JGI IMG/M metagenome (GOLD analysis project Ga0222645, IMG submission 179881) | Saline water microbial communities from Ace Lake, Antarctica - #292 | ecosystem: Environmental > Aquatic > Non-marine Saline and Alkaline > Saline | place: Antarctica: Ace Lake | collected...
GGTTTATGGAAGATAACGCTGAGCATTCAGATCAAACATGGATAAAAGAGGCATTATAATATGGAGCTTCAATACCCACACTGAACTGCAACACAGCCCTTTTATTACAGCATCGTTAATTATCAGCCTGCTTATAACCGTTGTTTTAAACAATTTCAGGAACGGCTATTTCTACGTTACCTAACAAAATACAGATTGATCCTGCTCTTGCAGACTCCGTAATATTGGCAACCGTAATTGATGTAGTGGGCTTTTACGCTTTTTTAGGTTCAGTACCATTACTTTTGACTTAATAACAATTAATCGTGCTAGTCAGCACAATTTTTGTTCATTATAATCCGCTCGTTAACACCTTACGATAGACACTAAATTACTATGCCAAAAACTGAAAATTGGACCGTTGAAGATTCGGAAAATATCTACCGAGTAAAACGCTGGGGTGCTGGATATTTTGAAATTGGTCAAAATGGAAATTTGCATGTTACCCCTGACCCATCGAACAAGGACATACGAATTGATTTCAAAGCAGTAGTGGAAGAAATCAAACAAGAAGGCATTCAATTTCCGGTCGTGGTGAGATTTCACGATATTCTTCGCTCTCAAGTGGCACTACTAAATCAGACCTTTAAGCAAACAGTCATAGACGCCGAGTATCAGGGTGAGTATATGGGTGTGTACCCCATAAAAGTAAACCAGATGCGTGAAGTAGTAGAAGAAATAGTTGATGCTGGCGCGCCCTTTAACTACGGCTTAGAAGCAGGTTCAAAAGCTGAGCTTTTAGCAGTAATGGCACTTAACACCAATGCGGAATCACTCACCATACTTAATGGCTATAAAGACCAAGAGTTCATGCAATTGGCTTTGTTAAGTCGTCAATTAGGTCGAAAAACTATTGTTGTCATCGAAAAGTTTTCTGAGCTCATCTTGTTGGTAAAAACAGCTAAAGAACTCAACATAGAACCAATAGTGGGTGTACGTTCTAAGATGACGGTAAAAGGCCGTGGAAAATGGGAAGGCTCTGGCGGCGATAGAGCTAAGTTTGGTCTAACCAACAGTGAAATAATTAATGCGGCTCGTTACCTTAAAGAGCACGGCATGGCTGACTGTTTAAAACTTTTACATTTTCATATTGGTAGTCAATTAACAGATATTCGCGCAGTCAAAGAGTCTATTACCGAAGGCGCAATGATTTATTCTGAGCTTCACAAGATGGGCTTTAAGTTAGAGTATGTAGACGTTGGCGGTGGCCTAGGAATTGATTATGATGGCAGTCAGTCAACTAATGACTCATCACGAAACTATAGCATGCAAGAATATGTGGCTGACATTGTATATGGTATGAAACAGGTCTGTGACTTAGAAAAAGTGCCCCACCCGATCTTAGTCAGTGAAAGTGGCAGAGCTATAACGGCGCACCACAGCTGCGTAGTGACAGAAGTGGTGGGTGCAATAAAATCACATGGAGCCGGTATAGCCACTGATGTAGCGGATGATGAGCATATCTTAGTTAGCGACATGCGAGAGCTATCAGAGATTGTCGACAAGCAAAATAACCTGCAAGAAATATTTAATGACGCCTCACAGTTTAAAGAGCAAGCATTAAGCGCATTTAAGCTACGGGTAATATCACTTGAAGAACTGGCTAAAATTGAAACCTTGTATTGGCAGATTATGGAAAAGGTTCAGTTTCGTCTCAAAGACGCTGAGTTTGTTCCTGAAGAAATGCAAGAGTTAGACTTTGCATTGTCTTCACAATATTTATGTAATTTTTCGGTATTTCAATCCGCAGCCGATACTTGGGCCATAGACCAAATATTGCCCGTAGTACCACTCACCAGAATGAATGAAAAGCCAAGCATTAACTGCTCTTTGGTAGATATCACCTGTGACAGTGATGGCAAGTTAGACCAATTTATTAGTGAACATGGCATATCCAATATTGTGCCCATGCATGCTCTAAAGCCAGATGAAGATTATTATTTGGGCTTATTTTTAACCGGTGCTTATCAAGACGTGATGGGTGACATGCACAACTTGTTTGGTCGTTTAAACGAAGTACATATATTTAGTCATGATGATGACCCACAAGATTTTTACATTGAAGAAATGGTCAACGGCTCATCCGTAGCAGATGTGCTGTCGATCATGCAATATCATCCTAGCTCAATGGCCAAAAGCGTTAAAAAATTAATCGATGGACATGTTGCTCAAGGACAAATGAAACCCAGAGAAGGGGTGAAATGGACTGACTTCTATGAAAATTGCTTAAAAGGTTACACCTACCTAAAAACTTAGGGGGCTGTTTTAGATAAGCCAGCTACCAAGCTGGCTTGTTCTAAATGTTTAAAACAGCGAGCCCAAAAATCAGGGGTAAACTCATTAATCAAATTAGACTCTGCATTCATCAGCATCACATACCCTACTCCATATTCAGGTGAAAAAGCCACATCTGCACGGTAGCCTTGTACCCAGCCTCCGTGATAATTCAGTGTGTGTCCTGCAAAATCGTAGACCCGCCAACCTAGCCCATAATGAGCATCAGACAGAAATTCACGCCATTGACGTCGATACATTTCTTTTGTACTTTTAGTTAGCCGCGTTGTCACCTGAGCAATCAACTCAGGGGAAACCACATCTGGCGATTCACCCAACAGTGCACGCATCCAAATAATCATATCCTGCATACTGGCATTAACTCCAGCCGCTGGAGAATACTTATAGTAGTCGTCTCGCACGTTGGTCAAGCGCCAACTATCTTTTGAAATTGCTACATGGGGTTTTGCCCACTTAGCAGATGACTCCAAACCTAGTTTACCCACGCTGGCATGAGGCATATTTAATGGGGTAATCAATGCTTGAGTTAGAGCTTGTCCGTAAGAAGAATGGTGTTGCTGAAGATACTCATCGACTATAGCAAACAAAGTATTTTGGTAGGTATAGCACTGCCCTGGCTGACACAAAGGTTTTAAGTCTGAAAGCATATTGAGTACCCGTTTTACCGAATAATTAGCTTCGATCAGATTGTCGTAGGCATTGGGTGTATAGCCACTCGATTGACCAATAACATGCTGTAACACAAGCTCACTACTTTTACCTTTGGGAGTGAAAAGTTCAGGCACTAGTTGCGACACCGGTACTTGCCAATCTAAACGATTTTGTTCCACATACTTGGCCATCAGCATGGAAGTGAAGGTTTTAGAGACCGACGCTAATCTAAATACAGTGTCTATATCGATGGGAGCACCTGATTTACTTTCTTTGCCATAAACGACAACCGAAGCTGGTTTACCTTTTTGAATATAAGCAAAGGTGTATCCTGGTAAATTCTTTTTTTGCGCTTTTTTTTGAATATCTTCTGCAAATTTAGTTAACCATTTATCAGCGGCAACACTTTGCTGGCTGTACAAACTTAGAAGCAGTGAAAACCCTACAAAAACCCTAAACATAAAGCAGCTGAGAAGATAGTGCTTGAGAACACGGCTGTTGAGAAGAAAGCGTTTGAGAACAAAATAATCGAAAATACATAGGATTAATTATTAGTTTCAATAAACCTGTTTTTATATAAACAAAAGAAGTCACGTTATTCCTATTTTAGCTTGCAACGGCCAAGTAATAGCTGGCCCAATTACTCTTATTATCCTATTTGTTAGTACTTGGGATCAACTGTCATTATAAATTATTAGTATAACGTGCACTTTATTGACTATTAACTACTACTTTTGACGAGAGCTTTTGACTATCACTTTGGTAACACTTAACTCACACTTAGCTCATCTAAGTCGTTAGAGTAGTAGTAATAATAGTAATGGTGTCACAACGCTGAAGTATTAGGTTTGGCTAGCTTTTTGATTGGCAACATATGCAAGAGCTCTTAACATTGAAGGTAATTCATATCATCAGAAGTATTAATGGCCATTGTCATTCGAAAACGTTTCTCATCAAAATAGATAAATATTACTTTAGTGTTTCATTGGTAAGCAGAAAATATGACTTAATTATGGAAAAATGGCCAACAAAAGTAATCAGTAGTGAGAGCTAATAAAAAACTAGAAAAATGAACCTGAATGCTAAATTAGCCCTTCTGTAGCGGCGCTACTTAGCATTTAAAATTTGGAGTAAAGTGTGATTGAAGATAATAATTTTATTGGGTATTTGGACTCGCAATTTGGCATATTAGAAGTGTGCGCCGACCATGGAGGTGTTACTGCAATTCGTTTTGTGAAAGAAAAGTGTAAAATGCCTAACTGGTGTTTAAATACTCAGCAAGCAGTTGAACAATTAGACGAATACTTGACTGGTAGAAGAACTCAATTTAATTTGAAATTAAATGCTCAAGGTACACCCTTTCAACATCAAGTATGGCAAAAGCTTAGTAACATTGAATATGCGCAAACCTGTAGCTACGCAGATATAGCAAAGAGTATCAATAATCCTAAGGCTGTCAGGGCAGTCGGCGCGGCAAATGGGCGTAATCCCTTGACGATCGTTGTACCTTGCCACCGTGTCATTGGAAGTAATGGCACCTTGACTGGATATGCCTGGGGTACATCAATCAAAGCGGGTCTGTTGCAGTTAGAACAAAGTACTCTCTAACCGAATATTCTTGATAATCAGATACCATGTAACCAAACTTGATCTAATGCGAGCAACTGTAATTAACTGTATTCTAAACATATTCATGGCATCACGTTTAGCTGAAAATCACCCATTGTCTACTGCAAAAATGCCTAGATAAAACATGTAGTGCAGCGATAAAATACATAGCACAATTTAAAAAACGCGGTAAGGAACACACTAAAAAGCATACTTAAGCTGCCTGTTACTTGGGTAGAAATAGTAGATACATTATTCGTAGTCATCATCACTACCAATCTTTTTAGTTTGTAAGCTTGAAATTGTCTCAAGCTATTAATATTGAACTAATCCACTTTTTCTCATATCTCAGCTCACTGAGGCTGAAGATATATAACATAAATTTTTAAATCTATATAAAACTGTGGATTTTACTATTACCCCATATCAACTATCGTATTTTTATTTTGGACTTCGTCTCTGAAATAATAATCAACATAGTCATCAGCCTTATGGGCTATTTTGTACAAAATTAGCGACACTTTTATTATCAGATTAATCATTTTGATATGTTGTTTTAATATTTAATGTCATTTTTAGAATAAAATTTAAAGCTTAGCCTGTAACCTACATACAATCGGCGACAGTACAGCTACAAATTGGTAGCGTACAGGTACGTCTAAGCACCTAAATATCAGCGCAATAGGCACCTCACTTTTAAAGGAAATTGAATGACTTTTTCAGTAGTAATTTTAGCAGCAGGCAAAGGAACTAGAATGAAATCCTCTTTGCCTAAGGTGTTGCACCCTATCGGTGGCAAACCCATGGTTCAACATATTGTTGATACAGTCAAAAAGTTGGGGGCCACAAACATACATGTAGTCTATGGTCACGGACGGGAACAGTTGCAGCATAAACTCAGTCATAATAATTTATCTTGGTGCCTGCAAGAACAACAATTAGGCACCGGTCATGCCGTCCAACAAGCCGCTCCACTTATTCAAGATAATGAAGATGTATTGATATTGGTAGGTGATGCGCCACTGATTAAAGAATCAACGTTAAAACAGCTCATAGCGGTGAAAAAAGAGGCTGATCTTGCTTTGCTAACTGTCAATCTTGAAGATCCTACCGGCATGGGGCGGATCATTAGGCAAGGTGAACAAGTGACAGCCATTGTTGAACACAAAGATGCGTCACAACAACAGCGTTTAATTAAAGAAACTAACACCGGTATGATGATTATGGGCGGCAGTGATTTAAAACGTTGGTTATCAGCATTAAATAATAACAATGCTCAAGGTGAATTTTACTTAACTGATGTGATTGAGATGGCTGCCAAAGAAGGAAAGTCTATTTATGCTTCTCAGCCCTTTGATGCAATTGAGGTAGAAGGCATTAACAATAGAGTGCAGCTTGCGTCCATCGAACGAGCCTACCAAGCTGAACAAGCCGCAGCCTTAATGATGCAAGGTGTGTCATTATTAGACCCATCACGCTTCGACTTAAGAGGTGAATTGGAAGTCGGTCAAGATATAAGCATAGATGTGAATGTTATTATTGAAGGTAAAGTCAAAATTGGCTCAAACGTCACAATAGGTGCCAACTGTATTTTAATAGACAGCACTATCGAAGATAACGCAACTATTCATGCTAATTCAATATTAGAGCAAGCCATTGTAGGTCAACATTGTAGTGTCGGCCCTTATGCTAGGCTTCGCCCAGGCACGGTAATGAAGGAACAATCAAGAGTAGGTAACTTTGTCGAAATGAAAAAAACCACACTGGGTAAAGGCTCCAAAGCTAATCATCTATCTTACCTAGGCGATGCCGAAGTAGGCGAAGGTGCCAATATAGGTGCCGGCACTATTACGTGTAACTATGATGGTGTGAACAAGTTCAAAACGTTTATTGGTGATGGCGCTTTTATTGGTTCAAACAGTGCTTTAGTCGCTCCTGCATCAATAGGTGCGAATGCCACGGTAGGTGCGGGGTCCATCATCACCAAAAAGGTAGGTGATAATGAACTAGCCATTTCCAGAACAAGACAAAAAAATATAAATACTTGGCAAAGACCTGAAAAATTATAAAAATTTTTATGTCGCTGTATTTTACATAAGCTAAATTACCCCCAGAAGTTATGAACTACTCTAGGGGGTATAACTAAAAAAGTGAAATAGGGTTAGTGTCATTAGTATCGACAGCGTTTATATTTATTATCTACTTTATCTATTTTCCTTCGCACCACCTGTCTCATCTGTCCAGCATATTTTTTCATTGACTAAGCCTAAGCTAAAACGAAGCAAACTTGCATTTCAAAACTTTTTGACTAAAATAAGTTTCAAATCGGAACTTATTATTGTTAAATGCAAAAACGAAACACCCAACAAAGAAGACGCGCCATTGTCGAGCAGCTTAATCTCACCGGCGAAGTCGCTGTGGATGAACTAGCTAAGCTGTTCTCTACTTCAGAAGTGACTATTCGCAAAGATTTCGTCGCACTTGAAAGTAATGGTTTACTACTCAGAAAATTTGGTGGGGCTATGTTGCTGCCTACTGGCTCGTCTGAACTGTCAAATGAAAAAGTATCACCGCGCAAAAGAGCGATTGCTGCCGCTGCCGCTTCTTTAATTAAAGATCATAATCGCATCATCATAGACAGTGGCAGTACCACAGCAGCATTGTTACCTGAACTAAAACACAAGACAGGTTTGCTGGTGATGACTAATTCACTGCAAGTGGCTAATTATTTATTAGAACAAGAAAACGAACCCAAAGTATTAATGACTGGGGGCACGTGGGACACACAATCTCATTCTTTCCAAGGAAAAATGGCAGAACTAGTCCTTAAAGAATACAATTTTGATCAAGCTTTTATAGGCGCTGCAGGCCTAGATCCACAAAAAGGCACTACCACTTTTAATGAATTGACACAGTTAAGCCAAGCAATGGCAGACGTATCAAATCAGGTAATTGTTATGGCCGAGTCTGAAAAATTGCAAAGAAAAATACCAAACGTAGAATTGCCATGGAGTGCGATTTCAGTTTTAGTCACTGACGATCAAATACCGGCAGCTATAAAACAACAAATTGAACAACATGGCGTAGATGTTATCTGCGCTAATACAACAAAGATTGGAGCTTAATATGTGTGGGATAGTAGGGGCAATTGCCGAAAGGAATGTAGTTGAAATATTATTAGAAGGTTTACGACGCTTAGAATACCGAGGATACGACTCGGCCGGCGTGGCACTTTTAGATAACCAAGGAAACCTGACTCGCACCAGAAGAATAGGTAAAGTAAAAGAACTAGCAGAAGCGTTAAAACAACAACCTTTAAAAGGCGCGACTGGCATCGCCCATACTCGTTGGGCGACACATGGCGGAGTGACCGAAGCCAATGCCCATCCACACTTTTCATCTGAACGTATTGCCGTTGTGCATAACGGCATCATCGAAAATCATCAAACATTACGCCAAGAACTGACTCAAAGTGGTTATGGTTTTAGCTCCGATACCGACACAGAAACTATTGCCCATCAGGTTCACCTAGAACTTGATAAATGTGGGAATTTACTCAAAGCAGTACAAAATGCGGTAACTAAGTTTCACGGTGCATATGGTACGGTCATTATGGATAAACATGATCCGCAGCGTATTATTGTGGCCCGTTCTGGCAGTCCATTGGTTATTGGTTTAGGCATAGGCGAAAACTTCATCGCTTCTGACCAAATGGCATTATTACCCGTCACTCGTCGATTTATGTTTTTAGAAGAAGGCGATGTTGCCGAAATTTCCCGTACTGATATCAAAGTGTACGACCACACAGGCGCAGTAGTAGAGCGTGAAGTTATTGAGTCTGATGTAGAACATGATGCCGGTGATAAAGGTGGCTATCGCCACTATATGTTAAAAGAAATTCACGAGCAGCCAAATGTTATCCGTAATACTCTGCAAGGCCGATTAAGTGCAGCAGGCGTCAGTCCCAATATATTTGGTCAAGGTGCTGATGCAATATTAGCCGGCATTAAGCACGTACAAATTATCGCATGCGGCACCAGCTATCACTCTGGTATGACAGCGCGTTATTGGTTAGAACAATATGCTAATGTATCTTGTAATGTCGAAATCGCCTCAGAATTTCGCTATCGAAAATCCTTTGTACACCCCAATAGTTTAATTGTCACTATTTCACAATCTGGTGAAACAGCCGACACGCTAGCAGCGCTTAGGCTTGCTAAACAACAAGGTTACTGTGCCAGTTTAGCCATCTGCAACGTGCCAGGCTCATCATTAGTGCGAGAATCAGACTTAGCTTTTATGACCTTAGCAGGGGCAGAAATTGGCGTAGCCTCCACCAAAGCATTCACGACTCAACTTACCGGCTTCTTAATGTTGACCCTAGCGATTGGTAAACACAACAACATGAGTCAAACGGACCATGATGACATTGTAAAAGCCTTACATAGTCTACCTGCCAAATTAGAGGAGACACTGGCGTTAACCGACGGGATCAAAGAGCTGGCAAAAGAATTTGCCGATAAACAACATAGTTTATTTCTAGGCAGAGGCGACCAGTACCCCATCGCGATGGAAGGTGCTCTCAAACTCAAAGAGATTTCTTATATCCACGCTGAAGCTTACGCATCAGGCGAACTTAAACACGGACCGTTGGCATTAATCGACGACGAAATGCCCGTTATAGTGGTTGCACCTAATAATGAACTGTTAGAAAAACTCAAGTCAAACGTTGAAGAAGTCCGTGCTCGTGGCGGCATTATGTATGTTTTCGCTGACAAACAAGCAAACTTTAAAAGCGACGCTACCATGCGCGTTATTAATGTGCCTCATTGCGAAGCCGCTATTGCTCCCATAGTGTATACCTTGCCATTGCAACTGCTGTCGTATTACGTAGCGGTAATAAAAGGCACGGATGTGGATCAGCCTAGAAACTTAGCAAAAAGTGTGACAGTGGAATAATTAGCAAAGTATTCAGTTTGACAATTGTGTGATCGAATTAATGTTTGAAACTTGGAATTAAAGTTTGAAACTGGGCATTAAAGATTGGAACTGAATGAATGGTCATTAGCACTTAGAGTTATATTAGTATTTTTGCCACTAAAACCCATCTTTAGGAACGTCTCTATTAGACGGGTTTGTGTCAAATTTAGTCAGTGAGGCTTACTTCAATTGAACTAATTTTTGCTACTAAATTACCATTCTGGTTCTCCGCTAAAAGGGTAACTAACGACCTATAATTGATATTAGAGAATTCAAATTATCAGACCACATTGAGCGAAAAACATCATACGGTTATTCAAACTTGACTGACCGTAATGAGCGAGTTGCAGACAGTGGGCTAATTAGTTTTTCAACCACTAATGCCCATATCTTTGCACTATAAAGTTCCAGCATGCCAACAATAAAAAAACACATCTATACTGTATAAAAAAGGCCGTGCTGCAGTTTAGTGTAGGTGTTGAGAATTCATATCATAATGCCTCTTTTATCCACGTTTGATCTGAATACTCAGTGTTATTTTCCATAAACCTAAACCAACTTAAATAATTTTCGATGTAGTCAGTACCAATGCCATTAAATCTTTTCAGCCAATCTTTCCAGCGTTTCACATAATTATTCAAGGTTTGAATATGATAGATACCATCAATTACTCGCTGATTATCAAGCCCAATCAATCGTTTATGGTCAATATCTAGTTCCTTAGCAATACTTTTATATGACAAGTTTCCATCGGTGCAAAGCACTGAGCCTGATGATAATAAAGGCTTTAATTGGGCTTGAATATTTTCTTTTGTATTTCGATCTAACACCTTGTGGGATACTGCACCACTTCGGTCAAGAGCAATGAAAATAGGCACTCGTTTGATTTTACCTACACTCACACAATCCACTTTTGTTTGAGAATATTTCTGAGTTACTTGCTAGGCCTTTATTTTCAGCTAACAAATTAGGTGTTAATTCAGATGCAAAAGAAGCAATCCTGTTTGCCGTCATTGCAAACGAATGTGTCGCTGATAGTGAACGTGCCTTTTAAAGTAACAAAAGCAATCAGCCCAATGTAAATATGGGTAAAGTTTCTTTCACTTTCTAAACTGAAGTGAGTACGTCAACTTGTTCTACGCCAATAAATAATCCGATAAAAAAATCTGATTTTACTACGACGCTCATTTCCACACTCTTGGGGTAGAATACAGGTTCAAACTTTAATACCAAGTGACACTGTGGGCTGACAACTCTCACACCAATATATTCGTCTACCATTGCGCTTCGCTTTTACAATAGGCTGCACGCAATGACGACAGGGCAAACCTTCGCGGTTAAAAGCCATAAAACGGACGCTTTCATAGCTGCCTTTTGTTTTAGCCAGTTTGTCGCTCAAAGTTGGTAGTAAGGTGTGCCCTTTTGTGTCGTAGGCACGCTTACTAATAATTAACGTTTGCCTAGCAAGGCTCTCAATTTTTTTTGAGTCAAGTTGCTTGGGTTTAAAGTCAGGATGGACGCCAGCAGCAAACAAGATTTCAGTACGCAAGTAATTGCCAATTCCGGCCATAAAGTGCTGATCTAAATACAGTGCACTTAAACCTCTATTGCAGAAACGGCTATGCTGCAAGCGCTCGGCAACGACTTCCCAGCGTAGTTCACTGTTCAAAATATCAGGCCCAATTTTGCTCAAGAATGGATGTTGCACCAGTTCACTTTGATCATATACTGCGATATCGGAGGCGCTGTATAGCAAGGCACTTTTTTGTTTTGTGTGTAAAGCCAAACGCAGGGAGCGATTAGTTTTGGGAAAGTGACCACGTTTAGCTGTTTTCCAAACACCGTAAAGCTGATTGTGGGAGTAAATTGTGAACCCATTAGCAAAATGTATCAACATGGCTTTGCCACGGGTTTCAACCTTTTCAACTTTAATTCCTTTAAGTTTTTGTGAAGGTTCAAAAAGGCGAGGCAAACCTACTTCAATATCTTCGATTACTTTGCCTTCAATGATCTTTGCTATTTTATCAGCGGCAATGCGTATTTCAGGACCTTCTGGCATGTTGATTCCTTTAATAGTTCAAAAAAATAGGTACTTTGACATATCGGCATTACTAGAAAAATACCGATCGTAAACCGTTTAACAGCTATATACGATATTGACCTTACCGCGATCAGTTCTATTCAACAGTACTTACTTCGAATGCTATATTTTACATTATCATCATTGTTTAGCCTGAATATCCATTGGGTTTACGAACAATGGGCTAGCGCTAATTCGTTTTTTTGTATTGACCCCCAACGTTTTTTTGTTCTGCGCTAAGCTTGAATAAAACCAATTGAAATAGCATAAATTGAAAGGAGTCACTGATGCCTAAGCCTCGTTCATCTCAGGTCAGCCTCATCGACACCCCTATTACCATTGCGCATCACGCTGTGTTAGACGTGCCTTTTTATGTGGTACGGTAGCCGCGCTATTGATAACTATTTAGGTACGAGTTATGAGCACAGACGGGCCTGGATTGAAGATAAGGTACTGTGGTTATCGGGCTGTGTTGCAGTTCAGTGTGGGTATTGAAGCTCCATATTATAATGCCTCTTTTATCCATGTTTGATCTGAATGCTCAGCGTTATCTTCCATAAACCTAAACCAACTTAAAT
>Ga0222645_101159_pt1 | contig 12202 bp, 8 predicted proteins | sample AntAcemetagen292_FD_179881 | JGI IMG/M metagenome (GOLD analysis project Ga0222645, IMG submission 179881) | Saline water microbial communities from Ace Lake, Antarctica - #292 | ecosystem: Environmental > Aquatic > Non-marine Saline and Alkaline > Saline | place: Antarctica: Ace Lake | collected...
TTAAGAAACGAAAGGTATTTCCAAGCGATGACTCAGCTAAGAAGATGGTGTACTTAGCCATCACCGAAGCATCTAAAAAGTGGACGATGCCAATTCATCACTGGCGGCAAGCGATGGTTCGTTTTATTATCGAGTTCGGGGACCGTCTCGAGAAGCATCTTAAATAGGGGCAGTTACACAGAATCCGTTACAGGCTCCTTTTCTCCATACTTCTATGTTTCTAAACTTCTAAACTTCTAAACTTCTAAACTTCTAAACTTCTAAACTTCTAAACTTCTTTTTTATCTCAATACATTGTTTACATGTGTAAATAAAAGGCATATGAAAAATCAGAAAATCATAATCTAGGAAATCAAAAAGAGTGTATTTGGAAAACGGCGTAAAGTTAGAGTTTAAGTTGCTACTGGCTTTGAGCTTTTCAAACAGATGCTTAGTATGTCCCCCTACTATCTTGGCAACCACCTAAATCAATACAGACAGGATTTTTCTACATTATTGATTTTTACCTACAACCGTAAAAAATTAGCACAATTTATCTAGATAAACGTTTTGAACCTATGAAGGACAACCTGCGGTGGGAAATACACAGATATATTCTATAAAAAGAGTAACTAGTTCCAAGGAATTTATGTCAAAAATCAACACGCAGACCCTAAATAAAGTACTAGATACTCTTGGTATTTAACGTTAAAAACTGGTTGCTGACTCGAAGCTACTTTTATTCAAACAAAGCCTTATGCAACGCGCAAACCACATCTTTACTGTCGGTATCATTCACTAACAAAGAAAGGTTATGCGGATTCGCCCCATAGCAAATCATCCGTAAGTTGTAGTCGGCTACCGCAGCAAAAATTTTGCTAGAAACCCCGGCCCCACTGTGCATGTTGTTACCCACAACAGTGACGAGATCATAGTTTTCTTCAATCAATACATTACAAAACTGACTTAATTCTTCAATTGTTTCTTGGTTAAGACGTTTAAGAACAGAGTTAGCAGGGTTATCCAAAGTGAAAGACACCGCAATTTCTGACGTGGTAATAAGGTCAACGCTGAGTTTATGTTCAGCAATAATGGTAAATACTTTTTGTAGAAAGCCTTGGGCATACATCATCTTAGGTGTTTTGAGCGTGACCATTACCTGCTCTTTACGACGAGTAATCGCACGATATGAGGGTTCGGTTTCGCAGTCTCTGATAATCCAAGTTCCACCCTTTTCAGGCTCCTTACTTGAGCCAACAAACACTTTAATATTTTGTCTAAGTGCAGGTTCCATAGTGGCAGGATGTAATACCTTGGCACCAAAGGTAGCCATTTCGGCCGCTTCTTCAAAGCTAAGTTCTGGAAGAGGTCGCGCTGCAGCAGTGATCCTAGGGTCAGTGGTGTATACACCAATTACATCAGTCCATATTTCACAGGTCTTAGCACCTAAGCCTTCAGCTAACAAAGCAGCGGTAAAGTCTGATCCACCACGTCCAAGAGTAGTGGTGTTACCTTGAGGATCTGAACCTACAAACCCTTGGGTAACGAGTACTGTGTCTAGCAATGAAGGCAACATCAGCTGTTTAGCCGCCATACTTATTTGCTCTAAGTTAGGTACTGCCTGACCAAATTCACTATTAGTTTTAAGTACATTGCGCACATCGAAGTTTTCAGCTTTCACAGCAAACTGCTTTAGTACTGCACTAAACAACAATGAGGACATTCTTTCACCATGAGATAGCAAGGCGTCTTTTAGATCAGCACGGTGTAGCATTTCTTCATGTAACGCTAAGTCTGATAATGAGCTTTGTAATTGTTGTAATTTTGGCTTTACTTCATCAATATTTTCTAATGCCTGCAAAATAGCCTGTTGGATACTGTCGATTTCAATTAACTTTTGTTTGATTTGTTGTTTCGACATGGCGGTATGTGCAATGTCAACCAACAGGTTAGTGACACCAGCTGATGCACTGACAACCACTACTTTTGTATCAGGATTGTTTTTAATGATCTTGGCGCAATTTTCCATAGCGGCAAAATTTGCCACGCTGGTGCCTCCAAATTTAGCTACGTTCAGGTTATTCAATACGATGTTACTCACTATTTTTTTTCACTTATTGCTCTAAATTCTAATGCTCACAAAAATAGCAGTTTTTATTGATCATTTAAAAGTAAAAGTACCTGTGTAAGTCAGTTTTATTGGAATAGTATATTCACCTTACTCAGGTTTTTTGGGGATAACACATTGCAAGTTTTTATATTAGTTACAAAAGTCAGGTGCTAACGAATATGTTGATTACGGTTTGTCATGCAAAGGGATAATCACGGTATCACCCACTTCAACAGCATTTTTCGCAAACCAACCTTGATTCATTTCCCAGGCGAAAAGTACCTGCTCTGATGAATTTGTGGTGGTTAAATCGCGAGGCTGCATGGCTTTGATGTCGGTAATTTTGCCGTCTGCACGAATAAAAGCCACATCAAGGGGGATCAGGGTATTTTTCATCCACATAGCAGCGCGTTTGGTTTGCTGAAAGTTGAATAGCATGCCGCAGCTGTCACACATCTGTTCTCGGTACATCAGACCTTGCGCGCGCAGTTCAAAATTACTCGCATATTCTAAAGGATAAACCTGCTGCTTAACCTTTACCTGAATTTGAGGAAATACAGTGTCTGCTTGCTTAGCAAAAGCTAAACTAGAAACGCAGACAACTAAAAAAACAATTGGGAATAAACCAAATTTAAACATATCTTGTGATTACTTAGTAAAAATTAGGCTCTTAGATTACAGTTTTTTACAGTAGCAGCCTATTCCTTTATCACTAGTTTGCTATTTCTGGTTATCTCTTCACACCTGCTATATTTTGATAGGTACTTTGATTGGGTTATACGCCGGTATAAGTCTTAGTAAAATCAGAGTTATGCGCTTACTGATTGAAAATATCAACTGAGAGAAGTAAAACAAGCCTAATAGCTTGTTTTACTTTGATTTGCGAAGTGTACTGCTTTAGCTAGGATCTGCAATATTGACTGCTACAACCTCTGCTGGCGCGGTAGTTAACTGCTCCAGCGGAGGAGCAAAATCAGTTAAGTTAATGCCTTCAACCGCTTTTTTGTATTCATCTAGAGTAGGCGTACGTCCTAAAATACTGGATAGAACAACTACCGGAGTAGAGGCCAGTAATGACTCTCCCTTCTTTTCAGCAGTGTCTTCTACGACGCGACCTTGAAATAAACGTGTTGAAGTAGCGAGTACCGTGTCACCTTTTTCAGCTTTTTCTTGATTACCCATACATAAGTTACAACCAGGGCGTTCAAGGTACATGATATTTTCATATTTTGTACGTGCTGTATTTTTAGGGATTGCGTCGTCAAATTCGAAACCTGCATATTTCTTCAGTACGTCCCAATCACCTTCAGCTTTAAGCTCATCAACGATGTTATACGTTGGCGGTGCAATCACCAGTGGTGTTTTAAATTCAACTTTACCGCTTTGCTTTTCTATATTTCTCAACATTTGAGAAATAATTTGCATATCCCCTTTGTGGACCATACACGAGCCAACAAAAGCTAAATCAACTTTTTTGCTGCCTTTGTAGTATGAAATAGGTCTAATAGCATCATGCGTGTAGCGTTTTGAAACATCAGCGTTGTTAACGTCGGGATCTGCAATCATTGGCTCATCGATAGCATCTAGGTCGACAACTAATTCGGCGAAGTATTTAGCATTATCATCTGGTCTAAGTGCTGGTTTTTCTCCTGACATAATGTCAAAAATTCGCTTATTTGCTCTATCAATTAATCCTTGAAGAACTTGGGGCTCATTATCCATACCCTTATCAATCATTATTTTAATACGGCTTTTAGCTATTTCTAATGACGCAATCAAGGTGTCATCTTGAGAAATACAGATAGAGGCTTTCGCCTTCATTTCGGCAGTCCAATCTGTAAAAGTAAAGGCCTGATCGGCAAGTAAAGTACCAATGTGAACTTCAATAACTCTTCCTTGGAACACATTGTCGCCAAATTTTTTCAACATTTGAGACTGTGTAGCATGCACTACATCACGAAAATCCATGTAGCTTTTCATATTGCCTTTGAACGTCACTTTCACAGATTCTGGGATAGGCATATTCGCTTCGCCAGTTGCTAGCGCAAGTGCAACCGTTCCTGAATCGGCACCAAAAGCGACACCTTTCGACATTCTAGTGTGGGAGTCACCGCCTATTATAAGTGCCCATTCATCAACCGTAATATCATTCAATACTTTATGAATAACATCTGTCATTGGGTGATAAACGCCTTTAGGATCTCGTGCTGTGATAAGACCAAACTTATTCATAAAGCTCATCAGCTTAGGAATATTAGCTTGCGCTTTAGAATCCCATACCGAAGCAGTATGACAACCTGATTGATAAGCACCATCGACGATAGGTGAGATCACCATAGCGGCCATAGACTCTAATTCTTGAGACGTCATTAATCCCGTCGTATCTTGAGAGCCTACAATGTTGACCGTTACACGCACGTCAGAGCCAGCGTGAAGAGCAGATTTAGAAGCAACACCTACTGCATTTTTATTGAATATTTTTTCAACAGCAGTCAAACCTTGACCTACATGAGAAACTTCTTTAGAAGAAGCGTATACAGGCACCAAAGCTATGCCGAGAGTTTCAGCTGCGAACGTTTGTAGTTTTTTACCAAATACGATGGCGTAAGATCCGCCCGCTTTCATAAACTCAACGGCTTGAGGCGTGAAAGCTGAAGAGACATCCACAAGCTCTTTGTCACCGTTGTATAGCTTTTTCTGTTTCGTATTAATGGTAAGCACAGTACCGGTTTCTACCGAGTAGGTTTGCTCAAGAACTGGATCGCCTGATTCATTAAGTATTGGCTTACCATTAACATCAAGTTTTTTAACCCAGTTTTTAAGATCTAACCCAATACCGCCAGTCACACCAACAGTGGTTAAAAAGATAGGCGAAATACCGTTTGTACCGGCAACAACGGGGGCAAAGTTCACGAAGGGAATATAAGGACTCGCTTGTTTACCGGCCCATAAAGCCACGTTGTTAATACCAGACATTCTAGAAGAGCCAACACCCATAGTACCTTTTTCAGCGATTAGCATCACCTTTTTGCCAGGATGCAGCTTTTGGAGTGCTTGGATTTCGTTTTGAGCAGTGGCAGAAATCAGGCATTTACCGTGCAACTCTCTGTCTGAACGAGAGTGAGCTTGATTACCAGGTGATAGTAGATCCGTAGAGATATCCCCTTCACCAGCGATGTAGGTAACTACATCAATTTCTTCATCGATCTCAGGCAGTGTAGTGAAAAAGTCAGCTCTGGCATAACTTTCTAAAATATCTTTAGCGAAGGAATTACCTGCTTTAAAGGCATTTTCAAGACGCTTCATATCTGCTTCGTATAAGTACACTTGAGTTTTTAATACTTCTGCGGCGTGTATTGCTAAGGTCTCATCGTCAGATAGTGCTAAATCTAGGAGCACCGCTACTGAAGGGCCGCCTCTCATGTGAGACAACAACTCAAAAGCAAACGTCACTTTGATTTCTTCGACGACGACTTCGCCTAGAATGATTTCTTTTAAAAATTTAGTTTTTACACCTGCTGCGCTGGTTGTTCCAGGCAAAGTGTTATAGATGAAAAAATGAAGAGAGTCTTCTCTGTGCTCGTGGGCCGAGTCTTTAATCTGCTCGATAATTTCTGCTAATAATTCAGCACCATCGATTGGCTTAGGTGCCAATCCTAGCTCTTTCTTACGGCTTTCGATTTCTCTAACGTATTCTAAATACAAACTCATATACAACTCCCAAGGGCAATAACGTGCTAATGATATGATGATTAGCAAGGTGAAATTTTGTCGATAGTTTACCTAATTTTCTATTCATTAAGCATTCTTTGGTAAAATAAGCGCTATATACCTAAGCTTTCTTTAAGTAAGCAGCTTATTTTGCAGCAAGTGATTTTTTCATTAATTTAACTAAACTGGCAACTTACTCAGCCTCCAACAGCTTAGGCGGGGTGTTCTTTGCGGCACGCCTTGCAACGTGTTGATGAGAGGACTATGTCACAGCGCATATCCTCAAATTGACTTCAAATTAACGTCAAAAATACCTATAAATACTGCAGCATAGGATATAGGCGACGAATTATAATGGTTATTACTCAAAAGTGAAATTGACCCAGCCCTTTGTTTACTTATACTCAGTATTTATTTAATTGATAGGTCTGTTTTTTGAACGACATCTTATTTTTATAAATTTATACTTATTTGCTTATTTGGAATGATACGCAGAACTTTTCCATTTTCACTATCCGTTAATATGTAAATGGAGCCATCAGAATGTACGCGCACGTCACGAATTCTTTGCTTTAGTTCTTTGAATAAAGAAGTTTGAGCGACTACTTTCATACCGTTCATTTGCAACCATCGCACTTCTTTAAACTTCAAAACACTGACTAACAAGTCACCATTTAATTCATCGAACAGGCTACCTCGGTGAACCGCCATACCGGAAGGGGCAATAGAAGGTGTCCAATCTAAGCTAGGTTGCTGCATATTTGCATATTCAGTAAAAGGGCTAATACGAGAGCCGATATAGTCTAAGCCATTAGTGATAACTGGCCAACCGTAATTCATTCCTGCTCGAATAATGTTTAGTTCATCACCACCATCTGGCCCATGTTCGTTTGAAAAGATTACATTACGCTCTGAGTCAAAAAGGATCCCTTGATGGTTTCGATGCCCATAACTGAAAACATAGTTACTTGGAGAATCAAGGTTTTCAGTCACGAAGGGGTTATCGGTTGGCACACTACCATCGTCGTTAATGCGGACTGTTTTACCCAGTAGACTATTTAATCGCTGAGCATCTTCACGGTAATCAAAACCATCGCCACTAGTAATAAGCAAGGTGTTATCAGGTAAAAAAGCCATTCTCCCAGCAAAGTGGACAGGGGTTGACTTAAAAGGTGTTACGGTAAAGACAATCTGTTTTTCAGTCAGTTGATTATTTGTTAATTTTGCGCGCATAACCTGTAGCGCATTTTTATCATCATCACCTATGACATAAGAAATATACACCCATCGATTTATAGAGAAATTAGGGTGTAAAACCACATCTAATAATCCACCCTGCCCTTTCACATAAATATTAGTCGGCAAGCCAGTGATGAGCTCAGATATATTACCGCGTGTTATCTTTATCAACTGACCAGCGCGTTCAGTTACCAGTAGCTCCCCATCAGGTAAAAATGCTAACGACCAAGGAAAATTCAAGCCATTAGCCACTTCCTGAATTTTATAATCGGGAAACTGCAGCGGTGATGCCGCAAAACTGTAGAAACTGTTACTTAAGAATATAATCAGCCCAAAAATAAAAACGCGATATTGCATAGGTGTGTTATCTCTGCCCTTGAACAAAACCCGCACCGCGGACAGTGCTCCTATTGATATTAACATTCAGTTCACTCATTATTGTCACGTTCACTATCCCGCATCAAGATTAAAATAAGTAGCACATTATGAAATTGAACTTTTATCTAAGACTTAGTACGCATTTTCTTGCTGCAGTTATTCTTGCGTTTGTTGTCGCAAGTTTGTTGCATAGCCAGTTTGTGATGGCTGAATTGTCCAAGGTGGGAGTAGAAATTTTGTTTAACGATCGTCTAAGCATGAGTATTGATGATTTATTAGGCCTGTATCCCACTTATGGAGTGGTGATAGCGGTTAGTTATTTCATCTCTTTTATAGTGGCAAACTTATTAATTAAAAGGTTCAAGTTATTCCCTTACGTTACGTATTGTTTGGCAGGAGGTGTCGGGATCACTGTGGCACTGTTAACCATGCACCCTATTTTAGAAGTCACACTACTGGCCGGAGCGCGTAGTACCTTGGGTTTTTTATGTCAAAGCCTAGCTGGTGCAATGGGAGGAGCTATGTTTGCGCACTTTAGAAGCCAACAGCAGACCATCGCTCAATAACCCTGCACAACAGCTCAACTAGCAGAATCAATAAGCTTTAACTCAAAGGTGAGTAAGACACAGGTAAAACGTGAAAAGTGAATAAAAAGTCGACTATATTTATTATGGGTAGCGGTTGATGATAGTGGGCAGTAGCAGATAACGTCTTTATCCAGACCTATTATTCACGATTTTGAAAAATAGCATTACTTCCCATGTGCTATAAATAAAAAAATACAAACAACTACAAACAAGTACAAACATATTAGAACTCTGCTCGTAACGCTCGCCTAGACGCCTTATCAACTAGGCTAAACAGTCTATCTTTATCGTTCTTGTTGCTAGAGAGTTGATGGCCAGACACCTTAACTAACTTACACGTTATGCTAGAAGTTAATCGGTAAAACTCTTGATATAACTCATAGTGATTAAGTCGCTTATTTTTACTGGAATAATAATGACTTTGCTCAAGGCTAGTTTTCCTACTAGGTAAGCCGATGATGTTTTGGGAATCAGTGTATATGGTCAATTTGGTATCACTTTTGCCAACTAAGACGATAATCTCATGCAGCGCCCATAACAATGTTTGTAATTCCAACTTAGTCGAACTCGTTTGTTTAAAACGTCTAATTTTTACTTTATCTTTAAGTGCGTCCGTAGTTTTTACTTTACCTTTAGATGTGTCTTCAGTAGCTACGACTAGATAAGCGCCATACCCCACCTTTAGCTGAGTGTTAACACTACCATCTGTAAAGACCTGCCAATGAGACATTTTTATCCATTCAAACATGCAACGATTTTTAAATTTTATAACATATTATAGATGTAGCTAGGTCAAAACATACTGCCTATGTTGGAACTAAAAAGCGTTGCTCTAACATTCAAATAGCTTTGATGATGTTTTTATAAATGTACGCATGAAGGCGCTTTTATGAAAGAACCTTTATGAGAGCCCATTTCATAGGATTGCGTAGACACAGCGTCTCAGGACAGGCGGCACTTTCCTTGTCGTTTCTAGTACTGGTTCAGTGCCGTTTCTTGTGTTTCCAAGTGCCCCCATATTGATACAGCGGCTGATTTTTTACTTTTGACTGACACTCAGGGCACGCAAACACCCAAGGAGCGGACTGCTGTAATCGGATCCTATATAGCACTGGCTCAGATTTAGCACAGTACTCGCAGTCCTTCAGTTCACGGCTCCTTAATAACTTTCCCACAGACTTGTCTTAAAGTAATTTGGCGACGACAACCGCACAATGTGAGCCAGTACCAACCAATTTACCCCAAACACGCATAATCAAATTGGGCTCCCCTGTCATTGCATGCAATGCCTCGTCTCTGTGGGCTTGCTCGTCTGCATTACACACTTGCATCATTGATATAATTTCGGTTTTATCGATAAATTCAAGTTTAGACAAGGCTGTTATCTGTTGCTGGTAGTGAACGTCAACAAAAGACTCGACTTTATAGATAGTATAATAAACCCAATTTCTTCCAAGCACTGCTGACAATATACCCATCGAAAACCCAGCAAATATCCAGATGAGAAGAAGGGCGCTGCCTCTAAACCGATGAATAAGGTTTTCAAACTGACTCAGATGTTCTTTCTCTGTCGCTAAGTGGTGTCTCGCAAACGCTTCAATATCAGCGTCACGCTTAAAGCGGTTAATCAATAATATACCGCGGTATATCCACACCGCACCGGTTTCACCAGCATGGCTTGCACGAAGTTCAGCACGAATAGCAGATACATATCGTGTGCTGTTTAAAACCCCTACGTTATGCATCTTCGTTTGTATCTTGATTAGGTATGTCCGTAATCACATTTTTGTTAGATAAAGAAATGATACCAACACCCAGAACGGCTATCATCGATATTGCTAGACCTACCACCGTATACGCTATCCAAGGTGAACTCACACTCGACTCCTAAAATCATTTAATAATCTCTGCTTCATGTCTAGATTTACGTTTTGTAGAGGCAGAGGATCATCCAAAGATTTGAGTTTGTTTGACACGGTACCTTTTGCATTCTTATTTACGTTTTCTAATATCACAATGATAGATAGCAACTAAATTTTAGTAAGTACTTACACTCTTTAAAAGTCAAAAAAAAATATAAAAATAAAAAAGTAGAAGCTGATTATGAAGTAAAGTTACGAAAATATTACATGGATATCAGCTGCAATAATAAGAGTGCGACAAGGTTTATTTTTTAATGTTTATTCACCAGCAATCTGCTGTAAGTAGGTTTAGCAGAAAAATTGCTGGTGAATGCGCTGCATTGAAGCAAGCAACGAACCTACACGGTTATTCACTTAAATAGCACGTAATCTAAGTAGCCTAAGTAGCCTAAGTAGCTTAAGTAATGCAACCACAAGGTAAAACAGTAAAATTAAGTAGTTATTCAGTCTACGGTTGAGCGAAGTATCAATTTTTATTATTTTTTATATCACGCGTTGATTTATTTTAATCAGTGCGTTTAAGTCCAGTACGTTCGACATGGCGCACCTATCAAGCGAGTCCTATGTATCAAGTGTATTGCAATCGTTACTAGTAATTGCTCTATAATAGGCTGATAAAGAATGCTTAGTATTCACTCACCATTGATAAGACACTCAGAATAAGATAAGTTAAATTCGATTTTTCATTAATAATAAGGATTTGAATAATGACACCGTTTATAGCATTAGCACGTACAACATGTTCGGCATTTTTTGTTACTGATACTTTTGAGCAGCAGCTCGATAGCTCAAGCCGTTGCACCTACTTCAGTTTCAATAAACGGCAACTCACTTCAAGCGAAACTACAGGTCACGCCGTCAATTGAAGTAGACTTAGTAGTACAATTTGAGAAAAGTATCGGTTTAACCGCTGATAACATTAGCATCAACGCAACATTAGTTGATGCTAATTCAAGTGCCATCACCAATCGACTTAGCTCTACAAGTATTAAAGCAATACCCTCTTTTCCAGTGATTATTTCAATTAGCCCTAAAGCCGATTCTGGATTTGGCTTCGAAGGTTTGGCGTCAGTAGAAATCTATACTAAGTCGGTGAATTATAACACTGCTATGCCTGCTAGGATTTTTAGATCCCATGCTAATGGTGATTTTGAAGATATCACCTCCACTGTATCTGCAGGCAGCATTCGTGCTCGTGGTAACACTGGTAGCTTCTCAGACTTTATGATCTTGCTTGACGAACGAAGTAATATAGAAATGATTGATGACACGTTTTCCCAGCTAAGTGAACTGCTCAATCGTAATAGTGATAAAGTCTCGTCACTTTTAGCTACATCGATACAAACTTACACTGGTGCTCTACAACAAGCTTTGTTGCTCGCTGATTACGTTACCGCACTAGAGTTAGTAGAAAAATTGATCGTCGTAACAGAAAATGCGACAGGTGAACAATTGACTAATGTGTGGCGCTCTTCCAATGACGTAGTCAATATGCAAGGCGAATTGCTGACCCGCCTTAAAACCTTAAAATATAACCTTCGAGTCATTTAGTCCTAGTACTGTAATTATTTAAAGAAGGATATTGGCCGTGCCGATGCAAGTTAATGTTTCACTCGAATCGGGTTTGGTGTCTGAGCATATTCTTTTTGAGGGAAATACTTATAACATTGGCCGCTCAAATTTGTCTGATGTATTGATTAATCATCCTCAAATTTCTCGTGAGCACGCTACTTTGAGTGCCAACGACGACGACATTTGGTCGCTTCAGGACACCAGTAGTGTGGGTTGTTATCATCAGGGCAAACGCGTTAGCTATTTGCCTTTAACTACTGAGCAATTTTTACAGTTGGGTCCGGTATCGTGCCAATTTAAGCACCTTAACCATCACCAACTCACTGCTTTTGACAATCAAAATATATGGCGCCAAAGACAAGTCCTACAGCTTTCAAAGCAATTCAACCGGTGTTCTTCTAGTATTGCTTTGCTAGAATCTGCTCGTCATTGTTTGTTACAAACATTGGGCTGTGAACGGGCGGCACTGATTTTAGTCGATAAGCAAAAGCAACTTCAACAATGCTTAGGCTACGAAACATGGATGGAAGGTCATCGTTTTAGCGGCAGCAACACAATTATTCAGCGTTGTATCAATGAGCAGCGCGTTCTTGCTATCGGTAATGTTCAAGCCGACTCTGGTCTGGCGCTACAACACAGTGTCATTCGCAACAACATTCAAGCTGCGTTGTGTGTGCCTATCAAGTCTGAGAATCATGTCATCG
>Ga0222645_101160_pt1 | contig 12196 bp, 11 predicted proteins | sample AntAcemetagen292_FD_179881 | JGI IMG/M metagenome (GOLD analysis project Ga0222645, IMG submission 179881) | Saline water microbial communities from Ace Lake, Antarctica - #292 | ecosystem: Environmental > Aquatic > Non-marine Saline and Alkaline > Saline | place: Antarctica: Ace Lake | collected...
TTTTGACAAATGGCCAGCGTTGGCATGTGCCCGCAGCCCATGTTGATATTGTGGACGCAACCGGCGCCGGGGACCTGTTTGCCGGGGCCTTTTTATGGGCGTTGACCCATGGTTACGCGCTTGATGACTGCGGGCGCATCGGCAATATCGCGGCTGCCGAAATTATCAGCCATATTGGCGCGCGCCCCGAACAGGACCTAACCGCGTTGATTGCACAGGCGGGGCTGACGCCAACATCGTAGTTCGATCCGCGCTCTGGGTGAATGTTTGTAGGATGGCGCGTGAACAGGTTTATTTCCCTGTCCACACCGGATCGCGTTTTTCAGTAAAGGCACGTGCGCCCTCAAGCTGGTCTTGGGATGTGTACAATGCCGCCACGGCCGCAAGCTGGCTTTTGGTGATGCGGTTCATCGTGTCCTGGAATTTGCTGTCTTCGGCGTCGCGCACGACCTCTTTGATGGCAGCGTAAACTAGGGGGGGGCCACTTGCGAGAACGCGTGCCAGATCCCATGCGCGGCCCATCAATTTGTCTGCAGGCACAATTTCATTGACCAGCCCCCAGCGGTGGGCCTCTGCTGCATCAAACCAACGCCCTGTCAGTAATAACTCCATCGCGATATGGTAGGGAATGCGCTTGGGCAATTTGACGCTTGCGGCATCGGCCACCGTGCCAGACCGGATTTCAGGCAGCGCAAAGGTCGCGTGATCTGCGGCAAGGATCATATCTGCAGACAGGGCCAGTTCCAAACCACCGCCACAGGCAATTCCGTTCACTGCTGCAATTACGGGTTTGTTCAGATGTGGTAATTCTTGCAACCCGCCAAACCCGCCGACGCCATAATCGCCATCTACGGCATCCCCGTCTGCTGCGGCCTTTAGATCCCAGCCGGGGCAGAAAAATTTACCACCAGCGCCAGTTAAAATTGCAACACGCAATGTCGGGTCATCGCGAAAGTCGCGAAATATCTCGCCCATAATCCGGCTTGTGGCCAAATCTATCGCATTGGCTTTTGGGCGGTCCAGCGTCACTTCCAGAATTGCACCGTCGGTCCGTGTTTTTACAGGGGTCATGTTATGCCTTTGTGATCAATGCATCGACTGCAACCGCCCTGTCGGGTGTGCAGATCAACGGGTTTATTTCGACTTCGCAAATGGTATCTGCATGCGCAGCAACATAGGATTGTACCGCAAGGACGGCTGCAACAATGGCATCAATATCTGCGGCAGGTTGGCGGCGGTAACCGTGCAAAACCGGTGCGCATTTCAGTTTGTTCAAAGCGGTGCGCACATCGTCTGCTTGTACCGGTAACAGCAACGATATTGTATCACGCAGCAATTCTGTCAAAATTCCGCCAGCGCCCAGTGTTAAAACAAACCCGTGCGCAGGGTCACATGTGACGCCCACAAGAATTTCAGCCACTGGACTGGTGATCATTTCTTCGATCAAAACAGTGGGCGTGCCGATTTGCGCCGCGACACAACACGCATCATCGCGCGACACATTCAAGCGTACAGCTGCATGGTCGGATTTATGCGCCAGCCCGACACCTTTAATGGCAAACGGTGGCACCATGGCGGCAACGGCCAAGGCGATATCATGCGACCCACAGGCGGTTTTGGTGTGGGGTACGTGCAGCCCATGAACGGCCAGGGCCGATTTCGCGTCAAATTCCGACACCGTGCGCATGGCCTTGCTATGATGCGGCAAATATACGGGCAATAAGTGGGGTGCGCGAATTTGTGTCGCGGCTTGGGCTGCGGCAAGCGCCTCTGACAGGCCCATAAACGGAACAACGTCGCCCGCCATTAAATCGCGGGCCACATGTGCGGGCATCAGTTCGGGTAATGTGGCGACAACACCAAAGCGGGCGCCTGTTTGCTTCCGCACCGCCAGTGCGGCTTGGGTGGCACATATCCAATCGGCGGGATCGGTGGTGGGGTAGTCGACAATCGAAAACGTCAGCCCGATGTCGCAGCCAGTCATGCCCGCCCATGCGGCGGTCATCGCAGAGGCATCGCGCCAGATATAGGTGTGATAATCCAGTGGATTATTCAACGCCACCATTGGCCCCAAAGCAGTGCTAAGTTGGGTCGTCTGACGGGCCGTGAGCGCGGGAAAAGTCAGGTCCAGACCGACAGCCATATCGGCAATCAGACTTGCCTCGCCGCCCGAACAGCTAATGGAGGCGATGTTTGCATTTGGCAACGGCCCATAGCAGTGCAACAGTTTCAGCGTTTCAAGCATGTCAGGTAGCGACCGTAATCGTGCAATGCCCAGACGGTCCAGAAACGCCTGTGCGCCTGCGTCACTGCCCGCCAAGGATGCGGTGTGCGACACAGTCGCTTGTTGCGCATGCACGGATGCACCGACCTTGATTGCAATAAGCGGGACATCTTTTTCATGCGCTTTTGCGGCCAAAGCTTCCCAGTCGCGCAGATCGGAAAATCCTTCGATATGCAGCCCGATCGCCGTAACGCGCGGATCATCAAGCAAGGCGATTGCGATTTTGGCCTGTGATGTTTGCGCCATGTTTCCGCAAGTCACCATATAGGCAATGGGCAGTCCACGTGCTTGCATGGTGAGGTTGATCGCAATATTCGAGCTTTGCGTCAAAATCGCGACACCTGTTTGGACCGGCTCACAGCCATGTTGGTCGGGCCACAGCAAGGCACCGTCCAGCGCATTGATAAATCCATAGCAATTTGGTCCCAGAACCGGCATATCGCCTGCGGCGTCGACCAAGGCAGATTGCAGGTCTTCGCCTGTCGCATCTTGTGCGCTGGCCTCGGCAAAGCCGGATGCAAAGCACACTGCGCCGCCGGCACCCAGTGCCGCAAGATCGCCCACAAGTGAGATCGTGGCATGGCGATTAACACCGATAAAGACGGCGTCAGGCGGGCTTGGCAGATCGGCCAGTGACGTGACCGCAGCATATCCTGCCACACTGTCCGCTGTGGGATGCACAGGCCAGATCTGCCCTGTGTAGCCCATTGTAACCGATTGGCGGATCACGTGTGCGCACCACGCACCGCCCCCGATAACAGCGATTGATTTTGGCTGGAACAAGCGGTCAAGCGAACGCGCCATTGGTCTACGCTCCCAAGGGGCGTAATAAGTCACGAGAAATGATGTGCCGCTGAATTTCGGATGTGCCGTCCCAAATGCGTTCGACACGGGCATCGCGCCAGAACCGTTCAATCGGAAAATCATCCATCAAACCCATACCACCGAAAATTTGCAGCGTCTGGTCGGTGACCCGCGCAAGCATTTCGGACGCGTAAAGTTTTGCAGATGCAATTTCACGGTTTGCAGGCAGATTTTGATCCAAGCGCCATGCGGCCGCAAGTGTCAGCCAGTCGGCGGCATCAATTTCTGTGATCATATCGGCGATCTGAAAACTGACGCCTTGGAACTTGCCAATGGGTTGACCGAATTGTTTGCGTTCGGCCGCATAACTTAGCGCATAATCGAAACAGCGCCGCGCACGTCCGACCGAAAATGCAGCCACGGTTAGCCGGGTGGCATACAGCCATTCGTTCATTACGGCGAAACCGCCATCAACATCACCCAAAACCTGTGCATCGGGTAGACGGCAATCATCAAATGTCAGGATGTAATTTTTATACCCTTTATGGCTTACAGATTTATAACCATCGCGCACTTCGAACCCGGGTGTTCCGCGGTCGACCAAAAATGTGGTGATCCGGCGCTTGGGTCCTTTTGGCGTTTCATCGACACCTGTTGCAATGAAAACAATAAAGAAATCAGCGTGTTCCGCGCCCGAGATAAAATGTTTGGACCCGTTCACGACCCAGTCACCACCGTCGCGCACCGCTTGGCATTTCATGCCGCGCACATCTGATCCGGCGTCCGGTTCTGTCATGGCCAACGCATCAGACCTGTCACCGCGCACAGCAGGCAGCAAATAGCGTTCGCGCTGTTCGTCGTTACACGCCATTAGAATGTTTTGCGGGCGACCAAAAAAATGTGTCAACGCCATAGACCCGCGCCCAAGCTCGCGTTCAACCAAAGTAAAATCTGTGTGGGACAGACCCGCACCCCCCACAGATTCGGGGAAATTACAGGCATAAAACCCAAGATCGATGCATTTCTGCTTTATCTGTTGGCCCAATTCCGGCGGGACATGTCCCGTGCGTTCCACCTCTGCCTCGTGCGGATAAATCTCTTTTTCGACAAAGGTACGAACTGTTGTCGCGATCATATCTTGTTCGTCAGATAGGCCAAAATGCATGTGCTAGGTTCCTTGCGGAGGGTGTCGGAGAGAGCGGGCGTAATACCAAAAAGGCGGCCTTACGCGCCGAGTTTGGCATGCACCTCGTTGAGATCGATGTCGCCAACTGGCATTTTATTGCTAGGATTCGCGAAATCGTACTGGAACAACTGAAAGTCTTTTTTGTAAATTTCCCACATCAGATGCATCGACATGTCGTCAAAATAATCCTCGACAGGGTGCAGGCGTTTTGGTCCGTGCCCTTCGCTTTCGTTAAAGCGCGGAATACCTGCCAGATCAATTTTGTTGGGTGTTTCGATGCGATCAAGCACCTGTTGCATCCCGTCATTGAATTGCTCGGTCCAGAAAATTTTGTCATAACTGCCGCCGTTCACGATGAACGTCGAAATATGCCCCGACATGGCGGACCAGTGAATGTCAGGTTCCATCGGACGCCGCCAGCGAATGGTATCGCGGGCAAACAACAAAAACCGGCGAAAGGATTTGATCTGGTCAAATTCGAAGCCCGTTTCCGGATCACCGACCTCGATACCGTATTTCTGGATCAACAGCGGCACAAGGTTCCCGCGATAGCGACGGCCATTGCGCTGAATCCCGCAGATTTTATCAAAGAATGAAGATAAAATACGGGTGTAAGGGTTGCGCACACACGTAAATGAATAGCTGCTATGGGCTTTGACATTGGCGGTAATCAACGGCTGGCTGCGGTCCATGGCCCATTTGTGCATGCCGCCTTGGGCATCGTGAATGTCACCATCGAAAAATTCGCCATGGTCGGAATAATACATGATCTGCCCAATGGTCGAGCAGGCGCATTTAGGCACAACGCGGTACACCACGCTTTCGCTTTCTGTCATCCAAGTGCCGGGAAACCCCATGTTTATCTGTGTCCTTTTGCTGACGGATGCGCGTATTTTCTACATTTGTTTGGCATAGTTGATCCGGTTGCGCAAAGAAATCCTGTATATTCAATGCATGTTCACGTTATGAAGTGTAAACAAAGAGATATATTAAGGTAAACCGTTTCCGTTATGGCAAAAATCGCTTTCATTCTTCTGTGTCATAAAGACCCCGCTGCTATCATCCAACAAGCCCAGCAGTTGACTGCTGCAGGTGATTTTATCGCGATCCATTTCGATGCGCGCGCTCCTGTACAGGCATTCCAGCAGATCACACATGCATTGGATGGAAACCCGAATGTGGTTTTCGCAACCAAGCGGATCAAATGCGGGTGGGGCGAATGGTCGTTGGTGCAGGCCACATTATACGCCGTGCAAGCGGCTGTTGATGCATTTCCGCGCGCGACTCATTTTTATATGGTGTCCGGCGATTGCATGGCGATCAAATCGGCCAAATATGCGCACCAGTTTTTGGATGAGCATGATGTCGACTATGTCGAAAGTTTTGATTATTTTGAAAGCGACTGGATCAAAACCGGCTTCAAGGAAGAGCGCCTGATCTACCGGCATTTGTTTAACGAACGCACCCAAAAGCGGTTGTTTTACTGGTCATTCTGGTTGCAGCGTAAATTGGGGATAACCCGCGATGTGCCTGCCGATTTGCAGGTCATGATCGGGTCGCAGTGGTGGGTTTTGCGGCGGCGCACGGTCGAGTGGATCCTTGATTTTACCAAAAAACGCAAAGACGTCATGCGATTTTTTCGCACAACATGGATTCCCGACGAGACATTTTTTCAGACAATCGTGCGTCATTTGGTGCCCAGTAACGAAATCGAAACCCGCACAATGACGTTTTTGATGTTTACCGATTATGGTATGCCGGTGACGTTTTATAACGACCACCACGATTTGCTTTTGTCTCAGGATAGTTTGTTTGCACGTAAGATCAGTCCGGAAGCAACAGAGCTGAAAACCCGACTGGGCAGGCTGTATGCCTCTGGCCGTGACGATTTCAAGGTATCGAACGAAGGACGTGGGCTGTTTAGTTTTCTAAGCGGACGGGGCAGAATCGGGCGCAGATTCGCGACCCGTTTCTGGGAGGCGGAGGCATCGCTGGGCCGTGAACGCGAGCTGCTTATTTTGGCGTGCAAAAAATGGCACGTTGCCAAGCGTCTTGTTGGGGCCATTCGCCATCACACCGACATTCCGACAATTGAATACCTGTTCAATGAACAAGACGCATCATTGCCGGATTTGGGTGGTATCCAAAGCAATCTGGATAAACGGACCCGGCACCGCCGTGCGTTGATGCGGATGCTGTTCGACTATTATGAAACTGACCGTCTGATTATTTGTATGGACACGGCCAGCCTTGATCTGATGCAGGATTTTTTTCACGACCGTTCAACCACCAAATTGTTGGAAATCGAATGTAGTTTGACGGACGATTATCTTTCCGGTCACGCCCGCCGTGTCGGGTTGGCCGGAGAGCAAACATCATCCGATACATTGGCCCAATTGCTGCCGACCATCCGGTATGATGTATTGTTCGAGAGCGACCGGATTCGCGATGCCGGTTTTGAAAACTACCTGCGTGTTTCCGAAACCAAAAGCCCGCAAGAAAACGCGGTTCCGCTTGCGCAGTTTTTGTCGGTGGATGAGGATACTGCCCGCCAGATTGCTGAAACCCCATACCTGTTTGTTGACTAGAGGCCTGTGCTGATGACATTTGATTATGACGACCAGAATATTTTTGCCAAAATTTTACGCGGTGAAATCCCGAACACAACAGTGTTTGAGAACGATCACGCGCTGGCATTTCACGACATTACTCCGCAAGCGCCAACGCATATTCTGGTGATTCCCAAAGGCCCGTATATGTCGTTGGACCATTTCGCAAAACATGCTGATGCGGCTGAACAGGTTGCATTTTTTGCAGCCGTCGCTGCGGTGTGTGATGCGGCGGGTGTTGATGACGGATTTCGCGCCATCGCCAATACCCGCAGCCACGGTGTGCAGGACGTGCCGCATTTTCACATGCACATCCTTGCGGGTCGCCCGATGGGGGCGATGCTGTCACAATAGGTTAGACGCCTGCGACAGGATCGTTGGGCAAAATGCGCGGCTGCATTAATTCTTGGTTAACGCCAAAAACACCTCTTCAAGGTCGGATTGTTCGGTGGTGATGTCTTTGATCTCTATTTTCGCAGCGCGGATCAGGTCAAGGACAGCATCTGCACTGGTGCTGTTGGACTGATAGGTGAACGCCAGCTTGCCGTTTGCACGCTTCTGCCCGACAATTGTTGGTGGCAAGTCAGGCAATGTACTGTCGCGGGCGGGCGTGATCACAAGGGTTTTGTGGTCAAGTCTGCCAAGAAGGTTTTTGGTGCTATCGCGCACAATCAGTTTGCCGTGATTGATGATGCCGATATCGTCGCAGATGGCCTCGGCTTCTTCCAGATAATGCGTGGTCAGAATAATCGTGACACCGCGCGCGTTCAGGTCACGCACATTATCCCACAGCATTTTGCGCAATGCGATATCAACGCCGGCGGTTGGTTCGTCAAGAACAAGGATCTGTGGCGAGTGAACAAGCGCTTTGCCCAGCAACAATCGCCGCCGCATTCCGCCCGACAAAGACCGCGCATGTGCGTTGGCTTTATCTGTCAGGCCAATCAGTTCAAGAATTTCTGCTGTTTTGCGTTGTGATTTTGGCACGCCATACAGCCCTGCTTGCACGTCAAGCGACCCTGCGGGGGTGAAAAACGGGTCAAGATGCGGTTCTTGTGGCATAATTCCGATTGATGCGCGTGACTGGCGTGGATTGTCGTCTTGGTCAAACCCCCAGATTTTTACGGATCCGGCGGATTTTGTGACAAGACCCGCAAGAATGTTAATCAGTGTGGATTTTCCCGCGCCGTTTGGCCCCAATAATCCGAAGATTGCCCCTTGAGGAATATTCAGATCAATTCCGTGCAGCGCAGTTTTGGCGTCGGATTTGCCCGTGGCGGCATATGTTTTCCGAAGCCCTGAAATTTCGATCGCATTGCGTGTCATGTGCGTCTTTCCCCCGATGCGGGCATTGTGTTATGGCATATGTAAAGCGGGGATGTTCCCGCCACAACCAGACAGGACCGGATATGACAAGACCCGCCCCAGAAATCCGCATTGTAACCGAATATCGCGTGTCGTGTGACGGTGGAGAAGGTGCATTGGGCCATCCGCGCGTTTGGCTGCAAATTCCCGATAGCCACGGCTGGGTGGAATGTCCGTATTGTGATGCAAAAATTGTTCACAAGGACTTTGAGGGAAAAGTCTGATCTGGCAGTCGGCCAGAAATAATGGCAGTTTGGCGATGATGTAATTTCGGGGGCCAAGCATGACACAGCAATTCGGTAAAGGGTGCCATCTGCATCTGATTGACGGGTCTGCCTTTATTTTTCGTGCATATCATGCGCTGCCGCCATTGACGCGCAAATCCGACGGGCTGCCTGTTGGTGCTGTCAGCGGATTTGTGAACATGTTGCAACGCTATATCGAAGGCAATTCCGGCGCTGATGCGCCCACGCATGTTGCCGTGATCTTTGACAAAGGCAGCCACACGTTTCGCAACGACATGTACGACCAGTACAAAGCCAATCGTGACGCCATGCCGGAAGATTTGCGCCCGCAAATGCCGCTGACCCGCGAAGCGACCCGTGCGTTCAATATTGCATGTGAAGAAATCGAAGGCTTCGAGGCCGATGACATTATCGCGACCTTGGCCCATCAAGCGCGTGATGCGGGCGGTCAGGTAACAATTTTATCCTCGGACAAGGATTTGATGCAGCTGGTTGGCGGCGGTGTCGTCATGCTTGACCCGATGAAGAACAAATTGATCGATGCGGACGGCGTGCATGAAAAATTTGGCGTCGGGCCGGACCGCGTTGTCGATGTGCAGGCGTTGGCGGGTGACAGTGTGGACAATGTGCCCGGGGCGCCCGGTATCGGGATCAAGACCGCTGCGTTGCTGATTAATGAATATGGCGACCTTGAAACGCTGTTGGACCGTGCCGGCGAAATCAAACAACCCAAGCGGCGCGAAAGTCTGATCGATAATCGCGCCCAGATCGAGTTGTCCAAAAAATTAGTACAGCTGGACTGCGATATGGTTTTGCCATTCGATCTGGATAGTCTGGAAGTTCGAGCACCCGTGCCAGAAGATTTGTTGGGCTTTCTTGCCAAGATGGAATTTCGCACCATTGTAAAACGTGTCGCAGACCGATTGGGAGCCGCGGCACCTGTGGTCAAGGATACGGCCCCTGCTGCCGTCGCGCTGGAAGCGGTGCCGTTCGATGCCACAGGTTATGAAAAAGTGGCGGATGCGGCGGCGTTGCAAGTCTGGATCGACAGGATTTATGCGCGGGGCCATGTGGCTGTGGACACGGAAACCACTGCGTTAAATGAAATGCGCGCTGCGCTTGTGGGCGTGTCGCTGTGTGTGGATGCAGGACAGGCTTGCTACATCCCTTTGGCCCATAAGGCTGCCGCGCAGGACGATTTGTTCGGGTCGGACGCACGTGCAGAAGGGCAGATGGATTTTGATACCTGCCTTGGCATGCTGCGCCCGATGTTAGAGGATGAAACCATCCTGAAAATTGGCCAGAATATGAAATACGACGCCAAAATTCTGGCGCGTCAAGGGATTACCGTGCAGCCGATTGATGACACCATGCTGATGTCCTATGCGATGCACGGCGGGCTACATAATCACGGGATGGACCTGTTATCGCAGCGATATTTGGGGCACACGCCCATTCCGATCAAGCCGCTGTTGGGCACCGGAAAATCTGCGATCACATTTGACCGCGTCCCGATTGATGACGCGGTGTGCTATGCGGCCGAGGACGCGGATATCACATTGCGTTTGTGGCAGATGTTCAAGCCGATGTTGCACACCAAACAAGTCACAACAGTTTACGAAACACTTGAACGTCCGTTGGTGCCAGTGCTGGCGCAAATGGAAATGCACGGGGTCAAGGTTGATCGCGACACCCTAAGTCGGATGTCCAATGCGTTTGCGCAAAAAATGGCAGGGTTGGAAGACGAAATTCAAACCCTTGTCGGGCATCCGTTCAATATTGCATCGCCCAAACAGCTGGGTGAAATTTTGTTTGATGAGATGGGCCTTGAAATGCCGGATGGGAAAAAACCGGCAAAGGGAAAAACAGGGGCTTATTCAACAGGCGCAGATGTTCTGGAAGACCTTGCGACCATTCATGATTTACCGCGTTTGATTTTAGACTGGCGTCAGTTGGCCAAGCTGAAATCAACCTATACCGATGCATTGCAAGACCATATCAACACCGAAACAGGCCGCGTGCATACATCGTATTCGATCGCAGGGGCCAACACCGGGCGGCTTGCGTCAACGGATCCGAATTTGCAAAATATTCCGGTTCGGTCCGAAGAAGGACGCCGGATCCGCGAGGCGTTTATCGCAGACGAAGGCAAGGTGCTGGTCAGCCTTGACTATAGCCAGATCGAACTGCGTATTCTTGCCCATATTGCCGGAATTGATGCGTTAAAACAGGCGTTTAAGGATGGCGTCGACATTCACGCACAAACCGCATCGGAAATGTTCGATGTGCCACTGGAAGACATGACGCCTGATATTCGTAGTCAGGCTAAGGCGATTAACTTTGGCGTCATCTACGGGATTTCGGGGTTCGGGCTGGCGCGGAATTTACGCATTCCGCGGCGCGATGCACAGGGATTCATTGACCGTTATTTTGAACGGTTCCCGGGTATTCGTGCTTATATGGACCAAACTGTGCAATTCGCCAAAGACCACGATTATGTTGAAACGCTTTTTGGGCGGCGCATCAACACGCCGGAAATCAATGCCAAGGGGCCGCAGGCGGGGTTTGCAAAACGTGCCGCGATCAACGCACCTATTCAAGGCACGGCAGCAGATGTTATTCGCCGCGCCATGATCAGGATGCCTGCTGCAATTGTGGGTCTGCCAGCCAAGATGTTATTGCAGGTTCATGACGAACTGATTTTTGAAGTCGACGCAGGCGCGGCGGATGACCTGATAACCGTGGCGCGCGAGATTATGGAAAATGCATCGGACCCTGCTGTAAAGCTCGATGTCAAACTGGCGGTGGATGCGGGCCAAGGAAAAAGTTGGGCGCAGGCGCATTGATGGACCGTAAACCTGCAACAGCAACACAGCTAGTCGATGATGACCGCGTGCGGGTCACGCGGTTTGGTTTTGAACCAAATGCGCAAACTGGATGGCACACCCATGCCTACGATTATGTGATTACCGCTGTGACCGAATGTGCGATGCAGCTTGAAAATTCCGATGGGGCGGTTGTTGATGTGACGATCGCTGCGGGTGATGCATATCGTCGAAATGCCAAGATAAAACACAATGTCATTAATCGCAGCGTGGCCGTGATGACATTTGTCGAGGTCGAGCTGAAATAGGGTGCGATGGGTTAAAACCCATCCTACGTGCGTGTGTCAAAGGGCAGGGGAAAGACCCCACCCTTTGACTGGTGTTTTAGTTTACGGATTTTTCGGCAATCAAATTGGCCGGCGTTTGTGTTGCAGTTGTAATATTAATCCGGCGCGGCTTGAGCGCCTCGGGCACTTCGCGTGCAAGATCTATATGTAACATCCCATTTTCATGGGCTGCACCGGTAACTTTTACGTGGTCGGCCAGTTGAAAACGCCGCGCAAATGCGCGCGTTGCAATACCACGGTGTAAATAGGTTTTGTCTGCATCATCATCAGCCTTGCGTGCGGTTACATGAAGCCCGCGATCCTTGACTTCGATAGCGAGATCACTTTCGCTAAATCCGGCAACAGCGATAGAAATGCGCCATGTGTCGTCTGCCGTTTTTTCGATGTTGTAGGGAGGATAGCTGGTGTTGGTGTTGTCGGTCGCCATTGCTCTGTTAATCAGGTCGGCAACTTGGTCAAATCCAACGGTTGCACGGTGAAGCGGTGTTAGGTCAAGAGTACGCATAGGTCATCCTTTATCAAGCGATAACA
>Ga0222645_101167_pt1 | contig 12109 bp, 7 predicted proteins | sample AntAcemetagen292_FD_179881 | JGI IMG/M metagenome (GOLD analysis project Ga0222645, IMG submission 179881) | Saline water microbial communities from Ace Lake, Antarctica - #292 | ecosystem: Environmental > Aquatic > Non-marine Saline and Alkaline > Saline | place: Antarctica: Ace Lake | collected...
CAGGCGACCGCCTCGTGCTGAGCCGCAATCACGGCGAAATCGTGGTGGGGCGGGTAATCGTGGTGGATATCGGCGCGCGCGACCAAAAACGATTCGTGCGTCTCGCGTCGGAACGCGCCGTGCGTTTCGACGGTCCGGGCGCGGCGAAGGACGACCAAACGTGGCGGTTGGACAAGGATGACGGAGGCGGGACGATGTCCGGTCGCGCGCGGGCAGCGTTGGTGGAGACGTTCTCGTCGGGTGACGCAAGAGCGGTGAATCTCCGCAGACAGCTGTTTGACCTGGCGCCGCCTGTTTTCGACTACGCCCAGGCGGATACTCTGTTGGCGAACCTCTCCCTAACCGGCGCGAAGCACGTGTGGAACTTGAACGACGAACAGCGCGGCGCCGTGCGCCGTGTCTTGGCCGCGAAGGATTACTGTCTGATCGTAGGTTTGCCCGGGTCGGGTAAATCACAAGTGTTAGCGGCGACCGTTCGCGCGCTTTTGGATTCCGGGAAGTCGGTGCTGATAACCTCGCACACGCACACCGCCGTGGACAACGTGCTGCAGCGGCTGCCGAACGTGGGCGTTGACTCATTTGTCCGTTTGGGCGGCGAGCACGGCAAGGCGTCGGTTTTCGCGGCGGCGTTCACCCCGGGCGGTCCAAAACACAACGCGCAGTCCACCACCGAGCTCCAAAACCTGGCGGATTCGTGCAGCGTGGTCGGGGCGACGTGCTACGCCGCGGCGAACCACCCTATTATCACGCGCAGACGCGTGAAAACGACGAAAGCTTCCGGGTCGCCAGACCTTGGGAACATCGAAGAAACACACAATGGTTTCTTCGACGTCGTGTTGGTGGACGAAGCCGGCCAGATGACGCTCCCGTCGTCGCTGCCCCCGCTGCTTCGCGCGGGCGTTTTCGTGCTGGTAGGAGACCCGCACCAGCTCCCGCCTCTGGTGCAGTCGGAGGCTGCGTCTGCTGGGGGGCTTTCCGTTTCGCCCATGCAGCTGCTGTCCGAGACGCACCCGTCATGCGTCGCCGAGCTCCGTACGCAGTACCGCATGGCGGACGACTTGGCCCGGATATCGAACTTGATTTCGTACGGCGGGCGGTTGAGGGCGGCGAACGATTTCGTCGCGAACCGAGTTTTGACGTTGACTACCCCTGCTCCGAGTCAAACTCCGGCGTGGCTCGTACGCGCGACGGACCCGTTGAACCGGGTGGTTTTCCTCGACACGAGCGACTTTGGGCGCGACGCGTACGAGACAAACGGGGGTGGTGGATCCGAGACACACGAAAAAAGCGCCGACGGGAAACAAATGAACAAAAAAAACTCCAGAGGGAACAAGCACGTCAACCGACTGGAGCGCGACGTGATTTTGAAAGTGCTCCGGGTGTTACACTCGCGAGGCGCCGACGTGGGGAGCTGCGCTGTTTTGTCGCCGTACAACTCGCAGGTTGACGCTTTGGCCCTCGATTTGCAAAAGAGCGCGTCCGCGATTCCGCAAAACACCGAGGCGCTGACGATCGACCGCGCGCAGGGACGGGACGTGGATTGTGTTTTGATTTCGTTCGTTCGAGGCAACTTGGGTAAGGAGTGCGGCCGACTGTTAGCGGACCGACGGCGTTTAAACGTCGCCCTGACCAGAGCAAAGTGTAAGCTCGTGTTAGTCGGGTGCGGCGAGACGTTGCTGCAATCGCCCGTTTTGTCGCAAGTCCTTGGCATCATGCTGGAAGAGGGGTGGATTGTCCCAATGCAGCCGGGGTCGGTTTAGGGTTTAAGGGTGTTTAAGGGTGTTTAAGGGTCAGGGCATGACATGACATGAATGTAGCATATGTTTTTAACGGTACCGAGTACACTTCATCACAACGCGTCGTCCCACTCTCTCTTCCCTGGTTCCCTTCGGGACACCAAATCAATTCAATTCGCGAAGTACAGGTTTAATACACGCGCGCCGCGGGCGGGACGTGTTCCATCTCGTCATCCAGGGGTTGGTGGTGCACCGGCCTGTAGTCGATTCGTACTTTTCTCTTGTCGTCGATGAACCCCACGGTGTGCTTCATCCAATCCACGTCGTCGCGCTTTGGGAAATCCTCGCGCGAGTGCGCGCCCCTGGATTCCTTTCGCTGCTCCGCGGAGTGCATTGTGATTTGCGCGTTCGGCATCAGGTTGTGCAGCTCCAACGCCTCGATCAAATCCGTGTTCCACACCAACGAGCGGTCAGTGACGGACAGGTCGTCCAAACGCGACGCGACTTCGTCGATCTTCGCGCACCCCTCCGCTAAGCTCTCCTGGGTACGGAAAACGGCGGCGTCGTCCTGCATCACGCGCTGCATGGCTTTGCGCACGCTCGCGGTGGAGTGCTGGCCGCTTGCGTGGCGCACGGCGTCGAGGTGCACAAGCGCGTGCTCGCCCGCATCCGCAGCGATCTTCTTGTGCGGCTTTCCTGGCGACAGCATGCCCGCCACGGTGTTGGCGCAGGCTCGGCCGAAAACCACGATGTCAAGAAGCGAGTTCGCGCCCAAACGGTTTGCGCCGTGCACGCTCGCGCTGGCGCACTCGCCCGCCGCGAGCAGCCCGGGCACGACGGTATCGGGGTTCCCGTCCTTCCCCAACGTCACCACTTCGCCTTTGTAGTTCGTGGGAATACCGCCCATGTTGTAGTGCACGGTGGGAATCACGGGGATGGGTTCTGAGAGATAAAAAAGAAAGTGTCAGTATCGTATGGGCAATCAGTCGGCGGAATGTGGTAAATGGGAAATCTCACCTTTCGTGACGTCGACGCCGGCGAAAATCGCGGCGGTTTCGGAAATCCCGGGCAAGCGCTCCTGATTGTGACAAAAGAAATGTCAGTCGGGGTATGGGCAATCAGTCGTCTCTTAATGTGGTGAGTGGGAAAGGCCCTTACCGCGAGGAGCTCGGGGGGGAGATGGTTCAGGTGCAGGTAGATGTGGTCTTTGTCCGGCCCCACGCCCCTGCCTTCCCGGATTTCCATGGTCATGGACCGGGAAACGACGTCACGTGACGCCAGGTCCTTCGCCGACGGCGCGTACCGCTCCATGAACCGCTCGCCTTCGCTGTTCCGCAAAATCCCACCCTCCCCACGGCTCCCCTCCGTGATCAAACACCCGGCGCCGTAAATCCCGGTGGGGTGGAACTGCACGAACTCCAGATCCTGTAACGGCAACCCCGCTCTGGCCACCATGGCGTTGCCGTCGCCAGTGCACGTGTGCGCTGAGGTGGCGCTAAAGTACGCGCGGCCGTACCCGCCGGTGGCGAGGATGGTTTTGTGCGACCGGAACCGGTGAATCGTGCCGTCCTCCATGCACATCGCCATGACCCCTACGCACTCGCCTTCGTGCATGATCAAATCGATCGCGAAGTACTCCACGAAGAACTGGGTGTCGTGCTTCAGCGCGGCGCCGTACAGGGTGTGCAGCATGGCGTGCCCGGTCCTGTCAGCGGCGCACGCGCACCGGTACGCCTGGCCGCCTTTGCCGTAATCCAGGGATTGGCCTCCGAACGCGCGTTGGTAGATCTTCCCGTCGTCCGTCCTGCTGAACGGCAAACCGTAGTTCTCCAGCTCGATGACCGCCTTCGGGGCCTCGCGGCACATGTACTGAATCGCATCCTGATCCCCGAGCCAATCCGCGCCTTTGATCGTGTCGTACGCGTGCCACCGCCAATCGTCCTCCGTCATGTTTCCAAGCGCGGCGTTGATTCCGCCCTGCGCCGCGACCGTGTGCGACCGCGTGGGGAAAAGCTTGGTGATGCACGCGGTTTTCAACCCGTGCTCGGACAAACCGATCGCGGCTCGTAAACCGGCGCCGCCGGCGCCCACCACCACGGCATCGTACTCGTGGTCGATGATCGTGTACGCGGCAGTACCTGGGGATGGGTATTTGGGGGGGGGGTCAGAGAAGATGTACACAGAGCCGACGCGGCGTTTCGTGTGGAGCGTCTTTTATAGGCCTCCCTCCCGTGCTTCAGTTCGGCACCAAGGAAGTATCCAAAAGCGGGGTTGGTGGAGTCCAATCGATCCAGGAGGCGAAGGAACGACGAACGAAATCTATCTTCGGTCCGAAGATGACGGGCGGACGCAATCGCGGTGTCGCACGTACCTGGTGCCTTGGCCGAGGACGAGGCCGCGCCTGAGGTGTGCAGTCCGCACACACCCTGGCGGGTCCACGAGGGTGCGGCCCACCTGGCCGCCGCCCCCAGGATCTTGCGTCGCAAGCTCATCGCGAAGTGACGACTTTGGGGCGACGTCATCCCGAGATATTTTGCTGCAGCAAAGGGCTTCGACCTGCGAAAACGCAAAAAAAGTGTGGAACGACAGGCGAACAACAGTCTCCCTTTTTGGGAATGTGGACGTTGGTTTGTACCTCCTGAATTCGCCACTCAAAACAAGTCGGCGCTCGCCTTCGCGGTTTTCTTCTTTTCCAAGAAATCCATTAGGCGCCGCACCACGACGCACGAATGGCGGGCGGCGGTGGGGTCCTCGGCGGTGCCGGCGGCAAGTCTTTCAAAGGGAAGAAACCCGTGTATGGTGAGAAGAAGCGCCCCGATGGCAAGGCGCTTCGGCCCGGGGACCTTCCTCCCCGGCGAGGAAGGGGCTGGAACCCCGGGGCTGGGCCGCGACCCGACTTTGAGAAAAGCGGCGGCGGCGGCGGCGAGGACACGACTCGGCTTTCCAACGTGTGGCACGAGGCTAGCGACACGCTGGCGTTACCCCCGAAAGTGGTAACGGCGGCGAAGGACCTTCCGCAAACCGAGATGGACGCGAAGGAGCGAATCGCGATAACGGCGCTTGAGGAACGTACCGCGCATCACGAAAAGAATCAGGCGCGAAGTGGCAGCGCGGATGGGAAGTGGTTATCCCTGGTGCGCAGCAGCGGTACCGCTGCGGATAAAATAGCCGCGGCGACGGTGTTGGCGCAGGAGGACCCTGTTGCGAACTTGAAAAGCCTGGAACACCTACTCGCGTTGCTTGAAAAAGCGCGAGTCAAGGGGGGCAAGCGAGGCGCCGTGCAAGCGGTGGGCGCTTTGACGGAACTTTTTCGCGACGCGCTGTTACCGCCGAACCGGAAACTGAAGTACTTCAGCGAACAACCCCTTTCGCAATCGAACACGCTTCCGAACGAACGCAAGCGGTTGTTGTACTGGCACGTAGAGGACCTGGTGAAACGCGCGTACGCGCGGTTCATCAACGCCCTGGACGCGTTATCCAAAGACCCGCTCCCCGTGTTGAAGGAAAAGAGCACCAAGAGCGCGTACGAGCTGTTGATTTCGCGCCCCGAGGCGGAACAATCTCTGCTCGCGATTCTGGTGAACAAACTCGGGGACCCGCAGCGCAGAACCGCGTCCAACGCCGCGCACCTGTTACTACAGCTGGTTTCCAAGGAACACCCCGCGATGAAACGAATCGTCGCGCGCGAGGTTGAATCTTTTTGTTTCAGGAAAGGCGTCGGCTTGAAAGCGCAGTACTACGCCGCGGTGCTTCTGAACCAGTTTCCGTTGTCGCACGCAGGCGACGGCGAAAGGCTCGCCGCGCAGCTCGTGGAGTTCTACTTCGCGCTGTTCCAGACCCTGCACAAAAGGAGCAAGGAGAACCTGGAAAACGGGGGCGAGGAGGGCGAGGACAAGAAAGCCACGGAGAAGAAACGGTGGCGCGACGGCGCGAAGGGCGGCAGGGGCGGCAGGGGCGGAGGAAGAGGTGGAGGTAGAGGCGGCGGCCGAGGTGGCGGTCGAGGCGGTGGCCGCGGTCCGAAACCGGAAAAGTTCCAAAAACCGGGGGGGTTGGTGCACAACGGCGTCGCGCGCGCGCCCGCCACGCCCATGGGCGCCGGCGTGGACGCGCGTGTCGTCTCAGCGCTCCTCACGGGAATCAACCGCGCGTTTCCGTACGTCGACGGCGACGCGGTGGAACCGTTGGTGGAGAAAGTATCCCCCGCGCTATTCGCGATCGCGCACAGCCCTAACTTGGGAGGCGCACTGCAAGCCCTGGCGTTGCTGTTACAGCTCCTGTCCGCGCGAGCCGCCGTTTCCGACCGGTTCTACCGAGCCCTGTACGCCACGCTGTTACACCCGGGCGCCCCGAGAGGGTCAAGCGCCGCGGCCGGGCAGCTGTTGTCCCTCACATTCCGCTCGCTGAAGGACGACCCGCGGCCGCAGCGCGCCGCGGCGGTGGTGAAGCGTTTGTTGCAAGTCGCGCAGCACGCGGGCGCGCCGTTCGCGTGCGGCGCCCTGATGCTCGTTTCCGAGTTTCTGAAACAGAAACCCTCGCACTGGGACGCGGTGCGTCAGCCCCGGGAAGGGGACGAGGATGACGACGTGGAGCGGTTCGTTGACGCGGATGACGACGACGAGGGGTTTGGGGATGATTCCGGTGACAAGAAGAGTAAGTCCGAAGTTGTCAAGAAATCGGGGGGGGGGTCCGATTCGGATGACGGGGATGACAAAGAAACAAGCGACTCGGACGCGGATGTCGACGACGAAACGAGCGACGCCAAGAAAATCGCGGCTCAAAAGGCGAAAACCAAGGAGTCGATGCGGTATGACATGGCTAAGCGAGACCCTCTGTACGCGAGGGCGGACCAGGTTTGCTGGTGGGAACTCTCGTTGCTGGAACGGAACGTCCACCCGAGCGTCGCGGCGATGGCGCGGTCGTTACTGGGCGGGTTTTCCGTGGATTACGCCGGCGATCCGCTGGCGGATATGACCCTCGCGTCGTTTCTCGACAAGTGGCTGCAGAAGAAACCGAAGCGCGCCAAGGTCAGTAAAGGCGGCAGCGAGGTGATGATGAAGAAACGGGACGTGGACCCAGGGTCGCTGGGGTTCGCGCCGGGTACCACCGAGTTCGCGAAACTGGCGGAAAACGAAGTCGACCCGTCGGAGGTTTTCTTCCACCGGTACTACGCCGCCAAGGAAAGCGACGGGAAGACGAAGAAAAAGGAGAAAAAAGGGGGCGCGGGGAAGGACGACGAAACCGCGGGCGATTCCGACGCCGACTCCGAGGATGACGACTTGGTTCTGGAGAAACGCAAAAAGAAAGCGGAACGCGCGGGTATCGAAGGGTTCGACCACGAAGACGACGAAAACGACAGCGACCCGGACGACCCCGATCTCGGCGAGTTTGAAAACGACGACAGCGACGAAGACGACGACGCGCTCCCCAGCGCGGGCGGACGCAAAGGCACCCTCAAACCGAGCGGCATCGATCCCAAAACCGCCGGGTTTGGGGATTACGACTCGGACGAAGACGCGGCTGCGGACCGAGAGGAACGCAAGGAGGAGGATACCGCCGATGCGGACGCGTACAACTACGACAGCCTGGTGGACGCGTACGGCGAGAAGCCGGGGTACTTGCGCCGGCAGATGGACGCGCGCGCGGCGGAGGCGGCGGCGGCGGCGGAGTCAGAGTCGGACGTGTGTGAGGAGGAGGAGGAGGAGGAGGAGGACGACGACGACGACGAGGACGGCGTGAAGGTTTGGGAGTACGAGGGCGATGGGTCGGAGGAGGAGGAGGAGGGTGCTGTTGATTTGGAGGGTGAGGGTGATTCGGAGGGTGAGGATGTCTCGGAAGGTGAGGATGATTCGGAACAAGAAGGTGCTTCGGACGATGACGACGGCGCTGTTGACGACGCCCCAGGCGCCGTTGCTGTTGACGACGACGAAGTGACGCTCACCGCGGCGGTTCCGGGCAAAAGCCGCGGCGGCGCGGACGCGTTCGCGTCCCTCGATGATTACCAGTCAATGATCGACGCGGATTTCGCGGACCACCCGCCTGCGAAGGATGACGACGACGACACGGAAAAGGACGAGGAGGAGGACGACGAGACCCCGAAGGCGAAGAAAACAAACAAGCGGAAATCCGTTTCGAAATCGCCGAAATCACCGAGCGCCAAGAAAAAGAAACCGTCCCCCGCGGTGACGCGCTCGCGAAGAAACTAGAGCCGGCGTGACGAACGGCCACCTGCTTAAATATCCTACTATTACAATATCACACCTCGAAACCGCACTCACACCTTGTCCGCGCCGAACATCCGAATCATGTATTGCTGCGCGGGCGACGCGTTCGCCATGACGGCGTCTCGACATTTTTGCTGGGCGATTTTTTTGAAATCCCGGAATCGATCGCCCTCGGGGACGTGCGACGGATACACCGCTACGAAAACGCGATCGGGAACGTGCCGCGTGTTTACTTCGCGATCATGTTGGTTTTGTGAAGTGGATTTCTCGCCCCCTCCGTAGTGTAAGGTGGCGGTGGCGTGTGTCAAGCCTTGCCTATCTTTATTCCAATCGTCCAGGATTTGGGAAACCGCCTTTTCGTCCAACGACCGGTCCGCGGCGCAACGCGAGTAACACAGCAACGCGCAGAGGTACTCACGGGGAACTTTCTTGTCCAGCGTATCGAGCAACAAAGACCACCCCGCGCCGGACCGTAACAAGTCAGGGTGCACGAGTGGGTCGGCACTGCCTTGCAACCGAACGAGTCTGGCGCCTGGTTCATTTTTCAAAACATCGCCCGAAATCTCCACCACCGCGAATGCGCCTTTGCGGAAAGCAAGCGAGGGGCCTGCATCGTTTGTTGATTCGACGGCGAGGTACTCACCCTCTGCCATTTCACGTAGCAAATCCTTCTGCACCGTGGCAAACATATTTTCCATGTCCATGTTCATCGTGCACGGCGCTTGCCGTTGTGGAGAAATGAGGCTGCGAAAACGCGGCCGTTGTTGACAGTCGTAAAAAAAAATGAAAACCGTGAAGATCTCGACTCGAGCATCACCTCTCTCCCACGTCACTCGTCTTGCGCGGGTCCATCGGGAGCGATGGACCGCGCGTTTGGTCGCCGCGCGTGGGTGCCAGTGGATTTCTTTGAGCTGCACGACGTGGACCCACCCGCGGCGTCCATCGAGCGCGGATGCCACTGTTTGCTTTTCGGTCCCGAAGGGTCAGGGAAAACCACACTTTTGTTCCAGCACGCTTTGGCGTTCGTGAAGCGCGACCCGGACGCGCGCGTGCTGTTCGTATGCCGCCGCGACGCGGTTGAGGCGGCACCTCCTTTGCTTCCCCAAAGCGCCGCTGATTTGGACGCCGCGCAACGCATCTCCATGAAATACATCACAACCGACTTGGATCTGTGCAAGCTTTTTAGCGTGATGCACCTTTTGCCTCCAAACGAGCTCCCGAACCTCATCGTTATAGACCGGTTGTCCAGCTTCTTCCCGGATGACACCGGCGCGCACGGCCGCCACGAAAATCAACGAGGCGAGAACTACGGAAACGCCGCCCACCAAGATTGGCAAGCCGCGCGGGACCGTCGCGAACGCGAGATGCGCGTGGTAAGAGCCGTCGCCGCCGCGAGCGAGTGCTGTAATTCGATTCGAACGCAGCCGCCGTTTGACGCGGAGTCGCCCGCTGTCGGCGGGTTCCGGGGTGACGCGAACGACACTGAGACGTCGACGATGATTAACGACGAGGAGGCGAGCGAAACGAGCGGCTGTTTGTTGTTAGCCTCCGACGTGAGCGAACCAAATGCGGATGCGCCTCCGCTTGGATTTTTACTGCGTAAATGGTTCAAGTGCGCCGTGCGAACAAGGGAGATGCGGGAGGATGAACGTTACGGAAGTAACTTGAACGGTGTACACGAAACCAATCTGTACGGTTCTTCACGTTCTGGCAAACTGTTCGTGTTGGAACGCGCGTGGGGGGGTGGAGGTGGAGGCGGCGCGCGCGGCGATCGAACCGGCCCGATTCAGTACGCGGTCGACTCCGCGGGCGCATCTCTCGTGGACGCAAAGTTTGTTCACGAGTAGTTCACATTAGTAGCGGTTTGCGTCCATAGTTAGACATAGAACGCATAGAACGCATTGTACATGAATAGAACACGTCATCTTGACGAGATTGTGCAAAGTTTGTTCACAGTGCCCAGATAATGCTTTCACTACACAGATGGAGTCCGACCTTTACACGAACGGCGGTTATGTTGCCCCGCATGTTTACGGTGGTTCTGTCAGTTTCTATGATGGTGCCGGTCAAGTCGTGAAATCTGATCATCGCACACTCGGCATGACTCCGATGTATCCGAAATCATTTTGGGATCCAACTAATCTTCCCCCGATGACAGAAGGTACTTTCTTTGGAATTCCAAGGTGCGATTTTTACGAAAGACAAATGTCGAAAGAGGCGTATGAATTCGTTTACTCTCACGAGAATTGCCATCCATGCGACGGTTTCAAATTCAACACACCGTTTCACTGCGAGACACAAGTTCGCAAATCTGCGGGCGAAATTATTGCTCTTAGCGTTTCCAACACTCTGGCATTGTTTGGATTCCTCGTTGCTGTCGGTCCAGCATTAATTCGGGCACTCAAAATCGGGGAGGGCACGAAAGTAATGGACATAGATGTGAACGAGAACGAACAGTGAGGTTGGTAACTGCCAAGCTACTGACATCGATGTATCTATATCCGCAGATCACAAGAGACAGGGCATTCGCAGTCGGTGGGCTGGTATATGTGTCGTTGCGAAAGCTTGAGAAGACTGGTGAGGATACAGCGACTTTAGTCGATGACGACCTTCGTGTCCTTGTTCGAAAGCTCCGCGATGGTCAGGGTCGACAGGAGGAGCTTATTCAAAACCTCCTTAAGAAACCCGGAGATCACCAAGCGTGATTACCCCCGAGGGATCCAGTCCGCGTAGTTCATCCTGTAGGGACTGGGATGTTCCTTCTTGGGTGTTAAATCTACGAATAAAAAGTTATGCCTGTTGTTCGGGTCTTTGTTCATAACGTAGTTGTACAATAATGTAAAATGTAGGCTTCCAGGATTTCTTCTTTTGGAAGGACTCCTGAAAGTTCTGTTTTTAATAAATCAATCACTTTCATGTTGCTAGATTTCTACATCAATCTCTTTTATGTTGCCGGATTTCCATATCGTTCCATGCCCCCTCGGTACGAACAACGCGCGGGTGACAATCCAACCGGCGACGAAATACGTAATGCGATCCGCTCATTTGTGGCGAAAATTATCGCGTCTTTATGTCTCGCGTGTGAAACCGGCGTGTTTCACCGCGCTGGCCATGGCACGGAGTTCAAAGTGTGCTCGATATCCCACACCAGGGTCTTCTTGAGGTCTGCAGTCCTACACTTACTTTTTGTTTGCCATTGTGAAGCAAGTTCCGAAAGTCTAGGTCAGGCTCATTTTGGGGAAATTCAGAGCTGGCTGCGAAAACAGATTCAGTCCCCACTCCGAGGAGTAGAGCTGAAATGTCGATGAGCGTCGTTAAAGTTTTCTGGGATTTACTTGGGTTGCCGTAGCTTCTCGCGAGATGCGATGTCGGAGTTCGAGACCCCGCTTACGGAGCAAACCTACCACCCACCCGTGTCGCGGTATCGTTTCCCGGCCTTGGGGAGCACGGTGACAGCGGGCTACGATGTGTCAAATATTGATGTGCTGTAAAGCAATAATCTTGCGAATGAAGAAACCGAACGAGTAGGTAGATAGGGAGTGAAAACGCAAACGCGCGCGATTTATCCTGTCCGCCGAAAATATCCTCAGATGTCAGATCCGGAACTTTCCGAAACAGCACAACAAAACAGACCAAGGATTTGAAGGTTTTTTTCGGAACAGTCGGAACAGCGAATTATATTACAAGATATTTTTTTGAACGAATGTCATTCTGGTCGCGGTTGTCTAGCTCTCGGGAGAACGCTTCCGTCGAGCTCGCGGGCGAACGCTTCCGTCTCCTCGCGAAGATGCGCGTTCACGCGGTTGAGCGCGCGCACTTCGGCGGTTAATGCCGCAAGTTTCTCGACGTCGTCGTCGCGGCTGTCTCGAATGTCGAACCTCTTTTTCATCCTCGCGTGGTCCGCTTGATTCGCGGCGTTGTTCTCAGCAAGTAGCGCTCTAGATGCGCGAAAGGCCAACGACATACGACGCCTCTCGCGCGACGCGCGCGTGTGAATCAAATCGACTTCCGCGGCGTGCGCCTCGTCCGCCTCCGCGAAGCGTTTAGGGTTTAGGGTTTAGGGTTTAGGGTTTAGGGTTTAGGGTTTAGGGTTTAGGGTTTAGGGTTTAGGGTTTAGGGTTTAGGGTTTAGGGTTTGGGGTTTAGGGTTTAG
>Ga0222645_101168_pt1 | contig 12103 bp, 9 predicted proteins | sample AntAcemetagen292_FD_179881 | JGI IMG/M metagenome (GOLD analysis project Ga0222645, IMG submission 179881) | Saline water microbial communities from Ace Lake, Antarctica - #292 | ecosystem: Environmental > Aquatic > Non-marine Saline and Alkaline > Saline | place: Antarctica: Ace Lake | collected...
AATCTGGCATCGTTGTTCGTAGGTCAGTTGCTTGTAAGTTTGCATCGGTGCATCTCTTGCCGGAGAAAAGTGATCAGCATATTTGCAACTGACCGTCTTTTCTACTTATTTAAGTTATGCACTTACTGATTGAATCCAAGTAAATAATAAAAATATGGAAACTCACTAATCTTTTAGAGCCATAGCTATTTGTGCTATTTATGCCATAAAAAACAGTCTTGGGTAACAATACCTAACAGTCCTTCTATCGTAATAATATATTTAACGTATCTGCATTCAAAACCACATTCGTATTTTTGAGTTAGTTTGCTTACACTGCTCAACAATACTCAAGCGTTTTAAATAAGAACTTTCTGTGAATTTTCCTAAGCACCTACTCCATTGGTTTGAACAGCGTCAGGCAGAGTTATGCCACAGACAGTTATTAGTTGTGACAGGCGATGAAAAATGGGCAATCGATACGATTACTTCTTTATTGGACCATAGTAATAAAAAAAATATTTTATGGGTGGGTAATAGTCAGGATGAACACACACATATAGCTATAAAGAACTACCGCTCTCAATTAGGTCACGAATATGACTGGGTGGTATTAAACTGCTTTAATGGATTCAGAGCTAATGCAGCTATAGCATTAAGTGGCACAATAAAAGCGCAAGGATTAATGGTGCTCTTATGTCCTGACTTCTCAAAATGGCCACACTATGCAGATCCGGAACATCTCAATCGTACTTCATACGGCTATCAGCACACGAGTGTAAAAAGTTTTTTTATTCAACATTTAATATCATCCTTCAAAGCAGACAGCTCGGTTGCAATACTATCTCCCGATAATAGACCTTCCAATAATAGACTTTCTAATAATACGACAAACGCTCAATTTTCTGGGAAAAAATTTTATGTAGCAGACAATTTAGAGACGAGACGTTACAGCGAGCAAGAGACTGCCGTAAACAGTATTTGTAAAGTTGCACAAGGGCATAGGAACAGACCATTAGTATTGACTGCTGATAGAGGAAGAGGGAAATCATCAGCATTGGGGATAGCGGCAGCCAAGTTAATGATTGAGGGCATAAAAACTATTAAGGTAACTGCATTACATATAGATAACACTGAACAGATATTTAAACATGCTCAGCGGATACTGCTCACGGCCAGCACCATTAAAAATGGTATTGCTTATCAGACTAGCACTCTGAGTTTTATACCTATAGATCAGTTACTCAGCAATGATGAAAGTATAAGCATGGTGTTAGTAGATGAGGCTGCCTCCCTGCCTATCCACGTATTAATTAAACTTGCCAGCAAATTTCCTAGAATTGTATTTAGTTCCACGATACATGGTTATGAAGGCAGTGGACGTGGTTTTGAAATGCGTTTTATAAAACAACTTTCACAGCTAAAGCCTGGTTTCAAAAGGCTCCATATGTCACAGCCAATACGTTGGTATAAGCACGATACTTTGGAACAATTCTGGTTCAATACTTTGTTTCATAATGAGATACCCAAGCCTGAAAATATTGAAGTTGGAAATCATCAGATTAGTTGTCAGCATATTTCAAAAGCACAGTTAATCGAAGACAAAAAATTACTCGGATCTGTATTTAAGTTACTTATCGACGCCCACTACCAAACCAGTCAGGATGATCTACAGCGGTTATTAGATGCACCTGAAATAGAATGCTTTATATTGACCGCAGGTAACGCTTTGTTGGGTATGGCTCAAATAGTTGCAGAAGGAGGAAGTTGTGTTGAAGCACTTGCTAACGATATTGCTAACTGTACTAGGCGGGTAAAGGGTCATTTAGTTGCACAAAATATTGCGTCGTCTTATAACAATACGTCCTTTTTGTTGGCTCATCAGTGGCGTATTACCAGAATTGCCATCCACCCTAAACATCAACGTAAAGGACTTGGGAATAAGTTAATCAACTACGTAGAGCAACAAGCAAGACAACAGCATATAACATTCTTAACCACGTCTTTTGGCTGTAATCCTGACATCCTCAGATTTTGGTGCGGTAGTCAGTTTTTGTTAGCTAAAGTTAGCGCAAAACCGGAGGTATCAAGTGGTGAGCATAGCGCTATTTGTATTAAGTCTTTGACAAATGAGGGGTTGGAGATGACTGTCTATATTTATCAGGAACATTACTCAGAACTGCTTTATCAGATAGATAAAAACTTTCAGTACATGCCACAAGATATGATCATGCAAATATTGCTATTAGAACCAGATACACATTCAAGTACACGTTTAAGTACGCCAAAAGATTTAGAAATACTGTGGCAATTTGCAATAGGAAAGCGAGCTTATACGACCTGCAAGCGTCGCTTAAGAGAGTATCTGTTAATTAACCCTGCTTACTTGTTAACATTATCAGTTCAACAACAAAACCTGTTGGTGGCCGCTTTATTACAAAACCTCACAGACAAAGAACTTTGCAGCAAATTTAGCTTAAGCGGTAAAAAACAGATTGAAGAAGGCTTAAAAGTTAGCTTTAAAAAACTGTTAGCAAAACAGCCATCAATCTTAATTTAAAACTTTTAGAATAGGCAGCAAACTTGAGTAGTCATCTGTCCATAAAACTTTTTGTATATTCATATCTATCACAGTTTGCTTATATATTAACGCTGCTGATTGAGTCAATCGACTATTATTAGTTAGCACCACCCATTGGGTATCATGCTCTTTACCATCACCAGGCGTATCAAATAACATAAGCTGCATGTTCAAGCTTTTAGCATGCTGTAAGATAACCGGCAATAGTGATAAATGTCGATTAGAAATATGTAGAGCCATCACACCATGAGTGTTGATATGTTGCTGATACAATAAAAATGCTTCATGAGTCATTAAATGAGTAGGAATTAAATCCCCTGAAAAAGCATCAATGATAAGTAGGTCAAATGCATTTTTTTGCCCTAAATCTAACTCATTTTGTAAGGTAACACGCGCGTCTCCTAACTTGATCACTACTTCAGCCATAGAATCTTCGAGGTAGCTAAAATATTTGTTAGCAAAGTCTGATACTAGTGGATTCAACTCATAAAAAGTATAATGGTCTCCAGTCTCGCCGTAGGCTGCTAACGCCCCTACCCCCAGACCGATTATCCCCACTTGTAGTTGACTTTCTCTGTGGCTCGAAAGCTCTTGGATCACCATCTGCACGCCTGTGCCCGGACGGTAATAGCTTGTAGGTACTGCTTTTTTAGAAAATGGCAAAGATTGACTGCCGTGTGAGGTGGTGCCATCGACTAATCTTCTTTCGTTAACTTGCCCCTGAGTTATGTCTTTGACTGTCAAAATGCCGTAAAAATTTCGTGCTTTAGCGATATCATATTGTTGATATTGCTTATTGAGGCTAACGAAGGCCAATAACCAAATTAACCCAACAATTGTATTTCCTAGGGCGAGTATGGAAAGCTGTTTATTAGCAGCAACGTCGGTCTCATTAATATTGGCTTCAGTAGCTTTATCTTTTTTATTCCACCGCAATGAAGCAGTAGCAAGTATCAGCACACTGAAAATCGCTAGTGGAAACTCTAGGAATTCGTCAAATAAACGTTTAGCAACAAATGACACCAAGAAGCTACCAAATACACCTCCCGCGGATAAAACTAAGTAAAATAATGTTGTATTACCTTGTTGCGGTTTAAGTGAGTTTAATTCACCGTGACAAATTATACAGCCACAAAACAAAATTAATAAGTAGATCAATAGCTGAGTCAGAATGTCAAATTGCCCGCCTATGAAATAAATTAGTAAGGCAACAAATGATAGCAACATGAAAAAAGGTAACCAAAGACTTCTAACGTATATAGGCAGGTGGCTAAAGGCCAGCACGTAGGTTAGTAAATATATTGCTAAAGGTGCCAACCACAGAAACGGGACTGGTGGCACATTTTGTGTCAATGCATTAGTAGTTGATACCAATAAAATGACACCCAATGCAGACAGCATGAACCACAATGTAAGTCTAAAATAACTTATCTGTGGATCACTAAGTTGTCTAGTAGATTGCTTGGTAACACAGGGGGCAGACTTTTTGTTTTGTTTAACAATTGTAAAGAAAATCCAACCAATAAAAATTACAAATAACCAGTAAATACCAGACCATAATTTGATTTGCCAATCTAGCGACATAAAGGGTTCGATGGCGACTGGGTAACTCATTAGAGCTAAGAATGAGCCCACATTCGAAATTGCGTACAACCTGTAAGGATGTGACCCATTGGTTTCGCTGGTAAACCAATGTTGTAACAGTGGCGTGTTGGCTGACAAAATAAGATAAGGAAATCCTAATCCAAAAAACAATACTTTTAATACAGCCCAAGTAGGTGGTCCACTGATGGGTATGTTTTGTACATCTGCAATATTAGTCGGTAATAAAAACAAGCTGAGTAACAAACAGATTAAATGTACAACAATCTGACTCTTTACTTTCAATATTTTAGTTAGCACATAAGCATATAAGTAGCCTACCAACAAAAAAAATTGAAAAAATAACATACAAGTGGTCCATACACTGGCACCACCACCAAACCAAGGTAGTATAATTTTTGAAATAATAGGTTGTATTTGGAAAACTAAGAAGGCGCTAATGAAGACTGATATGAAATATTGCATTGGCTATTCGAGTGTTAACTGGGCATTAAGCATAGGTTGAATGAGTAGATGATTTAATTTAACAAGAAAATATATACAATAAAAAAAAGCTCCCGGCGGGAGCTTTGTTACTAAAGATTAATATTACGATTCTTCGCTTTTTCCTTGATGTAGGGTTCCCAACTCCGAGCATTTCGAGCTGTAGACTTATCCTTTTTTGCTTCCTTGACATGTTTGAAGGCAGCTCTAAAGTCGCCTTTGTCAAAATTTGCCTGCATCATAGCTAAGTGAATAGCGCCCTTTTTATCTGAGCCTCCATCCAACGCTTTTTGAAGAGCAATGATAGCGTCACTATATCTTTCCAATGCGTAGTACACCATACCCTGCTTTTGATATAAATCAGGGTCGGAAGCCATAGAAGCTGATTGTCCGTAATAAGACGCTGCTTCTTTGAACTCTCTAGCTTGTTGAAACGATGATGCAATACTAGTCAACATTCTTTCTTCTTTTTTAACTAAACCAGACTTGACGTACTTTTCTAGTATTAGAGCCGACTTAACAGGTATATTATTCATAGAATACAACTGGCTAAGAGCTTTTATCTCTGCAGCTTTGGTCAAAAAACCTTGTCTGTAGGCAATCTCAAATGTAGAAAGTGCTTTTTTATGATCCTCAACGAGCATATAAAAGAAACCTAACTGAGTCCACTGAGCTTTGTCATCTGGAAATATCCTAACTGTTTCTTCCTGCACCTCAATCGTTTCTTTATACATTTTTCGATTGTAGAAAGAAGTCATCTTAAGTGCGTAAGCCGTTTTGTTAGGCTTGTCAGCTAAGGTTATTGCTTTGTTAATTGGCGCAATAATTTCAGCATATCTTTGAGTTTGATAGTATGCGTTAGCCATTCTAAAGTAGACGTCGAAGTCTTCTTTACAAGTCACATCTAGCCACTGTTGGTATGACTTGATCGCACTATCATACTGCTCTTCTTGAAGACTTAAATCAGCAATTAGCTTTATCGTGCCGACCTGTTCAGAGTCATTTAACTCGTTTGGAGCGACAGCCCTTTGCAAGTATTCGATGGATTTTTTAGCTTTTCCGTTTTGAGTAGCTAGCAGGTTACCAATAAACCTATCAGTGAAGGCTCTATCAAACTTGTTTGACGTGTCAATTTCATAAAGAATTTCTAGAGCTTCATCGATCAAGTCAGCGTTGTAGGCTTCTAAGGCTTTCCCCACCTTTTTACCTACTTTTTGACCAGGTATATTAGTTGGTCCACGCTTATAATCAGGGCATGCAATAGGAGCAGACACTTGAGCGTAGACACTAACCGGTAAAATAGCGGCAACAGAAATCACTGAAACCACACATAAATGTTTTAGATGTTTCTTCATTATGATTGATCCAACTTAAAGTCTAGTTGCACTGTTAAACCAAACTGTTTCATTGGTTTACCGTCTTCTATTTTAGGCTTATACTTCCACTTACCTAGAGCACGTCTTGCTTCGCGGTCGAACACGCGTTTCGGATCCGCATCAAGTACTGTTACGTCTTCAACACCGCCTACTTCGTTAATGGTGAAGGATAATTTAACCCAGCCTTCTTTACCGTCGCGGGCAGCTTGAACCGGATACTTTGGTTCAATTCTCACGATAGGTGTTGCATCTCCATCACGCATTGCCCCTACACTACCGATACTAATTGAAGCGCCTCCAACGTCAACGCTGGGCATGCTAAATCCTAGTCCGTCTGTATTAACCTCAGCAACATCGGGTTCAACAGGCGGTATTTTAGGCGGCTGTTTAGGTGGTGGTGGTGGTGGTGGTGGTACCCTTTTTCTTAATTGTGTTGCGTCATCTGGTGTTGCCATAACAATATCAATAACGGTTGCTTCACCACTTTTTTCGGGTGGTCTTCCAGTGTTGGAAATCAACTCTGCCATTACCACAAAAAGTAGAAAGGCTATGACACCACCTATAAGCATGGAAACTATTAATCGACCCATATTAGCTACCTGCCGTTGCAATTGAGATACGATCAATACCTGCCAATTTAATTTGATCCATAACTTCGACAACAAGCCCGTGCTCAGCTTCTTTATCAGCTTGGATGATGATTACATCAGAAGGTTGCTCAGCCATTAAACGTTCTAAATTAGAGCGAACTAGGTCCGTTTCAATTTCACGTTTGTCCATCCAAACTTTACCATCTTCAGTGATTGCGATGAAAATGTTTGCATTTTTTGGCATCACAGCAAGTGACCCATTAGGTTTATTAACGTCAACCCCCGCTTCTTTTACAAAAACAGTGGTAACTATGAAGAAAATTAACATTATGAAAACTATGTCTAGCATAGGCGTCATATCAATTGTTGCATCTTCTTCTACTCTAACTTTACGACCCATAAGATCCTCTCTTTAATGATGGGGTAAGGCGTCTACTAACTTTTCTCTAGCCATTTTAACTTTAGATTCAAGACGAGAGCTAAAGAAAACACCAGATAAAGCAGCAACCATTCCAGCCATAGTAGGAATAGTGGCCATAGAAATCCCTGCTGCCATTAGACGAGGGTTACTTGTACCCTGACTCGCCATAGTCTCGAACACACCGATCATTCCGGTAACTGTTCCCAACAGACCAATCAGAGGACACATAGCAACAAGAGTCTTAATTAATAACATTCTTGAACCAAGGCCTTCCGAAGCTTGTGAAATCCATGTGTCACGGATTCTATGCGCATACCATGAGGTAGTGTCTTTCCGAGCATCCCAGTTAGAAACGATTTCGTCTCTCAACTTTGGATAAACTGAAGCCAGATACCAAAAGCGCTCTATCATAAATGCCCACATTAGAAAGAGCGCTACTGCGACAACATAAAGTACGTCACCGCCAGCAGCAATAAAATCCCTGACAGACTCCCATAATTCTATCAGGTATAACATATTAAGCTTTCTCCGTCTCAGCATGCGTGGCTATTATGCCAGCAGTCTGTTCATCAAGAATATGCACTATAGATTTACTGCGTCCAGCAACAATGCTGTGAGTCAGTAACAACGGTAATGCAGCGATGATACCCAAAGCAGTGGTTACCAATGCCATAGAGATGCTTCCTGCCATCAATTTAGGGTCGCCCGTTCCAAACAAAGTGATTTGTTGGAAGGTAGCAATCATACCGATAACCGTACCTAGCAAACCTAGTAGAGGTGCGATAGCAGCAAATATCTTAATAATATTAATACCGCTTTCTATGCTAGGTAGCTCTTTAAGAATGGCTTCATCAAGTTTCAACTCTAAACTTTCTGCATCAGCTGTTTTATTGTCACTGTAGACCTTTAAAATACGTCCAAGTGGGTTACCACTAGAAGGCTTAGATATATTTTTAAGTTGCGATTTCATTTTCGCGCCTATCAATGTGAGTGTAACAACTTTATACAGACCAATTATCAAACCAATTATCAGCATTACTGTAATGGTATAACCGACTGTACCACCAGCATGATAGCGCTCCATCATAGTCGCTTTTTCTTTAAGCAAACTAAGAATACCACCACTTGAAGGGTCTGCGTAAAAAGGTACTAAACCTGAGGTAGCTGTTCGAAGTGCATTTGCAGAACCAACTAAGTACCCATCAGGTTGACGACCTAAAGGTTGAACCATTTCATTTTGATCATCGTATACTAAATAACCTTGTTCACCGATTAAGTTAAATGTGCCAACACGTACTACTTCTTGTTGCTTAGAACCACCATCTAAACTAACAACATCAGCAGTAAAACGTGAGACTTGACCAGATTCAGTCATCTCAGTTTGTAGAGCAAACCATAAATCTTCTAACTCAGTTATATTAGGAAGCCCTTTAGACTCTTCAGACATACGTTTTAGAAATGCCCCACGTCCTGGAAACTCGGCACTAACGATTGAGGTAGATATTTGACCATAAGCTTCTGCCGAGGCTTGACGAACAACACCAAACATTTCGCCTAAGGTACCCGTAGCAGTAGTCAACTCGACTTCTTTGTCAGCTAATTTGACTTCGTTATTTGCAAATTGCTTTTGCAGTCTGTCACCGCGAGACTCTTCAGATTTGAGATCAGACTGTGCTTTTCTCAGTAAAGCCTGTTTGTCAGCGCGAGCGGATTGAAACTCAGCTTCACGTTGTTTATTGATACGCGCTTCAGACACACGATTTTTCTTAACTTCGTCAAGCAGACTCTCTAAAGAAGTAGCTGCATGTGCTGATGAAGCGATTAAAGAAATTGTCGCAGCAGCGAGTATGGATTTAAATACGTTTTTCATCAATATTACTCCGCAGCTTTGATTGGTAGTTTAAGAAGGTCAGCTGGTAATAGCTTTTTCGCCATACGTACCGCTATAACGACGGGGTTAATATACTCAGCGCCTAACTCTTCCCAAGCTCTAGCATCATTATCCCAAACCCATGCACTCTTTTGGTCAAGCGACAAAGCTAAATGTGCCGTTCTACCGAGGTTAAAGAAATCTACTGTGATGACTGTTCCTTGATAATCCAACTTACCTTGGTAAGCTTGGATCGAACGGCCATACTGGTTTTCGATTTGATACGCTTCGATTACCTGGCGAAATTGCTCAGAAGTAGTAACGTTGGAGTTAGCCATAATATCGCGCAAACGCTCTACACGCTCTTTGCGCTCGTCAAGATTGATTGGGACGTCGAGGGCAATAAATTGCTCGAGGCTATCAATCATTCTAAACATTAATGGAACTACGCCACGCTTAACGCCATCGATACCATCGATTTGGGTTTGCAGTGAATCGATACTACGCTGCTGATCTGCTACCAGTGTAGAAACATAATCGTTATACACTTTAAGATTTTCTGTTTCATCGACGACTCCACGATACTCAACAAACAATTCCTGTGACTGCTCATACAGGTTGTTTATCTTCTCTTGGGATTTCGCTGCAGCTGCGTGGATCTTAGCCTCTTCTTTGTGAAGCTCATTTAAAGGATCTGCGGAGACGACGGCACTGCTACCAAGTGCTAAGGCACCGACGACGGCAGAAGCAATAAGGTTTCTCTTGCTCATTTTGGACATAATTCCCAACCATTTTTTTGTTTTAAATCCTTGTCGAGACTTGTATTTTGTCGACTAGGGGCTTTAGGGTCTGTTGTTTAAGGGGCTTAGAATTTATCGATATAAATACTAGGACTATTTAATATTCACATGGATGTAAGCGAATTGTCAAGAAACTACTGTCAGTTTAAATTTACAATTAGGTAAAATTACTTGTTGATTTTTTCATGTATTTACAAAACCGATATGATCTTTCAGAGGTAAAGGAAGATTTTTGTACAACTAATATACTGACCTTACTTTTTCACTCTGCTTTTTTCATCATATCACTGTGAGCCATGAGGTTGCGAAGCATACACGACATATTTAAAATTTATTGTATATTAGTGATAATACCTTGTATGCATTCATCAGTTATCTAATCGTTAGAGTACTAACTTGGGTTGATTAGATACTCAAAAGTAACCAGTTCTATTGACTCTCTACTGTGTGATATCGCTTACGCATGTTGAGGTCATTAGCATAATTGCAGCAAGATTTAGTATTTCATGATTCCATGAGGTGTCGTACCCATTTTGATTACGTTAAATGCGCTTTAAGTAAGAATGTGTGAAGATGTATTCTAAAGCTTTATTTTCTAAAAGGTAGGTGCTAAGTCATCAAGGTATTTGTTGTTGATACTTCGTATTTTGCTGCGTTTTTAATATAAGCACTATGATTTTTAATGCAAGCGCTATGAACGGTCAAACTATGCTACTACTTAAAACCAGCGTTTTTCTTGACATATGATCTTCAGCCCTGCTGCCAAAAACATAGTCATGGTCATACACAATAAAATCGTAACCTGACTAAAAATATATTATTAAACCTTTCAAAATTTATTTGGCCATCGTATTTGTTATTGGTCAGTAATCAACTTCATAAAATACGTAAAGTCGAGGATCAATAACACTATTCTATTTATTGGTTTCACCTCAAAGTTAAAGAAAAAACAGACTGTTACATACGGCTCAAGTAATAGTGTTTATTATTTTACGATCATTATTTTGATAAGTTAAAGAGCAGAATAAATTCATGTCACCAGACTTATCTTTAATGCGCTGTTGCAGTGTCAAAGAGATACAGGACAAGACAAAATATAGTGTCTCTATAAAAGATGAGTTTTAAGTTAACCTCTTCTTACAGTAGCGTCAGACCTTTTGGTTTGATACTCCTACTTAAATTAAGCTTGTTCCCACGGACAGGCAGAAAATAGATATGAGACATGCACATAAATAACTTATCAGACTCAGCGATGAGATTTCATAACCAAGGCGATTTATAGGAAGCGGAAAACACTATCAAGTAGTGTTAAAAAAGTAGTCTTAAAAATTGAACTTAAACATAATCCGTTACAGGCTTATGCCCTTCATTATTTGGGTGTGGCTGCTTTTCAAATTGGTCAAAATTTATCTGCTATTGAACTTATTAACTGTTCTCTCGCTGGTTACTTCGATAATGCATCTACGTTAGGTAATTTGGAAGATGTGTATCGGGAAATCAATGGATATGGGTGAGCAATTAAAGCGTTTTCAAAAAGCTCAACACTACTATCCACAAGCTTTAGAAAAAACACCTAGTTTAATTGAAGTTCAACGAAGTCTTACAAAGGTTTATGCAGAAGTCGGGGCATTCCCTAATGCCTTAAAAATAATACTTAAGGCAGTCAATCAGGCGCCTAACTCTGTTCATATGAGAACAAGTTGCGGAAATATTCTAAAGCGAATGAGAAATTTTCAAGAGGCTATTAAATATTCTACTGCTGTCGTCAAAATGCTACCTGATGAGTCAAACGCAAAAACTAGTCTAGGTAATTGCTTAGCGACTTTTGGTGACTTTGAACAAGCAATAGCTTTATTAACAGAAGCATCTGAAAGATCTATAAATGACGCGAACACCCACTACGATGTTGCGTTGGTTTATTACGAAGCTAGTTATTTTGATTTGGTAACTACCTGCTTAATAAAGACTTTGGAGTTGGCTCCAGAACATATCAATGCAAGGGTTTTGTTGTCAAAGTGTGACAAGCAACAAGGTGGTACAGATAATATTGAGGCCATGAAAAGGTTGCTAAGCCAAAGTAGTGCTGTTGCTGAGTTCAGAGTCAATCTAGCTTACGCGCTAGAGAATCACTATGAAAACTAATCACAATTTGATGTCGCGTTTAAACATACAAAATTTGCTAACAACCTGAGCAGAAGACGGGTTGATTATGAAATTAGAAGTGATGAAAAAGCTTTTGCTAACATTATCAGAGTCTTCGGCAGCTCATTTTTCGAGCCTGTAACGGATTCTGTGTAACTGCCCCTATTTAAGATGCTTCTCGAGACGGTCCCCGAACTCGATAATAAAACGAACCATCGCTTGCCGCCAGTGATGAATTGGCATCGTCCACTTTTTAGAT
>Ga0222645_101169_pt1 | contig 12094 bp, 12 predicted proteins | sample AntAcemetagen292_FD_179881 | JGI IMG/M metagenome (GOLD analysis project Ga0222645, IMG submission 179881) | Saline water microbial communities from Ace Lake, Antarctica - #292 | ecosystem: Environmental > Aquatic > Non-marine Saline and Alkaline > Saline | place: Antarctica: Ace Lake | collected...
CTGCGGAGCTGATCGCCACCTTCTCTACCCCCAAACTGATAATCCGCTTGGCCTGCGCAGGGGTCTTTATACCGCCCCCATAGCAAAGTGGCATCCTGCACTCTGCCGCTAGATTAGCGATCATTCGGTAGTCTGGCTCGGCATTGTTTGCCGTAGCATCGATGTCTAGAACAATAAGCTCGTCCGCTTCCTTCTCGTTAAAAATCTTGACCGCGTTAAGAGGGTCACCCACATACTTAAGTGCTTTAAATCCAACTGTTTTGACAAGGCCGCCCTTGTGAACCAGAAGACAGGGAGTAATTCGTGGACGCAGCATCTTAAAGCACCGCAAAATTCTTCAGCAACTGGGCGCCGAAGTGATGACTTTTTTCAGGATGAAACTGCACGCCATAGACATTGCCAGCAGAAACAGCACAACTGAAATCCAGCCCATAGGATGCCGTTGCAGCGTCATGTGACGGCTCGTCACATTCAAAGTAATACGAATGCAAAAAATAAAACCGTGCATCAGATTCAAGTCCTGCAAATAGAGGCGACCCTGGCTTTGGTTGCACATCGTTCCAACCCATGTGCGGCAGTGGCAAACTTGCGGATTGTTCGTTAGCACGAAATGCACGCACCTTGCCGGGCACCCAGCCCAAACCTGGCAAATGCCCCTCGTCGCTAGCCGAGGCCAATAGCTGCATCCCTACGCAAATGCCAAGCACGGGCACCTTATCCTGTACTACCAAAGCTTCTAAAGTGGGCCGCATACCCGATTGGTTCAGCAATTTAATAGCATGGTCGAACGCACCCACACCCGGCAAAATTATTTTTTTAACGCCAGTTAAGTCGGCCACTGTTTTGGCACGAGTAGCCTCAAACCCAAGTCGTTTGTACATTGTCAAAAAGGCTTGCACGTTACCAAGGCCGTAATCAACAACATGGATCATCGGAAAAACCTTTTTTCCAAACCGAGCCAGCGCAAGACATTGGTGCCTAGGCCTATCAGCGAACGCTTGTTCCTGTAGTCCCGGTATGACTTGTTCTTGCCATCAAATATCTGCTGTAATTCATTGACAGTGAGGTCCAGCTTGTTGGCCACATACTCGAACTCTTGTTGCAAAAAGTGTTCATCCATTTCATGGTGCGAAATTCTCTCCAACGCTTGCTCGCGCGTCATTTGTCCAGTCGTGATCAAACTGGAAAAATGTGCTCGTCGCTTTTGAAAACCAAACTTGCGTGGCAGCCAATAATCTTCGTAAAAACGCGTAAAGCGCGATTCATGGTGTTTGTGCTGAAACTTCTGCCAGCCAAACCGTCGCTCAAGTTCATCTTCAGCGTCTTTCTTGATAAACGGCACCATGTTCAGCGGCATGGCTACCTTCATACCAATAATCCGTTGATAAAAGATCTTGGACACCAAAATATCAACCAACGGAAATGTCTCAAGAGGGCGTTTTCCGAACCGAGCGTGGATATCTTTGAAGAGCAACTTGTCTATCCCCAGATAACCACCCCATTCTTCGGGTTCACGGCAACACTCGGTAGAAAAATTAGAGCCGGTGATAATGGTTTTAATTTTGTACTTGCGGGCGAATTTATACAGGCTCGAGAAAAAAGCGGCGTCCTGCGGAAGATCCTGGTCGGGTATTTGCGACCGAAGAAATGCCACCTGCAGATCTTTCATTTCCTCCCAGTTGATCACCTCGGTATAAAGATCAAGACCCAAGCCGTCGACCAGCTTTTCAATATTCCCCACCCCCTGGTCAGTATTCCAACCCGCATCGACATGAAACAACAGAGGGCGCAAGCCCATTTTTTCCTTCACCACATAGGCAACATAAGAGCTATCCAAGCCCCCGCTAAGCCCAATAATGCAATCAAAATCTTTGCCCTTACCCTCTTGCCGAATCTTGTCAGCCAGCAACTTAAGCGCGTCTTCACCTTTTTGATCGGTATGCCAATGGGGCTGTATCGCAGACTCAAAATTATTGCAGTAGTCACACCAACCCCGTTCATCTAAAATGATGCTTGGATCGGACGTGTCCATAATGCAATGGGTGCAGATTTGATAAGGCCGCGTGCTCATGTTTTAGTTCTCAGGTAGGTTTCTGCGACAAATGCCCACGTTTCATCGGAACATCGCTTCCAGTTATATTGTTGTGAAAGGGTTTTGGCGCGCTGGGCGATTGCTAATCGTAGTGCTGGCGATTGAATAATTTGTTCGATCGCGGCAGCTATAGATTCAGCATCTGTCGAGTCAAAGTACACCCCCCCATCGGCAAGCACTTCCGGCATCGGTCCACGATTGGAGCATGCAATTGGCAGTCCTACTGCCATAGCCTCTACCAGAGTCACTGGCATATTCTCACAGCTTGAAGCGAACACAAACAGATCGGCTTCCGCCAGTAACGAAGGTAGTTCCGCATGAGGTAAAAACTCAAGCTGCTTGACAAAAACACTTTTCGGATCAGCAACAGTGATCATATCTTGCAACAGTTGCTGCGCCGGCCCGTTGCCCCCCCCAACCAAGGTCAACATCAAGTTATAACCACGCTTTCTTAACAGCGAAATCGCCTCAACCACCACCCATTGATGCTTGTACATTTCTGCATTTGAAACATAGATGCAGCGAATAGGCCGCTCACCCGAGACAGGCCAACTGCTCACCGCCTGCGAATGCTTGAACACCGCATCGACACCATGAGGAATATAAGCAATGGCAGACAACAGCCCACAAGATTGTTGAATAACTTTGGCAGCATAACGCGTTAGAAAAATAACACCCGCAGCTCGTCTAAACGCCAAATTTTGTACCACAAGAATACCAAGCAAGCGCAAACGAGCAAGACCATAGCCAAAATAACGCATCACGCCCGGCTCGTAAGAGAGCATATCTTGACTTAAAACAACCATGGGTTTGAAGCGACAAAGCGTACTGGCATCCGTCGTAAATAAAATGTCACAGCCTGCTGGTTTAACTTCATTTGCTAGTGCGGTAGCCTGCCACACTAGTTGTTTATAAAGTGACTGCTCAAGTAAAATCGGATTGTGTTTAATCAACCACGGATAATCTGGCAGTTGCTCAAGTAACTCACGAAAAGCCCAAACATGGATCGCCTGTATGCCATGTTTTACTGGGTCACATTCGGACAATATACCGATCAAATGGGCTTTTGCCCCGCCCGAGCGATTACGTGACGCGTCAATGCCAATTATGAGCCCGCTAATCATCATGCTCTGGGAATAAATGTTTTTATTTATCATGACCTAATACAATTGACATCAAACTTGCCGCCGTCATCTCAGGACTAACTCTTTTGGAAAGAACATGGCTATGCTCACTCATTTCAATCAATTCAGAATTAGTTAATGATGATATTTTATGCATAGCCAATGCCAAACCGCGAACGGAGGATGAGTTAAAGCCAAAACCATTGTATCCATCAATTAAAAAGGTGGATTTATTTCCAACACCACTGGATAAAATAAGAGGTAAGCAAGCTGATGCTGCCTCATGCACAGCCAATGGACACATATCTTTATAACTTGGCATAATAAAAGCACCTGATGTATCTAGGATCGATAGCATTTCAGTCTGGTCAACAAAATCCAATGCCTTTAAATTTTCGACGCCCTCAAATAAGCAACGTAAATTACCTCCCCCCACGCACAATAAACTCCAAGAGCCAGCAAACTCATCGCGATACAATTTAAAAGCTCGAACCAATAAATCAATACCTTTCTCTTGAGAAAACCGTCCAATATATACAAATGTATGAGGGTAGTTAATTTTTTTGGCTGGTAATCTCGAATGGGATCCATGAAATAGACTGGCATCGCAAGATAAAAGGTTAAAAATAATATTTTTGTCCTTAAATCCCATTTGTTTAGCAAATTCATATTGCCTTACAAATGATACGAATGCATGACTAAAAAATAGCCTACCTATACTCTTCATTATCAAAGAACCCAATTTCTGACGAAAATTTCCGCGCCAGACATCATCAAAACCAACAACAATCGGAATCCCGCGGGCTCGCCATTTTCTCGTAATATGTAAATAGTCTAGATCCATCCACCCAACCACATAAATAAGATCAGGCATTATTTCTTCCGTCAGTTTCTTGAGTTTTGCCACATCATATTCAGATCTTTCATAGTAAGACACGCCATCCATTAAAGCAGGTTCATATGGCGTGAGCCTGATGTGGTCCCAATGAACCACATGCAGTTCGACTCCATACGTCTTAACGTATGTTTCAAAAACAGGTCGAAGATATGGAGATAACTCTGCATATAAGTACAGTATTTTCACGGGGGTACTCTTTTTTATCGGGAACAACAAATAGATTAGAAATTATGTATTTCTGTTATTTAGACGGACCAATAAAATCAAGGTGCATCAGTAAAGTACTCTGATTTATTGAATATATTGGTATAAGGAGTTATTAACGAAGAGTGATCCAATTTACTCAAATCCTCCATCGAGTATAACGTTTTGATAAAATAGGCTATGCTAAATATTAAAACAAATATAAAAAATATTTTTGAATTTAACCCGATCTTTAGCTTGCCATACATATTTGGTAAAATTACAATAATTAGCATGAACCCATATAGTGAAGCATTTGCAGCCAGTATTTCCACGAATCTCAAAGCATAATAGATTCCGAAACTTACCACATATATGTCCATAATTTTTCTTTGAATTTCATCATTTTTGCTGTAGTTTTTAGTAAATACAACACCAATTAAAAGCAAAAGAATAAATCTGGAAATACTTTTAAAGTCAAAAATACTTACTGCCTCTACAGCGTTTGGCTGATAAAACTCAATTCGTTCATAGTAAGGTAGGTAACTGAAAAAAGCCCATAAATATTCAGCAGGAAGTAATGAGACGCAAAAACTAAAGAAGACGCCAACAAGAAGGGTGTTTATTCTTAATTTTAAATTAGCTATGATGTAAAACAGAAGTAAAATTGCCGATGAGGCATGTATTAAAGTCAACAGAAAAAACTATAAGCACGAATTTAATGTGCTTGCGACTCTCAAGGCACTCAAGCAAATAATAAACCCCAATTGCTAAAGTCAATCCCTGCCGTATTCCACTATATACCCAGACAAAGTAGAAGCAACAGTAAAATAAATACAAGGAAAGTATGGGGTATTGACTATATTTTCGGCATATCTTGCCTATAAAGTAAAGCGTGATTAGTGCTGTAATCGCTAGATAATGCTGATATGAAAAATTAATATAATTTAGAGTTGATCCTAAAAGTCTAAATAAAAACTCTTGCCCTGACGCTACTCCAATTTGCTCTAATAGTGGGGTGTTTGTCAACGCATATAAATATTCATACGCAAAAAAATCTGGGCCGACTCCATACCGGAAAGAAGCAAGTACCAACAATAGAAATAGGTACGTATAAAAAAAATTTTTGTTATGCCCCTTTATTACTGAAAATGCTAATCCAATAATAAGCATTGCCAGGTAAATCATTTATTAAAACAATCCTAGAGAATGTTCACGCAAGAAGTTTGTCATGGCTCAATGCTTCATTTAGAATATTGGAAGCAGATTGAAACATTCGCCTTGACGAAAAAATTGTCGCGTGCACAGACATGGCAGATTAGTGATCACCTCCCGGAAACCCAATCATTTCCCCAAGAGGGGGCAGGACCCAGTCGGCGCGCTGCGTCTTCAAGCACTGCGAGGCTCACATATTTTATGGTTTTATGATCCTTAAAGGCCATGAAACCTGCGCCAAGGCGAACCCTATAGTCCTCTTCACACATACAACCCTCACGTGCAAGAGTAGGCCATCTAAGCTGCAAATAAGACCAGAACATAATGCGCCAAATTTTCCAGACTATTGGTGACATATATTTTTCAGCGTATATCATCTTGCTTAGATATCCACCATATACATTCAGTATAGGATGTCCGGCGTTATAACTCCCACCCACCTCATGGTCTCCTTTAAAATCAGGGACATACATGATTTTAAAGCCAGCTCTTAGAATGGCAGTTGAGTAATCCCATTCTTCTTGTCCGAAAAAATGTTCCTCTGGGAAGTAACCAACTTTTTCTAAGGTCTTGCGTGGCAGTAAAGTCATCGCGCCCGAAGCCCAGCCGGTTTGGCAAATTTTGTCATACTGGCCATGATCTTCCTCATCCTGGCCGCGAGCTACTCCCTGCACACGAATGGGGTCGATGTGACCTCCGGCATGCCAAAAAATATTGGGCCTAGCTTTAAACATGATCTTCCCTGTAACTGCGCCGACATTCTGATTTTTTTCCGCAACTGTGATCGCCGGCTCAAGAAAGCCGGGATTGACCACCATGTCATTATTCAATACAAGTGCATAATCAGCACCTAATCGATAAGCCTCACGAAGGCCGCCATTGACACCACAACTAAATCCTAAATTACCTTTGTTTAGAATATATTTAACATCAGGAAATTCCGCTTGAAGCTTCTCAATCGAACCGTCATTAGAAAAGTTATCAACGATAGTAATATGGCGATTTCTATATGTAACATTTTCAAGTGACAATAGACATTGCTTTGTGTCTTTGTAATCTTTCCAATGTAAAAGCACAATATAAATACTTGGTTGGGCTGTTGTCATAATTTTTTACTCTTTACCGAGGTTAAGAAAAGTTGGCAGCGAAGTGCAGTGTCATGAGGCGAGTAATCTTGCTATAACAGTTTTATCGTTTCGGTAAATCTTTTTTCAATATGCTTGCTGTGCACCACATTCCAAATAAAAATACATATCAAACTCGCGCTCAAAAAAGCGTACGTGTATATCATGTAAGTCAACAGACGACCATTAATGTTAAATACAGAAGCTTCACTGTAATACGTTAAGGCAGCGCCAATTCCCATGATAATTATCACGTACGGGAAATCCAGCATCTTAGCCACAGTGCCTGGAATGGTTCTATAAAATTTCACTTTTTGTTTTTGGTTGTTTGATGACTCTGCAATATCAGCATGTTTTCGAATATTGCCATTATTTTTTATGTGCCTTAGCAAGTGTTTTAGAAGTGCGTTGTCAACAGCAGATCCCACCGCAAGTGGCAAAATGATTGAGTTTATTACGCTCACCATTCCTGCCGCGAGAAAAAAATGGTTACTATTGCTCTCGAAGCTCCACAACACAATTCCTGCAATAAAGAATGGTTGTACTACAAAATGATGAATACTGTCTAAGTACGTCCCCTCTTTTGAGGTGGTGCCGTGAAACCGGCTTACCTCCCCATCCGAGAAATCCGCAATGACAGCCAGTGTCACCAATATCAGGGCTGTGCCTACAAAGCCGAAAAAAAACATTACACCACTCAATACACCAAATATCACACCAATAATGGTAATAATATTGGGCTTACACCTAGTCTGTATGAGTAGCCAGGTGAAATATATGGAAATCACCCTTATGATTTTAAGAATCAATGGATAGATATCATAACCGGACTCTGCCTTTTGACATCTCGCCCTAAGTTCACTGATGCTTATCCAGTACATGTTATTACCTTTCCCAATCTGTGCGGTTTTGCTAGCGTTAAATTGAAACAGCTGGTGGAGGAGGCTGAGCCGGGATCACCGTGGTTGACTTGGTCAGGTAAGGACTGTTTTAATGGCGACAATCCTACCAACTACAGGATCGTCACTTCCGAACGACGCTAGTCCTTGTTTCTCTATCGAGTATTCCAATACGAACCCAAGCTCTGCAAGCTTCAAGCAAAATTTCGAGAAGTCTACGAATCTACGGTAATGATCCGTTATTCTCTCAGTTCCACTAAGTTGCTCACCTTTATTCATTAGTGCGTCTTGAGTTGTTCTAAATTCTAGAAAAAGCTTTCCGCCATTCTTTAACAGTCTCCATGATTCCAGCAAGACTCTTGTTTCAGCTTCTTCAGGCATCGCATGAATAACGAAACGCGCATATACAGCATCTACCTCTCTTGGCAAGCCTGTAATTTCGGTGCCAAATTCACCATGTAAAAAATCTATGTTTAACACCCCCTCTTGATCAGCTCTAGCGCGATTGGTTTCAACCACTACTTTCGACTCATCAATTGCTGTTACCCTATTAGATTTGGAAAAATAAAAAGAATCTCTTCCATTCCCACAACCAAACTCGAGCATATGACAATGCTTGTCTAAAAAATTTTCATTGCAAAAAAGCGCAAACGATGAGGGGCTAATCGGGGCTTTCCGTTTTTGATAATACGAATCCCAGTATTGAGTCCTGGTTAAGTTCAGATTCCCAACTAACTCACCAGGTGAGCTAACTTCTTGATAATGTTGTTCCGTCAGTTTTGTCGCTGAATATTCGGAAACAATCAATGAGGCAGCCTCTTCAGGGGACTTTTCTCCGTAGTTTTTTATTACCAGATCGGGATTAAGGGGTTCCTCAAAACCTATAGCAACAGCGGAAGCGTTTAACCCTTTTGCGGTTGCCGCCTTATAGAGTCCTTTCGGATCTCGTTCCTGACGCACTTCCAGCGGAACATTAAGATAAACTTCAAGATATCTGGCATTGGAAGCACGATTCTCTATTCTTACCGCCTCGAACATAGCAACGGTGGCAATCACTACGGTTACACCGCAGTCAGATATTTTTTTACACAATCTGCCGTAGACATACGCCAATTGCCTACGCTCATCCAACTCGTGCCCATATCGCTCGCCGAGAATACTTCTAATTTCATCGCCGTCCAGTAATACAACGGGCACATTTATCTCTTTCAATTTTTCGCTTACAAGTCGAGCTATTGTTGTTTTGCCTGCTCCAGAATATCCTGTAATCCAAATTAGTCCACTCATACTTTGTCTGTCTGCAGAAGTCATCCTAATACCCTAGTAATAATTGAAGATCGCATCAATCTGGCTTTCGCGGTGAGTTTTGGACACCACTCCTTGGTGAAATGACGCGCGATTGTATATTGAAACAGCTGGTTATCAAAACCGCTGATTATCCAGCGCAAATCAGCGCGCGCAACCACTGCAAAAACGACTTGGCACATATCCGAGCTGGATACGACACGTCCAAAAACTGCCCGACCCCGCCACAATGGTGTACTGGGGTAGGCGCATGTTATGGTTTGAGGGATTTGGGGCATGGTCGCGGACAAAATTTGAAACGAAATTGTATATCAACGAGAAAATCAAAAAAATAATGGGCGGGCGGGGGATCGGCTCACGGATTCAGGATAATATCTCGAATAATAGTACTATTGTTGATCCTTAGGGCAAAAAATCAATTTACAACTTTTGGCAATTTTGTCAGTTCAAAAAGGCCACAGCCATATTCGAATAGATAATTGTCTGTTACGCTAGCATTAAGAGGCGCATTAATAATCAATTCTTCATTATCATTAATATATGAAAATGAATCTATTGAGTATCTTTCTTGAAATAGTTCCATTAAATATTTGGCTGAAAATACCCGGTGAGCATTGAACACTGTCTTTTCTTTTCCCATTGGAACGGAAAAATAAAACTTGCCCCCATCTTTAAGCATTTTGTAAATATTGTCTAATCCGGTCAAATAGCCAGTGAAATCAATTGGATCATTATACCGACCTAGGCCAAAATGTTCAATCACATGCAAAGAAGAAATTGAATCACAGTAATCTTTCAAGCCACTATTATCCATTAAATTTCCTTCTTTAAAAACTATATTCTTGAAATTGACATTTAAGGGTCTTATATCCAACACCTCAATTTGTCAGAATGACGCAACGTGAGCGACAAAACCATCAACTCTTGATCCGATATCAACATGCTTTACAGGATTGTTTTCAAATACTCTGTTAGCAAAATAAAAATTTTGATAAAAATAATGCTGTGGAAGATGTGCACTTTCACTGGAATAATCTTTAAGGCATGGCATAAAATCTTTCACCAGGAAATTGGGGTCATTCGATGCAGCATTGTTTTTAAATTCAGAAAAATCTGATAAAAAACGTCTCCCACCGCGAGTAAAGAGAAAAGAAATTCTTCTAATCATTCCAACGGAATCTAAAGAAATTAACGCATTTAGCATTCTTGATAGTGACATAATTTTTACAATTAATTTGAGGTATTGGTAAACATTTAACATTAAAGTTTATTGCACAATTCCAAGATATATCTTTTCAATACATCGGTAGGCCCGAAATTAGCATCCAAAAAATTTTTCCTAGCTGTTTGGACTTCATCGCTGAACCACCAGCTTTCAGGGTTATCCATAATTTCTTCAATAAATCCTGCAGCTTTTATAGGATTTGATTGACAAATTCCAACCGAAACCAACGGTTCATATATATTAGAATATTTGCCTTCAATATAATATGACTGTTTATTCCAAAAGAACACCGTGGGAATATTAGCTATAATAGACTCGAGATATGACGTGCTAAGGTAATCAACTATAACGAGACGCGACTTCTTCATTAATGTTTTGCCTGATTGACTACTATAATCAATCATTTTTACTTGATCAAGATATTTCTTTAAGACGTAGTCTTGGTCATATCTAACCATTTGGGGAACTATGTGAGTCGATGCATATGCATCAATTGGATATCCCCTATATAGTATGCGATTTAAAGTTGAAGATGCGAGATGACTGAAAAAAATACTTAAAAATTCAAGGTGCTTTTCTGCGTTAAAAGATCCGAAACTACCGTAGGCAGCACTAATTTCAGGTGTTTTAATCGGTGGTATTCCGGTTATAAACGCAATCGAATGCTCTTTCAAATACACTGTACTTTCTGCCCATTCATACAGAGAACTTCCCCTTACTAAGTTCGATATTGACTCATCGAACCAGCCTAACGTTACAAATTTATGTACAAGTGGATAAAGGTATTTGTTGTTATTTCCAAGAAAATGATGGGACAAATAATTATGTTCATTACAAATATGTTTAATACCCTTCGCTTCCAAAATAGCTACCGCAATAGCTGCGTAATTATTCCCAATCCACGATTCATTCACAACATACTTCATTTTCGAAAAACGTTTAAATTTTTCGTCGTAACTAGAATGAATTTTTGAAAATTCCTCAATGAAGATTTTAGGAAAACAATGTTTTAAGGAAGCGATAAAAAAATCATCAAATGCGTCAAACTCCCCACTGATAGAAGATAATACTTCACGACTTTCCCTATCGACCTTTTCGTTATACTTGAAATCGCTTTGTATTATATTATGTTGAATTTGTCCATTACTTTTCAGGATCAGACTTATCAAATTTTTTGTTGAAAAAAAACATTCGATTATCGCTACACGGGGGTTTCTTATTCTACAAACACCGTCTAATAATTTACCGAGTAGCTTAAGAAGCGTTACCCGTCGTAGGCGATTAAGGTAATACCGATATTTATTTTCTTTTTTTGATAAGGGTATTACTGGCCAACTAAACTCAGCCTCTATTGGCTCAAATGTAGATGGATAAAACAAATGTATATATATACTGAAAATCTGTTCTTGTCCAAAGGCGGTATTCTGGATAAAATCACGGTGATCGTTAAAGTCTTTCGGGATATAATATGAATTTTCAGACAATATTCTACAGTCATGAAGTTTTGGATCCAAAGCCCTGCATTGCTGAAACATATCATATAGAAATGTAATATATCTGACCAAAGAAAGAGAAAGACACTTTTGCCAAAATATCACGCTATGATCGGTACCATGTATCCTATTTAATTGCGCCGCTAGAATAGGGATGTAAAATTTATATTTCTCGTAGACATAATTATGGTCGCGAATTAGGTCTTCGCGTGAAATACGTAAATGGGGCGCTAATAATACCTCGTCATAATCCTGGAGTTTGTCATTAATGTCAAGATATTGGTATACATACGGCTCTGCCAAAAAAATACGCTTACAGTTTTTAATCCACGTCTGAAGATAAACTGAAACGATAAAATTACTTTTCATAACGGTGTCCTGAATCCGTGGTTTAACATCAAATAAATGTCAATTTATCTATATAAATCAATGACTTAGGTGTAAAAAGCCGTTCACCCTTAAGGTGAGCAAAACATGACCGACTTCATAATCAAAAAGCTGCCCTACGACCTCAGTTCCCACGCTGCTCTGGCATT
>Ga0222645_101175_pt1 | contig 12037 bp, 12 predicted proteins | sample AntAcemetagen292_FD_179881 | JGI IMG/M metagenome (GOLD analysis project Ga0222645, IMG submission 179881) | Saline water microbial communities from Ace Lake, Antarctica - #292 | ecosystem: Environmental > Aquatic > Non-marine Saline and Alkaline > Saline | place: Antarctica: Ace Lake | collected...
GCGATGGTTTCGTCGTTGACCGTGACATGAATGGCGCGAGAAATATATTGCTTAAACATTTAACAAGGTAGCTTGAACCTTAGTCATAACAGTGAACGTTGCGTTCGTTGCGATTTAAATCAAGAGTTGCTTGGTAAATTATTAACAAGGGGTGAAACTTATTTTTTAGAGGCCGATTATATCGCCGACACTAGGATATGCATGTATTACTTGGCAATTCGATTCATCAGTGGTTAGCTTGGCCCTATAAATTGATATGCGCCAGACTTGTAAAGTTGAAAAAAACGGACCGAAATAGTATTTACTGCACGTGCTTCAAACGCTTCGAGTCAGGTTAAAGACCAAACATATTGAACAATTAAAACTCACAACGTATAAAAATCATTATTAATTTGGGGAAAGATATTTGGTCGACAGTATAGTTGCATGTCTATGTAATTGACTTGATTAGCCCGATTAGTGTGAAGTTGAGACAATAAAACCTGTCACTTCCAATATTCTAATTATATCTAACCTAAAAGCCCCACAGATAATCATTTTAAGTGTCACACGCATCTGAGCTAAGTTACCTACCTTGAGCAATATACGCAGGTACTTTAGTACCCATAATATTACAGCTACTATCATTGTCTTGAGGTCTTGGTTTTAACTTGATTCAAGTCAGCACTCTATCGAAGTTCAATTAAACTTATAAGTACACAAGTACACAAGCACATAAATTCACAAACAAGCACATGAATAAACAGTGTCAGTCCATGTATGTTTGCTTAAAAGAATGAAATAGAATGCTTTTGCTTGGTAGTGCTGTGAGCTTAAACACTGCATATTGGACTGTGACTGATGCCGGAATAAATAGCCTATAATTAGTTTGCGGTGCCCATCACCTCTAGTTTTGGTATGTCTAACGATGGCGCAAATCTTGGTCATTAGGTTTTCTATGGCTAGACTAATTTTAAGGGCGTATAGCAGATTAATTCACTGGCGCCGTCACTGGCCGAAAATATTGACACCTGTGCCTCCTAAAGACCCTTTATGTGCTCATTTTAATTAAGTTTGTCAAATTAGATACTTAGCAAACTTTGGTCTTCCTTGAAGCTTATTGATAGAATACTGGGAATCTAGTTTGAATGAATAAGCCATGACCAATACATTATCCGATGTCCCATCCCCCTGTGTCCAAAATTGCTGTCTTGATGACAATGATATGTGTTTGGGATGTTTTAGAATGATAGATGAAATATTAATTTGGGGCACTGCAACTACACAGCAACGGCTTGACGTTGTGCAGGCGTGTGCCTTACGTAAACAAGACAAAATACAACGTGGGTTGCTTTAGTGCATATTACTTTAGCTCCGATGGAAGGCGTGGTCGATCATCTGATGCGTGACATGTTGACCCAAGTGGGTGGATTTGATTTATGCGTGACCGAATTTATGAGAGTTGTTGATCAACTCATGCCCAAACGGGTGTTTTATCGAATATGTCCTGAACTCAATAATCAAGGTTGTACACCTAGCGGTGTACCAGTCAAAGTCCAGTTGTTAGGTCAGCATGCTGATTGGTTAGCTGAAAATGCTTACCGAGCCATTGAACTAGGCTCTCACGGTGTCGATCTAAACTTTGGTTGTCCTGCTAAAACCGTTAATAAAAGCAAAGGTGGTGCGATACTACTGCGCGAACCCGAAACTATTCACAGTATTGTTAGCGCGGTGCGCCAAGCTGTCCCCAAAGGACACACTGTGAGTGCCAAAATGCGCTTAGGATTTGATGATACGTCTTTGGCGATAGCCAATGCACAGGCCATCGCTGATGCAGGGGCCGACTCATTAGTGATTCACGCTAGAACAAAAGTTGATGGTTATAAACCACCTGCTTACTGGGACTGGATTGCGAAAATAAAGCAACATGTTGATATTCCTATTGTGGCAAATGGTGAAATCTGGAATAACAATGATGCACTTAATTGCCAGCACCAATCACAGTGTGAAAATATTATGCTGGGCCGTGGTGCTCTGGCTATGCCAAATCTGGCTCAAGTGATCAAACATCAAAAAGTGCATATGCCATGGGAACAAGTCAAGGGTTTGTTGGTGCGATATTCTGGTTACGAGCTATTTGGTGACAAAGGTAAGTATTATCCTAATCGAGTGAAACAATGGTTAGGCTATTTGAGTCGCCAATATCCAGATGCTGAGATTTTATTTATGCGTATTCGCGCGTTGAAAAGCGCAGATGAAATTTTGCAGCAAATCCAGTCCTGATAAAATCTTACAGATATTATTAGGATAACTTAATTACCAAATGTTAGTTTATTGTTTTACAACGATAAAGATATGAGCACAGAGAAAAAATGAAAACTTCTGATAATAAGCGACAGCTTTTTAAATTAGCTGCAGTTGTAGGTTTCTTTACCTTGATGAGTTGTTCAGACAAAGACAAGCCCAAACAAGCGGCGTTTCAAATTAATCAAAATCCTTTTCCAAGTACCTATCAACCCATCGCTAGTAACAGCGTTTTAATCACTAACGCGACAATTTTAGACGGTATAGGTGGCGTTTTTAATAACAGTTCGGTGCTATTACAAGATGGTAAAGTCGTTGCCATTGGTAACGACTTATCTGTACCTGAGAATGGCGTAATCGTTGATGCTAAAGGGAAATGGGTGACTCCTGGGATTATCGACGTACATAGTCATTTAGGTGTGTTTGCTGCTCCTGGCAGTACTGCACACTCTGATGGTAATGAAGCGACAAACCCTGTCACAGCAGAAGTCTGGGCGGAACACTCTATTTGGCCACAAGATGCAGGCTTTCAACGAGCTCTATCAGGTGGTGTCACTGTTATGCAAATTTTACCAGGCTCTGCTAATTTAGTGGGTGGACGCGGCGTGACCGTTAAAAATTTGCCAGGCACTAGCGTGCAAGATATGAAATTCCCCGACGCTCCTTACGGCATGAAGATGGCTTGTGGTGAAAATCCCAAAAGAGTGTATGGCAAAAAAGGTGGACCTTCAACGCGTATGGGTAACGTCGCCGGTTATAGACAAGCTTGGGCTGATGCGCAAGATTACCAACGCACATGGGATCAATATTATGCAGATCATGAGGCAGGCAAACAACACGCCAAAGTCCCTAAACGCGATCTAAAACTTGAGACCTTAGCTCTAGCATTAAAGGGCGAAATTTTAGTACACATGCATTGTTATCGTGCTGACGATATGGGCACTATGCTCGATGTAATGAAAGAATTTAACTACAAAATAGCGGCGTTTCATCATGCTGTTGAGTCTTATAAAATAGCTGACCAACTAGCACAAGCAGGAGTATGCTCAGCGATGTGGGCCGATTGGTGGGGTTTTAAATTTGAAGCTTATGATGGCATTCAAGAAAACATACCTATGGTTCATGCTGCCAAAGCTTGTGCGATTGTGCATTCTGATAGTGATTTAGGTATTCAAAGACTAAACCAAGAAGCAGCTAAAGCGTGGGCTAACGGTCGTAGAGCCGGTATTGATATTAGCCAAGCAGAAGCGTGGCAGTGGTTATCAGCTAACCCTGCTAAATCCTTGGGTATATTTGAGCAAACAGGCTCTTTGGAAAAAGGTAAAAACGCCGATGTGGTAATTTGGTCAGCCGACCCTTTTTCAACCTATGCTCAAGCAGAACATGTTTATCTAGATGGAGCATTAATTTATGACCGCAATGATCCAGCATCATGGGCGGTGAGCGATTTTGAGTTAGGGCAGCCTGGTGAAGGAGACAGTAAATGAGCAAACTAATTAAATATTCGTTACTTAGCAGTATATTGCTTAGCAGTACGCTGTTGATTCAAGTGGTGGATGCTAAGAACATCGCCATCGTGGGGGCTAAAGTGCATACCATGTCGTCGCAAGGAACACTTGAAAATGCCACCGTATTGATACAAGACGGTAAGATCCAAAAAGTCTTAGAAGGTGAGCCTGCACTGGCTGGATACGATATTATTAATGCCAAAGGTAAAGTAGTAACGCCTGGCTTAATCGGCGCAAGCACCGCCTTAGGATTAGTCGATGTGGGCTTTTCTGGAGGTACAAATGACAGTCAGTCTAGTTTGACCAGCATTTCTAAGAGTGGCGCAGCGTTTGACGTGTCTTATGCTATCAACCCTGATTCGTCGTTGATGGCGATTGCTCGGATTGAAGGCGTGACAACTGCGGCTACTTCGATGGGAAGAACTGGGCAACTGTTTAGTGGCCAAGGGGCTTTGATTTCTTTAGGTGATGTGAGCAAACCGCTACTCCAAGCAAGAGCATTTATTAGCACTAGGGTAGGTAGCAACGGGGCTGACATCATCGGAGGCTCTCGAAGCGTACTGTGGGTCAGCCTTGAAAAGGCACTCGCTGAAGCTAAGTTTGCGATAGGTAAACCATTAACGCCAAGCGACGAATGGCATGGTGAATTGAGTAAGGCTGATATTGCAGCATTAATACCTGTCGTCAAGGGCGAGATACCTCTTTTAGTTGACGCTCGCAGGGCAGCTGATATTCGCCAAGTCATTGCTTTAAAACAGCGCCAACCCAAACTGAATGTTGTCATTACTTATGCAACCGAAGGCTGGCGAGTCGCCAAAGAGTTAGCAGCTAACAATATTCCAGTGATCCTTGACCCGCAGGCAAACTTGCCCTCTGGTTTTGACCAGTTAGGTTCAACCCTAAAAAATGCGGGTCGATTAGCCGCTGCTGGTGTCAAAGTGAGTATTGGTATGGAAACCCACAATATTCGTTTGGCAAGGCAACATGCAGGTAACGCTGTGGCTAATGGGCTGAGCTGGGAGCAAGGGCTAGCGGCTCTCACCATCAATGTGGCTGAGCTTTACGGCATCAATAATAGATTGGGTAGTCTTGAAGCTGGAAAATTAGCAGATGTGGTTATTTGGTCTGGTGATCCTCTTGAAGTGACTGAGGCCGCCGAGTTAGTCTTGATCGCAGGTGAGCCCGTCGAAATGCAATCTAGGCAGAGTAAACTCAGAGACCGCTATTTACGATTACAAACTGACAAACCTATGCAGTATGTCCGGCCTTAACTAATATTTGCGTTATTGGATTAACGGATAATGAAAGGATAATAAAAAGCCGAGTGAATTAATTCACTCGGCTTTTTTGGTCTATGTGTTTAGACGCTCACATCAACTAAAGAGCCAACTCGCTGGTCTTGTTCCAAAGACGTCGACTGACTTTCTTGTACTGCAGACGTTTCCAATACAGCTTGTTGCTGTTCGGCTCGATTGACTTGCTGTGCAGTACCTGTCTGAGTGGGTGTGTTTTGCATAAGTGCACCAGCACCTGATGAACTAATTTCCATAATGTACTCCTATTCTTATCAGAATGAATTTCAGCGCTCACGAATTTATATTCTAGACGGTTATTTTTTATTCTGCTAGGGGAAAATAATCTTGCCTAATATTTTTTGCATATCTTTTGCTATGATAATTTGTGCTTCTGCATTTGGATGAATGCCATCTCTTTGCATCAAGCTTTTATCTAGAGCAATGGTTTCTAAAAAGAAAGGAAGCATTATCACAGAATGCTCTTCAGCTAATTGTGCATAGCTAGTAGTAAACATTTGCGTGTATCTTCTACCGTAATTAGTCGGTATTTGCATTTGTTGTAATATGACTTCTGCCCTACTTGATTGAGATAATTGTATGATCTTCTCTAAGTTGTTACGCATTTTGCTTACTGAGTGACCTTGTAAGCCATCATTGCCACCTAGTTCGATAAAAACATGCGTGGGTTTATGTTGCTTTAGCAGTCTTGGTAACCTTGCAAGCGCGCCATCGGTAGTTTCACCGCTAATGGCAGCATTTACAATGTCAATATCTTCGCTTTGCCACGCATCTTGTAACAAACTTACCCAGCCTTGTTCTTGCTTTAAACCATAGGCAGCACTTAGGCTATCGCCCAAGATAAGCAATTTGGATTCTTTAGCCTGTAACTGATCTGAAATCAGCAGCAAGGGTATAAGGATCAAGATTAAATAAATTTTATTTCGTAACGAATTGATATTAAGAAACAGCACTATGACTCCAACAACTATGATTAAAACAAATGGTATAAGTAAAACTGTTATTACGACTCAAGGTCAATTACAGATCCTCAAGCCAATTAGCTTTGAAGTCAAGGCAGGCGAGTCAATTGCTATAGTCGGCGCGTCAGGCTCAGGAAAATCTACCCTACTTAGTCTATTAGCAGGACTCGATGAAGTCAGCGAAGGAGAAATATACATTGATGGCCAAGCCATGCAAAATATGGATGAAGAACAGCGTGCTCAGCTTAGAGGCGCCAAAGTTGGCTTTATTTTTCAAAGTTTTATGCTGGTACAAAGTCTAACGGCTTTGGAAAATATTATGCTGCCAGCCGAGATCGCTGGCCATGACGATGCGAAGAAAAGGGCCTTGGATATTTTAGAGCTAGTGGGACTTGAACATAGAGGTAGCCATTACCCTAATCAATTATCTGGTGGGGAACAACAACGCGTGGCAATAGCACGAGCGTTTATTTCTGAGCCAAAGATTTTATTTGCCGATGAGCCTACAGGTAACTTAGATGCGGCTAACAGTGACAAAATCGAAAAGTTGTTGTTCGAATTGAACCAAAATTCCAATACTACTTTGGTATTAGTGACTCATGATCCCGTGCTAGCAGGTAAATGTCAGCGACAATTACATATGCAAGCGGGCGAACTAACAGAAGTCTTTGCAAACACAGCTACTGAGCAAGCTGCTCGACAAGTAGGTTAGGACTATGACCAACCATACCTTGAGTTTAGCCTGGCGACTATTTCGTCATGAGACTAGGCGCGGCGAACTGAGTATTATACTGCTGGCGATAATTTTATCTGTTGCATCGGTGCTGTCGTTGTCGTTATTCAGCGAACGGCTTAAATATGCCTTAACTGAAAAAAGCGCTGAGTTTATCGCTGCAGATAGAGTACTTGGTTCAAATAAGCCGGTTGACGTTGCTTGGATTGGAAAAGCCCAGCAGATGGGACTAAACACCGCTCACCAAACCTACGCTCGCTCTATGGTGTTTGCTAATGAGCAAATGGACTTGGTAGATCTAAGAGCCGCAGACCCAGGTTATCCTCTAAAAGGGACAGTTAAAGTAGCTGCCGAGCCATTTGTTGAAGGTATGGCTATAGCCACCTTACCCGTTTCGGGGGAGGCTTGGGTTGAATCGCAATTGTTTCAAACTTTGGCGATCAAAGTGGGTGATAATATTGAAGTAGGCGACAAACTATTTAAGGTTAGTAAAGTACTGACTGAGGTGCCTGATGCTGGTTTTAGCGTTTTTGGTGGTGATCCTAAAGTACTGATTTCAAAAGTAGACTTAGCTGCGACGAAGGTTGAAGGTCCCGGCAGTAGAGTTGACTACAGCTATTTTTTTACAGGTGATAGTGGCGATCTAGATGATTATTACGAGTGGCTTGAACCACAGCTTGACCGTGAAATTCATGATTGGGCTTCTATTGAAGATGATGAGTCAGGCATTGGTCGAGCCGTGGGTAGAGCAGGGCAGTACTTTTTATTAGCGAGTTTACTGGCGATCGTTTTAGCCGCAGTTTCTATTGCAGTGGCTGCGCAGCGTTATAGCATGCGCCATTATGATCCTGTCGCCATTATGAAAACGTTAGGCGCACCGAAAAAAATGGTGCAACAAATCTACTTATTGCAGATTTTATTTATCACCGCGCTGGGTATCACCATTGGTGTATTCTTAGGCTTTGTTATACAGCAACTAGTAGTGGCCGCTATTGCTGGGAAAGTCGACGTGTCGATAGACGTGTGGCACTGGCGGCCGCTGATTATTTCTGTATTTACCGGTACTGTGTGTGCAGTATTGTTTTCATTATACCCTTTATTAAAATTATTTTCGGTATCACCACTACGAGTACTACGCCGCGATTTAGGTGCTAATTTAAGCTCTAGATTGATCCAATTTATAGCATCAGGCGGTGCTATATTTTTGTTGATGTGGGCATACAGCCAGAACATAAAAGTGAGTGCTATCCTGTTTATTTCAGGCATCATTTTGGTAGTCAGTCTGCTGGGTGTGACTTATGGTTTGATTTTGGTGGGACGTAAACTCGGTCAAGGTAAAATGGGGGCTTGGCAGCTTGCTTGGGCTAGAATTCATCGCCGAGCAATGGACAACAGTGTGCAGTTGATCAGTTTTGCTGTGACTATTATGTTGCTATTGATTGTTTTGGTAATGCGTAATGACATGGTGCAACAATGGCAAAACCAGTTACCTGAGGGTACTCCTAACTACTTTTTGGTGAACATCAGTCAAGCACAGCAACCTGACCTACAGCAGCACTTTGTTGCTAACCAAGTCGGAGTTGATAAATTTTACCCTGTGGTTCGCGGCCGATTTGTTGCGGTTAATGATGAAAAAGTGCGCACTGCGGTATCTAAAGAAGATCCAGATGAGCCAAGTAATAGCCGTGATGGATTGGGTAGAGAAGCGAATTTAACATGGAGTAACACGCTGCAAAATGGCAGCGAGGTGATCGCTGGGAAATGGCTGGGTGAAAACAATGATAACGACACCGCAGCACAAAGACCCTATGAAGTGTCTATTGAAGAAGGCATTGCTGAACGAATGCGACTTAGCTTAGATGATAAGCTGACCTTTAACATCGGCAGTGAAATTGTCGAACTTAAGGTCAGCAGTATCAGAAAAGTTAACTGGCAGTCTATGCAGCCAAACTTTTTCTTCGTTATCGAACCTCGTGCCTTGAAGAATTTTATTCCAACTTACATTTCTAGCTTTAATTTACCGGCCGAACGCAGATCTGATATCACTCAACTGATGCAGCCTTTTGCTAATGTCACCTTAATTGATGTCGATGCGCGAATTACGCAATTACGCAACATTGTTGACCAAGTTTCGATGGCAGTAGAGTTTATTCTAATACTAGTCTTAGCTGCAGGTGCACTGGTATTGATTGCTCAAGTTCAGGCAAGCATGGATGAACGTCAACAAGAATTAGCTATTTTGCGCACGCTTGGTGCTAAGGGGAGCCTGATAAGAGCCAGCGTGGTATTTGAATTCATTATTATTGGGGTGGTGGCAGGGGTTATGGCTGCGGCAGCTAATGAACTTAGTTTGTACATGTTACAAACCCAGATATTTCAAATGCCTGCCAGTTTACATCCAGAGTATTGGATCATAGCGCCGGTTGCTGGCGCGTTAGTGGTAGGAATACTTGGTGCGTTAGGTTGCTGGCGCTTGTTGTCATTGAATACCAGTCAACTGTTACGTCAGATGGTTTAGGCGATAATAAGGTTGCTACTTGATGTATCAACCTTATTATTTGGACTACTGCAGCAAAAATTATTTTTTTTAAGCAAGTAAATAAATAACTAACTAACTAATTACTCATTTGATCAGCTATTTACGTAAGCAGTTCAAAGCTTGAGATATCTGTGGATAAATAAATTCGTAACCACTTTCTTGTAAGCGCTTAGGTACGACTCTTTGGCCATATAAAACTAAGTCACCCATTTCTCCCATCATCGTTCTCAGTACAAACTCAGGTACTCTAAACAAGCAAGGGCGTGATAAAGCGCCAGCCAATTCTCGACTAAACTCTGCATTAGTAACAGGGTTAGGTGCGGTGAAATTATAAATACCCTCACAACTTTCATTAGTGATCAAGTGTGCGATACCCCTGAGCATATCTTCAAGATGTATCCATGACATATATTGAGTGCCGTTACCGATTGGACCGCCTAAACCAAGTTTGAACGGCAACAGCATTTTTTGTAATGCTCCGCCTCTTTTGGTGATAACAATACCGGTGCGTAAGATACACACTCGAGTTTTATCTGATTGTGCTTTTTTAGCTAACGATTCCCACTTTTCACAAAGTTGATGACTGAACTCATCATGAGGCGCTGCGAAATTTTCATCAATAATCTGGTCTTGCTGCCGGCCATAAAAGCCTATTGCTGAACCACTTATTAATAACTTAGGTGGGTTCTGACTGGCGTTAATAAGTGCCACTATCTCTTTTGTGATTGACCAACGACTATGCTCAATTTTTCGTTTTTGTGCATCAGTCCATTTTTTAGCTACTATCGGCTCACCGGCTAGATTAATCACTACGTCATATTCATCTAAATTATCAAGATGTGCGAGTGTTGATAAATAGTGTATTTTGTTTCCCAGTATTTGTTCAGCCATGGCCACATTACGGGTGTAGACTGCCACGTCGCAGGGACGCAAAATTGGAATAAGGTTAGAACCAATTAAGCCTGAACCACCGGTGATAAGTATTTTCATAGTGTCCTTAGAGTAATGTTTGCATTACTCATCTTTGTTACATGACAAACATAAAGAAACAGAATCAGCGAAACGTAAAGCGTGAGGTTTATCCACTTCTGCTTCAGCATAATTTACCCAAGGATGTTCTGCCGCAATGGCAAGTACATCAGCCGTGAGTTTTTCAAGTAGAGAAAATCGGTTCTTTTCAACTAGGTTAATAATTCTTTTAGTAATGGTTTTATAATTTAGGGCATCGTCCATTTCATCTGAATCTGTAGCTTGGTCTGCGCAATAATGTATTTTCACGTTAATAATGACATCTTGCATATTAACAATTTCATCATCGTTAACACCAATATAAGTGCGTAACCGTAAATTTTTAATCCTAATCGTCGCTGGATTTAACTTCATACTTATCCCTAGAGTCTGTTGAGCTTTCTTTTTTATTATGCGCTATAAAATACCATACAGATCTGCTAGTTTGCTCACAAGGTATTCATTAAGAAAGTTCATATGCAAATTAAACCTCAAAGCTCTGTTAAGATTTTAGTGATCATGGCATCCATAGTCATAATACTGGCCGGAGTAAAAGCGGCAACGACTATAGTGGTGCCATTTTTGTTATCTGTGTTTATCGCCATGGCTTGCAGCCCAATTATTACATGGGCGAACCAGCATAAATTACCTAGGGCCATTGCTGTGGTATTAGTGATACTAATTATAGTGGTATTTGGATTGATTTTGGCTGGACTCGTTGGTCAGTCGATGAATGAATTTAGTTTAAATATACCCAAGTACAGAGAGCAATTAGTGGCTGAATTTGCTTGGGTGATTGGTCAGTTAGATACCTTCAATATCAGTGTAGACAAACAGCAATTACTATCTTATTTGGACCCAGGTGCGGCCATGAATATGGCAACCAATTTATTATCTAGTTTAGGTGGGGTGTTAACCAACTTTTTATTGATTTTGTTGATTGTAGTATTCATGTTGTTTGAAGCAGAGTCAGTACCTAAAAAAATTCATATTGCGCTTGATGATCCCAATATGAAAATACAGCAAGTTGACAAATTTTTAGTCTCCGTCAAAAATTACTTAGCGATTAAAACGTTAGTTAGCTTGGGCACAGGCCTGATCATTGGATTGTGGTTATATTTTCTTGGGGTTGATCACTTTCTGTTGTGGGCGGTGTTAGCGTTTCTTCTGAATTATATCCCTAATATTGGTTCTATCATTGCTGCCGTTCCTGCAGTGCTATTAGCTTTTGTACAGCTAGGCGCTGCAACGGCGGGGCTTACTGCTTTGGGTTTTGTGGTATCAAATATGGTGATGGGTAACGTAGTTGAACCTCGCTACATGGGACGTGGCTTAGGTTTGTCTACTTTGGTCGTATTTTTATCTTTAATTTTCTGGGGGTGGTTGTTAGGTACAGTAGGTATGTTGTTATCTGTACCTCTTACTATGATCGTTAAAATAGCCTTAGAATCCAGCCCAGATACTCGCTGGGTAGCGCTATTATTAGCTAGTGATAGCGATGAGAGCATTGACGAGAAAAGTGAAATTTTGACGATACAAGAAAAATAGTGACCCCTTTTGTTAAACCACAAATTACACTTTTATTAATTAAATCCAAGAAAGTTAAACACTCATTTTTATCGAGTAGCTGTCAGTATATTTAGTAATAAAAAAAGCCGTGTTGTTGAAGAGTAAGCCACTAGATACTTAAT
>Ga0222645_101183_pt1 | contig 11979 bp, 8 predicted proteins | sample AntAcemetagen292_FD_179881 | JGI IMG/M metagenome (GOLD analysis project Ga0222645, IMG submission 179881) | Saline water microbial communities from Ace Lake, Antarctica - #292 | ecosystem: Environmental > Aquatic > Non-marine Saline and Alkaline > Saline | place: Antarctica: Ace Lake | collected...
ACGCTAACACAATCAACAATGGGCGCGATTTTTACTGTATCAGCCCAGTCGATGTCGCGACCATTCTGCATGTTTGCAAGGCACTGCTGGCGTTGTAACAAGATAACTCGCGCAACTTTATAAACCGCAAGCTCAATCGCTGCATCAATCATGGGTTTGTATGCAATGCTGCGATTCACTTCGATACCGCATGATGCGGTTATCAATAGCTTGGGCTGCGCATCATCGATACGTACGGCGAGTTCGTGGGCAGAAAACCCTCCAAACACTACTGAGTGCACAGCACCAATTCGAGCCGTCGCCAGCATCGCAATTACGGCTTCGCTAATCATAGGCATGTAGATAATCACTGTGTCGCCCTTAACTACGCCGTTGGCTTGTAATAAACCTGCAAAACGTGCCACTTTTTCAAGTAGTTCAGTGTAAGTAAGTTGACTTTTTGTTGCCGTAACAGGCGAGTCATAAATCAGGGCAACTTGAGCACCACGGCCTTGCGCAACATGATGATCTAAAGCCATATAACAAGTATTCATTTGGCCATCAGCAAACCATCTTTGTATACCATTTTTATCTGTAGACAATATTTTTTCAGGCGCTGTAAACCAGGGCAATTGTTTAGCTTTGTCACCCCAGAAGGTTGCGGGGGAGTCAACTGCAGCTTGATACTCTGTGGTGTAAGACATAACGGTATACCTTGGTGAATAATGATAGAAAACAATCTGATCGACGCTGATTGCCTGCAAAATCTCTGTTAACGATACTGTAAAGACATAAATAGCGATATGAGACTTCAGTCCTATGTGACGACATTAATTGGCATGCTAGCATCGGGCCATGGATACTTTTTTGAAACAATACTTGTGCTTTCAACATTAAAACCGTTTTACCCTCTTATCTTTTTGCTCGTATGGAGCGCAGGTTATGCTATGGCAAAATTAGCATTGGTGTATACCCAACCCCTAAACTTACTTGCCTTTCGATTTATAGGTGCTTTTTTAGTACTGACTCCTCTGGTTATTTTTTGGCGCTTACCTATTCCCGACTTTCGAAAGTGTTACGCCTTAATTGGAACTGGATTGTTTTTACACATTGGACATTTTGGGAGTATTTACGTGGGTATGAAGCTAGGAGCAAGCGCCAGCATCATGGCTCTGTTTGCAGCTTCACAGCCGGTGCTGGTGATCATCGCTAGTGCGTTGCTGGCTCGAAAAATACCGGCTTGGAACATATGGGCCAGTTTGACTTTAGGGCTGCTAGGTGCAGCATTGATTGTGGGGGTCGATATGCAAGGAAACGAAGGCTATTTGTTGGGTGCAATCCTTGGTTTTACTGCTGTTGTGGCACTATCAATTGGTCAGGTAATTGAAAAGCAACGTAAGTTAGGCGTGCATCCTGTTGTAGCCACGTGGGTACAATATGCGTTTGCATCAGCTATTTCTATTCCGTTTGCATTGATATTTGAAGGACTTGTTTTTGAAAGCACATTGCCTTTTTGGGGAGCGATTACCTTCTTAGTTTTTGGTAATTCGATTGTCGGCATACTCTTAATGTTCACTATGGTGCGCCAAGGCTCAATAGCTAAGGTGGCTTCGATTATGTTTATGGTGCCTGGTACTGGGGCACTCATTGCCTGGGTGGTTGCAGATGAAGTACCTAAGCTAATCACTATTCCTGGCTTTATCTTGGCAATGTTGGGAGCACTGTGGACTAACAATATAGCGAATAAAACATTACCAGCAGATACCAAGCAGTGATGTGAAATGTTTGGGCACAAACGAAGTATTGAGCGCTTAATCTGCCCTACTTCTCTAGAAGTAGTCAATGTAAATCAACGTAAGTCAATCAAAACACTATTTAACACATCAGTATAAAGTCTGTGCTGGGTTTATATTGATGTGTTAAATTGCTCGCTGTTAAATTGTTCATAATAAATCCTTCAGTCTTGTCGCTGCTATCTTTTGTTGCACTAAAAGTAATTCAGCTGTAGCGATCGCATCGTTGAGAGCGTTATGAGCAAAATGATTGGGTAGACCATGTTTGTGCCGCAAAGCAGATAGTCTCAACTCTTGTGGGTCGTAAGCGATATCTCTTCGATCGAGTTTACGTTTTGCCATCGCTAGAGTATCTAAGATCATCAAAGGTGGTGACACGCCATATAATTCTAGACACGCTTGCTTTAAAAATTGCTTTTCTATTTGGGCAAAATGTACCAACATTACTTTACCTGCTAACGCTTTTAGCAGCGCTTCAACTACCACGCGTAAAGACTTTCCTTGCGACTTTTGTTGATCAGTGATGTGATGAATAATCACATTATTAGCATCAAGGCGATGTTTAGTATTGATAATTTGATGGTAACAACTACCAAGTTTAATGTGTCGTTTGTCAATGCTCACAAAACCAACGCTAAGCAGTTTGTCAGTCATGGCATTTAAACCCGTCGTTTCAAAGTCCACTGATAAAATAGATAGTTCTGATAAATAAGTGTCTGTGCTGGGAAATGGCACTGATAAAAAGTCATAAAGTGCGCCCCTAGGGACTTTTTTTAGAAGACGTTTTCGGCGCGCTTCATAACCTAATAAACCATTAAAAAACAAAATAATCTCCTCAACATAACGTCTTAAAGAACAGCTGATTGGCGATAATCTTGCATTGACTTAATGACTTTAAACGCATCTTTTAGGTGCTCTCTTTCCAGTTTTGAAATTTGTTTAGGATCAATGTAACTATCGACAGTTTTTCCACTGCGTAATAGTCTGCCTTGATGTTCTAAGCGTACAGAAGTCAGAAATTCATACGCATCTATTAAGTTTTCTGCAGAAGCTTTTGTTAATGACTTACTGCCTGAACATTGCTGCAATCGCTCAATTGTATTCACAGCCGCCACGCCTTCGCTCAGCGCGTAAATACGAGCTAAGTCAACAATTGGGGCAATACCGTTGTGCTTTAAGTCTAGTGTTGCTTTGTGTTCGCCGTCTTGAATTAGCACAAAATCTCTGAAAAAACCCAGCGGTGGTCTGGACCTTAGGGCGTTTGATGACATATGTGCAATGAATAAGGTATTACTTTTAGTTTTTTCTAGCATTTGCTGACGTACTTTTATGAGTAAATTTTCATCGCCATAAACGCTACTTAAATCAAAAAATGTGCTGCTATTTAACAAAGCTTCTGGGCTAGGTTTACTGACCCATTGCTCGAAATACTGCTGCCATTTTTTTTGTGGTTGACGCCATTTGTCGTTAGTGGCCATGATGTCACCAGGGCAATAAATAAAGCCACAGGCGGCTAAGCCGTCACTCACAAAACTTGCAAGGCACTTAAACCACACATCGTCTTGGGGTTGCATAGCATCACTAATAATTAGTGCGTTGTCTTGATCTGAATGTGCCAGTTGCTCTTGTCTTCCTTGTGATCCAGCTGCTAACCACGCAAAAGGAACAGGTGCTGGCCCCTGTGTTTTTTCAGCCATTTCGATTAGGCGTATTGTAAACGCCATGGTGATAGCGCTAATACTTTTACCAATATGGTCGGCGTTTGAACCCAGTTTAGTGAGTTTAATTTGCAACTCATTAATTAACTTACTTATCTCAACTAGCTCGCCTAAGGATCTTGCCTTGTGAATAATACTGGTCATATTAACTGCGTTATGGCCCTCATTAAGCACCAAATCAGTCACACTTACCATGCCGTCAATTTTACCGTACTTGGTCACTGGTAAATGGTGAATATGTTTACTGATCATCGTCATTAACGCGTTATACGCATTACTCTTGATGTCTATGGTAGCGATATCTTTAGTCATTATTTCGCTCACAGGACGAGAAGTTGCTAAACCCAATGCCACACAACGGCGTCTGATATCTTTGTCGGTGACTATACCTAATTGCACGTCGGCGCACTGCTCACGTCGCCCACTCTCATTAACCACCACCAAGCAAGAAAACCCTTGTTCAGTCATTTTAATAGCAGCATCTTGAATTGAAGCGCTGGGTGATATGGTTGCAATAGGATGATGATAAAAGTCTTCAACTGATGTATTACTTATAGAAGACGACAAAATAGCATCGTCACTGAGTTTGTTTTTTTTGCTACGAAGGCGTTGTCCAGAAGAGTTCTCTAAAAACTCAATCGTCTCAGGTAAGTCTGCTAGTAATGTTTTAAGAATTTTATAATCTAAGCTGTAAATTAAAGAATCCTCATCGACAATGACAGTAATACCGATATTTAATTGACTTCTTTTTTGACAAAAAATACTACAGATATCACCTTCACCGTACTTTTCTGTCAGTTCTTTATCTGCAGCTAAGTAGCGCAAGGCTCCTTTGCGCAATATGTACAATTGCGGTTGTTCAACATCCTCAGGTGATAAATGTTCATCCACCCTTAAATAACTAATGCTAATTGCTCTTACTAATTTATCAAGTAAGCATTTAGGTAGTAAATCAAAGGGCGGGATGTTACCTACAAAAGCGCTGACTTCTGCTAGCTCATTGTCCATATCAGGGCCTTTTGGTCATTTTGTTCATTTTGTTCATTTTGTTCATTTTGTTCAAACAGCTTCATAATGATTTTACTGCGACTTAGCTAATTTGAAGTGGCCTAAGTATCAAGTCAACGGGTAAATGTTGATATAAGACCAAGGTGGTATATCTGATAAAAACAAAGCTTGCTAATGTTGCAACCAGTCAAAGTTGTATATGAATTGTTATAAGTTATTGTCAAGTTTGTTGCAAAAACACTTAATGACACGCCTATATGCAAACTTTTTCTCAAAAAAGCAGTTATTACAACAAAAAATGGCACATGTAATAAATAAAATAGCATGCAATGCTAGGAGAATAACGTGGAAAAGAAGACAACATATTGGCAGGAAAACCTGCGCTTAATAGCAATATGTCTAGTCATTTGGTTTATTATATCATTTGGCTTTGGCTTGTTATTAGTAGAACCACTCAACGAATTTCGTCTCGGTGGATATAAGCTCGGATTCTGGTTTGCTCAGCAAGGTTCGATTTATACTTTTGTTGGGTTAATTTTTTGGTACAGCCACAAAATGAATAAACTTGATAAAAAATACGAGTCTGAGGATGGATCATAATGGATGAGTTAAAGCTATATACCTACATTTCAGTCTTTGGTACTTTTGCCATATATTTTGCTATCGCGTGGTGGGCTCGAGCCTCTTCAACTAGCGATTTTTATGTAGCAGGCGGTGGTATAACACCTATTCAAAACGGTATGGCAATTGGTGCTGACTGGATGAGTGCAGCGTCATTCATTTCGATGGCAGGTCTCATTGCCTTTTTAGGATATGGTGGTTCCGTATTCTTAATGGGTTGGACCGGTGGTTATGTATTGTTAGCTATGTTATTAGCACCTTACATGCGTAAACACGGTAAGTTTACTGTTCCTGAATTTATTTTTGATCGTTATTACTCAAAAACAGCTCGAATTGTGGCGGTCGTTTGTTTAATTCTTGCGTCATTAACTTACATCATTGGTCAAATGAAAGGCGTAGGCGTCGCATTTTCTCGCTTTTTAGAAGTTGACTACGGCCTAGGCTTAGCGATAGGCATGGTGGTTGTTTGGTTCTACGCTGTATTAGGTGGTATGAAAGGCATCACTTATACGCAAATAGCCCAATACGTTGTTATGATTTTTGCCTATACCATTCCTGCGGTTTTCATCTCTTTTCAGCTAACCGGCAATCCCATTCCGCAACTTGGTTTAGGCTCTACATTGGCCGATGGTAGTGGTGTTTTCTTACTGGATAAGTTAGACCAAGTGGTGACTGAATTAGGCTTTAAAGAGTACACCACAGATAACATGAATGGCTCGTTAGATATGTTTGCCTACACCATGTCGTTAATGATCGGTACAGCTGGCTTACCACACGTTATTATGCGCTTCTTTACGGTTCCTTCTGCAAAAGCTGCACGTTCTTCAGCAGGTTATGCCTTAGTTTTTATCTCATTATTATATACAGTTGCTCCAGCCGTTGGTGCCATGGCACGTCTTAACTTAATGAGCACAATTGAGCCTACTGCCGGTCAATATCTAGAATATTCAGAGCGTCCTCAATGGTTTAAGGATTGGGAAAAGACGGGTTTATTGGAATTTGAAGATAAAAATGGTGACGGTAAAATTCAATATTCAGCAGACAAAGCTACCAATGAAATGGTGAAAGTTGATAATGATATTATGGTGCTAGCAAACCCTGCTATTGCTAACTTACCTAACTGGGTCATTGCATTGGTGGCTGCAGGTGGTTTAGCAGCTGCGCTATCAACCGCGGCAGGTTTACTATTGGCGATATCGTCCTCAATTTCCCATGATTTAATGAAAGGTGTGTTAACACCCAATTTATCCGAGAAAAATGAGTTACTGACGGGGCGAATTGTTATGACGCTGGCTGTTTTAGTCTCAGGTTACCTCGGTTTAAATCCGCCTGGATTTGCTGCAGGAACGGTGGCGTTAGCCTTTGGTTTGGCTGCCTCATCAATGTTCCCAGCACTTATGATGGGTATTTTTTCTAAGACTATGAGTGGCACAGCAGCTATTGCAGGAATGTGTTCTGGTATCGGAGTCACTATGCTGTATGTGTTCCAACACAAAGGTATCATGTTTATTCCAGGTACAGACTTCTTAGGTGATATGGGGGCAAACTGGTTCTTTGGCATTTCTCCTAATGCATTCGGTGTGGTTGGAGCGTTAGTTAACTTTGGCGTCGCTTTTGTAGTGCTTCAGTTCACAGGACCAGCACCTAAGCATGTTCAAGACTTAGTCGACAACATGCGTAAACCCGGTGGTACTTCTGCAGTTAGCGGTCACTAAGGGTTCACTGTCTTTTGAATAATCGTATTGTTAATATGATGTTCCAAATATGACCGGTTCAATCATAAAGGCTAAAGAGTTTTCTTTAGCCTTTATTTTCTATAAGATTTAGATCACAAGTACATGAACCAAAAGTATTTTAATTGAAGTCACTCGAATTGAAAGTACTCGAATTAAAAGTACTCGAATTAAAAGTACTCTAATTGAAATTGTTCTAATTGAAAGCGTGCGAATTTAAAATAACTGAGCAGAAAACCAGTTAGCATGGTTCAACAAAGTTAAGTAAAAAAAATTTATTTAATATAAAGTCATTAAAATTTTTAAAGCTCTAAAAAAGATAAAATAATGAATAAACATACGAAGACTGCAGTTATGGTGGCGCCCTTTTTAGCGATAATTGGATTTATTGCTGCCGATTATTATGAAGAAGACCAAGCTGAAAAAGAGAAGGTGATCCAGTTAGTTCCCTTTGAAGACTGTGACGTGATCAATCAAGAGTGCGTTTTAAAAGCGGGCGATTTTGAAGTCAATGTTTTTGACAAAAATAACCTAACAACCGTTAATTCAACTTTTCCCTTAGACAAGGCAACAATATTTCTGGTTGATAAATATAATAATTCAACTGCATATCCACTGGGTATGGTCCAAAGCCCCTACTATTGGCATACTGAAACAAATCTGAGAGAGCTGATCGGTAGTTCAGGACAAAGTTACAAACTTCGACTCGTAGCAAATATTAAAGGCGGCAGTTATATCTCAGAGTTTTACACCACAACAAAATAACCTTACACGAAGGTAGCCATGTATCGTTTGTGATGACTCACGAGCCATTATTACAAAGCAAAATATTAAAATTATATTTTACCTGACTGTTTTACCTAATTGTTTTACCTAACTGTTTTACCTGACTGCTTTGGTTAACTGGTTAACTAACTTATTGCTTAACTAAATGAAAACAGCACTCATAGATCGTAGATAAAAATTCCATTCAGGTTACTAAAACGATGCACTTCGTCAGTCATCTCGTCAGACTGTTCAAAATATTCGAAATATAATACCGTATATTTGTACATAGCCTTTATAAAACAAAACGTAGGAGACAATATGAGCCGTCATTTTGAGCAAGCCCAAGGCCTAACAGAAGAACACGACCCAGCTACCCATAAATTTGTATTCAATCAAACCATGTTAAGGATCAAAGATCCGCAACGCACTCTAAAATTTTATACTTCAGTATTAGGCATGACGCTTATAAAACGTTTAGATTTTGATAAAATGAAGTTCACATTATATTTTCTGGCGTGTGTACCACCAGAATGTCGCAGTGATTGGTCTAGCGATGACAAGCAGCGCACTATAGAGACCTTTAGCCGCCCTGCTATGTTAGAACTTACCCACAATTGGGGCGATGAAAATGATGAAAGTTTGTCTTATCATAGTGGTAATGAAGAGCCTAAAGGCTTCGGCCATATCGGCTTTGCCGTTCCTCATATTGACGATGCGTGTCAACGATTTGAATCTTTAGGCGTTGAATTTAAGAAAAAACCAAACGACGGTGGTATGAGAGGAATAGCATTCATTAAAGATCCAGACGGCTATTGGATTGAAATTTTCACGCCAGAGCGCCTCCCAGATTTATTAGCTGAACACTTGTAGTCAATAATTAATGCTAAACACTTTAGCTAATATGTAAAAAAGTTGGAATAAAGCATGGCGATGGGTTGGGTTGCATTAGCACTGGTGTATTTAGTTGGACTTTTTTGGCTTGCCAGATGGGGTGATAGTGATTCACCCCTAGCTAAAAAATTAACTTCTCACCCTGCGGTTTATTCCCTTGCGCTTGCAATTTACTGCACTGCTTGGACATTCTTTGGATCAGTTGGTGAAGCGAGTCGCAATAACTGGCAGTATCTACCTATTTTACTGGGCCCAATGCTGGTTTACGTATTTGGTTTTCGCTTTATTCAAAAGCTAACCTTGGTTAGTAAAAAGCAGCACATCACTACCATTGCCGATTTTATTTCATCTCGTTATGGCAAACGTCAAACTGTGGCGTTGGTGGTGACAATTATTGCACTTCTAGCAACTATTCCTTATGTTGCGCTACAATTAAAAGCCATCAGTTCAGCGTTTCAGCTGGTGTCTGAGCAGCAAAACAGTGAATTGATTGTGTTTTTGGTAACTATTTTCATTGCTTTATTTTCTATTTATTTCGGTACACAAAAAACAGATGTGACTGAATACCGTAGAGGCTTGATGCTCGCCATTGCCTTTGAATCTAGCGTCAAACTCCTAGCCTTACTAATGATTGCTATTGTGGCATTTTTTATGTGGTATCCAAACAGTAGCACACCACTTTTGCAGTCGTTTAACACGCCTGAAGCCCTGAGCACCTTTGATTCATTTCCTTTTATTGCACAGACTATCATGGCTGGAGCCGCTGTTATTTGTTTGCCAAGACAGTTTCACGTGGCTGTAGTTGATAACTTAAGCTTGGAACATCTGAAAACAGCACGATGGCTTTTTCCTTTATACCTAGGGTTAACTGCAATAACGATCCCAGTGATTGCAGTTGTAGGACAAACATTATTAGCAAACTCATCAGCTGAACCAGATACCTACGTACTTGAATTGGCATTGATCTCAGGCTCTGGATTGGTACAAGTATTAGTGTTTGTAGGGGGGCTGTCCGCGGCTACAGCGATGATAATAGTAGCCACGTTGACATTGAGTACGATGTTAACCAATGATGTGATACTACCAAGAATATTGGCTAAACATAGTACTGCTTATCAACAGCATAACGTCAGTAAAATTATTCTTGTTACACGTCGTTGTGTCATTGCTGGATTGTTGTTGCTGGCCTATTTTTATCATCAGCAGATGGGAAATAGTCGTTCACTAGCGTCAATTGGTCTGATTGCTTTTTCACTCGTCATTCAATTACTGCCTGCTATTATTGGTGGTTTATACTGGAAAAAAGGACATGCCCATGGTGTATATGCAGGTTTAATAAGCGGTATTATTGTATGGGTCTTGTGGCTGATGTTACCTGCTTTTGAAGGAGATATTAATACCCAGTTAAATAATGATAATATCTCCTTTATTGCCATTATTAGTTTGGCCACTAATTTTGCCGCGTACCTGTTCTTCTCATATTTTGCCACACAAAGACTGATTGATCGTATTCAAGCGCAAGCTTTCGTTGCCCCTCGTGAAGATCTAGATAATCAGCCTAAGAAACCTTCAACTTCAGTAACTACTGGAGATCTCACAATACTGCTATCTACTTTTCTAGGTGAGGCTCGTTGCCATGGGTTGACTGCAGATTTTCAACGTAACAACAACATCACAGTTCACGCAGATACCGCCCCCCCTGCAAACTTTGTCTTTTTTTGTGAACGGGCATTAGGGGGAGTACTCGGAGGATCCAGCGCTAGAGCATTGATTGACAGCGTATTAAGTGGCAAAAAACTAGGGTTTGAGGAAGTAATTAATTTTTTTGATGACTCCACACAAGCTATAAAATTTAATACTGGCGCTTTATTTACCTCGATTGAGAGTCTTGAACAAGGTATCAGTGTCATTGATAAAAACTTAAATCTGGTTGCTTGGAATAAGCGTTATTTGGAACTATTTAACTACCCTCAAGATATGATTTTAGTGGGGATCCCGATTGAAAGGCTGGTTCGCTATAATGCATCCCGCGGTGACTGTGGGCTAGGTGATATTGATGCTTTAGTTAAAAAACGCTTGAGTCACTTAAAACGTGGATATGCACATAAGTTTGTGCGACAGCGAAGTGATGGAAAGATGATTGAAATGGTTGGAAACCCGCTGCCAGGTGGTGGCTTTGTAACTAGTTTTAGTGACATTACATCGCATATTGAATTACAAGTGGCACTCAAAGAAGCCAACATTGATCTAGAAAATAGAGTCAAAATACGTGGTGAAGAAGTTCAAGCTATCAATGCTGAATTACACAATGAAATTGCCCGTCGAGTAGATTTAGAAAGGAAATTAATTGATGCTCGGCACATTGCCGAACAGGCTAATGCTAATAAAACTCGATTTCTGGCATTGGCTAGCCATGATATCTTACAACCTCTAAATGCTGCCAAACTTTACCTGTCAGCGCTTGATGAAGTCACAATGACTGGCGAAGTCCGAACAATTATTAGTAAACTTGGAGAAAGTGTTTCTTCAAGTGAAGCGCTTATCGCAACATTATTGGATATTGCACGCTTAGATCAAGGTGAATTGAAACCTGTTAAAGCGTCTTATTCGATCCTCAAAATACTGTCTCCGCTAATCGATGAGTTTTCAATGCAGGCTCAAAATAAAGGTTTAAAGTTCAGTTCACGAATTGTAGATGCTTGGGTCGAAACAGATAAAATGTACCTTTATCGGATCATTCAAAATTTTCTATCCAATGCAGTTAAGTACACCGATTCAGGTCGAATTTTACTGACCGTCAAAACACGCAAAAATAAGGTGCTGGTTCAAGTTTGGGATACCGGAGTAGGCATATCTGTTAATGAACAACAGCATATCTTTGGTGATTTTTATCGTGTTGACGGAAGCAAAGAGCGCGGTGCGGGTTTGGGACTCGGCGTGGTGTCTCGATTATCAGAGAAACTCGATGCACCTTTAACGATAAAGTCAAGCCTGCGCAAAGGTAGTTGTTTCACACTCGCATTACCAATGGCTCAGGCAGTGACTCAACATCCAGAGCCTGTTGCTAGGAGTTATAACGGACTGGCAGGTCTTGAAGTGTTGTGTGTAGATGACACAGTTGAAAATCTCGATGCAATGCAGACCTTACTTGGGAAATGGCAAGTCATATGTTTTCAAGCAAGTGATGCTGACGAGGCGCTGCAAAAAGCACAGCAACATCAACCTGATGTGTTATTAATTGACTATCATCTTGGCAATGGTATCAATGGGCTTGAGCTAATTCATACGCTTAGAAGAGACGCAGCAAAAGAAATACCTGCAGCTTTACTCACAGCTAATCAGGATGAAGAGGTAAAAAAACAGTGTGCTGCTGCAGCGATAGGCTACCTAAGTAAACCAGTAAAACCTGCTAAGTTAAGAGCACTCTTATTGAGCCTAAAGAATAAAAAGAAATAATCAGCAAGACTG
>Ga0222645_101184_pt1 | contig 11976 bp, 8 predicted proteins | sample AntAcemetagen292_FD_179881 | JGI IMG/M metagenome (GOLD analysis project Ga0222645, IMG submission 179881) | Saline water microbial communities from Ace Lake, Antarctica - #292 | ecosystem: Environmental > Aquatic > Non-marine Saline and Alkaline > Saline | place: Antarctica: Ace Lake | collected...
CCAGACATGTCCCCGCCTGCCTCGCCCCCGCCCCCAACCGTCTTCGCCTCCCCGAACAAAGCCTCCTCCTCCCGTTCCTCCAGGGCGATCATCTCTTCGCGCTGGGACGCCATCGTTCGCAACGAGCTGTCCTTTTGCGTCAGCGCGTCCGCGGCGCCGCCGTCGATGGGAAGTTCGTCGTCGTCATCCTCGCCCGGCGCCACGAGCACGTTTTCCTTCGCCTTCGCCTCATCCGCCGCGGCTTGCGTCTGCGCTAGCACTTTCTGCATCCGCGTGCGCGTGCTTTTTTTCATGCGCCCGTCATCCTCCGCGAGTTTCTCATCCACCCAGACGCTCAGTTCCTCTCGCTTCCGCGCCAGCGCCTCTTCGTCGTTGACGTTCGCCGCCTCCACGAAGCGGTCCAGCGGCCGGTCCGCGTCCCAGTGCGCGTACGGCACGGACTCGCCCGAGTAGATGTTGATGGGTGGGCCGTCTTCGTGCGGGTGCTTAGTGAGCAGGTGACCCACGGCGGGTTCCAAAACCGTTAGCTCGATGGGGAACCGGAAGCGCCAGAATTTCGGGTGAATCGCGCTTACTTTCACGGAAACCTTCGCGCCCAGCGGCAGCGCGTTCCGCACACCCGCCCATTCGGATTCGCAAATGGGAATCAAACCGTCGGTTTCGCACCCCACGTCAATCAACGCGCCGTGGTAAAGCTCCGTCGCGACAACTTCGCCAACCAACACATCCCCGATCTTCAAACTCTGCAGTTGCACTCGCGTGCGGTCGCCGTGGTGCCGCAGCGCGCCTCTCGGGATTTCATCCGTGGAAACTTCCTCCGCCATGACCAGCGCGTCCCTGGTGGCGGGTCGGTCCAGCTTCCACAGATCTTTCGGGACGTGCTCGGAGTTGTTCACACCGACGTACTTCAAGGAACCGCCGTCCACCGCGCTGACGATCTCGTGATTGGGCAACGCGTCCCAGCCGCCTTCCTCGATCCACTCCGTTTTCATCTCGTACTCGTTCGCCGGTCCCACGGGTTTCTCCACGAACCACGCGCCCGCTTTGCTCCCCGTGAACGGGTTCACCAGGAACGGCTTGCTGTCGGTACCGTCCTGGGGAATCCGTGCAATAGCGTCGTCGTCCAAGCCCTCCTCGATGTCCTGGTCCGCCTTCGCCGCGGCGGCTTCCGCGGCCATCACGCCCGGCAGGTTGGTCATGGTTTGGTAAAGCGGGTCTTCCAGCGTGAGCGCCTCCTGTTCCTCCAAACTCAACAACCCGTCCTCGTTCCAAGGCGCGTCCATGAACACCGGGTCGTCGTCTCTTCCTCGGAACACCAGCAAGTCGTCCGTTCCGAGTTGCCCGGTAAGCTCCTCCAGCTTTTTCAACTTTGCGTCGCACTCGATGGAGTATGTCGCTTTCTGCGCCAGGGGCAGGGCGTGGTAAAAATCAAGCGCGTCATTGAACCACTTGTGTACGGTGCGTTCCGTGAGCCCACTTCTTCGCGCCATGTCACGCACGTCACCCGCTTCAGGGGCGTACGTTTTGAGCTGACTCAAACGGAGCCACCACATGCTCTGGCACACGTACAACGGCCGGCCGGATAAGCCAAACTCCACCACTTCGTTCACCCCGATGTTCATAAGCCGCTGTTCCGTGGACACGTCGCTGTCTCGGATCGCGGTTCCCCCGGTGGGTGGTTTCTCGTCATCCTCCGCGGCGAGCCGGTCGATATCCCCGAAACCTTCGTCGTCGTCGAAGTCGTCCTCGTCCGCACGCGCCGCGGGGACCACGTTTGGACGACGCGAACGCGAATTTTGCGCCCCGCCGCCGACGGTAGGCCTACTAACCCTGGACGACAAACCCACAATCGGCCGAGCCGAAGCGACGCACTTCGACGACCAACGCTTGCCGGCGCAGCACGGCGGCTGCGCGAGAGCACGCGCGCTCGAAAACGCCAGCATCGTGCGTCTCTCCTTCCCGTGCCTCTCCGAGTGACCAGCGCACCAGGTTGCCGCGTCGGCAGGAATCTTGTGACAACGGCGGCTTATTTGTTTTTTTCTACTTCCTCGCCAGCGTCGTCCCAACTTTTGCTTTGGCGGGGAAAACTGTGCTTACATCGAGACGCACTCATCCGCCGCGATGCAGTCCGGTGATCGCGGCGTGATCGCCGGGTAGGTGTCGCGGTCCGACCTGAACGGCCAGATTGCGCAGCTGCACAGCTTCGACAAAGCTTCGGGGCGTTGGGCGGTGACGACGGTCCACCCTTCTGCCGAGAACCTCAAGATTAAAGCTTCGAACCTGACGCTGCAAATTAAAGAACACGCGAGCGATTTGTCCGATGAGATGTGGCACGCGTGTAGGGAGGGTGATTCTACGAAGCTCAGCGAGCTGTTGGCGAGGGTACCCCCCATGGGCTGGGGCAACGCGTGCCGCAGCGGCACGCGCATGTCCACCATGGACGTCGCAGCGAGGAACGGCCACGTGGAGTGCTTGCGCCTTCTGCTGCAGGAGCACCAAAAACCGAACCTTAAAAAAACAGACGAGTTTGGCCAGGCGGTTATGCACCTCGCCGCGGAGGGCGGGTGCGCGGAAATTTGCTCCATGCTCCTCGCCGCGGGCTCGGACCCGAACACACCAGACGGCCAAGGCCAGACCCCACTGCACGTCGCCGCGGAGGAGGGACACACGGAGTTCGCGAAAGTGTTGTTACAAAACGGCGCGGAAGCCAGTGCGAGCGTCCTTTATCGAGGCGCGACGCCGTACCAGTGGGCGGTGCAAGGCGGGCACGGCGACTGCGCGCGCGTTTTGAAAGGGCTGTCGAAATCGAGGAAAGACCTACCCGCGGAACACAACCCGTACACGCACACGGAGGTTGCGTATGGCAATAGGTAAATTATAAGACTCAAAAACACTTACGATTCGAGTCTCTCCTGCACTGCGCCACCCATCCATCTCTGCGCCACTCAAAATGCTGACGCAATATGCGACTTTCGATAGTCGAGCCCCTTTCTCAAAATATCTCTTGCCGAGGTTTCGAGACGATTTCACTCTTGCTGACACCCGCGTGACCCCCCGCCGAGATGTCTACTTCTCTGCTGTCGTCTGCGTGCCCGGTCGCCCGGTCGGTGCCCCGCGCGCTGCGCCGCGCGTACCGCTCGTCCGCGTCGCCGTCGCGCCTGGTACACACGCGCGCGAAAAAGAAGAATGACGTTTTGTTCGGTGAAGAGACCGTGCCTCCCCTCCCCCCGTCGTACGACTCGCAGGACTACTCGCAGGACGAACCCGCGGAGCCCGCGTGCGCGTTGGCGTACGCGAGCGTGGACAACGAGGCGCACCCGGAGTGGAGTTTGCTGCAAGTCGACGTCACCGCGGTTTCCGGGGTGATGCGGATCTTGTCCTGGCTGATGAACGGGCTCGATTTGGACGTGAAAAGCGCGGAGTGGGACATCGAGTACGGCGCGGCGCAGGGCGACGAGGAGAGCAACGACGAGCTGCATATCAAGCTATGGGTCGTGGAGGGGTACGGCAAGCACGCGAAGAAAATCATGGACACGAAAGGTCTGGAAGGCCGGGTCACGGAGTACCTCCGATTCTGCACCGACGCCGAGCGCAAAAACCACACCGTGCTCGAACACCGCGGGATCAGGATTGACAACACCGGCGATGACGGGAAGACGCGTCTGCGCGTGCGCTCGCACGACTCGGGCGCGCAGAGTTTCCTTTCCCTCACGTCCACGGTCACCGGGCTTGGTTTGCGAATGAACCACGCGGACTTGACATTCAGTACGGGGAAAACCACCGGCGACCCTATTTCCGTGTGGTCCATGGAACTCACGGATTTCGACTCGAAAAGCAAACTGTCGAACACGCAGGTACAGGGGTTGCTTTATACCCTGGCGCTCGTGTTCGGCAAGAGCCGGGACGGGGGTTTCGGAGGCGCTGATTACTTGGTGGAGAAAATGGTCTCGGGAGACGAGAACTGATCGCGGGCCAGGGGGGAGTGAATCGAGCGATAAATACATACTTTTTGTGTTGATGAAAGAATTGTGAAGACGCCACGCCGTCGATACCGCGAAGAATCGATTGAAGACACCAGATGCTTCTTCATCTCAAACAACGATAACCCGTTCACGATACAGAAAGCGCGTTGATCGCGGCGCCCAGTGGCCACGCCGCTTCGATTTTTTGGCCTTTGTACACCACCTGCTTCACCAGCGTGACCTCAGCGTCCTCCGCCAAACGGTACCCGACGACTAAAAGCGAGTGCGCGTAGGAAAGGTCGTGGCAGTAATACGCCGCGTCCGTTTCCGCCACGCCGTGGAACTGGGTCAGGACTTGCGCCGGGGTCATGGCGCACGCCCGCGTCGCTGCGACCAGAATCTCACCCGGGGTGGTTTTGCCGCTCGGCTCAGCCGGATCAACAAGCCCCGCTTGCGAAACGCGGTCGAACAGGTACGAGCTTAAATAAAAAGCAGTCGCGCCGGCGCCTCGGGCGCCGTCCCACGCCCCCGCGAACGCGCAGTTTTCCTGCGTTTGGACTTCGCACGGCGCGGCTGGGTCCAAAACCGTATCAACCACCGCTTTGCACTTCACCGCATCCGCGGGCTGCGAATCGTGCCCCACCGCTTTGTGCGTCTTGCCCGCGTACGTGTACTCGCCGACGTGCCCGGCGGGGACGCACGGCGACGCGTCGCCGTCCGCCACCGCCAGCACCGCGGCTCGCGCGGCCATCAGCCCGAACCCCAAATGCGAATACACGTACACGTGATAACTGAAGTCGCCGGATTTCATCTCCTTGAAGTACCCATCAGGCGCGGTCGCGACGTGTTTCTTGTCCGCCGCGTACGCCAACTGTACGCTCCCCCCGCCCAGATCCACGGTCGCCACGGTGCTTCCCAAGTCACCGCGCAGGTTTCCTAACAGGTAATTCATGGTGAGCCACTGGAACGCGCCTTCCTCGGCGCCGTCCATGATGGACACGCTGCCGTGGTTGATTTGGAACGGGTACTCGTTTAACAGCTTTTCGACCGCGCGTAACAACTCGTGGGCTTGCTCGCCGGGCAACAAACGTAAACCAGCCGTCGCGCGCACCGCGACGGTGGTGCCGGCTCGCGCCGCCGCTGGGACCGTGCGCATCGCAAGTTCAAGCAGCGGTTTCAGGCTGTCCGCGCCTTCTGTGGGGGATGCCGCGAAACTACTCAACCCGGGCTTGAGCTGCTGGAACGTGTCGTCCATGAGCGCCTGGAGATAAATAAAAGAAAGTGTCAGTCTTGTGTTGGCAAACAGGGAGGCGGGATTTGGGAAATGCAATACGTACAAGCTCGCCGTCCCGGCGAAGGTCGAAGCGAAACACGTGCACGCGCGAACCCGTGCTCCCCGCGTCAAACACAACCGCGTACTTCCGTCCTTCCGTGTCCGCGTCCGCGCTGTTTTGCGCTTGCGCGATAAATGCGACGCCGGTGGAGGGTGTCAATCGCGTGCCGCGTGCTGATTCAACATCGCGAGACGAATTGGGCACACCGGACCCCACGCGCCGCTGATCCAACATCCGGTCCCGTACGTGGCCACTCGACGAGAAATCCAGGCCATCCGAAGGCGCGGTCGGCATCAACGTCACCACGGCGAGAACCAGGAACAGGGGCACGGACACTACCACCAGAATTCCCCGGAACCTCCACATCTTTTCGGAAACGGTTTCCCGGCCGAACTGCCGACGAGTACCCATCGTCGGCGACGTGTTCGGCTCGGGTGGGCGGTCCTCCGACGACGCCCGTCGCGATCGGCCGATCGCGTGGTCCGCGATCGGAAGATCCACACCGTCGATCGCGACAACGCCGAGTTCAACGCCCGGAAACAGCGATACGCACGCGCGTCGAAGCACCGACGCGACTACGAATCCTATCTAATCACGCGGTGTCGTGGCGTGCGGTCACGTCAACGCGCGTGGTCGTTCTGTTGGGTTGTGTGGTGATGAGGCGCGTGTACGTTCGAAAGTTGCCGCTGGTTTGAGACACGACACTTTGAGTTTCCCAGAGTTTGCTTCTGATGGACTGTTTGCTCACTGCGAAGCTGCAGAGGGCCACTCGTGCCCGCGCGGGGCCGAGTCACGTCGGGGTCACGATGCGCGGCGTCGCGACGAGCTTCGCGACGAGCTTCGCGAAGCAGCTGTGGAGCGAGGTCAAGACCCACGGCCCGACCGTACGTCTCACCCTACCTCCCGACCTTCGCAAGAAATCGTCCTCGCGGGTCCCCAAATCATCCCCAAAGCCTGACGTGCATTCCCCGGTCTCCTCCTTACCCCCCCCTCCTGCAAAACCTCCAGGCGATTAAATTGGGGTGCCTGGTGAACGTGATCCACAGCTACGGCATGGAGGTGACCATGTGTTTAGGTCCTTCCATGTTGCCCACGTTTAACCACCGCGGGGATGTTGTTTTGATGGAGCGAGTGTCGGTTTTCGCGAACGGCGTCAACCGCGGCGACGTCGTGATTTCCAAGTCACCCAACAACCCCAAGCACACGGTGTGCAAACGGGTTCTGGGTAAGGAAGGCGACCACATCCAGGTTCCGAAAGCGGGTAACTTTGGCGGCGAGTTAGTGGTCAAAGTACCGAAAGGCCACGTGTGGTTACAAGGCGACAACGCGAACAACAGCACTGATTCGCGCGATTACGGTCCAGTGCCGTACGCGCTACTCAAGGGGAAGGTGTTTTTGAAAGTGTGGCCGCCCCGAGAAGCCGGCTGGGTGCGGAACGAATCGTGGAGACATGTTCCCGTTGGGGAGGGGAATTAGGAAGTAGGAGATGGGGGGTATTTTTTATGAAGGATGGATGCTCAGTCGCGACGTTCGCTTTGATTTTTCACGTAGTGGAGATCGACTTTAGAAAAAAATGATGTCGTAGACCCCCAATCCACGAGTTATCGTGCCATATAAATGCGAAAACTGGGAACTCCCCGATCTCCCCGTCCAACGACACGCAATCAACTCGACAACCTATTTCTGGCTCCACAATCGGGCGCCGCGGCAGGCAGCGTTTGGCACCCCCCTCTCGCAATGTCCGAGACCTCCTCTCTTAAGTTCAAGACGGCGTACGATGAGGCCAAGAGCACCATCGCCGCGTCTCTGGATGCCGTGAAGACCACCTACGACACCATCAACCGCGACCTCTCGGACGAGATCAAGGCCGCGGACAAGGAGAGGAAGGAACTCAACGCGGGTCTCGCCAAGGCGAACAAGGAAATCGATTCCCTGAAATCCACCGTGTCTGGTCTGGAGATCTCGCTGTCATCGTCCAAGGAACTCGCCTCCGCCACGCATAAGTCTTTCGAGGTGCGTACGCGCGCAATCGGCCAATCGGCTAGGACGCCGACCATATCCCCGTAATTTCGCAATTGGCCAATTGGTGCAATTCCCCAACGCAATCCACCGCCGCCGCTGACGCACCACCCCCACTTTGATTCGCAGACCGAGAAAACCGCGCACAAGGATTCCAACATCGCCGCCGCGAAGATCGCGAAGGAGTTCGACACGTTCAAACAGGCGGCGTCCGCTTCCGAGAAATCCACGGATGCTTTAATTGGCGAGATGAAATCGGCGGCGGCGGTGCAGCTTTCGACTTTGGAGCAAACCAAGGCGACGCTTTTGGAAGCGCGCGGGTCGGCGAAGGACGTGTCGTTCGCGCACACCAACGCGGTCGGGGAGCTCGACCGCAGGCTCGAGGCGTTGCGCGAGTCCCTGGAAACAGAGAAGAAGGAAAACGCCGACTTGGTCAACAAGCTCGCCGGGTCAAAGTCCAAAGCCGAATCCAACGCGAAGGAAGCGGAATCAAACGCCGCCGTGCTCCAGGGGAAAATCGCGCAGCTCAACACCGAACTCACTGGCGCGCTCGCCGCGGTCGCGGACTGGAAGCGCGAAGCGGACAAGTCCAAAGCAGACGCGGACAAGTCAAGACAAGTCGCCGAAGCCGCCTCCGCGGACAAAGCCGCGGCGCAGGAAGCGCGCATGCTCGCCGAGAAGGATTCCAAAATTGCGCTCGAAGCCAAGGCGCGGGCTGAGGCGGAGAAGACTGAAAAAGACCGCGACGCGAAGGAAGGCATCGCGGCCGCGGTTGCTAGCAAGGCGGCGACTGAACAAGTTAACAAGGCGCTCGAAGCGTTGACGGTGAAGTACGAGACGATTTCGCAAAAGTACAACGAGACCTCCGAGACGAGCAAAGTCGCGATTGAAACCGGCAAGGGTCGGATTTCGTTCCTGGAAGCGACGCTCGCGGAACGCGAAGTCGCTTTGGCCGCCCTGAAGGACACGACCGCGGATGGCAAAAGGAAGCTCACCACGAAGCTGCAGGAGGAATCCACCGCGCACCAAGCTTCACGGCAGCAGTTTGAGAGGCTGAAACAGGAGAGCTACACCCTGTACACCGCGTACACGGGGTGCAACCAGCAGCTGGAGGAGTACCGCGTGGCGCTGGAACGCGAGTCACAGGAGTCCGCGCGGTTGCACCAGGCCCTTGCGACGCAGAAACAAGAAGCCGCGCGGGACGCGCTTCGGCCTTCAAAGGCGAACATGATGCTCCCCCCGTCCTCGCTCGCGTCCCTCAACGGCGCGGGCGGCGGGTTTGAATCCTTCGCCAACTTCCACGGCGGCAACGCGGCGAACATCTCCGAGTTCAACGACGGAAGCTCGCCCGCGTCTGGGAAAGGCACCCCGGGACGCGACCGCGGCGAAAACTCATTCGCCGTGGACTGAGGAAACAGGCGGGGTGTGTGAAATTTGGTGAGCACGTGGTGCAGGACGGTTTTAATTTAAGAAATACAAGCAGACGTCACGCATTTCGTTTCTGCCCCTCCTCCTCCTCTTCCTCATTATCCTAGTCTTCCTCCTCGTCCTAAAAGTTCCCGACTTGTCCCGAACCAGGCGACCGCAGAGAGCCCCTAACCGGAACAAGTAGACGTCACACATTTCGTTTTTCACTGACTCTCATTTCTGTCATTTCCAGCCCAAGAAAAGTGTCAATCTGCGATCAGTTCTATCGTACTCGACCGAGGCGACGAGCACAACGCCGCGCGCATCGCCGCGCGAGGAATTGTGCGGGGCGTCGAATCTCCACGTGATCGAGCGCCGGTCGCGTTGTTTGGCTTGTCTCGCCGAGCCTCTGGAGCTAGCCGCGAAGGGGTAAGCGCGGAGTCGAGCCGACAGATCTGGCGCGAAAAAAATGTCGGCGCCGACGGAAACGCCCAGGAGCGGCGGCAGGTCCTCTCCTTACGGAGGACTGCGCCCTGGCGGTGGGGATGGTGGCGACAGTAACAACGCGCTGAATAAGCTCGTCACGCCGCTGCGGTGGGGCATCGGCAGCTTGACGAAGACGGTGCGTTCGCGATTCTCCCTTACCCTCGGTCGGCGTTTAAAAAGAAATCGCACCGAAGTTCCTCCGCTCACCTCTTCCCTATCCCTCCGCAGGTTCGTGGGTTCCTCGGATCCCCCAGCTTCGAGAACGAAGCCGTTCCTTCCGCTGCGACGCCATCCGCCGCGCCTACTAACTTCGAGGTGCGTCTCTCAACGAACACGCGATGCTCGCCCCAACTCCCACGCCACCGGTTGCGTTTTAACCCTAAGCGCCAGGGGTCGACGTCCGCTTTTCGCGATTCCAGCTCCTCTCTGACTCCCCATGCCTTCCCCTTCCTCGTCTATCCTTCCTCACAGCCCGCGGTCAATGCGCCTCGCGAGAATCAGGGCGGTTCCAGCACCGCGAACTTGCTCGACGCTCTGAAGCAGCGCAACAATCTGACCAGAGAAGAGACGCAAGCGGTGATCAGTCTGCTGCAGCGACAAGGCGCGAGCGCGGAGATCGCGGCGTTTGACGCCTACGCGCCTTCGACGTCCGCCATGCCCCCTCCCGCTCCCGTGGGTCTGTTCCAGACCCCGAGCAGTGCGGGCCCCACGGCGGCGCGCTCTCCAGGTCCGGCGGGGGAGACAGCCTTTTCGAACATCCATAGCTACCTCCGACGCGCGAATGAGGAGAAAAGGCGCGCGCCTCTCTCGCTTCCCCACATGCGCGGCGCGTCCAGATATCCGGCGCTCGGCTACGGCGGCGCGCGTGGTGCTCGAAGCCTGTACGGCGCCCATGATGGGAGGATGCCGCCATCTCTGCTGGGTGCGCCTGCTGGCCAAGGCCACGCCGAGACTGCGGGACGCGCGGCGAGGGGATTCGGCACGACCGTTCGCGCGGGGGCGAGGTACGGCGGACCAAACTCGCCGCCGACTGCGAGCGGAATCGGGATGGATTGGAGAGCTCCTAGTTCCGAGCCTAGGCTGTTGTCTCCTGGGATGAAGCGCACTCGGGATACCGCGGAAATGGACATGGACGCGCGCGAAATCGGCCGGTCCACGGTGGCGAGGCTCGCCGGTCACGGAGACGCGCCGCGCGCGGCGCCGGGGGGGATGCCCGCGGGCACGCCCGCCGGGAGCTCGCTCAAGGCGACTCCCTCCAAAAACGTCGCGGCATCTGCGGTCACGACGGACACCGCACGCAGGATTCTCCAGACCCTTGACAGGCTGGCGGGTCAGAAATCTGGAACCGAAACCAACGGCGCGGCGGGTTCGCCTTTAACGAAGCCCACAAACCTATCGTCCAGCCTGAACAAAGCCGCGGCGCCTTCGTCGTCTCTTCACGGGTTCCGAGGGATTCAAAGAGCGACGCCTGCGAAAGCGCTGGCTTCCGCGGAGAAACGCGTCTCAGCGCCCATCGCGTCGCACGCAAAGCCCACCGCCGCGCCCGTGACTCGCGTCGCCGCGCCGTCCGCGCTGCAATTCGAGCCCGACGCGTTCAAAGAAACTAAAACGGCGCCGGCGTTCGGGTTTGGGAACACTTTGTCTGCGGCAAAACCCGTCGCACCTCCGGCGCCGCTTTTCTCCGCGCCGTCTGGTGTTGCGACCACCGAATCGCCCGTGGGACTTCCCGTGTTTTCCTTCGGAAACGCGTCTCCCGTGACCGCCGCGCCTTTGGCGGCTGCGGCGTCGGCGTCGTCGTCGTTTGACGCGGGCGAGATGCCCCAATACGCCTTCGGCGGGGACGACGAGGACGAACCCAAGTACACTTTTGGCGCGCAGGACGACGGGGTGATCGACGCACCATTTATGGGCTCAACGCAAGTCCCGGATATCGACGTCAAGTACACCTTCACCGAGGGCATGTCTCCTGTGCCTTTCCCCTCCACGAGCGCGTCCGCGCTGGCGAAAGAAACCCCCGCGCCGGCGAAAGGAGGTCTGTGGAGTGCGGAGGGTTTGAAGAAAAATGGCGAACACATGAAACAAGTAAACGCTGCAATCGAGGAGGAGGAGAGCAAAGGCAAAGCAAAGCCTGCGGCACCCGTGTTTGGCGCAGCCGCGCCCGCCGCGCCGGCGGCGCCGAAAGCGGGGGGTCTGTGGAGCGCGGAAGCGCTGAAACAAAACGAAGCACACCAAAATAAGGTCAACGCCGCAATCGAGGAGGAAGAGAGCAAGGGTAAGGGCGGGGCGCCTGCCCCTGCTGCTCCGGCGCCGTCTCTTTTCGGGATGCCTTCAGCGACGACAGCTGCTCCCGCTGCTTTCTCATTCGGGTTGGCGCCGGCGAAGACGGATGCGGCGGCGACGCCCGCGCCCGCGCCCGCGGCGTTCTCCTTCGGCCTCACCCCCGCGGAGAAGCCGAAGGAGCCTGAGAAACTGGCCGCGGCGGAGCCACCCGCTCCGGCGCCTGCTGCTTTCACGTTTGGAGCTTCCGCTCCTGCTTTCGGGCAACCCGCGGCTGAAAAACCCGTGGAGACCCCCGTGGCTCCCGCTTCGACGCCATTCGTGTTTGGCGCGTCACCAGCGCCGTTCGCCTTCGGTGCTACGACTCCCGCTTCTTCCTCGCCTCTTAGTGCCGCCGCGCCCGCGTTCTCGTTCGGCGCGGTTCCCACGCTGAAAACCGCGGAGGAGCCGGCGCCGGCGCCCGCGCCCGCGTTTGGAGGTTTCGGCGCCAC
>Ga0222645_101190_pt1 | contig 11955 bp, 9 predicted proteins | sample AntAcemetagen292_FD_179881 | JGI IMG/M metagenome (GOLD analysis project Ga0222645, IMG submission 179881) | Saline water microbial communities from Ace Lake, Antarctica - #292 | ecosystem: Environmental > Aquatic > Non-marine Saline and Alkaline > Saline | place: Antarctica: Ace Lake | collected...
GGCGAACAAGCGCCTAACCTCTGAGGTATCCCCTTTGCGCAATCAGCGCCGGGTGTTAAACGATAAGGAGTGGAAATTTGTTCAGGAGTATGTCTCAGGTGACGGCCGTGTGACCCTCAAAGAGGCAGCCATGCGCGCAGGCTACAAAGAGGGCAGCGCCTCTGTTATGGCTTGGAAGTTGACCAACCCTAAAGAATACCCCCATGTTGTCGCTGCAATTCAGGCCTACCGCGCAGAGCTGGCCTCGAAATACAACACCAATTACGAGCGCCACATGCGGGACCTGCAGATCATCCGCGACAAAGCGATCGATGCCGGGGCGTGGGCCGCTGCGGTCAATGCGGAGTATCGCCGGGGCCAAGCTTTGGGCACTATTTACGTGGAGCGCAAGGAGATTTTGCACGGCACGATTGATTCCATGAGCAAAGAGGACGTACAGCGCAAGCTTACTGAGCTTAAGCAGCTTTACGGCCCTGCGCCTACCGCTTTGATTGATGCAGACACAGGGGTTGTTCTGGATACGATAGACCGTGAAAAAGACCCCGCTTTTGATCCCGGCGTGGAAGAGCCGCCGCCTGATATCTTTGAACTGGACGATAAGGGATGAGTGCAGCGCCTGAGGCGTTATTTTCAGCCCGTGTCCGCGCCGGTTTGAAGGCGTGTGGCTGCGACGTGGAGCGCATAGAAAATCGAGTTAATTTGGGCGTGTCGGACATGTTTATCGGGGCCGGTTCTCAATTTGCAGCGGTTGAGTTGAAGGTGGTTTCTCGGGGGCTTGCGGTAAAGCTTCGCCCCCATCAAATATCTTTTTTAACTCGCCATGCGTTAAAGGGCCGCCCAGCCTTTGTTCTTGTAAAGTACAGCGTTGCTAATGAGATCAGGATATACAACGGAGACCAAGCCATTGCTTTATCTACTGAGGGCCTGCGCTTGGCCCCGTTTAGGGTTTGGCAATCCCGGGGCATGCCATGGGAAGAGTTAGCGGGCATTTTATCAGGCCAAAATAAATAGTTGCCAGCCCCGTTTTTTCGTGTATAGTTGTGCTTGTTGGGCTTTCCAACGTAGAAAGGATAGAAGATCATGCATGAAAACCCGTATTTTGACGCTGAAGCCGACGAGGCCAAGTGGGACCGCGAGTCTGATTTATACGATCAGGAAAAAGACCGGGCCCTGATTGATAAACTGGAAGAAAAAGACCGGGCCGAATCACAGGCCAAAAAGTAGGCTATACTGGCCACTCACCTAGAAAGGGTATTTTATTATGTTGAAGACCGTTGAACGCTCACGCAATAGCAAGACCGGACCTATTGCAGTCACTTACCGCGCAGGCAAGACAAGCCCCTACAGCAGCTGCCCGGCCACTTGTTCGCTCATGCCCGCTGATCAGTGCGGCGCAGTGCAATTGGATGAGGAATATATGCAGGCGCTGCTTGATGCCGTGCCCCGCCGGGGCTTGGCGTGGACTTATTCCCATTTTCCGGCCGAAGCTTTGCCTATTCCCAAAGCAGGCAAAACTGTGATCAATGCCAGTTGCGACACTATGGCCGCTGCGGTGCACGCTGTTGAGTTGGGGCGCCCTGCTGTTTACGCTGCGCCCTTAGATACGGCCGGAACGTGGCCGAAGAGAATGCATGGCGTGCAGTTTGTGCAATGCCCGGCCGACATGGCCGACAATTTCAACTGCGCCCAATGCGGCAATGGTTCGCCGCTTTGCTCCCGCGGTGACCGCGATTATGTGGTGGTTTTTTTAGCCCATGGCACTAGCAAAAAGAAAGTAGGCACGGACACGAAGGGGGGCTGCTATGGCAGCAGCGGCCCGGTAATGATCCAGTGGCGTGAGACAGGCCAGACCGGGCACGAAAACGAGGGGCAGGCGTTGCGCAAGTTCGCCGCAAAATTGCCTCCGGGTTCTATGATCCGACACCACGTGGTGGGTGACATGGGGGCCTTGACATGATTGTTATCGGCTTAGTTCTAGTGCTTTTTTTTATTGGTTGGGCGTTGTTCGATAGCTAATTAAAAAATAACTGCACAGAATCTAATTTTTAGGTTATACTGGATCCAGTCGTTACATGTTGTACGGCACACAGAAAGGGTATTCAAAATGGCACATATGATTGACGAGACCACAGGCAAAGCCGCTATTGCATTCGCAGGCAAATTGCCGTGGCACGGTTTGGGGCAGGAATTGACGCCGGGGCAGTCTATTGATACATGGACAATTGAAGCCGGGCTAAATTACACCGTTTTAGAGTCCCCGGTTATGTACGACACCCCGGCCGTATCCGGCATGCAGTCGTGGCCTAGCCGTAAAGTACTACACCGCAGCGACAATGGGGCCCCTTTGGCCGTGGTTAGCGACGGTTACAACGTGGTGCAGCCCGGTGAGGTCATGGCGTTTTTTGGCAAGCTCGCGGACATCGGGGGCTTTGAGCTAGAAACCGCCGGAGCGCTAAGCCATGGCCGCAGGGTTTGGGCATTGGCTAAGGTAGGGGAGAGCGCACCAGTTGTAGAGGGTGACGTGGTCAAACCCTACGTTTTGCTTGGCACGTCATATGATGGCACCATGGCCACCGTGGCTAAATTTACATCCATTCGCGTGGTATGTAATAACACCATAACCGCAGCCATTGGTGCGCATGAGGGCACCGCGGCCGGATCTGTTCGCGTGCTGCACAATTCCCGATTTGACGCCGATGCGGTACGGCTGCAGTTGGGCATAGTGGCTAATCAATTTGAGCGCTTTATGGTGGACACGCGCAAGCTGGCCGGGCAGTCGTTGACCCTTGAGGAGGCGGATTCGTTTGTGGCCAAGTTGCTGCAGCCGTATCACAATGGCCGCCTAGAGGTCAGTGAGACCCGGGCATATAAGCGCATTATTGAGCTGTTTAAGGGCGCAGCCATTGGATCGGATATCCCCGGCGTGGCGGGTACGCGTTGGGCCGCATTGAATGCGGTAACGGAACTTGTAGACCATGAGCGGGGCCGCTCCAACAATACCCGCATTGAGTCGGCGTGGTTTGGCACTGGCGCAGTACTCAAAACCCGGGCATTAGAGCTTTTAGTGGCCTAGATTAGGGGTAATACCCGGTAAAACCCGGGTATTGCTTAACTTATGGGCAATAACAGCCGAAACTTAGCATCTACGGGGCCCCGCTGATATAAGCATGCCTAATAATGGGGTTTGTTTTTATAGCGTAAACCGGTCCCGTGGTGCTTGTCGCTTGGTGCGTTAAACGTGGTGTTTGGTGCATGGCCCGCGGGCCGCGGGCCCTTGGTGCGTGGTGGTTATGCGTTTTATGCATGGCCCGCGGGCCATGGTTCCCGGGCCATGCGCAGCATGGCCCGGGGGCTGGTTTTTTATGCATGGTCCGCGCACCGGGGCTGTTTTTGGGTTATACTTTGGGCGTGGGGCACGGTTCGTGGTTCACGCAACTAGAAAGGGTATTTATTATGATCACGCAACATGAGTACACCCACAAGCCAAGCATGGCCACGCTGCGCGCTGCGCTGCGCCGGGCCATGGATCAGGGCAGTGATTCTGTGCAGTTGACTTGGGGAGAGAATGAAATAACCGTAGAGCGCACGCAGTACGGTTGGATCGGGTACGGCTGGATCGGGCGCAGTGGTGGCGACGATTTAGCTAGATCATTGAACATGCGATAGCGGTTTTTGGTGTATAATTCATGCATGGGCCCGGCCGGGCCCATGCAACTAGAAAGGGTATTTTATTATGTTGAACCAGTACAAAAATAATTTGTTTGGTGACCGCGGTACGGACATTCAATCCGCGTTAAATTATGCGAACCGCTTGTTATCCGCTGCCCCTGATAGCGCGTCGGGTTTTACCGCGCTGCACGTGGTGCTGAATACCGTCATCAATGCGGTAGAGGCGCAGTCCGCTGCGCCTGATCACCCTGCCGATGTGGCTGCCGATGTGGCTGTGCCCGCGGATCCGCGGGCCATGTTTCTAGACTGGCTAAACGCAGAGGGCCGTGCCATGATCCTTGAAGAAATAGAGGATCGGCTCGACACCATACGGGAAGAGATAGACGACAAGATATCTGACCGGCTGGCAGAGGATCTAGAAAACCTAGACATAACTGTTAGTTTCAACCGATGATTGTGTTATAATTCATGCATGCACCCAGCCGGGTGCATGCAACTAGAAAGGGTATTTATCATGAAGACAGTACGAACCATTAAAGTAGGTTACACCACGTTGGCATTGCCTGAGGGCATGGCCCATAAGGACATAGTGCAACTGGCCGGGTATCTTGCATCACTACGGACGGTAAACACACACTATTTGCACGCAGCAGAGCCGCACCGGGAAGTGCACTTTACTGACGCAGACGGCCCGAGCGTCTGCGTTGGGGAGCGTGAAATACTCAGCAGAGCCGAGGCCACCGAAGCCTACGAAGCCGACAAACTAGCCCGGGCCGCGTAGCGTTATCCATGGCCCCTAGGGGCCATGGACCTAGAGCCACTGTCCATAGGGGGAAACCCCTATGGACAGGCGCGCGCGCCTGTCCCCCTGTTTCTCTCCTGTTTTTTTCCTTAAAAATTCCCTCTAAAGGTGGTTGGCGGGGGTGGGTGGGCCCGCCTAGTTTTTCTCTCTGTATCTGGATTGACCTACCCGAAGGGGGGAGGGCCATTTTTGCACCCGTCGATTTAAGCGAAGCGCGTAGCTTGAATTTAGACATGGGAAAACACCATGAAAAGCTAAAGAGGGGAAGGCCAAAAAGGGCCCCCTTGTCTTTTAAAAAGGCAAGGCCGTGTTATATTTATAAAAATTCAGAACCTAAAGGTCTGCCTGTGCAAAATAACACACAAAATATTGAAGAAGAACGCCTACGCTTGGAGTTGCGCCTACGGCTTATTGAGGCCCGGGAGCGTGCAACTAGCAGCTTTATAGATTTTTCTAAGTACGTGTGGCCCGAGATGATTATTGGGGATCACCACCGTATTATTGCGGAGGCCTTTGATCGGGTGATCGCGGGCAAGTGCAAGCGCTTAATGATTGCGATGCCCCCGCGCCATGGTAAGTCGCAGATGGGCAGTTATTTGTTTCCGGCGTACTTGATGGGCAAGTTACCTCAGTCCAAGTTGATTGTTGGTTCGCACACCGCGGAGCTTGCACAGCGTTTTGGTCGCATGATTCGTAACCTTGTGGACGATGAGCGTTACCGGGAGTTATTTCCTGACATTGGTTTGTCGGTTGACTCCAAGGCCAGTGGTCGGTGGAACACGAAGAATGGTGGTGAGGCATTTTTCATTGGTAAGGGTGGTGCGATGACGGGCCGTGGTGGTGACATTGTTATTTTGGATGACATTTTGGACGAGCAGGATGCGTTGTCTGATACGGCGATGGAGAACACGTGGGAGTGGTATACCTCTGGTCCGCGGCAGCGATTGCAGCCTAATGGTTCGATTATTGTCATTAACACGCGGTGGAAGACGGATGATTTGACGGGGCGCTTGTTGCGTCAGCAGGGGCAGTTGAAGTCGGATCAGTGGGAGGTGATTGAGTTCCCGGCTATTTTGCCGTCGAACACGCCTCTTTGGCCGGAGTATTGGTCGCTTGATGAGTTGGAGAAGGTCAAGGTCAGTATTGGCATGAAGAAGTGGCAGGCTCAGTGGCAGCAGCAGCCGACCAATGATGAGGGTGCCATTCTCAAGCGGGAGTGGTGGCGCAAGTGGACCAAGGATTTTGTTCCGGATTGTGAGTACATTATCCAGTCGTACGATACGGCGTATTCTAAGAAGGAGAGTGCGGATTACTCTGTTATTAGCACGTGGGGGGTGTTTACGCCTAGTGCTGATTCGGGGCCAAATTTAATTTTGCTAGGTGTTAAGAAGGGGCGTTGGGATTTCCCGGAGCTAAAGCGTATAGCGCGGGACGAGTACCGGTATTGGAATCCGGACAACGTGTTGATTGAGGCGAAAGCTACGGGCACGCCGTTGCAGCAGGAATTTCGTAAGGTTGGTATACCTGTAACTATGTACAGTCCCGGTGGGCGGCGCACGGGCCAAGATAAGGTAAGCAGGGCTAACGCGGTGGCTCCGTTGTTGGAGTCGGGGATGATTTGGTATCCGGAGGGTGAGGAGTGGGCCGAGGACCTTGTTGAGGAGTGCGCGGCATTTCCTGCGGGCTCTTATGACGATCAGGTGGATTCGGCGGTCATGGCTTGGTCTCGCTTTCGTCAGGGCAACTTTTTGTCGTTGGGGGATGATGATGAGCCTGAGGAATCTGAAGAGGATTCGAGGGGGCTTGAATATTATTGAGGCGGTTGTACAATATCGTCTAGTTCGACAACCAAGGACCACGGTACATGGCCCAAGATATTGAAGACATGATTACGCGTGCCGCGCAGGCTCGCGGCGTTGATCCGGCGGTAGCTATTGCTATAGCGCGGGTGGAGAGCAGCTTGCGTCCTGATTTGAAGAACCCAGACTCTAGTGCCAAGGGTTTGTATCAGGTAACGGATGAGACGTGGTCGGATTATGGTGGGGCCAAGGGTCAAGCGCTTGATCCGAAAGAAAACATTCGGGTAGGCATGGATATTTTGGTGAAAAACGGTGCGATGTTGGCTAAGACCTTGGGCCGTGATCCGCGGGCTGAGGAGCTATATGCTGCTCACTTTTTTGGCCCAACTGGTAGCCGCAGGGTTTTGTCGGCGGATCCGTTGGCCTCGATTAGTTCGGTGGTTTCCAAACGGGTTATGCAATCCAATCCCAAGCTAAAGGGCCGGACGGTTAATGAGGTGTTGACTGGGTTTGCCAAGAAATTAGGCACAGGTGGTCAGCGTTATCCCACGAGCGATGTGACGCGCACCGTGGTTCCTGATGCGTATTCACGTGAGGCGGATGTAGAGATTGCCACGGGGACCAAGGCTCCTACGGCGCGGGACCGGATTTCGATCTATGGCCCTAACTATCAGGCGGCGGTGGCTGCGATGATGTTGGGTGAGGCCACGGATGATGAGCAAGAGGATGCTGCGTCTTCTACAACGGCTGTGGAGGCACAGTCGGCGCGCAATTCGTTGAGGGCCCTAGACCTCGGCTCAAGCGTCAATCCTTTTGATGCGATGCAGCCCCCACCGTCTGAGCAGCCGGTACAGAGTTTTGCTTTTGGTGGCATAGCTGCCCCATCCGCTGCGTACAGCCCGTCTGTTAAGCGGGAAATGGCGGATTTCAATAGCCAGTGGGAAGATTACACCAAGAGCCAAGAAGACTGGAGAAAAACCCAGTACGATCCGTATCAAAAAGCCTATGGCGAGTACCAAGCGGCTTACGACGACTACAAAACCAACCAGTATGCGCCGTATCAGGCTGCGTATGACAAGTACCAGTCTGAGGTCTATGCCCCCTATAAAGCGTCGCATGACCAGTACACCAAGGATTACGCGGCGTATGAGTCTGCAGTAGCGGATTACAACAAAGACCCTTTTACAGGGGAGACTGCTCGGGTGCCGTGGAGGATGGCCCCCAGAGGGGGTAAGATATACACGACGCCTGAGGGCACGGAGTTCTTCGGCTCAGATGATTTGCTTACAAGGTCTGATTATAGTGGCTACCGGGGGCGCGACCACTACTTAAAGGTTCTTAAAGACAAGCCTACGGAGGTGGTGGCCCCCACTTTGGACAGTGAGTTTACGCAGCAGGCTCCGACGTTTGACCGCACCTTTGATATGGCCGCCCCTACGCCTGCTCCTTTCCTGCCCGGCTTGACGCAGGAACAGGCCGCGGGCATGGATGACGCTGCCCTGCAAACATATGCAGATGACCAGCGCATTGCGATGGAGAACAAGGTCCAGCAGGCCCGAAAAGGCCAGCAGAACCGCCAATTTGCATTAGACGTAGCCTCAGATCCATCAAGATACGGCCTGTCCATGCCTAAATTACTGGCAGAAGGCGGAGAAGTACAGGATGATGCGCCCGGCATACAGGATGTAAGCAAATACGCCACCCGCCGATCAGAGGAAATGTTCCCCGGCATGGCAGGGCAGGATGATCCGCGTGACGCGGCCCGTCATTTGTTGGCCGCGGGCACTGTTACTCGCAAGTATGGCCCTACTGCTGCTGATTTATTAGGCAAAACGCACGAATACACCAGTAGTTTGCAGACGGCTGCTTCGTTGTTCGGCATTGGCGAGCCACGGGATGATTTTGCATACGACACGCACAATAACCGGTTGGGTATTGAGCTTGGTCAACGGGCCACGAGCCAAGCTGAGTTGGAGCAGCTGGTCAAGGAGATGGCCATGCAGTCCAGCTTTGAGCAAAAAGAGGGTCGTCCGTGGATCATGAGCCAAGAAGCTATGGACGCGCGCGCTGATAGGGCACGCCAGCTTATGGAGCGCCCACCGGATGCCTATGCTAGGGGTGGTGAGGCCGTGGCAGACGACCCTGAGGCAGCTTTAATGGCTGGGGCAGGGGATAGCCCACCCCCGAGCATTACAAACGACAGGCTACGTGAGTACGCCCTTGCAGCGCTTCGTGGCGTAGGCGATATTCCATATTCTTTTGCCGGTTCTGGGGTAGACATAGCCACCATGGCAATGCGCCCGTTTGGTTACGACACAGAGCGCCCCGTGGCAGGCAGTGATTGGATCAAGGAACAAGCAACGCGGTTGGGCATCCGCCCGGGCGATGAGACTGATCCAACTCTGGCTAACTTCCGTCTTGCCGGGGAGATTGGTGCGTCGATGGTCAATCCCGCTTCTGTACCAAGAGCTGTAGCTACTGGTACACAGAAGGTTGGGCAGGCAGCGCGTGCGTTGGAGGACATGACTGTGGGTGAGATGCAGCGGGCCAAGATACGACAGCTCGGTGCAAAAGTTCCTGATGATGCTGCATACGCCGCGCTTCGCGAGCGCATGGAGGCCTCGGGCAATTTGGCGATGGCGGTTAGGCCCCCCGGTGGCACGATGGTTTCCCAGCCCGGTTTTGATTTTGTGGAGTTTAAGTTTCCGCAAACCACCGCCAATATTCCCATGGCCCCCGGAGGTTCTCGCTATTCTTTTGAAAGCAACCAGATAGGCGGATTGGACAAAATAACAAACGAAGGCATCGTCGCTACTGTGGAAGCTACGGAGGACCCTGCAAAAGCGCAAGCAGTAGCAAACTTTCTGTTAAAACAGGGGCGGGAGTATTTTTCCAAGAGCTACGCGTCCACCAACGACCCTATTTACACGGCACTAATAGACAAACGCATTGTCCCTGTGGGAGGCGCAGGCGAACTGGTCAAAGGCTACATGGCCCGCCAAGCCAAAAGAGACCCTGAAGCAATGCAGGACATGACCCGGGGCTATGATGCGGGCCTGCAGGCTTACCTTGCTAGACAAGGCATGGGAGAGGAGGCTGGATCTGCCGCAACAGAGCAGTTGGCCTTACGTACTTTGGAAGCAGGGGAAAAGCAACAACTTACGCCCGAACAAATAGGCAAGCTTACCGTAGATAGGGCGCTGCCCTTCTATAGAAGCTTAGAAAACGCCACAGATATACCTGCAGTGCAGGAAGCTGAGAAATTCAACGAAACGCTGTTTAACATTAAGGACTACTCTGTCCCAAGCTTCTTGTCTCCAAAAGTAGTTGGCCCAGAGCTTGTAAACATTCCCGCTGAAGAACTGTCAAAAATGACATATCCACAAGCTGTGGAACGTGTGAACGCCGACCTGCTTTTTAAGCGTGATTTCTACATGGTAGCCAATGACGTAGGCGCGGGTCGCATGGGCAGCTTGGGCAAGGACGGCAAGAAGACGGAAAAAATGCTTATGTTTACTGTCCCTTTTAAAACACCAAGCAAGAATAAGCTGTTAGATTGGGTTCGTTTGACTGACTCTAAGGGTGCCTATATGGAGGGCAAGGCCATGAACCATTCCGTTCACAACTACGATACATACGGCACCTACAACGAAGGAGGCAAAGCGGCCTTTGACGCTGGAAAAGCAGAGATTTACTCCTTGCGCAATAAAGAGGGCATGCCTTCACTGACCGTCGAGCTTGCAAACAGGCAGCGCCCGGATGGCTCTGTTGAAAGGGTAGTCACGCAGATTAAGGGTCGCTTTAACTCCCGCCCGTCCTCGGACACGGATTTATTCAATTTGTTTGATACGATAAAGCCCGACCGCGTTGTCGCGGAGATTTACCTAAAAAACAACAAAGGGGAGTCGCTTGATAAATCCGTTTCTGTGGACTGGGGCAAAGAGTACGCAGACTACAGGCAAGGCGGGGCAGAGGGATTTGCCAAAGGCGGCATGGTTGAGCGTACAATAAACGACAACAGGAAGTACCTGTAACCCCTGTAAGGAAACAGAATGGCCATAGAAAAAGAGACGGCAGAAAGCCTAGATATTGAGATTCTTTCAGAGGAAGAAGCCCCTGATATTGAGATCGAGCTAGAGGAAGACGGCAGTGTTGTCGTCAACCTAGGAGAGGAAGAAGAGGCGGATGTCGCTTATGACGCCAACCTAGCCGAGGTCCTTGATCCAGATGTCTTGTCTAGCATGTCGTCGGAGCTGACGACTTTGTTTGAGGCGGATAAGGCATCTCGTGAATCTTGGGAAAAGCAGTACAGCGGCGGCATGGAGCTACTGGGCTTTTCTCTAGAAGATCGTACTAAACCATTTAAGGGCGCGTGTGGCGTGTACCACCCGCTGTTGTCCGAGAGCATTGTGCAGTTTCAAGCGCAGGCCATGAAAGAGCTAATGCCTTCTGATGGCCCTGTTCGAACTCGGGTCTTGGGCAAGGAGACCCGAGAGAAGTTGATGCAGGCTGATCGCGTGCGCGACTTCATGAACTACCAGATCACAGGCGTGATGGAAGAGTACACGCCTGATTTTGACCAGCTGTTGTTCTATGTGGGCTACGGCGGTTCTGCCTTTAAGAAGGTGTACTACGATGAGTCGCTAGGCCGCATGGTCAGCTGCTTGGTTTTGCCTGATGACTTGTACATCCCATACCATGGGTCGTCGGTCATGAGCAAGTGCGAGCGCATCACGCACCGTGTGTGCATGTCTACCAATGCCTACCGCAAGGCGGTAATAGCTGGGCGCTATTTAGATTCAGCACAGGCCACAGATGAGCCTAATTCGTCTTCCATACAGCAAAGCACTGACAAGTTGACAGGCCAGTCCCCTTCTGGTGAAGAGAGTGAAATCGTCTTGTTGGAGTTCCAAGTGGACTACGACCTGCCCGGTTTTGAGGACGTAGATGAGGACGGCGAGCCCACGGGCATTAAGCTACCTTACGTTGTTACAGTGGATGAGGCCAGTGGCACTGTTATTGGCGTGCGCCGAAACTGGAAAGAGCAGGATGGCCTGCAGCAGCGCCAAGAGTACTACATACACTATTTGCTGGTCCAAGGCCCCGGTGCATATGGCCTAGGCTTTTTGCACTTGATCGGGGGTCTGTCTAAAACTGCCTCTTCTGCTTTGCGTCAGTTAGTGGATGCCGGTACGTTGTCTAACTTGCCTGCAGGTTTCAAGGCCAAGGGTGCGCGGATCATGAATGATGATTCGCCGCTGCAGCCCGGCGAGTGGCGAGACATGGATGCAGGCGGTGCGGATCTGCAGAGCTCTTTGCTTCCAATGCCATACAAGGAGCCTAGCCAAACGTTGTTTGCTTTGTTGGGTTTCTGTGTGGACGCGGGCCGTCGCATGGCAAGTATTACGGATATTCAGGTTGGCGACAGCAACCAGAATGCCGCCGTAGGTACGACAATCGCGTTGTTGGAAAAGGGCTCCACCGTGATGTCCGCTATCCACAAGCGCTTGCACTACAGCCAAGGCATGGAATTTAAGTTGTTGGCCAAGGGTTTTGCGGAATACCTTCCTGACGAGTACCCGTATGATGTCCCGGGCGACAGCCGCTCCATCAAGGCCATGGACTTTGACGACAGGATTGACATCCTGCCAGTGTCCGACCCCAATATCTTTTCTGTGGCCCAAC
>Ga0222645_101194_pt1 | contig 11946 bp, 11 predicted proteins | sample AntAcemetagen292_FD_179881 | JGI IMG/M metagenome (GOLD analysis project Ga0222645, IMG submission 179881) | Saline water microbial communities from Ace Lake, Antarctica - #292 | ecosystem: Environmental > Aquatic > Non-marine Saline and Alkaline > Saline | place: Antarctica: Ace Lake | collected...
TTCGTAGGTCAGTTGCTTGTAAGTTTGCATCGGTGCATCTCTTGCCGGAGAAAAGTGATCAGCATATTTGCAACTGACCATTTTTTCTACCTATTTAAGTTATGCACTTACTGATTGAATCCAAGTAATGTATAGGTTGTCTGTATTTACGGTGTCTAATCGAAGTAAACTTTATAAGCATCAGGGTAGTGGCCGCTTCTAAGTTCATTTAGTAGCGTATCTGCATCTTGCTCACTTATCATCGGTCCAAGACGTAATTTATAAATACCTTTTTCAAATTTTGTTTGATAGGGGCGTTGGTATAAATTTTTCAAACCTTTCGCCAAACTATCTATTTGCGTTCTTTCTTGTAAAGCTGCTACTTGAATGAACACTTGTTGAGTCGCCTTAATAGGGGCTGACTTGATAATCGTAGGGTTGTGCCCTACCGTAATATTTCCTACCCTGTCGACATAGATAACATCTATTTTTACTTCAGCAGTCCCTATGTCAAGCATCTCCAACTTTAACGCCGCCGCATAAGATAAGTCTATAACACGGCCTCTATGAAAAGGTCCTCTGTCGTTTACTCTAACAATGACTTGCTTATCATTTTTTAAGTTGGTAACACGCACAAAAGATGGCAAAGGCAGCGTTTTATGCGCTGCTGACATTTTGTACATATCGTAAACTTCACCATTAGACGTTAGATAACCATGAAACTTTTGTCCGTACCAACTGGCATGACCTTTATCGCTAAAACCTTTGCCTGTATTAAGTGGTCTGTACCTTACCCCTCTCATTGTATAAGGACGCATATTAGCCTGTGCATATATTTGGTAAGTTGCTATCGCATCTTGTGTCGTCACCTCTTGCGGTATTATCTTGGGAGCTGAGTCTTGATGTTGGTCATAACGTCCCTTAGGAGCACAGCCAACGGTAAGTAGTGCGATAATAAATAAACTAAAGAAACGATTAATATTGCTCATAAAAAACTAGTTGTTTACTTTAACCGTGGTCGCAACATTGAACTCTTGTTTGAGTTGTTGACTAAATTGAAATACTGCCATGGCATACAACGGACTGTGGTTATAGCGGGTGATCACATAAAAATTAGGTAAACCTACCCAATATTCTTTATTGTCTGCTTGCTCAAATTCGAATAGTTTAACCTTGATGTCTTTACTTAAGTCTGCCGTAGCGACACTCACGCCAGCATCTTGCAACTGTGACCATTGGTGGGAGTACTTAAGAGATTTTGATAATAACGCTGAGTATTGATTGCCACTGACGCTAGCTTTAAATGCAATACTATCATTCGCCTTCCAGTGATGTTTTTTGAAGTAGTTGGCAACACTACCAATTGCATCTACAGGGTTGTTTAACAAATCTCTGACACCGTCACCGTCGAAATCCACAGCATAATAGCGATAGCTAGAAGAAATAAACTGACCCCAGCCCATAGCCCCAGCATAGGAGCCTTGCAGCTTGGTGATATCAAAGTTTTCTTCTTTGGCCAGTAAGAATAATTGTGCTAATTCACTACGAAAAAATGTTGCTCTGGGTGGATAATGAAAACCTAAAGTGACCAGTGCATCAAGTACTGAATATTTACCTTGGTAAGTGCCATAAAAAGTTTCCACACCGATGATCGCAACAATAATTTCAGCGGGTACGCCTGTTTCTTCTTCTGCCCGCGCTAGCGCTTTTTGGTGGGTCTGCCAGAACGCTAAGCCTTTTGTTAAGCGCTTTTCAGTAAGAAATATAGGGCGGTACTGAAACCAAGGTTTGGCTTCCCATGGTTTAGCAATAGATTGTAAAATATCCTCATTTTTACTGGCTTTAGCCAAAGTAGCTTCAATCATAGTTTGTTCAAACTGATGCTTTTCTACCATCATCTTGATAAACCGCTGTTGTAGTTCTTCAGGAGAGGCTTTGACAGTAAAACATATTAAACACAAACCTAATATTAAAAATGATTTAATCCACTTCACGATTTTTCCTTATATAGTTAGGTTTTTAGCTGAGGTAAAACGCTTATCATCCCCGGGATATGATTCTTTTTTGAGTACTAATCGCCATTAAAATACCAAAGCCTGCTAACAGTGTCACCATAGAGGTACCACCGTAACTCACTAATGGCAAAGGTACGCCAACCACAGGCAAAATACCCGAAACCATACCCATATTAACAAACACATAAACAAAGAAGGTGAGGGTGATACTGCCCGCTAAAATTTTACTAAATGCGTCTTGTGCTTTCACCGCTATTATCATGCCACGGATAACGATAAAGGCGTATATGGTTAACAGTCCTACTACGCCCCAGAATCCAAACTCTTCACTGAACACCGCAAAAATAAAGTCAGTATGGCGCTCTGGTAAAAACTCTAGCTGAGATTGCGTACCTTGTAACCAGCCTTTACCTTGGGCACCACCAGAGCCAATAGCAATCTGCGACTGGATTATGTGATAACCCGATCCCAAAGGATCGCTCTCAGGGTTGATAAATGTCAGGACTCGCTGTTTCTGATAATCTTTCATCAAGAAAATCCACATAATAGGTGTGAAAGCTGACATGGCAACAGCAACAAAAGATATGAAACGCCAGCTCATCCCTGCTAAAAATAATGCAAACACGCCTGAGCAAGCAATAAGCAGGGAGGTGCCTAAATCTGGCTGGCGAGCAATCAATAAAGTGGGCAGGGCGACCAGTGTAAAACCAACCAGTATATGCCGTGTTTTAGGTGGCAAATTAAACCGGCTGATATACCAAGCTACCATCATAGGCACGGCTAGTTTCATAATTTCAGAAGGTTGAAAGCGAAATATGCCTAAATCTAACCAGCGCTGTGCGCCTTTACTAGATACGCCTACCAACAATACGGCCACTAACATAGCGATACCTATTATATAAAAATACACCGATAACTTTTGATAGGCCATCGGAGGTATTTGCGCTACAACTAACATCACACCTAAAGCCAGCCCAAGACGTGTTAACTGTCTTTGAATAAGACCAATATCTTGTCCTCCTGCTGAATAGATCGTGAACAGACCTACTACCATTAGTACCAGTAATCCAAACAACAAAATACCATCACAATGTATTCTGCTCCAAAAAGAACGGCTGTTAAAAGCAAGCTTAGTTCTAAGCATCAGAGCTGCGTCTTGGGTTGCACGGACACGGCCACTTTAGGTTTTACCTGTGTCAGCTCAAGTTTTTTTTCTTCTTCTATTTTCTCTTGGCCTTGGCCTAAGTATTCAATGACTTGATGCTCAGGAAAGGTTTGTTCTTTAAAATAATTATCCATTATTTTGCGAGCAATAGGAGCTGCTTCAGCACCGCCGTGCCCTGCGTTCTCCAATACAACAGACAGCGATATTTGTGGTTTGTCATAAGGTGCATAACCTACATACATAGCATTATCGTGGTTTTTCTTGGAAAGCTTTGAGGCATCATACTTTTCGTCTTGTGCAATACTAACTAATTGCGCGGTGCCTGTTTTACCTGCAGAGATATAATGCGCTCCCTTAAATGCGTTTCGTGCAGAGCCCTTACGATTAACTGTGCCATACATAGCATCCAGTACAACATCCCAATTGTGTTCACTTTTTACAGCTATAGGGCGCCTTTCTTTAATGGCTTGAACAATGATTGTATCGTTTTGCTTAGTACCACGAATAATTTGTGGGATAATGCGTCTACCTCTGTTAACTAAATTGGTTATTGATTGGGCGAGTTGTATCGGTGTTGCTGTCCAGTAACTTTGTCCTATACCTATATTGATAGTGTCACCGATGTACCAAGGGCGATTAAATAAAGCTTTTACGATGCCCCTGCTTGGCATAATACCATCAGCTTCTTCATGAAGGTCGATACCAGTGTAATCACCAAAGCCAAATTCATACATACTTTCACTTATCCGGTCGATACCTAATTTATAAGCCATATCGTAAAAGAAAATATCACAAGATACTTCTATGGCTTTAGTCACATCCACCCAACCATGGCCCCATGGGTTATGATCTCGCCATACACGTTCGACATTTTTTAATTGGTATTTACCGATGTCATAAATTCGATGTTCAGGTGTGATCACTTTTTCTTCAAGCCCGGTCAGTGCTAACAAAGGTTTAACTGTCGACGCGGGTGGGTATTGTCCCTGGGTTGCACGGTTGAATAAAGGACGCTCTGAGGTGAGTAATTTTTTGTAATTCTTACTGCTGATACCATGTACAAACAAGTTGGGGTCATAACTGGGACTACTGTATAAAGCAAGTACCCCTCCATCTCGAGGATCGATGGCAACAACAGAACCTTTTTTGCCAGCAAAAGCTTTCTCTGCTTCCAGCTGTAAACTCATATCAATATTCAATACGATATCTTGACCGGGGACAGGCGGACTGAAGTCCAATATACGAATAACCCTACCCTGATTATTCACTTCTACTTCTTGAAATCCCACTTTTCCATGAAGTATTTCTTCGTGGTATTTTTCTATACCCCTTTTACCCATATCATAGGTTGCTGCATAATTGGCTTCAAAACCAGCCTCGCTGAGTTTTTGTAAATCCTTTTTATTAATTTTGGCCACGTAACCCAACACATGAGTCAAGGCACTGGCATAAGGATAATATCGAGCGAGTCTAGCTTCGACAGAGACACCAGGATATTTATGTTGCTTGGCAGAAAACAACGCTACTTCTCTAGGTCCTAAACGGTTAATTAAATTAACAGGTTTGAAACGCCTAGTGCCTTTTAAATCTCGATAAAAGTCATTCACATCCTCCTCATCAATATTCAGTAATGTACTGAGTTTGCTGATAGTTAGTGCTAGGTCTTCGATTTCTTCTGGGATGACTTGTAAACTAAAAACGGGGCGATTTTCTGCTAATAATACACCATTGCGGTCAAATATTAGTCCACGATTCGGTGCTACAGGTAACACTTTTATACGGTTACCATTGGCACGCGTTTGATAATCTTCGAATCGACTTACTTGCAAATAATACAAATTGGTCAATACCATACTCAGCATAACAAACACCACCAGTAACCCAATAAAAGCTCGCCTAGCGAAAAGGTTAGCCTCTGCTGAATGGTCTTTTATGAGGGTACGTGGTGAAGGCAAAATTACTCTCTATGATAAGGATGGTTATTATTAATTGACCAAGCTCGGTATAGGCTCTCAGCTACAATTATGCGCACCAAAGGATGCGGTAAGGTAAGACTCGACAATGACCACTTTTGTTCCGCAATTTTTATACACTCGGGAGCTAAACCTTCGGGACCACCAATTAACAAACTGACATCTCGGCCATCCATCTGCCAACTTTGCATCGTTTTAGCTAACTTGGGTGTATCCCAAGGTAAGCCTGTCACTTCTAAAGTAACAACTCTATTGCCTTTAGGAATAGCAGCCAGAGTCAACTCACCTTCTTTGTGCAAAATACGTTTAATGTCAGCATTCTTGCCGCGTTTACCGGCAACTATTTCAGTTAGATGTAAAGGCATGTCAACAGGAAAACGTCTGCAATATTCTGAGAAGCCCTGTTCAACCCAAGCGGGCATTTTCATGCCCACTGCTATCATTTGAATACGCACTGGTTATTTCAGCCCCAGAGTTTTTCCAATTGGTAAAAATCTCGGGCATCATCTTGCATTACATGCAAGACCACGTCACCTAAGTCTACTAATACCCAATCGCCACTTTCGCGACCTTCAATACTTAAAGGGGCAGTACCAGCTCGTTTAGCTTCAACTACCACATTTTCGGCGATTGAAATGACATGACGCTTAGAATTACCTGAGCAAATTAACATGGTTTCAGTAACGGACGACTTTTCTGCAACATCTAAATCAATGATGTCACGACCTTTTAAGTCCTCGACTTTTTCTATGACAAAGGCTTTTAATTTTTGGTGATCCAAAGACTTTCCTTATGGCTAAATTTTATACAATTGAATTTCATGTAGTTTAACAGAAATCTGCACTTGGCTGGTAGAGCTTATGTTGTTGAATATAATCTAATATTTTTGGTGGTAAAAAACCTGCAACTAATTGATTATTCGATAGTTGCTGTCTGATACCGCTAGAAGACACTGTTAATTTTTGTGTGTCAGCGACATAAATTTTCCCAGCAAGGCTATTATGCAGCGCTGATGGACTAAAAGTTTGTCTTTTATTTAGTAGTATTTGTAGTTGTAGCGCCTGTTGTTTCAAAGCATCATCAGAATTTTGCTGAAGATTTTTTACTGAATCTCCTGTTCTTTGACACACCACAAAATGACAAAGGGAAAACAGCGTTTGCCAATCGCGCCATGTAAATAAATTTTGTAACGAATCAGTGCCGATGAAAAAACACAAAGGAGTATTGGGCATTGCCTGACGCATTTCTGTCAAAGAGTCAATACTATAGGTAGGCTTGGCTCGGCTCAGCTCTCGTGGTTCTGGATAAAATAAAGGGTATTCAGTACAAACTAGCTCTACCATCTTAAGTCTGTCCTCACTTGATGCGCTAGCTGGATTTTTATGGCTAGGTATATAACAGGGCATCAAAGCTATTTTTTTAATACTCGTTTTTTCTGCGGCTTCTATTATTGGGAAAATATGTCCATTGTGAATAGGGTCGAAGGTGCCACCAAAAATACCTAAAGGAGGTGTTAGTTGCATATAAAGACATAACTCCTAGTCCAAAATACCGTAATCTAAAGGTACATTATTAAGTGGGTATGGAACGAATAACAAACATAAATGACATAACTCTACGTAAGGGCGTACCACTTGTGACTGCTTAATCGCACCATCAAATTCTGTTAATTTTTGCTGCAACACTTGCATATGTGCCAACGTTAATCGTTGCAATGCTGACTGATACAAAGATTGACGACTTTTCCATACCCTGTATTGATTCCAGTTAATAGTTTTACCTTGCTGTCGGTCAAATAATATTGCTTGCAAGGTTTGCCACTCACGTGTCAGGGCCCACACAATAATATTGGGTTCAACCCCTTCGCTTTCCAAACGATAGAGCATTTTGACTGCTCTTTGCGCATCACCACTGAGTAATACATCGATTAAGTGAAACACTGTGAATCTAGATTGATCGACTACCGCTTGTTCAACCTGTTCAAAACTAGGATCACCTTGTGGATAAAGTAGCATTAGCTTTTGGATTTCTTGTTTGGCTGCAAGCAAATTACCTTCACAGTAGTCAACTAACAACTGTGAAACTTGCTGCGATGGCTGCATGCCCGCCAAACGCATCTGGTTATTTAACCATTGATATAATGCATTGCCTTCAAGCGGGTAACAAGGCACATAAATAGCATGTTTATCTACTGCCTTAAACCATTTGGTGTTCTGCACATCCTTACCAATTTTGCCCCCGTGGATAACAATCAGTACATCAGGATTAACCTGTTGCGCTAAATTTGTTAACACTTTACTGCCTTCTGCGCCGGGTTTTCCTGTGGGTAGCTCGAGTTCAATGATTTGTCTGCTAGAAAATAACGATAGGGTTTGTGTCGCTTCAATTAGGGTATCCCAACTAAACTGACCGTCCACCACTAAAGATTGGCGCTCTTCAAAGCCTTGAACTAAAGCTGCAGCACGAATAAGCTCGATACATTCAAGTTTTTGTTGCGGCTCATCACCAAAAAATAAATAAAAAGATTTTAGCTCTGAGGTAGCGTCAACATTAAAACGGTTTGGATAAACCTGCATTAGCCACCTGTAGTTTGTTGCCAATTACTGTACGAGCTAGCAATTTGACGGATAATGCGACTCGCTGCTTCCTGGCGCATCTCTTGTTGGATCAAGTCCAGCTCGCGAGACTTGGCTAGCACAGCATCGGGATCGTCTTGGTATTCCCGAGTGACATCAAATTCTATCTGTTGCGCGTCTTGTGCAGGAAACTGAATTTGATATTTAATGGTGTATAGCAATTCATACTCTGCTACTTGCCCAGTTGAAAACAGTGATAATAGTCGCCTTTCAAGTTGGTCAGATATCAAATAAACAACAACATCTACTTTCTCATTGAGCTGCTCAGCAGTGGCGGTGTTACCCCGCACTTCGATATTCAAGCCTTGCAGCTGTTTACCTAATATTCTATGCAGTGGTGTATTTTTTTGTGCCGCTAGTAATTGTAGTTGCTGTATACCTGCTGGTAGTCCGTAATCACCACGTAACTTAAAGCCGCATCCTACTAGCGTTAAAACGATAGTGAGGATGTAAACTTTCAAGAGCGCGCGTTTTAGCACTTTAATTTGCCACTATGTTGAGTAATCTACCCGGCACATAAATGATCTTACGGATTGTTTTACCATCTGTATGCTGCAGTATATTTTGTTCCGCCAAACCAATCGTTTCGACCTGTTCCTTGGTGGCATCTGCAGCAACAGTGATTTTTGCTCTGACCTTGCCATTAACCTGCACCACTACTAGCTTCTCGTCTTCAATCATTGCTTCAGCTTCAGCTACAGGCCATGGCGCAGTTTCTACTCCGCCCTTATGGCCTAAATCTTTGTACATCACATGACAAATGTGTGGGGCAATAGGTGTAAGTAACAAAACAATTGCATTGATACCTTCTCGTAGAACCGCTAAATCTTGCTCAGAAGTTTTAGATGCTTTTTGCAAATGGTTAAGCAATTCCATAGTGGCAGCAACAGCGGTGTTGAATGTTTGACGTCGACCAATGTCATCGCTGACTTTTTCAATCGTTTTGTGTACTAAACGTCTAATATTTTTCTGCGTAGCAGATAGATTAGCTTTATCTAGAGCCGCTATCTCGCCTACCTCGATATGCTCTTGGACTAAGTTCCATAGACGTTTTACAAACCTGTGCGCGCCTTCAACACCAGAGTCTATCCATTCTAAAGTTTGTTCAGGCGGCGCCGCAAACATAGTAAACACTCGAATGGTATCAGCACCATACAGGTCAATAACTTGTTGTGGATCGATACCATTATTTTTTGATTTGGACATTTTGATCATACCATGATGGATCACCTCATCACCGTCAGCTCCAAGTACAGATTTGATGATCCTCCCCTTGTCATCTTTTTCACTGATGACATCAGCAGGGGAGTACCATACTTTTTTACCAGCAGCATCTTCACGGTAAAAAGAATCTGCTAACACCATACCTTGACACAATAAACGTTTATAAGGCTCATCAGATTGTACTAAACCTTCGTCACGCAAAAGCTTATGGAAAAAACGTGAGTATAATAGATGTAATATAGCGTGTTCAATTCCGCCTACATATTGATCGACAGGTAACCAATAATTAGCTTGTGCTGGGTCCAACATAGCTTGATCGTTTTGTGCACTACAATATCGGGCGTAATACCACGACGATTCCATGAAGGTATCAAACGTATCGGTTTCTCTTAATGCAGGCTGACCATTAAATTGTGTCTTAGCCCATTCAGGATCTGCTTTAATTGGAGATATAACTCCGTTCATATGCACATCTTCTGGTAATACAACGGGCAATTGGTCACTAGGAACGGGTACAGACTCACCATTTTCTAAATTTAATATTGGGATAGGAGTACCCCAGTAACGCTGTCGTGATACGCCCCAATCTCTCAAACGATAATTGACTTTTTTACTACCCTTACCTTGTTCTATAAGGGTTTCTGCAATTTTATCGAATGCTTGTGTTGAAGTCAGACCATCGTATTCACCAGAATTAACCAACAAACCTTTTTCAGTAAACGCCCCTAGGCTTAAATCACATTCGAGATTGTTTTGTGTATCGGCTTTAACCACTTGTTTGATTTCAAGACTGTACTTGGTGGCAAACTCCCAGTCACGTTGATCGTGACCCGGCACCGCCATTACGGCACCCGAGCCATAACCCATAAGTACAAAGTTAGCTACCCAAATAGGGACTTTGTCACCAGTTAGAGGATGAAGGGCGAAATATCCTGTGGCACAGCCTTTCTTTTCCATGGTAGCCATTTCAGCTTCAGCTACCTTAGTATTTTTGCATTCTTCAATAAAGGTGGCTAAATCACTGTTGCTCTTAGCTGCTTCTAATGCGATGGGGTGCTGCGCTGCAACGGCTACATAAGTCACTCCTAATAAGGTATCTGGGCGTGTAGTATAGACATCAAAATTTTGCAACTGCGCGACTGTTTGTTCAAGTTCAAAGGTTATCTCGACACCTTCTGAGCGGCCAATCCAGTTTTTTTGCATCGCCCGAACTTGTTCAGGCCATTCTTCTAATTGCTCTAAGTCGTTAACTAATTCTTCTGCATAATCAGTAATTTTGATAAACCACTGAGGAATTTGTCTTTGCTCAACTAAAGCACCGGAACGCCATCCACGGCCATCAATTACTTGTTCGTTAGCTAAAACGGTGTGGTCTACTGGGTCCCAGTTAACCGTTGCGTTCTTTTTGTACACTAAGCCTTTTTCGAATAAACGAGTAAAAAACCACTGCTCCCAGCGGTAATAGTCTTGTTTACAAGTGGCTATTTCACGATCCCAGTCGTAACCAAAGCCTAAGGTTTTTAATTGGTTTTTCATGTACTCAATATTTGAGTAGGTCCATTTAGCTGGGGCAGTATTATTGTTGAGAGCTGCGTTTTCAGCAGGCAAACCGAATGCATCCCATCCCATAGGCTGAAGTACATTTTTACCTAACATTCTTTGATAGCGGCTGATCACATCGCCAATGGTGTAATTACGAACGTGACCCATATGCAAACGGCCACTAGGATAGGGAAACATAGAAAGGCAGTAAAATTTTTCTTTACTCGCGTCTTCGGTCGCTTTAAATGTTTTCTGCGTTTCCCAATAGGCTTGAACCTCTTTTTCTATTTCTTGAGGTTGATACTGTTTTTCGGCCATTAAAAAATATTTCCGTGAACAAGGTGTTTAAAGTCAGTTGTACCTTAAACATCTTTATACAAATTAGTCACCTAGAATACCTTAGCCTGAGCAAGTGGGACAATAGATGATAGTGTTTTTGTGACCGATATCAGTAGTTTTTCGTGCGATACTTGAAATTCAACTCAATTTTTAAGCATACATAAAACTTTTGACCTCAAAGGCTTATAAATTTAAATATAAACTGTACTGGTATCATTATGTCTGGTTCAGTTTTAGCACCTTGTTTTGCGACACTCAGCGTTTTTTGATTGATAGCCTGTTAATCGCTCGTTTGTTAATTGATAGCTTGAATATGACCTACATTTCTTTTTATTGCCCTAAAAGTATTATTTTTAGCAAAACTTAGTGCCACCTTGAGTGTGACATCAACTAATTTGACCGGTGAAGTCAGTGACGATTATTTTATTCAAGTGGGGACTGATACATTCAGTGTGTCTGCAGGGGTATCGCAGCTTTTCGGCCATGATGCTAATTCAGAAATGGCCAGCGCTACCACACGAATATTGACTGAGTTTTTGAATAACAAAGATACTGACCTAGCTACGAAAAAACTTGAAATTGCTCGCCAAGCTCATCACTCACTGCTCCTAACAAACTAGCGCACAAACAAGCGTAATGAACACATAACTACGATTCAAAAAAAAACTGGATATTAAGTTGAATGAGTTGAATGAGTTGAATAAGTCAAACAGGTTAAAAATCAACTTGTTGATGATTAAATGAGCGCTTATTTAGATGCTTCACATATCTGTTTGACAGCTTACAGATTACAGGTTCCACTACTAACAAATTTTATACTCAATGTTCATATAATTTCTAACATGCAAAGTAAACACGCTCTTCATCTGCAGCAGTTGACTGCAAAACCCAGTAGACGACTGATTAATCAAGCGCTCAAAGACCAGCACGCCTTAAATTCCACTTTCATAGGACAAAATAGAGCGCGTGATGCGTTATCTTTTGGTTTAGGTATCCAAGCACGGGGCTACAATCTTTACGTAATGGGTGAACAAGCTACTGGGCGTTTTACCTTGGTACATGAATTTATCGAT
>Ga0222645_101196_pt1 | contig 11927 bp, 8 predicted proteins | sample AntAcemetagen292_FD_179881 | JGI IMG/M metagenome (GOLD analysis project Ga0222645, IMG submission 179881) | Saline water microbial communities from Ace Lake, Antarctica - #292 | ecosystem: Environmental > Aquatic > Non-marine Saline and Alkaline > Saline | place: Antarctica: Ace Lake | collected...
TGGGGCGTTCCACGTGCGCGGCGTGCGTGGCGCGACGCGAGATGATGCAGGTCGTGGTTCGCGCGTTCGCAAGTTGAAAAGGTCCAGGATTTTGAATTTCCTCGTCGATACCATCCCAGAAGAGGAAAGAAAACGTTCCGTCCGAGAGATCTGATGGGGACACCACAAGACGCCGCGAACTCCGCGGCGCGGTCGTGTCGCCGCGGCCACGGATCATGCCGACGCGCAAGAAGGCATCTCGCGATGGAGGTCCGTCACCCCCAGATCGCGCGCAATTTATCGAGATGACGCTGTACGGCGCCGCGCACAACGGAGACGTTACGTTAACGCGGGCGATACTTATGGCCAAAGCCACGATGTGGCCTGCTTTGGAGAGCAGCAGGGGCAAGGGTGACATGCAGGCTTTGTTCGGGCCGGTGGATGCGATTCTGGGAAAGCAGAAGTGGATTCTCGGGGATGATAAAGGCGGGCGCGGACGTCAACAAACAACACGAAAATGGCTCGAGTCCGCTATACCTCGCCGTCGCGGCGGGCCAGGATGCGGTAGTGCGGGTGCTGATCGAAGCGGGCGCGGATGTTAACAAGTGTAGGTCTGTAGCGCCGGCGATGCTCGAGGCTGGCGTGCATGTCACGGCGGGGGTTACAAGCTTACCGCCGCTGCACATCGTCGTAGTTGCGGGTCACGCGGCGGTAGCACGGACGCTTATCGAGGCGGGCGCGGATGTTAACAAGGCGATGATGGATGATTGCACGACGCCGCTGTTCATGGCCGCTCAAAAAGGCGACGAGACGATGGTGCGGGTCCTGATCCAGGCGGGCGCGGATGTCAGCAAGGCGCCGGATGGCGGCGTGACGCCGCTGTTCACGGCTGCCCAAAACGGCCAAGAGACGGTGGTGCGGGCGCTGATCGAGGCGGGCGCGGATGTCAACAAGGCGGATGATGTTGGCGGGACTCCGCTGCACATGGCCGCTGGAGACGGACATGAGGCGGTGGTGCAGGCGCTTATCGAGGCTGGTGTGAACGTCAACTTTGCGATGGATGGGTTCGGCGAGACGGCGATGCATTGCGCCGCTGAAAACGGCCACGAGGCTGTGGTGCGGGTACTGATCGCGGCGGGCGCGGAGTTTAACACGGCGGCAAATCACGGCATGACGCCGCTGCGCTGTGCGTCTGCACAAGGCCATGAGGCGGTGGTGCGGGTGCTTATCGAGGCTGGCGCGGAGAACAGGACGGCACGTATTATTGAGACCACCCGCGCGGAGGCGGAGAACAGGACGGCAAATGTTATTGAGACCACCCGCGAGGAGAACAGCACGACGGCAAATACGCGGAGCGTCGCGTGCGAAGCCTGTTCCGTCGCCGTTCCGCTTGTCGGCGGCAAGAAGTATTGCGGACGTTGCAGGGTCACGGTGTAGTAAAATGTGTTGCAAGGCGGACTGGAAGCGTCACAAGAAGGTGTGTGACATGCATACCGCCGCGAAGGGATGACGAATTCGGGAGGGACAAGCAGAAGCGCGTACTCTTACACAGCCAAACAGCAGACCTATACCTGTAGATGTGATTTCTGATGAGGAAAGAAAAATGACTCTTGAGGTACGGGTCGCTCGGCGCCTCCGCGCCGGGGCTCTCTCCGCGCCGAGGCTCTCGACGCCTGGCTTGTGGTGCTCCCCGCGGCATCACGCGTGTTCTTCGCCGCGAAACCCGACCTTCCGCTGCGATACTCCAAAGAGGGGGAGGATAAAGCACAGACTAGTAACACAGCCACGGAAACGCGCGCGGCGGGCGGCGGGGCGGTCGCGAAACGCGCCGCTTGGGGTTAGATAGTCTATGGTTTGAGTCGAACGTCACACTTCCGTGCTGTTACCTGCGGCGGCTCCGTGTTCGGATTTAGGGTTGCGATGCCGACGCTCGCGGTGTGAAACACGCAACATGCGTGGAGGGTGGTGGGGGGTGGGTTTAGGGGATATGTGATATTAAACAGCGCAGCCGCTGTGTGTGTTTACGTCCCGCGTTCCTCGGACAAAATTGGGACGGACGGCTGCTGGGTTTAAACACGGCCGTGCTGTTACCCGCGGTGCCTTCGTGTTTGGATTTAGGGTTGCGATGCCCGACGCGGTGTCAAACACGCAAAACGTGTGGAGGGTGGTGGGTATAGGGTTTAGGGTATATGTATTGAACAGCGCGGGGTTTGTGTGTTTCATCAAACACAGCGATACGTGTTTCACCTACAAAAGGAGGATCGAATTAGCCGAAATACAAGACTGGCTGGCTGTGTGACTAATAGTCCCTAAGAACCTTGGTTTATTGACTCACAAAACGCAAATCTCTACGCGCCGCGCGCCAACCGAATGCAAAAAATCAACCGGGTTCATATTCACAAAAATCATTAATGCTTCCAAGTAATCGTGCCGCTCCTCAACCGAAGAGACACAGAAAGATTTCAGAAATGAAAAATCCAACCACTCAGAGTAAAATCTGACGAATACGCAAGGTTGCGACCGACGCTGAGCAATTAGTCATAGACTAATAGTTTGCGGAAGTCACAGACTGTATGCGTGTTCCCCGTGATGTAGCGGTTATCATTGTCGGCTTTCACCCGGCCTTCCGGGGTTCGAATCCCCGCGGGGAAATACTTTTTGTTTTTGGTTTTGACAGGTTGGGAAGATCGATTGAAACACTTTTTGCATCTGCTCGACGTCTCCAGGATGTTAGTTATGTTAGATGTCTTTCTATGCGCTGTCACATACGCTTCTTCCACGCGCGCGCTCGCTTGTCTTGCTAAGTCTATTTCGCCTGGTTTGATTCTGCTGCGTCTGTTGCATCGAATGGGATGCCGATCTTCTGATTCTTTTCTCGTCCCCTTTCGTTTCTCAACGACCCTTTCGTTCTCTCATGATACGCAATACTTTCACTGTCGCCCCTCACCCCTAACACTTCGGCCGGGTATGAGGCTCGTGTTGTACTCAACGTAAAATCGACAAACGACAGACGACAAAACGATTAGGGGTACCTTTTTCGGTGTCACAAAATAGCAAACTGTTCTAGAGGTGTCGATTGCTCGATTCTCAGAAAACCGAAGCTTCTCACTACTGTAGTCTAGATATTAGGGTGCGCCGTTCGCTATCACCCACTTCAGTATTTCTGGTTTCCCTCTCGCAAGTTGCCGCGTTTGAATGTTCCACGGGCAGCCATTCGCGCGCGCCCACCGTAGCACCTCAAGGTGCCCGCCCCTTGCCGCGCCCGTGCACGTATGATAGTCCCACGGGCAGCCGTTCGCGCGCGCCCCACTGTAGCACCCCGAGGAGCCCGCCCCTTGCCGCGCCCGTGCACGTCCTCGCATCCCACTTGCAGCCGTTCGCGCGCAACCACTGCAGCACCTCGAGATGCCCGCCCTCCGCCGCACCCGAGCACGTAAACTCGTTCCACGGGCAGCCGTTCGCGCGCGCCCACTGCAGTATCTCGAGCTGCCTGTAATTTGCCGCATACTCGCACACGACACGCTTGTCAAGGCGACCTTGCCGATGGTGCAGGTGCTGCACATCACTTAAGCATCCAAGTGCCACGGTACTTTCAATATCAAGCTCCTTTATTTCACGCCCCGTCGCCTCGATTGCGTCGCACATCGCGTGATTCACCGCTCGCAGTCTCGCGAGATCCGCGGGATTGGGCAAATTGTCCAATCCGGGGATGTGCGTCACCACGACTTCCACGGGAACCGGGAAAGCCTCGTGCTCCTCGAGCTTAAGCCCCAGCACCGACGCGGTTGGTCCCAACCGTCATATACCAAGGGCACCCGTTCCTGTGTGCCCACTGCAGCACCTCGAGGTATCGGCCTTCACGCGCGTTCTTGCATGTCGTCTCGTCCCAGGGACAACCGAGCTCGCGCAACCACGTGAGGACGTCGAGTTCCCCGTCCGCCGCAGCCGCCGCGCACATCCGCTCGTCCCACACCGTGTCTTTCGCGCGCAACCACTAGAGAATCATGTTCATCTTCTCCTGGGACGTCATCATCTCGGTGAGTGCTGAGTGGTGGCACGCAGGTGTGTGCAGGTTGTTGTGCCCTCGAGGCTTCCGAGAAAAGCGTTACGAAAGGACGACGTGCAAAGACAAAGACGTCGAAATTTTCCACTGGGTCCGCCTCGTTTCAGTCCGTGCGAAGGGTCTATAGGACGATAATAAGAGCACACGCGACACTGAATTCATCGATGGTAAATGTAGTTATCAATCGAATGTACCCAACTAATCATCATCGTGCATGTCACGTTTCTTGCGTACGTGCGCACGAAGTCGTGCGGATAGGTTGAGAAATCTGCCAGAGACGTAAATTTTTCGGCCGAAACGTTTGCTGCCTGTTGCCTTGCGAAAACGCAAAAGATGTGTGCAATTTCTCAATCGCGCCCGCGTGACTTCGTGCTTTCAAACCCTAAGCCCCATACCCACCAACCCCCTACTCCTAATCCGAACACTACTTGTAGAGTGGAGTCACATCATTTTCGCTGCACACGAGATTTCGTCAAAACTACACACCAGCGCCATCCGAGCTTTACTCAGTCAATATTTATTTTGCCACCGCATCTACTCGACGTCTCCAGCCTTCCGTGTAGGGTACGAGATGTTAGTCATATACATACGCACTTTGTAGATATCGCTTCAAAACCCGGGCGGTTGTCGCGAAGTCTCACGCCTCGTTTGCGCTCGCCGCCTTCTTCTTGTTCCTCTGGTTCTTCTGGTAGCAACTCGTGCAAATTTTAGTTCTGGGCTCGTCTTTGCAGTTGATCCACTTACTGGTCGTATCCGTCCCGCACGTCACGCACGTCGTCCCCGCGGCCGCAGCGACGTCCAATCAGTTCTTCTCGTAGCAAGGCTTGCACACTTTAGTTCCGGGCTCGTCTTTGCAGCGTGTGCAGGTTGGCGGCGAGGGGGGGACAACTCGAAATACTGAAGTGGTTGCGCGAGAATGACTTCCCGTGGAACAAGTGTACGTGCAGGTATGCGGTGAACGGCTGGCACCTCGAGGTGCTGCAGTGGGCACGCGAGAGCGGCTGCCCGTGGGACGAGAAGACGTGCGCGCATGCGGCGTTGGGCGGGCATCTCGAGGTGCTGCAGTGGGCGCACGAAAACTGATGCCCGTGGGACGAGTGGACATGCTCGAGCGCGGCGCAGGGCGGGCACCTCGAGTTGTTGCAGTGGGCTCGCGCGAACGGGTGCCCGTGGGGCGCGTACACGTGCATGGGGGCGGCGTTGGGCGGCCAGCTCGAGTTGTTGCAGTGGGCGCGCGCGAATGGCTGCCTGTGGGCCGGGCGGACGTGCGCGTACGCGGCGAGGGGCGGGCACCTCGAGGTGCTGCAGTGGGCACGCGAGAACGGCTGCCCGTGGGACGAAAACACGTGCGCGTAGTACGGGCAACTCGAGGTGTTGCAATGGGCTCGCGCGAACGGGTGCCCGTGGGGCGCGTACACGTGCATGGGGGCGGCGTTGGGCGGCCAGCTCGAGTTGCCGCAGTGGGTGCGCGCCAACGGCTGCCCGTGGGACCATCACACGTGCCAGTTCGCGGCAAGAGAAGGGCACTTCGAGTTATTATCTTGGGCTCGCGCGAACGGCGCACCCGAAGTCTTTTGGAAATACTAGTTATGGTACAGTACATACTTCGAACCCCACCGCCGCTCTACTACGGGTACGACCGACACGACGCTGCGTCTTCCTCTTCTCCCTCGGCGTCACCCGTTTCCCGGTCCAAATCCTCCCCCATCACGTCTCCGTTCTTCACCGCTTGTTCCGACGCATAACGTCGACTTTTCACACGTGCTCCAAAAAGCCAACTCGACTGCATCTTGAAGATCTATCTCGTCTGCATCTGCATCTTGACTCGGGAACGGAAATGTCAACACCCTCATCATGCGCACCCCGCCCCGCCAACTTCCCGCGCCTTCACAGTCGATGGCGAGCAGTTAGCACCCGCCATGCGCGCGATGGATATGCACGCGAAGACGGCTTCGAAGGCGGAGCGACTTTCGGTGCGTTTCGATGAGCCGTGTTTCTCCTGGCAGTATGCCCGCTTTCCTTTTCTTTTGCCACGACAACACCCGCGGTCGGATCTCGCCATCTTCGGGTCTGGCGCGCTTTCCCCTCCCTCTCTCGCAGCTCTGTCGTCTCGTGCTGACCCATTTCTCCTTTCCGCATTCCTCGTATTGTCCAACCACAGCTCCTCCCGACGGTTCGCGACACCCAATCGGTCGATGGCGACACGCACCGGTCGGTCTCCACGACCGGCCGGACCAACGGGTCGGTGAAAGCGCTCGCCTGTTTGGGGGCGCTCGCGTTGGCGGTGGTGGTTTCCGGACACGCCCCGGGGGGGTTCGCCAAACTAGGCCAGGGGTTGCGTACCGTTGGTGCTTCGCCGTACACAAGCGCGAGGGATGCGGCGAGTGGTGGCGCGGCGGTTCCCGTGACAAACTCTCCTCACGTTCCAATGCTCGCGCTCCAGAACCAGCCGCAAACCGGAAACACGGTGGATGACCGATTGTTGCGTTTGGGGTCGGAACGATTAGTTTCCGGTGGCGCCGCGCTGGGACGGGAACGGGAGCGGGAACCGGAACTGGTTTCACAGGGCGACATGGAACCGGAACCGGAACTGGTTTCACAGGGCGACCTGGAACCGGAACCGGAACCGACACAAACCACAGGGTCCCCCGAAACGATGCTTGATGAAAAGGAGGACGGGTCAGCAACGGAAACGCGCCCGGTGGATGCGGACGACGCGCCTGACACGACAACCGAAGCGTTGGCGGCTGAGACGCAATCGGACGTGACCGGCGAAGAGTCGCAGGGTAAAGAGTCGCAGGGAACGCCATCGGGTGATCAATCGGGTGATCAATCGGAGCCGCAATCGGAGGGTGAACAATCAGAGGGTGAACAATCGGAGCCGCAATCAGATGGCTCCGTCTCCGAAACCGGCGAGACACAAGACACGTCAACCCTGGGCGAACCCGAAGAGCCTCCCGTCTTCGAAGGCACCCCAGGCGGCTTAGCGGAAAACGGCCAGCCCACGTTCGATAGCCGGCTCTCGGACGAGATGGAACGGTTTCGGCACAAGTCCTTTGAAGCGGACGTTCTCGCGGCGGCCGCCGGGGAAGACGCAATCGGCGCGGCGTCGGCGTACATCTTTGGGGCAGACGAGGCGTCATCTGGCGATGGATTGGGAATCTCTCCCTCTGGATCAGGCGATACGTCAGCATCGACGGACCCGGTTGATTTGTTAGCCGTAGCGATGCGGGACGACCCGGTGATAAACGCGTACCTCCCCCCGACTCTGCTAGGCTTCGACATGTTAGCCGACGGCTGGTTCCACCAACCCACAACACCCAGAGGCGGCGGCAAGAACAAGTTCAAGGTGTGCATCGACCAGGGCGCGAAGTCATGGGACAGCGCGTACGCGGTGGGGCTTGACAATTTGTTCCGAGGCGGCGTGTGTTTCGACGAAGTCACCGAGGACAATTGCGACGACGCGGACGTGGTTATTTTCAACGAGGGCGTGTTCCTGTGGGGGGGCGGGCACAGGAACGCGCAAGGCAACATCGAGCTCCCTCCCAAGTCACACAAGGACCAGGTGTACCTGTACTTCGCCCACGAAGCCGCCGGGACGTTCGGGTGGGAGCTCCGTGAGAACAACGTGATGCAACAGTTTGATTACCTCGGGTATTTCGACCGCACCACGAGCGCGGTGTGGTGGCCGTTCGGGCCGACGCTGCGCAGCATGTTGATCGACTTCAAATTCTTCACGCGACCCAGAAAGAACAGGGTGCCCGGCGTCGCCTGGCTCGCCGTGGATTGCTTACCCCTGCGAACCAGGATTCTCCAGGAAATCGGCGAGCACTTCCCGGTGTTCTCGCTCGGGTCGTGTCAAAACAACGCGCAGGCCCCAGCTGGTTTACCGGGGCGCGGCAGCGGCGACGCTAGATTCCAGGACCTCATGTCAACCTACATGTTTTACTTCGCCGTGGAGAACGGCGGGGAGTGTCCTGGGTATGCCACGGAGAAGGTGTTCCTGGCGCTTACCAGGGGCAGCGTGCCGATTTACTTTGGCGACGAAAACGTGTTGGCCACCATGCCCACGCCCGAGTCGTTTGTGGACTTGAAAAAGTTCGACACCCCCACCAAGTTAGCCATGCGGCTTCACGCGATCGCCACGGACGATGCCGTGTTTGACTCCGTGCACGCGTGGCGGTACCAGGACCCGACGACGTGGTCCCCCGGGTTCCGCCAGCTGATCCGGGTTATGTCCACCGATATCAAGTACGGCGTGTGTCACGTGCTACAAAAAGGCACGGACGTGTATCCGGCCGCGGCGGCGCAAAACGAGTGTGATTTCGACTTTAGCGTGATGGGCCAACGCGTGGACGCGTGGCCCGATCACGGCGCCATTAAAAACCCGCTGGAGCACTTTTCAAAAACGTGCGAGGAAGCCAGGGAGGAGTGCTGGACGTTCAAGGAACCGGAGAGGTACTCGGTGGAGGAGGGGGTGACGCCGGCGAGCGAGTTTACGCAGGGGGAACGCAACGCCGGGGATACCAACGCTGGGGATACCACGACTGGGGATAGTATTGCTGGGGATACGACTCCGTCGACGGTTCAGGACGCGAGCTCCGGGGGTGTCGAAAAAAACGAAGACGAAATCAACCGACGCGCTCGAGCGTTTCTGTAGGTAACGTTTAATGTCCAAACGAGTACGTAGTCACATTTCACACTACATCGACTACTTGTCACCCCTTCGTCTCGTCGTCCGCTACGCAGAAAACCGTGCCAAACGCGAAGCAGGCTGCGAGCGGCGCGTGTACTAAAAGCGCGCCGACCGCCACGACGCTTACCTGATTGAAATAAAATAAATGTCAGTCTTGTATGGGCAATCAGTCAGTGGAATGTGGTAAATGGGAAATACTTGCCTTCGTTCCGAAAATCTGTCGCGCTTGAAACCACGCCACGCCGACGTGGTAAAGAAACATGGACGCCGTGGTCGGGAGACAGGCGGTTTTTAGTCGATTCGTGTCGGATGATTGCACACCCCGTTGACACAGGAAGGACGCCAGGGAGAGGCATGCCAGGGCCAGGGCGTACCACTGTGCGCACTCCGCGCCGGCGACTGATTTGGTGATTTCGGGGAACACGGCGTTTGGATTTGCCAAAACCGCGACACACCCAGAGAGCTCGACACACGCGTTCACCGTGAGTAGCCTGCAAAGCTTCGAGGCGTTCAGTTTGGCTTGTGGTGCATCGCGTTCTAATGTTACGGTCGTTTCTTTATCAGCGGGCGCGGCGTCGCATCGTGGCGTGCGACTTGGCGCCACGGGGACTCGGCGCCACGGGACACACGCTTTGTGTTGACGATGTGCCTCTGGTCGGGGACGAGTCGGCACCTTGGGCGACCCTTGACACGAAGACGCGTTGGGAAAGGACGACGCGCGACGATGTGACGTCCGCGGCGTCACAACTGCACGCCGATTCGTCGCGAAGTGGAACAAGGCGAGTGACATCGTCACGCGCGCGCGAGCGTGTGGTGTTTTCTGAGACAGAGATCTTTCAGGTGCTCGTGGTTAAATTCAATTATATCTACGGGGCCTTCTTCAGCCGCTCCCTCGCCGCGTACACGGCTTCGTACAGCTCCCGCCCCAGACCTTCTTGTTCGTCCGTCATCAAATCCCACAGCTCCTTGGAGAACGCGGTCATCACCGTATCCTCCAGCTCCTCGCGTAACGCGTCCACCGTCTCCTTCTCGGTAATCTTTCGCGCGGGATCGATTTTTTGCAGCGCCGCGCTGTTCGCCAGCGCGTTCGCCACCACGCTCCTCAGCTCATCCTTCGAACTCGCGTCCTCCACTAAACGCTTTCGAAGCGCGTCGAAGGTACCGTCCTGCCGAAGCGCATCCACCACGTGTCTCTCAACCTCCCTCGCCTCGCGAACCTCGCGTGCCAGCGCCGCGTCGTCGTCCATGCGCCGCGCGAAGTGACTGGAATTGTTGCCTGGTCGATATTTTACTTCCAAGTCAAACACCACCGCGCGCTCGCGGCCGCGCCGATGTCGGCCCTCGCGGGATTTTTTTCTCGCGGGGGCCTGGTGCCCCCCCCGAGTCGCGAGGACACTGCGTCTCGTGGGAAGCACAAGTACATACATCGCGCGCTGTCCTCCTCGTCCGCGTCCACTTCTTTTGACGAGGGAGATGTTTTTCGACCAATATCGGGCACAACCACGCCTCCTCCGTTGGATGAGTACCTGCGCCTGGTGGAGCTACATGACGGGGCGTGGGAGCTGCAAAGCGCGACGTGCGTGTTCCGACAACGGGGCAGTGACCCCGGGGATGTGTTAGAAGTCACGTTAGCCGCGACCGTACACGTCGGGGATAGGGAGTACTACGCGGGTTTGCAAGACGAGTGCGAAACCAACTACGACGTGGTGCTGTTCGAGCTGATCACGGGGGAGGAGAACTTGACCCCGGGTCGGCCGCCGAGTCTTTCGAAACGACGACGACGGGGGGAGGACTGCGGGGTAATGCCATGGGCGTCGGAGGAGTTCTTACCGGGGGTATTTTCGGAGGAAGAGAACGACGAGTCCTTGAGGAACGACGAGTCCTTGAGTAACGACTCCTCGTCGTCGACGGAAGAAACGTTCCAAAAAAAACAAAAAAGCTTCCTGCCTCGGCTCGCGAACAAGCTGTCGCCCACGGACGACGCGCGGAACTTGGCCAGCGTGCATGGCTTGGTTCCGCAGCTCGACGCGCTTGATTTGACCGGCGCGAATTGGTACGTCGCGGACATACCGAAACAGCAGCTACTCAAACTGCAGGTTGAGGCGGGGGAAACCGCGCTTGGGTCGCGGCGCGCGCTGCAAACGCCGACGAGCGAGATTCCGGGAATCGGCGCGAAGATCGTTTCGCTTCTGGATCGGCTGGGAGTTGGGCTTAACGGCGGTGCTGAGAAAGCAACAGGCCCACTGCCGCCCGTAGTTGAGGCGTTCGTCATCGCAGCACGGGGACGCGCGGGCGGGGGCCCGGTGAAACAACTCATCCGGTACCTGTGCTGGTGCGTGCCGTGCCCCGAGGCGCATCTGTTGTTGCTGGACTGGGTGTGGGGCGGGGGACGGCCGGCGCCCGTGTTGGGGGCGATGCTGGATTCCCTGGCCAGCGGCCAGATCGAATCCGTACGAAGACTAGCCTTCGCGCAGATGATCGTCAGCGCGCAGGCGAAAGGGGCGGTGGGGGGGGGGAGCGAGGTGCCGATTCTGGTCACCAAGAGGAACGAAAAAGCGATCGAGTGTTTGCGTTTAGCGACGCAAGCGCCCGGCGCGACACGAGTCGCGCTTCTGTACGGAGCGCTGCACATGCCAGGACTCAGTGCGGCGTTACTTGATGTGACGGGTTGTGGTACTGGTAGCGGTACTTCAAGCCCCGATAGCGGTACCGACCGGACTCCCCGAACCTCGGAGGACGGTTTCAAAATGGAGCTGTCTCAAATCCGATGGCGCTCGGTTTGGCGCGTCGAGCCCCCCCGAAGTAACAAGCTAGTACGTCTCGCCGCGATCCCGGTGCTGCTGTTCCTGGACGGCACGGATTGGGCGGCGACAATCACCGACGCCGCGGCTGCTTTTTCGGAAACCTTTTATTTCAGCTCGGCGGCGCTTCTGTTGATGTACGTCATCCGGCACGGCGCGATTTACTACTCCCTCGGGAAGTGGGTTTTGGAGTGGAACAAACAGCTTTTCGACGCACGGGTCGGGGATGCTGACTCGGCGGACGGGAGGGACGGGCTGAGAGGGACGTGAGTGACTACTTAGTACGTTCTCGTCGCGAGAAGCGGGCAGTCGTAACTGTTCTTCATGAAACAATGTAAACTATAGCAGTGCATTTCAATTAATCTTAATTAAACCCGCTCCTCCCCCC
>Ga0222645_101200_pt1 | contig 11887 bp, 6 predicted proteins | sample AntAcemetagen292_FD_179881 | JGI IMG/M metagenome (GOLD analysis project Ga0222645, IMG submission 179881) | Saline water microbial communities from Ace Lake, Antarctica - #292 | ecosystem: Environmental > Aquatic > Non-marine Saline and Alkaline > Saline | place: Antarctica: Ace Lake | collected...
TGAAAGGAGTTATAAAACAAAAAATAGAGACCAAAGCCAAGCCCAATAGCATCGATTTTTTCAACCCTATCTTAGGTAAAAAAGAAGCTAAAATAAAAGAGGCAATGGCAATCGGAATATCTTTAAATCCTTCTAAAACACTCGCGTTACCCTTAGAAACATCCATGCTACGTTGCACTTGTAATATTACGGTTCCTACACTATTTAATAAAAAGGCAAAAACAAAGTAATTTAAGAAAAGTGCTATTTTGATGCCGATATTTTTCATAGTAAAAAGTATGAGTTAAAATTACTTATTCTTCGTAGTTTCATTCAATCGCATGGCTAAAAATGCAGAAATTGTAAAAAAGACACCTGCAAAGAGGATGGCATTTACGGCGTCACTGCCTAATATATATTTATATATAGGCCCAAAAGTAAGGGTTTGAATAAACATTGGAATTACAATCATCATGTTTAAAATACCCATATAAACGCCCCGCCTGTTTTGAGGTACAATTTTTGAAACCATGGTGTAAGGTATTCCCATCATTGCAGCCCAACCGATGCCGAATAGTATCATTGGCAATAAAACAAGCAGAGGGTCTGAAATATAAGGAATACAAAATAGTGAAATTGCTGTACCAATTAAACTTATCGCATAAATCTTTTTACCACCAAATTTCAAGGTTAGTGGCACTAAAGCAAGTGCAACAACCATGGTTACAATATTATACGTTAAGCTCATTTTTGCTGCTTGTGATGCTGCTTCGGAAGTTGAAAACCCCATTGTTAATTTAAATAAGGGCGTGCTAAATTGCCAATAAATAAACAACGCGTACCATTGAAATAAATAGACCGCCCCTATTTTCCACATAAACTGGGGCATTTCTTTTATAGCTGCTGTTATTTCTGAAAAAGGTTTGGCTATTTTTTGACCAAGAGGTAAAGCCTTAATTTTATTAATTTCTTTCAACTCTTCTTCAGATGGTGGAATTTCTGGTGTTTTTATAACCGACCATAAGATGGTAATTAAAGACAAAAAAGCACCAATAAAGAAAGAGTAATACAGCCACTGTGGAATAACACCTACTTCTTCTGTAGCATCCCCTCCAAACCAATATTGAAAAAGTACGATAGAGCCATTTGCTAGTAAAATACCCGCACCTACAAAAAGACTTTGCATCTGAAAACCAAGACTTAGTTGTTTTTCTGGTAATTTATCTCCAACAAAAGCTCTATAAGGCTCCATAGCCATGTTATTTCCTGCATCTAAAATCCATAATAAACCAACAGCAAACCATAAAACAGGACTGTAAGGAAACGCAAATAAACACAAACTGCCTAGCAAAGCACCAATTAGAAAATAAGGTTTACGTCTTCCCCATTTATTAGACCATGTTTTGTCTGACATAGCACCAATAATTGGTTGGACAAGTAAACCAGTAACAGGACCTGCAATATTTAAAATTGGCAGCATCTCTTCAGGTGCTCCTAAATATAAAAAGATGGGATTGATGGCTGTTTGTTGCAATCCGAAACTATATTGGATTCCTAAAAAACCAACATTCATATTAAAAATTTGCCAAAAGGAGAGGCTGGGTTTTTTTATTTTCATCATGCTCTATAATTTTATAATCACTGCTTGATAAGGTGCTAGTTCTATACTATTTTTTGCGATTGTTAAACGCTTGTAATTATTTATTAAAACTTTTGGGTTCTTACTTAAACTTGGAATACTAATACTCGATTTTTTTTCAGAAAAACTTAGCAATACGAACATTTTCTCTTCGCCTAAAGTACGCGTGTATGCATATATGGTTTCATGTTCCTTTTGAATAAGCGTGTATTTACCATACACCAAAATCAAGTTTTCTTTTCGTATTGAAACCATTTTCTTAAAATGATTTAAAACAGAATTCGCGTCTTTTTCCTGGGTTTCAACATTTACTGTTTTGTGATTTTTATGAACCGGCAACCAAGGTTTTACTATTGAAAACCCTGAGTTTTCGGATGCATCCCATTGCATTGGTGTTCTGCCATTATCTCGAGATAATAGGTTCATTGTTTTTAAATATAAATTTAAATCTCCACCTTTTGCCTCTAGGCTTTTATAACCGTTAATGGCAGCAATATCTTGGTATTCTTCAATTTTTGTAAAGCCATTATTTGTCATACCCAACTCGTCACCATAATAAGTGTAAGGGGTACCTTTCATACTTAAAATAAAAGTATTTAACATTTTAGCTGAAACCTCTTTAAATGCTGGTTTGGCGTTTCCAAAACGATTGACCATTCTGGCTTGATCGTGGTTGGATAAATAAATAGATAGCCAGCCTTTTTTATCAAAAGAAGTGTCCCATTTTGTAAAACATTCTTTTATGTCTGCTAATGTGCACTTCTCTAAAGAACTTACCAAGTCTGTGCTTTCAAAATGATAGGCCATTTGCAATTCAATTCTCTCTTCATCTACAATATCGTGTGCGTCTTCCAACGAACTACCAACACCTTCAGAAACCGCAAAAACGTCGTATTTACTCAATACTTCCTTATTCATTTCTTTCAGGTATGTGTGTAAATGAGGCCCCATACCATGATGTTTTATAACACTTGGCACGTTTTCTTCGTACCCTTTTGGCAATGGAGGAAAAGTAATGTCTTTGCTTACAAATTGAAAAGCATCTAAACGAAATCCGTCTACACCCTTGTCTGCCCAAAACTTCATGATATCGTATACTTCTTGTCTTACTTTTGGATTCTCCCAATTTAAGTCGGGTTGTTTTTGAGAGAAATAATGCAGGTAATAGGCATCGGTTTGTGCATCATATTTCCATGCTTCACTTTTTTTATCAAAGAAACTCCACCTGTAATTAGGTTTTCCCTTTTCTGCTGGCCACCAATGGTAGTAATCTCTATACTTGTTATCTCTTGATTTTCTTGACTCTTGAAACCACTTGTGCTCGTCAGAACTATGATTTACCACCACATCCATTACAAATTTTAGACCTCTTTTATGCAGACCAGCAAGCAATTCATCAAATTCGGCCATGGTGCCAAACTCCTTCATTATTTCCCTATAATTGCTTATGTCATAGCCATTGTCATCATTTGGAGATTCATAAATAGGATTTAACCAAACCATTGTAACACCCAAACTTTTGATGTAATCTAGTTTTTCTATGATTCCTTTTATATCTCCAATTCCATTATTTGAAGTGTCTTTAAAGCTTCTTGGATAAATTTGATAGATGATAGCTTCTTTCCACCAGTTTCTATGTGTTTTAGCATTAGTCATAAGAGATAGCGTTTATTTATTTAATTGTGATACAACAAATGTACCCAGTTCTTTTCCTTGACTTAATCCAATATCTACGGCTGCTCTGTAATGAATACCACCATACATTCTGCTCAATGCCGCTTCCCGAGAGGCATCGTAAAAAGAAGCATAACTTCTAACAGGCAGGCCAAACTGAAGTTCAGTAGTATCATCAAAAGTAAAATTATTTCCAAAAATAGATGTTAATACTACAGACGCAGCTCCAGAAACTACAGAGTGCCCACTCGTATATTCAGGAAAAGGAGGTGTTTGTAAAATAGGTTGCCAATCTGCATCTATGTGCTGATTGATAAGTGTTTCTGGACGAATTAAATTACTTCTATACTTCTCGTCCCAACAACTTATAAAACCATCTGCAATGGCTAAAGATGTTTTGGTATAGGCATTTACGGTTTCCATGAAATTGGCATTCGTTTTCTTTGCAGCAATTTTAACAATTCCAATCCAATGTGCACCAGGTGTAATTTTTTTAGTTGCAAACATAAAATGCCCTCTGGTAACAGATACATAAGGATTGCAATCCCAAAATTGAGCAATGGCTATTTCTTCTGAAGCATCTCCTTTTTTAGTAATTTCTTGACTAACAGTATATACTTCTAGTAATTCTTTATAAAATTTTGAATCCTTTTCTAAAGAAAACTCAGGGTGTGTTATTGGTTTAAATTGATTTGCAGCTATTAATAAAAAAGGCCTTATTTTATTCCAGTGAGGCTCTATTGCATCCATATATGCAGGAGGCGTTGGTTGCCACCTCGAAGCATCATCTGTATCTACAGAGTATTTTGGCATTGTTCTCGTTTGATTGTAATTATCGGCATCCATCCATTTTTTAATATGCTTTACAACAGTAAGTGCATATTTTTTAGAGTGCTCAAATTCAGTTTTATTTATATGCTGCCAGTGCGTGTATAAACTATCTTGTAGGACTTCAAATTTGTTTTCAGAAAAAATTAATTTCTTACTTATTTCTAAGTGTGCAATGATTGCTGCTAAGTTGAGGTTTACGTTAGCTTTTTTTTCAACCTTAGGAATGGGAGAGAGTCCGTTTAAGGTAGCTGACAAAGTTTTGTATACTGAATCTTTTTGCACCAATATTTCATATGCTGCAACATTGGGATATGCAAATATTCTACTTGCTACAGGTGGTGAAAAAATATCGTGAATCATTATTTCTGTAACTTTATCTACAGAAGCGTGGTAATTTTCAGGAGTTATCTCTATGGGTGCTGGTGTTTTACAATCTGAAAACACAACGCATATAAATATATAAAAAATTTGTTGATACCTTATGGTTTTATAAATTTTCATTTTTTATTTGTCTAATTTTTGTGTGTCAATAATATAAGAGCTTCCGTTATTAGAAAGAACTAAGTAGTTGTTTTTAGCTAGTTTTACAATTTTTCTTCCACTAAACTCTTTCGGCAATTGTAAGCATTTATGTGCTTTAATTGTATTGTTGGCAAAGCGTAATATGCCACCTGAATTCCCGTCTAATTGACCTAATTCAGTTACAAAATCGATGTAATTACCAGTATATATAATTTCATTGTTATCAATGTAAAAATCTTCAATAGTACTTATTTGAGCTTTTTTAGGAAGGGCTTTTCCTGTAAAATGATTGCCATTATTTAGATAAAACATAGATCTTAATTCGTAAATATATTTAGTTTCTAAAATTTCTTGTTCATCCTTGTCAAATAAATCGGTAATAGCATTTACCTTTGAAAAAGCATTATAACTTGTAAATTTCTTTTTTAATATTGGCAGTTGCTGTGTTAATTTATCTTTAGAAGCAAAAGTGACATCTGTTCCAAAATAATCGTAAAAAATAATCTGATTTAACTGTGTATTTTCATCAAAATCATCTAAATACATTTTTACTGGTTTCTTTTTAGACGCTTTCCATTTAAAATTTTCACCAATATTTCCTCCAATAATATCTAAAAAGCCGTCTTTATTTAGGTCTGCAATTTCAATTACATTCCACATTCCGTTGGTCTTATCCAATCCAAAATCTTTTGTTTTGTTTTTAAAACTTTCTTCTTTGGTGTATGAGAAAATAAGAATTGGCATCCAATCTCCTGCGAGTATCAATTCTACAAAACCATCATTATCTAAATCGGCCCATTTACTGTCTGTAATCATACCAAAACGCCTTTTTTGCACTACCTGAAAGTTATTATCTCCTGTGTTTTTGAGAATAAAACTAAACGGTGTTAAGCCATAAGCGCCAGGAATTGATCTATTACCAATAAACAAATCTTGATATCCGTCTTTATTAAAGTCAAAAGAGGAAACAGATCCTCCGTTTGTAGCTAACAACTTTGCATTTAGTTTTGTAAAATTACCTGCTCCATCATTTATATAGACCCTGTCTTCTAACATTGGGTCTCCTTCCTTGTAATCATTTCCGCCACTTAATGCATAAATATCTAAATCATTGTCTGCATCTATATCAAAGGCAATGGCATCTGTATCTTCATAGATGTTATCTTGCCTAAAAACAGGGGTGCTTTTAATGCGGTATTTCCCTTCTTTTGTCTGTATATATAGTGTAGCTTCTTGACCTCTTCCACCCCCAATAAATAAATCTTTTAAGCCATCTGCGTTAAAATCTGCTTGCACTATTGATGGGCCTTCTGAAGATAGTTTCTCTGGCATTAATGCCTCTCTTTCGTAATCTAAAAAGGTGTTTTCTTTGTGTTGATAGTCAAATTTTTGATGCGCTATAACAGGTGTTTCTTTGTAGGAGTGTATTGTAGTTTTACCTTTTTGAATTGTAATTTCTTGATTGGTTGCTATTTCTTTTTGAATGCTTTTTGTGCCGTCATTCCAGATTACTTTTATAGAATCTATTTTAGAAATTACTCCCAAGCCAAAATGGATTTTCCTTGTAGAACTAGATAAAAATCCTCTTACTGTTGTTTGTTCTTTATAAAAACGTTTGTTTTCTGCATAGAGATATACTTTTGCACCGTTTGTATTTATACTTTTGTTTTTTTCTAATAGACGTACAGTAATGTATTTACTATCTGTTGTTTTGTTTTCTAGAAGGGTTGCTTTTTCGTTAAGGTTATTCACTACAATATCTAAATCGCCATCATTATCTAAATCTGAATATGCCGCTCCGTTTGAATAGGTAGTTTTATGTTTATTATTGATACTTTTTTTTATAAAATTTAAATTTCCGTTATTTTGAAATAGTACATTTTCTAACCTTACCATTGGCATTGTTTCAATTAGATTTTGTTCTAAAGTATCTTGTTTGCTGGCTTCATATTTTGCGAAATTAACATTACTTAAGTAATTGATATAATCTAAATCATTAGGCCTTTTATAAATACCATTGGTAACATATAAGTCATTAAAACCATCATTATTATAATCTAATAATAAAGGAGACCAGCTCCAGTCTGTAGCATGTATCTCTGTTAATAAAGCAACATCTGCAAAATACCTGCCTTTATTAAGTTGTAAATTATTTCTCGCGTATTGTTGTTGAAAGCCAAATGTTTTTTTAATCTCGTTAATTTTATCAGAGTCTTCGCCACCAGATTTTAAAAAAACGTCTGCTTTAAAAGGCATCATATCTACGGTAATAAGATCTAATTTTTCGTCATTATTAATATCTGCAACATCAACGCCCATGGTAAATCTCGAGGTATGATTAAAATAGCTATCGCTAGATTCTGTAAATGTTTTATTACCATTGTTGATGTACAAATAATCATTTTCATGAAAATCATTACCAATATAAATATCTATCAGTCCATCATTATTTACGTCTGATGTTGCAATGGCTAACCCATAGCCCAATGCACTGTTGTAAATACCTGCTTTTGTAGTAACATCAATAAATTTTATTTGACCATTTACTGAGGTGTTTTCATATAATACATCTCCAGCCAAAGCATTTGGCTTTGTTCTTAATTCTGTATTTCCGTAAGAATAGGTACTATGCACAGAGTGGTTTAATAAATACATATCCATATCTCCATCTTGGTCATAATCAAAGAAGGACGCTTGCGTAGAAAAGCCAGAAAAATCTAAACCATATGCAGTTGCTTGTTCGCTAAAGGTGTTGTCTCCATTATTTATATAAAGTTCATTTCTAGCATTTAAACCCTTGTAGTTTCCAACTTTACAAACATAAATATCTAGAAAGCCATCTGTATTTACATCAACCATTGTAACGCCCGTAGACCAAGTGATATCTTGTTTTATTTGACTAGTTATAGAAATATCTTCAAATTTTAAAGCTCCTTTATTTAGGTAAATTTTATCTGGTTTTTGGTTGGCGGTAAGGTATATGTCATCCAATCCGTCATTATTAATATCACCCAAAGCAACCCCTCCCCCATTGTAATAATATAAATATTCAATAATATTTAAAGCCCCTGTTTCGTTTAAATCATTTGAGAAATGAAGTCCAGAGGTAGCAGCGTCTACTTCGCTAAAGAGTACTTTTTCTAAAGGTTGCTTATTGGTTTGCTCTTTTGAACATCCTATAATTATCAAAGAAAATAATACGAATTTTTTTATCATAATTAATAATTGTAAACTTCTAATGAATCATTGTTTTTGGTAATAAAAACTTTGTTTTTTAATACTTTTAAACCTCTAATTTGGCCATTAACTTTCAGACCTTTTCCTTTTTGGTGAAATTTAAAAACACGGTTTCCTGTGTTTTCTAGGTAATTTCCAAAAGAGGCATCGTACCTACCAAACTCTGGTTTTACACCGTCTAGGTTTCCTCCTAAAAGAATGTCTTGGTCGCCATCATTATCAAAATCTGATGTTGCAATTGCGTAAATGGGAGAAAATTGAGTTTCTAAAGGTAACTTTTGCACGGTAAAGTTAAAAGCGCCTTCGTTGAAAAGAATTACAGAAGCCAGAGTATTAGCCTCTAAAGTTTTACTTTCTTGTAATTGTTGTGGCGTAAAAATATCTTGAATGGTTGCCGCTTTAAAAGACTCATAATCGGGAAATTTCTTACTCAAATACTTTAATTGATCTACTAGATTATGCCTCAATGCATACGGGTATTCTTTACCATCGATACCTGTAAATGATAAAATTGGATCTAGAAATCCGTTTTTATCAAAATCATTCACATATAATTTAATTGGATTTTTAGGAGTTGCTTTAAACCTGCTATTTAAACCATGATTTCCAAGAATTAAATCGAAGTCTCCGTCATTATCTAAATCGCTTTTTTCTATAGTATTCCACCATCCTTTTAGGTTCGAAAGCATATTTTTTTCAGTTCTTTTAAACTTTCCTTGCTGATTTTCGAAAACTGCCACACCCATAAAATCTCCAACAACTACTAAATCTTTGTAACCATTTTTTGTAATGTCTATAAAAAGAGCATCGGTAATCATTCCTAAATTTTTAAATTCAGGTGCTAAATTAGCAGACTGTTCTGTAAATTTTCCTGTGCCATCATTAATTAATAAAAACCCAGAACCGGGCATTCCATAACTATTTGGTATGGTTCGTTCTCCCACAAAAAGATCTAAATCGTTGTCATTATCTATGTCTGCAACTACGACAGAACTACTGCTATGATATTGCGTGGTTGTTGGTAGTTTCTGTTTAGACAATGTAAAGCTTCCTGTACCGTCATTTAAGTACAATTTATCTAAGTAATTGGCAGAATATTTAGAAGTTTCTACACCACCACTGCAGACGTATAAATCTAAATCCCCGTCATTATCTGCATCAAAGAAAACACTCTCTGCGTCCTCTGCAGCCCTTTGGTTATTAAAAGCCTTTGTCTCTTTTTTTATAAAAGTACTATTTTTTTGAATAAATAGTGACGCTATATTATTTTTAGAACCGCCAATAAATAGGTCCTCTGTGCCATCGTTATTCACATCTGCTACTGCCATTTTTGGTCCCTCTGCACTTCTCATAAAGGGCAATAAACGGTCTACATTAAAATCGATATAATTATTTTCTTTGTGAATAAACTGAATGGTGCTATTGTTTTTAGTGAAGATATTTTGAGTAGCAATTGGTTCTTTTTTTACAACTACTTGGGCATCTTTTTCAAATAAAACAACTGTTTTATTAATTTCAATATTTTGTAGTTGAGTTCTTTTTCCAGAGGGCCAATTTATGGTTAAAGTTAAACTATCTGTTTCTTTAAATCCAAAATTAGGTCTGTTATCCATAGAAGATTGAAAACCTCTAGCAGGTTGCTGCTCTAAAAAATAAGTGGCTGTTTTTGTTGTTAATTTCACTTTCGCACCCACAGCATTTGTGTTTAAACCTTCACCATTTAAAACGACTTTCAAGTAATTAGATGCTTTGGTGTCTAGATTGTTCTTGTATACAAATAAAGGCATGTTTACGTTGTTAACAACCAAGTCTAAATCACCATCATTGTCTAAGTCGCCGTAGGCCGCACCATTAGAAAAACCTGCAGTATTTAAGCCGTTATTTTCTCTATTGAATTCTAAATTTCCTTTATTTATGTATGCGTGGTTTTTTACTTTATTCGAAGGAATAATATCAATTAACTTCTTGTAGTCTACTTTGTTGTTTGTTACTAGAGATTGTAATATTTCTTCATTAGAAACATACCTTAAATAATCTTGATTTGTTAAATCTTTATAGATGCCGTTGGCAATAAATAAATCTTTTAGCCCATCGTTATTCATGTCAAAAAACAAAGCTCCCCAACTCCAATCAGAAGCTTCTACACCGCTAAACCGCCCTACTTCACTAAAGGTAGTATTCTGGTTGTTTATTTGCAACATGTTCCTTGTAAACTGATGGTAATAGTCGTTTTTTAAGTTGTATTGGTATTTATTCCAATCTTCAAAAGTGGTCACTGTCTTTAACCGGTCATATTCTTTAGGTAACATTTCAGTTACAAAAATATCATTGTAACCGTCATTATTAATATCTGCAGCATCTGCACCCATAGAAGCACCGCTAATAGAATTTAGAGAGGCTGTTAATTGTTCTTTAAAGGTGCCATTTTTTTGGTTGATATACAGATAATCTCTTTCAAAAAAATCATTAGAAATGTACATATCTTCCCAGCCATCATTATTTACATCGCTAACAGTAATTCCTAACCCGAAACCAATAACGCTTCCATAAATACCTGCTTTTTCACTAACATCTACAAAATGATTTCCTTGATTTTGAAACAACTTATCACCTCCTAAAACATCACGTTTCGGGCGTTCATTTTTTGTAAGATTAAAACTACCAATTGCTTGGTAAGAGTTGTTTAATAAATAGACATCTAAATCGCCATCTTTATCATAATCAAAGAAAGAAGCATGCGTAGAAAAGCCAAGATCGGCCAAGCCATATGCTGCAGCTTTTTCGGTAAAGGTTCCATCGGTATTATTAATAAACAATTCATTTTGCTTGTTATCTCCTGCAACATCACCAGAATTACAAACGTAAATATCTAGAAAACCATCGGCATTAATATCTACCATAGAAACACCCGTAGACCACGCTTTAGTCCCACCAATATTTGCGGTTTTGGTAATGTCTTCAAAAGTAAAATTCCCTTTATTTAAGTATAATTTATTTTCGTTGAGGTTAGAGGTTAGGTAAATGTCTTGTAAACCGTCATTGTTAATGTCTCCAATGGCAACGCCGCCGCCATTGTAAAAATTACGATACCTATATACATTAAAGATGTCTGTAGAAACCAAATCATTACTAAAGAGAATGCCTGTTGTTTCTGGAGTTAATAACTCAAACTGAGGTTTTTTAGTACTAGTTTCATTGCATGAAACGAATAGGACGAATACTAAAAGTGAATATATTTTTCTCATAGAATTACTCGACCAATATTTTAAATTTATATGATAAATCTTCAATAAGTACAGAAACTTCCTTATCTGTTCTTACTTTTAATTGTATTTGTCTATTTCCGTCTACCTTTACAAGCGTACCTTTTTTTAATTTTAAAAACGGATTGCCAGGATACCATTTTAATAAAGTATCTTTCACTGAAGGTAACAGTTTCTCTGCAGTTAACTCTTTGTTCCAAGGTGCCCAGGCAGTATAAGTAAACTTCATGTCTATTCCTCTAATAATGTCCTTTTCACTAAATCTAGCGTAGAACGCTAGTTTTATTTTTTTTATCTTATTAAGAGTATCCTTTAAACCTAGAATTGTTTTTACATAGTTATTATTCTCACCATGGGTTGCAATGCCTCTTTTGTTTAAATCCCAGCAAATTTTATAGAATTCTTTTTTGGTATTTCCAAAACTTAAATCAAAGAGAATGGTATCGTGTTTTACACCGCTCGCCAATTCTTTTTTAACAAGTTTTGTGTATTCAGACTGGCAAGACGCTAGCAGTACTATTGAAAAAACGAATAATATTATTTTAAATTTATTGAATTTCATAAACTTGTAAATTATCATTATTTATACTTGTAAATAAATATTTTTTTGTGTCGATTTTGTGAATTTTAAAATCTCTAATTTGCCCTTTTATACCTAAAGAAACTACTTTTTTTGCATCATTTCTACTTCCATATAATAACCAACCTTTTGAGGCATCTTGACGGCCAAATTGAGGTTTAA